>Ga0207981_1000183_pt1 | contig 9942 bp, 9 predicted proteins | sample SoimicmetaGmgLPC_FD_188327 | JGI IMG/M metagenome (GOLD analysis project Ga0207981, IMG submission 188327) | Soil and rhizosphere microbial communities from Laval, Canada - mgLPC (SPAdes) (version 2) | ecosystem: Environmental > Terrestrial > Deep subsurface > Rock core/Sediment | place: Laval... | reverse complement strand
AGGGAGCGGAGCGAAGCCGAAGTTTGCGACCTTGCCCCCACCCCAACCCTCCCCCGCAAGCGGGGGAGGGAGCGGAGCCGAAGTTTGCGACCTTGCCCCCACCCCAACCCTCCCCCGCAAGCAGGGGAGGGAGCGGAGCCGAAGCACGCAAGAGCAGAGTTGATGCTTGCGGGAGGGAGCAGAGCTCATGCTTGCGGAAGGGAGCAGAGCTGATGCTTGCGGGCTTGGCCCCTTCCCCCGCGTGCGGGGGAAGGTTGGGATGGGGGCGCTCCGGAAGCCAGACAGGCCCAACATCGCCAATCCCCCCGCAATCCGCGAAAATGCGCGCGCACTGCCAACGGTTTCATTGCCGTCGGCGTCTCCCAGCCACTTCCGAGCCTTTGCATGATCCCCGTAATCCTGTCCGGCGGTTCCGGTACCCGCCTGTGGCCGCTCTCGCGCGAAGCCTTTCCCAAGCAGTTCCTCAACCTGCTGGGCAAGCACTCGCTGCTGCAGTCGACGTGGGACCGCATCGCGCCGCTGGCGACGTCGGCGCCGCTGGTGGTGGCCAACGAGGAACACCGCTTCATGGTCGCCGAGCAGCTGCGCGAGGCCGATTGCGTGCCGGCGGGCATCCTGCTCGAGCCGGTGGGCCGCAATACCGCGCCCGCGATCGCGATCGCCGCGCTGGAAGCCATGGCCGGCGGCGATGATCCGCTGCTGCTGGTGCTGCCCTCGGACCACGTGATCGTCGATGCCGGCGGCTTCCGCGCCGCGGTGCTGGCGGCGATGCCGTCGGCGCAGGGCGGCAAGCTGATCACCTTCGGCATCGTGCCGACGGGGCCGGAAACCGGCTACGGCTACATCCAGGCCGAAGGTGGCCACGCCGCAACTGGCGCGGGCGTGCGCGCGGTGGCGCAGTTCGTCGAGAAACCCGATGCGGCCACCGCGACGCAGTACGTGGCCAGCGGCGATTATTTCTGGAACAGCGGCATGTTCCTGTTCAAGGCGTCGGTGTATCTCGCCGAACTCGAACAGCACCATCCCGAGATGCTCACCGCGTGCCGCCAGGCGCTGGCAGAGGCAAATCGCGATGCCGACTTCATCCGCCTCGACAAGGCCGCGTTCGCGGCGTGCCCGTCGGACTCCATTGACTACGCGGTGATGGAGAAGACCGCGCATGCGGCGGTGCTGCCGATCTCGGTCGGCTGGAACGACGTCGGCAGCTGGTCGGCGCTGTGGGAAGTCGCCGACCAGGACGGCAACGGCAACGCCCACCACGGTGATGTCGTCGCGCAGAACTGCCGCAACACGCTGGCGTGGGGCGATGGTCGCCTGCTCGCGCTGCTGGGACTGGAGAACGTGGTCGTGGTCGACACCGACGACGCCGTGCTGGTCGCGCACAAGGACCACGTGCAGGACGTCAAGGGGATAGTGGCTGAGTTGAAGAAGCGCCAGCGCCCCGAGCCGACCTGGCACCGCAAGGTCTACCGCCCGTGGGGCAGCTATGACTCGATCGACATGGGCGAGCGTTTCCAGGTCAAGCGCATCACGGTGAAGCCGGGCGCGGCGCTGAGCCTGCAGATGCACCACCACCGCGCCGAGCACTGGATCGTGGTCAGCGGCACCGGCCGCATCACCCGTGGCGATGAGACGATCATCCTCTCGGAAAACCAGAGCACCTACATCCCGCTGGGCGTGAAGCACCGCCTCGAGAATCCGGGCGTGATGCCGCTGGAACTGATCGAGGTGCAGTCGGGCAGCTATCTGGGCGAGGACGACATCGTCCGCTTCGAGGACGTGTACGGACGCGGCTGATGGACTAGCGTGCGCCGCCGCTTCGCGACTGCGCACGCTTCGCCGGATCCCTCAACGCGGGCGTAGGGCCGCGACCGTCGCCGTGATCCGTTCGATCACATCCGGCAGCAGCGCGTAGTCGCGCGGATAGCTCAGGGTCAATATCGGCGTCTCGCAAGCGGCCTGCGCCGCCTGCGCGAACAGGCGTTCGACGTTGTCGTGATCGCCCAGATCGAGCTGGAAGCTGTTTCGTGTCAGCGCCATGCAGCCCGCTTGCGGCGCGAGCGATTCGATGACGATGGCGCGATCGTCGCGTGCCGGCTGCAGCAGCAGGATGGCGTCGATTGCGGCCGCCGCGCCGTTGCCGGCCGGGACGGGCTGGGCCAGGCGGCGCTTGTCGTTATAGTGCGACATCGGTGTGGATTGGGTGGCGCGTTCGGCGAACAATGCGCCCAGCGAATCGGGCCACAGGCGCAGGCCCGGATAGCCGGGCACGGCGCGGATCCGTGGCGGAGTGAAGTCGAGCAGCACGCCGTCGTCGCTGAGGACATCGGCACCGCTGCAGGCAAACGCCGACGCCAACGTGGACTTGCCCATCCCGCTATCGCCGAGAATCACCAGCACGCGATCGCCCGGCGTGCGCACGGCGCTGCCGTGCAGGACAAGGTGACCGCGTTGCGCGAGCAGGCGCGGCAGCACCTGGTCGAGCAGGACGTGGCGGATGGATTCGATGCTGGCCGCGTCGTGCTGCCAGATCAGGATGCGGTCGTCCGGCGTGATCCGGGCCTGGCCGATGCCGGGGAAGTCGAAGTAGAAGTCGCGATCGAAGCGCAGGCACCGGAACGCCAGGTCGCCGTGCGGATCTACGAAATCGTGTTGCCAGTCGGGATCAGTCGCCGCCGGGATGATGGCGTTGTCGCTGAGCGCAACGTGGAGGCTTGAATCCGGGGGGAGATCCGCTGGCGGGAGTTCCGGCAGCGGGATCTCGGATGCGATGCCTTGGGACGCGTAACTGTGGAAGGTCGGCATATCGGCCGCAGGCCCGTCCACGCGCGCCAGGGATCAAGAATGGCGGGTCAGCTGTTGCGGCTTGAATTCGCCCTTCGTGCCCGAACCACCCGCGGTGAGATCGCGGACGCGACCGTAACCGATCAGCTGCGGTGCACTGTAGAGCCGCTGCGCCGGATGGTGGTTCTTCTGGTCCTGCTGGTCCTGCATGTGAGCCCCCTGTGGCTTCTGGAATTCGTCGCGCCGGCCTGTGGCGGCCGCCGTCCCGCGATCGTAACCGAGTGCGATGGAAATCACACTATGTAAACGACTGTAATCACATTACTGAATAGGGGGCTCGCTCTACAGAGCGAGTGGCCGGGAACGGCAAAGACACGGGATCGCGCGAGCAGTAGCGCCATGAGCGCTGCCCCAAAGCCCGGGGCTCTCGACAAACAACATAAAAAAGTTTGGGCCGGCCCGCACGCGGACCGGCCCAACCGAAACCCATCACGCGTGGCGTGTGTACTGGTGGCCGGGCACCGTCTTTTCGCCCTTGGGGCCGGAGCCACCCGCCGTCAGATCGCGGACGCGGCCGTATTGGGTGAGTTGCGGCGCGCTGTAGTGCTGGCGCGGCTTGGTGTCGTTCGACGCGGAATCCTGCTTGGCCTGCATGACATCCCCCCTACATCGGCAAAGTGAAATGTGACCCGCGTCTGAATTGCGGGCCGGCCCACTCTAGCTGAATGTGATGGGATTCACACAAATAAATTTGACAAATGTCGTCTTTATCCTGAACGACTCAGCCAGGCCCCCAGCGTCAGGGCCTCGCCTACGGCCTCGAAGGCCTCCGGGGTGGATGCCGCCAGGGCGGCATCGAGCTTGGCCAGGTCGACGTAGGGAGCCAGGACGCCGCGATGCGCCTGCAGCTGCTCGCGGAGCGGGTACCGGCCGCCACCGGACAGGGCGGCGTCATTGAATCGCCAGCCCAGGCTGGTCTTGTCCCGGCGCATGCGGACCGCCTCCGGCAGGCGGCCCTGCATTGCCCGGCGCAGGATGGCCTTGCTCCAGCCATCGGACTGGCGTTGGCGGTCGGGCAGGGTCACGGCGAATTCGATCAGCTGGCGATCCGTGAAGGGATGGCGTGGCTGGATTCCGTGGACGGCGGCGACGCGGTGATAACGCTCCAGTGCGGTCGTCACATAGGGATGTTGCAGGGCGGCCACAGACTCCGCACCGGCATCCCTGGGTGGAACTGACGGCCGTTGCGCGCGCAGCGTGCCGAGGCGTTCGCCCAGGGCGATGCGGTCGGCGAAGTCGCGGGCGATCAGCGAGGTCGCGACGTTCCGCCCGACCTCGTCCCCTTTCCGCCGGTCGCGTACCGCCTGCAGCGCAGGCTGCGGCACGAGGGCGCGCACCATCGCCCGTCCCAGTTGCTCCAGCGTCGATGGGCCATCCGGGTACATGCGCCGATCCGCGCGTGCGTTGCGCAGCGCCTGCCCCCATCGCCCGCGGCGCATGTGCCGGGCCAGGCTGTCGCCGGCCAGGAACAGGCTGTCGCCATCGATTCCGTCCATGACGGCCTCCACGCCCATGCGCGCAGCCAGCAGGTACTGCGCATGGATCAGGGTCATGGTGCCGTCGAACGGCTCCTCCGAATCAAGCATGCAATCGCGCAGGGTGTCCGCGATGGGCGCGATGCCAGCGAGGTCGGCGATCGACGGCTGCAAGCCGGGCAGGGCGAGCATCGCCTCGACCGCCCGGGTTTCCGGGCAGTCGGGCATGGCGCTGTTGATGGCGGAAAACGTGGGCAGCGGGCCGCCGCCGCAGGCACTCAGTTGCTGGCTGGCCACCACCGCAAGCGATGAGGAATCCAGCCCGCCACTGAGCATGCAGCCGATGCGCGCCGGACCTTCCAGGTGGCGCGCAACCGCGCGTTCCAGGACTGCAGTGAAGGCTTCGGCCCATTCGCCATCCGCCTTCGGCGGGTTCGCAGGCCGCAGTGGCTGCAATGCCCAGTAGCGCTGCCGGCGGCTGCCTTGCGCGTCGATCCACAGGCTGTGGGCGGGCGGCAGGCGCTCGATCTCGCGGTAGAAGGTCGAGGTCTTGTCGATGCCTTCGAGTTGCGTCACCAGGAAATCGGCGATGCGGCCTTCGTTGAACGTCTTCGGCACATCCGGGTGCGCCAGGACTGCGCCGGCGCTGCTGGCGAAGGCGACGAATCGCCCCGGCGCGTGATGGAGATAAAGCGGGCGAACGCCCATTGCATCGCGGGCGCAGAACAGGCCGGCGTTGCGGGGGTCATGGATGGCAAAGGCGAAATCGCCTTCCAGGTGCTCGACGCAGCGGTCTCCCCAGCGCAGCCAAGCGTGCAGGATCAACCCGGCATCGCTGTGCGCGGACAGGCCGAGCTTGCGTGCGAGCGCGGCGGTGTCCTGCAGGCGGCCGTCGGCGACGACGACGCAGCCGGAGCCGGGATCACGCTGCAGCAACGGCGGCGCGTGCGGCTGTTCACGGGAGGCCCAGTGGACGCCGGCGAATGCCGCCGGACCGTCCTGCCACTGTTCGTGCACCGACCACGCCGTGCGCACCAGCGCCGACCGCATCGCGGCCAGTGGGGCGGCGGCGGCCGGTTGTCCATCGAGGTGGAGGAAGCCACAGATGCCTTGCATGGAGAGACGTGCCCGTGTCGCTGGTAGCATCAGTGTGATGGATTTGCGATCCCACGTATTGACGCCGCGACAGTGGCTGGCCGACGCGCTGCGCGACGATGCAGCCGCGTCGAGGCCGTGGGACGGAGACATAGGGCCCTTGCTGGACGCGGCGCAGCTCGAAGGCGTCGTTGCACTGGTGGCCGATCGTTTGCGGCGGATGCCCGCGGGAGATCCGGTGCGCGATGCCTTCCAGCAGGCCAGTCGTGCCGCGGCAATACAGGGTCTGCTGCGCGATACCGAATGCCGGCGGGCACTGGCGTTGCTCGAAGCCGACGGACTGCCGGCACTCCTGTTGAAGGGGACCGCGGTGGCATGGTGGCTGTATGCCGAGCCCTACCTGCGCACGCGTGCCGACGTGGATCTCCTGTTCGCCTCGCCGGCGCAGACCGAACGCGCGGCACGGGTGCTGCGCCAGCATGGCTTCAGTGGAGGATTCCACTTCGGCGAGCCTGCGCACGAGGTAACCATGCGCACGCGGGTGGCGGGATCGCAACCGCTGGAATTCGACCTGCATTGGAGCCTGTTCAACGCGCCGCTTTTCGCGGGGGTATTTCCCTTCGAAGAACTGCTTGCGGATTCGATTCCCCTGCCAGGCCTGGCACCCACCGCGCGTGGACTGTCGCCACCGCATGCGTTCATCCACGCCTGCATCCACCGCGCCAAGAACCTGCATTTCGGCCCCGGCGATCGGCTGAAGTGGCTGTACGACCTGCACCTCATGGCGCGATGCATGTCGGGTGCGGAGTGGGAGCGGGTGCTCGTGCTATGCCGCCGGCATGGAGTGGGGGGCATCTGCCTGGAAGGCCTGCAGAAGGCGCAGGACAGCTTTGGCGATGGGGCGTCCGCCGCGGTGATCGCCGCGCTCGCGCAAGCAGGCACCGGGGAAAAAATCGACGTGCGCCGCCTGGCCGACTGGCGTTACATGCAGTGGATGAACTTCAAGGCCTTGCCCACGCATGCAGCTCGTCTGCACTGGGTGTGGCAGAGGCTGTTTCCGCCGACCGGGTACCTGCGCGAAATCTACGGCGAAGCCGCTGCGGGACGCGGAGCGCTGTTGCTGGAGCGGGTGCGGCGCCTGGGACAGCGGCTGGAGTGATGCCGCCTGGAGTCTGGTGACGCCACAGGGTCAGTTCCCCTGCATGTACAACACCGGCGGCAGTTCCCGCGACTGTGCGAGTGGGACGCCATCCAGTTCCACCCACGCGTGCGCATCCAGCTGGTTGCCGGCGCGCCGCGCCCCGATGCGCAGTTGCGCGGGCAGGCCGCGCCGGCACAGCCACCACTGCACGGCCAGCGCCTGGCGCAGGCAGGTGTTCTGCCAGGCGCCATGGCGCCCGGCGATGTTGGCGAGTTCGGCGATGCGCTGGGCATCCGCCATCACATCATCCGTGCATGGCGCCGGCGCAGCAGGGCCATGGGTCAGGCCGAGCAGCGATTGCGTGCGGCGCAGGCCCAGCGTGCGCAGGGCGATGTCGACGAGCGGCACCAGCACCACCAGCCCAAGCAGCCGTGCGCGATCGGTCCACGACAGGCGCCACCAGCGCGACCAGCGGCCGTCATTCGATGCTGACGAGTCCGGCATCGGCAAGTTGGGTGAGCAGGGCGAGCAGGTCGTGCTCCAGTTGTGCGGGCGCCACGTCGTATTCGTCCAGCAGCGTGCGGTAGGCCGCCTGCACGTCGGGGTCGTGCTGCAGCAACTGCATCATTCGAGTGCCCACGGCATTCAGGCCGAAGTACTGCTCGCTGGCGAGGTCGAGGATCACGGCCTCGTCGCCGGTCTGTTGCATGCGCATCTGCGGCGACGGCCGCGCGCGGCATGCTAGCGTGGGGACTGGATTGGGCACTTGGCGGCGGTTCGTGGATTCGGAAGCAACGGGAGCAGCGTACGGCCGCGCGCGCGCGGGAGTAAAGCCGGCGACGCAGGGGAGGGGATGAAGTGAAGCAGCACGAGGACTATGCCTTCCTTCTGGGCCTGGCGCGACCGTATACGGGCGCGTTGCTGGGCGTGCTGCTGCTGATGTGCCTGCAAAGCGGTGCGGCGCTCGCCACGCCCTGGCTGGCGGGTCGGTTCTCCGCGGCGGTGCTGGAGGCGCAGCCGGTGGGAATGCTGCTGGCAGGCTGGTTCGTGGTGGTCGTGGCGCAGGCGGTGCTGGGCTACGTCGTGGCGGTACGTTCGCAGGCGGTGGCCTCGCACCTCATCGCCGACGCCTCGATGCGGGTGTTCGACCATCTGCAGTCGCTGCCGCTGCACTGGCACGCCGGCCGCCAGCGTGGCGCGGTGCTGGCGCTGCTGACGCAGGATGTCGCCCGGCTTGGGAACTTCCTGACTGGCACGCTGATCTCGCTGGCGCCATTGCTGCTGACCTGCGCGGGTGCGTTCGTGATGATGGTGCGGATCGATCCGGGCATCGGCATCGCGATTGCGTTGCTGGTACCCCTGCTGTTCATTGGCCTGAAGCTCGTCGGCCGGCGCCTGCGGCCGCTGGCCGAGGCGGAGGTCGAGGCCTACGCGCAGCGCTCGGCCCTGGCCGAGCAGAACCTGGTGATGCTGCCGATCGTCAAGGCATTCTCCGGAGAGGGCGCGGAGTCGCAACGTTTTGCCGAGCAGGCGCTGCGGCTGCATGCGCTGGAACTGCGCCAGAATCGCCTGGAGAACCTGATCGCACCGGTGGTCCGGGTGGTCGTGGCGGCGGCGGTGCTGGTGCTGCTGTGGTTCGCGAGCCGTCGCCTGGCCGGCGGCGCCCTGTACGCCGCCGACCTCGTCACCTTGCTGCTGTATGGATTGCTGCTGACCCAGCCGTTGAGCCAGTTGGCCAATGTGTACGGACAGCTGCAGAGCGCGCGTGGTGCTACGCGACGCCTGGTCGAACTGTTCGCGCAGGCGCGCGAGCCCGATGACGGCCGCCAGTCGCTGGCGCAGGTGCGCGGTGAGGTGGTTTTCGAAGGCGTTGGCTTCGCGCACCCCGGACGCGAACCGGTTCTGCGCGACCTCGACCTGCATGTGCGCGCGGGCGAAACGGTAGCGCTCACCGGTGCGAATGGCGCAGGCAAGACCACGCTGGCGCACCTGCTGCTGCGCCTGGCCGATCCGCAGTCCGGTCGGATCACCCTCGATGGCGTGGACCTGCGCGAACTGAGCCTGCGCAGCCTGCGCGACCACGTCGGGCTGGTCGCGCAGAACGTGCTGCTGTTCAACGCCTCGGTGGCCGACAACATCGGTTATGGCAATGCCGACGCCGGTCGTGCCGACATCGAGCGCGCCGCGCAGGCCGCGCGTGCGCATGACTTCATCGTGGGCCTGCCGCAGGGCTACGACACCGTCGTTGGCGACCAGGGCGTGCGCCTGTCGGGTGGCCAGCGCCAGCGCATCGCGCTGGCGCGCGCGCTGCTCAAGGACCCGGCCGTCCTCATCCTCGATGAAGCGACGGCGATGTTCGATCCGGAAGGCGAGCAGGAATTCATCGCCGAGTGCCACGAGTTGCTGCGGCAGCGCACGGTAATGCTGATCACGCACCGCCCGGCCAGCCTGGCGCTGGCCGATCGCGTGCTGCGCCTTCAGGACGGCGTGCTGGTGGCGGTGCGCTAGCTGTTCCCACTGCCCCCACCCCAACCCTCCCCCGCGATGCGGGGGAGGGAGCGGTGAGGAGTGAGGAGTGAGGAGTGAGGAGTGCGGGACTGCTCCTTCCCCCGCTGGCGGGGGAAGGTTGGGATGGGGGCGCGCGCCGCTACTCGATCTGCTCCCGCGCGTACGCGGCGTCCAGTGCTTCCATCGCATCGACCGGCTTGATCTTCGCGGCCTTCTCGTAAGCCGCGGCTGCGTCGTCTTCCTTCTTGTCGCCGTACAGCAGCATCAGCACGTTGCCGTGCTCGATGTGGGCGATGGGGGAATTGGGGGTCAGCTTCAGCGCGGTCTTGATGTGCTTCTCGGCCTCGGCGGGCTTGGCGCCATAGGTCATGCCACCGATCAGCGCGCCGATCTTGTTGACGATCTCGGCGTGATACACCGCCATCGCGGTGTGCGCTTCGGCATGCTTGGGTGCGAGTTCCAGGGTGGTGTCCAGCGCGGTGCGGACCTTGGTCGCGATGCCTTCCTTGAGCGCCTGCACGATCGACAGACCCTGGCTGTAGCGGCCCAGGGCGAAGGCGAGGCGGTAATGGCTGTTGGCTTCGGCCGGCAGCGCCTTGGCCGCGGCTTCGGCGAGCTGCGCCGCCTGCTCGAAGCGCTTGAGTTTTTCGGCATCGCTGCCGACGAGGTAGGTGGCGTGGATGCCGATCGCCTTCACCGCGACCGAGGCGCCGACGGGGCCGAGCTTCTCGCCCGCGTCGAAGGCGGCCTTGAAGTCGCCGTGGTGGAAAGCACGCCACGCTTCCTGCAAGGCTTCCGACAGCGCGCCGGCGTCGAGCTTGGGCGCGGCCTTTCCGGCCGCCTTGAGCAGGGCGGCGGCGTGCTTCGCGTCCGGGAAGG
>Ga0207981_1000182_pt1 | contig 9962 bp, 7 predicted proteins | sample SoimicmetaGmgLPC_FD_188327 | JGI IMG/M metagenome (GOLD analysis project Ga0207981, IMG submission 188327) | Soil and rhizosphere microbial communities from Laval, Canada - mgLPC (SPAdes) (version 2) | ecosystem: Environmental > Terrestrial > Deep subsurface > Rock core/Sediment | place: Laval... | reverse complement strand
TGTGGATCTCGTGGATCTCGGGATCGACGTGGGCGCGGATCTGCGCCTCGGTCATCGTGTATGCATCCGCCGCCCCGGGCTTCTTGGCGTAGTCGCAGAACTTGCAGCTCAACACGCACACGTTGGTGGGGTTGAGCTGGCGGTTGACGGTGAAGAACACCTCGTCGCCGTGCTTGTCGCGCGCGACGGCGTTGGCCAGACGGCCCAGCTCGAGCAGCGGGGCGTCGTAGAGGCGGACCGCGTCCTCGGCTCCGATGCGCTCCCCGGCCGCGAGCGTGCGCTGGGCGGCGGCGACCTGGGGATCGAGGGATCGATCGCGTCCGCGTGCGACGTTCGCGACCCGGCGTCGATCGGGGCGTTCGTCGAGCGCGTCGTCGATGGGTTCGGGCAGCTCGATCTGGTGATCGCCAACGCGGGCGTCGGGGCGTACGGCCCGTTCCTCGAGCTCGATCCGGGCCACCTCGAGGAGATGATCGATACCAACGTGAAGGGGACCATCTACACGATCCGCGCGGCGCTGCCGCACCTGCTGGAGAGCGACCGAGCGGACATCGTCACGATCGCGTCGGAGGCGGGGCGTCGCGGCCTGCCGTTCGAGGCGGTCTACTGCGCGTCGAAGTTCGCGCAGGTCGGATTCACGCGCGCCCTGGACCACGAGCTCCGGCCGCAGGGGATCCGGTGCGCGAACGTGTGCCCCGGAGGAGTGGCGACCGAGTTCGCGATGGGCCGGGGTCGAACGCCCGAGATGCCCGAGCTCGCCGGGATGATGTCCCCCGACGACGTCGCCGAGGCCGTGCTGTTCGTGCTGACGCGTCCGCGGAACCACCGGATCTTGGAGATGGCGTTCCGGCCGGTGACGGAGGACTCGTGGGGGTGAGCGGCGAGATGCTGCGGTGGGGCGTCCTCTCGACGGCCAAGATCGGGATCGAGAAGGTCATCCCGGCCACGGCCGCGGCCACGCGGTGTGAGGTCGTCGCGATCGCCTCGCGTGATCTGGGCCGTGCCCAGGCCGCCGCGTCCGGGCTCGGCATCGCGCGCGCGTTCGGTTCGTACGAGGACCTGTTGGCCGATCCGGACGTCGATGCCGTGTACAACCCGCTGCCCAACCATCTGCATGCCGAGTGGACGATCGCGGCGGCTCGGGCCGGCAAGCACGTCCTGTGCGAGAAGCCCCTGGCGACGACCACGGCGGATGCCGAACGGATGATCCAGGCCTGCGAGGCGGAGGGCGTCCTGCTGATGGAGGCGTTCATGTACCGGCTCCATCCGACCTGGGAGGCCGTGCTGGGGTCGGTGGCCTCCGGACGCATCGGCGAGCTGAGGGCCGTGCAGAGCTGGTTCTCGTACTTCAACGACGACCCGGGCGACATCCGCAACATCGTCGAGGCGGGGGGCGGCGCCCTGTACGACATCGGTTGCTACTGCGTGAACCTGTCCCGGATGCTGTTCGGCGCCGAGCCGGAACGGGTCCGGGGATCGGTGATGCGCGACCCCGTCATGGGGATCGACGTCCTGACGTCGGCGATCTTGGACTTCGACGACGGCATGGCGACCTTCACGTGCTCGACCCGTGCCGAACCCGATCAGCGCGTCCACATCTACGGCACCGAGGGCCGGATCTCGCTGGAGATCCCGTTCAACATCCCGCCGGACCGGCCGACGCGGGTGTTCGTCACCGCCGGCGGCGATCCGCCGGTCCGGCCCGATACCCAGGTGCTCACGTTCGACCCGGCCAACGAGTACACGATCCAGGCGAAGCGGTTCGCGGCGGCGGTGCTGGACGGCGGCCAGGTGCCGATCCCACCGTCGGACGCCGTCGGCAACCTTCGGGTGATCGAGGAGCTGTTCCGTTCCGGCTGAACCACCCGCGAGCTGCTCAGCCCGTCGCGTGGCCAAGGGCGTGGAAGGTCGGGGCGAGCGCCGGGTAGAGGTCGCGGTACCCGGCGTAGGCGGCGGCGTAGGCGTCGGCCTCCCCCGATGGCTCGGTGGGGTCGCCGATCCGGACGAGCCTCGTACACGCGTCCTGCACCGTGTCGAACCACCCGGCCCCGACGGCGGCGAGCATCGCGGCACCCTGCGCGGCACCCTCGGCGGTGGAGGTCGTCACGATCGCCGCGCCCAGCACGTCCGCGAGGATCCGTCGCCACAGGTCGCTCCTGCTCCCCCCGCCCGTCGCCCTGATCTGGCTGGTGGGTGGAACCCCGGCTGCCCGCATCAGTTCGAGCGAGTCCCGAAGGCCGAACGCCACCCCTTCCAGCACCGCACGCGTCAGATGAGCCCTGCCGTGATGGACCGTCAGACCCACGAACGCGGCCCGGGCGAGGGGATCGGCGTATGGGGTGCGCTCCCCGGTGAGGTACGGAAGGAACAGGAGGCCATCGCTGCCGGCGGGGACCGAGGCCGCCTCCTCCACGAGCTCCTCGAACGCGACGCCGGGGGCCAGCGCATCTCGGTACCAACGCAGGCTGCCCGCCGCCGAGAGCATCACGCCCATGAGGTGCCATCGGTCGGGGAGCGCGTGGCAGAAGGCGTGGAGCCGGCCCTCGGACTCGATCGCGGGTCCCTCGGTCGTCGTGAACAACACGCCGGACGTGCCGAGCGACAGCGATGAGACACCCGGCATGACCGAGCCGACGCCGACCGCCGCGGCCGCCTGGTCGCCTCCGCCGGCGATCACCGGGGTCCCCGCTCGCAGCCCGGTCGCCGAGGCCGCGGCCTCGGTGATCGCTCCCGTCACGCTCGGCCCCTCGTAGGTCGGCGGCAACCACCGGGGCTCGACCCCGAGCGCGTCGAGGATCTCGGGGGACCAGTCCCGTGCCGCGAGGTCGAACAGCATCGTCCCGGAACCGTCGGCCCGGTCGACGGCGTGCTCGCCGGTGAGCCGGAGGCGCACGAAGTCCTTGGGGAGGAGCACGTGCGCGATCGCGGCCCAGACCTCGGGCTCGTGGCGTCGCAGCCAGAGCAGCTTGGGAGCCGTGAACCCGGGCAGGGCGTCGTTGCCGGTGATCGCGATCAGGCGCTCGCGACCGACGATCTCGCGGATCGCATCGCACTCGGCCGCGGTGCGCTGGTCGTTCCACAGGATCGCCGGCCGCAGGATCTCGTCTCGGTCGTCGAGCGCGACCAGTCCGTGCATCTGGCCCGTCAGACCGACGGCCTGCACGGCCGAGCCATCGATGCCCGACGCCTCGAGCGCGGCCCGCACCGCGATCCGGGCCGCGTCCCACCACAGGCCGGGGTCCTGCTCGCTCCACAAGGGGCGCGGCGTCTCGTAGGCATATGCGGACGTTCCCACCGCTCGCACGATGCCTTCGGCGTCCTGGAGGACCGCCTTGGTCGCGGTGGTGGACACGTCCAGCCCCAGCACGAGGCTCACGACGACCCACCACGCGGGGTCACCCTCGTCGTCCCGTGTACGAGGCGCCCCCCCGGATCACCGAGCGCCGAGCAGGAGGTCGACCGTCAGCTGGTCGAGCCGCTCGTAGGGCTGACCGCGCGCGGCGACCGCTCGGCGGTCGATGTCGAGGCCCTTGAGTCCCTCGGCGCGTTCCCGCGTGTAAGACCCGAGGTGCGGTGTCACCGTGCCGTCGTCGGCGTTGATCTGCGCGACCAGGCCCTGGATCTCCGGGTCGGCGTTCCACCGCTCGGCCTTCTCCCGCAGGATCAGGTAGGTACGCATGCACCCGCGCGCGAACGCCTTCACGTCCTCGTAATCCGACGTCCGGTAGGCATGAGCGTCGAAGTGACGGCTGCCCTCGTAGCCCACGTCCTCGAGCAGTTTCACGAGGAAGAACGCCGCCTTCGGGTTGGCCGAGCCGAACCGCAGGTCCTGGTCGTACCGGCCGGGGATCTGGTCGTTGAGGTCGATGTGGAACAGCTTGCCCATCGACCAGGCCTGGGCGACGTGGTGGGTGAAGTTCAGGCCCGCCATGTGCTCGTGCGCGACCTCCGGGTTCACGCCCACCATCTCCGAGTGCTCGAGCGTCTGGATGAAGGCGAGCATCGCGCCGGTGGTGGACAGGTAGATGTCGCCGCGAGGTTCGTTCGGCTTGGACTCGAGCGCGAAGCGCAGGTCGTACCCCTGGTCCTTGACGTAGGCGCACAGGAAGTCCATCGACTCCTGGTAGCGTCGCAGCGCGACCACCGGATCCTTCGACGAGTCGGTCTCCACGCCCTCGCGCCCGCCCCAGAAGACGTAGGTCGTCGCGCCGAGCTCCACACCCAGGTCGATCGCGCGCATCGTCTTCTGCAGCGCGTACGCCCGGACCCGCGGGTCGTTGGCCGTGAACGCGCCGTCTCGGAAGATCGGATCCTTGAACAGGTTCGTCGTCGCCATCGGCACGATCAGGCCGGTGGCGTCGAGTGCCTTGCGGAAGTCCGAGACGATCTGGTCGCGCTCGTGCGCGCTCGCGTCGATCGGTACCAGGTCGTTGTCGTGCAGGTTCACGCCCCATGCCCCGACCTCGGCCAACAACTCGACGAGTTGGACGGGGGACAGCACCTCTCGGACGGGCTCGCCGAACGGGTCGATGCCGATGTTGCCGACGGTCCACAGCCCGAACGAGAAGCGGTGCTCCGGTCTCGGTTCGTACGTCATCTCGTGACCTCCCTGGAGGGTTCTGCGGGTCAGGCTACTCCGCCACGCGCACGCGTTCCTAGCCCGCCAGGGCCATGACCCGCTCCGGTCGCAGGAGGAAGGGCGGGAGCCACGCGGGGATATTCGAGAACGGCAGCACGTCGGGATGCAGCTCGATCCCGAGGGCGTCGGCCATGAAGGCCCGCCGGGCTCGGATCCGCGACCACGCCTCGGGGTACCGCGTCGCGAACTCGGACCGCAGCGACTCGTCGGCGAGCGCGAGGCCGTCCTCGATGTTCGTCGTGAAGTACTCGGTCCCCGTCGCGGGGATCACGTCGACCTGGAACGCCATGCCCGGACGGAGCTCGATCGTCGATCCCGGCGTGATCGGCGAGTTTACCCACTCGTCCAGGTGGATCTGGTGTCCGGGGTTCAGGAAGATGCCGAAGAACGGGTCGCCGAGCCGCCGCTGCACGATCTCGTGCAACGCGCCGCCCGTCTGGCCGACCCGAAGGGCCCCGTACCACTCCGCGATCGCCTCGAAGTAGGGCCCGACCAGCTTGTCGACGTAGTCGCGGATCGTCGCCGGGAGCTCGGCCGCGTCCTCCACGACGAACCCCGCGCGGCAGTTCAGGGCGCCCCAGATCCCGAACGCCACCGTGAACCGGTCGCCGCGCTCGATCTTCCGGTCGGTGGGGCTGAGCAGGCCGAAGGTCGCCCGATCGCCGCTCGAGAGCATCAGGTGGCAGGAGAGCGGGCTGCCGTTCCACCCCAGGAGCGCGACCGCGTCGTCTTCGCGCATCCCCGGCCGAAGCTCGTGCAGGAGCCGGCGGACGCCACTCGAGGTCTGGCACGCCGCGGCCTCGAACGCCGCCAGCTGCTCGACCTCGTTCAGCACGCGCAGGCCGTCGGCCGCGTCGATCAGCAGGTGCCCGGCGTTCTCGACCGACCCGGAGGGAGTCATGCGGCGGAGCACATCCGCGATGTAGGCGGGCACCTCGAGCGTGCCGCGGTCGGCGAACGTCTTCCAGCCGATCACGCCGACCCTGGTGTCGGCGCCGATGCTCTCCTCGGCTAGGATCTCGGAGAGCGTGCGCGAGCGGTCGCGCGGCTGGCTCGGCAGGCTGAAGTCCTGGAAGAGGTGTCGCCGCATCGACAGCGGCGCCGCCCCGGCGACGCCGATGCACTCGTTGCCCACCAGGACGGCCGGCTCGCCGGTGGAACCGACGACCAGCATCGCCTCCTCGAACCGTGGATCGAACCCCGTCAGGTATGCGAGGTTCGCGCTGTGCTCGCGATCGGCGTAGATCACGAGCGCGTCGTACCCGTCCTCGGCCGCGCGGGCCCGGAGGCGTTCGAGCCGGTCGGCGTAGACGGCCGGCGGGATCTCGGGCACGGCCTCGGGCATGCCGAACTCGGGCAGGTCGATCTCGGTGAGCCGGGCGCCGGTCATCGCGTCGACGCCGCCCCGGACGGGCTCCACGCGGTCGGTTCGCCGTCGCGCGGGATCGTGACGAACGCGTTCGCGGCGACCTCCTGCCAGGGGCCGGCCTCGCCGTCTGGCCACCGGATCCGGACCTCGGCCGAGCCGGCGTCGCCGAGCCCCACGTGGACCCACCCGAGCTCGCCGCTCGCGTGGCCCCCGCCGATCGTGAGCTCTCGCTCAACCACTTGTTCGCCGAACCGCACCTGGATCCACGAGCCGATCGCGTCGCGGTTCGGGCCGGTCTGTTCGGGGCGCACTGCGATCCAGTTGCCCATCGGCCGGGGTTCGTCGGCGGTGCCCGAACCCACGTTGCGGAGCAGGCTCACGTTCACGCGGCGGTTCACCTGCACGATGTCGAGCAAGCCGTCGAGGTTGAGGTCGACGACGGCCGCTCCGCGTCCCCTGACGAAGCTCGCGATGCCCGCGGCGAGGCCCTCCTCGACGAACGTCCCGTCGGCCTGTCCGATCAGCAGGTCGCTCGGGTCCCTCGACGCGAAGTCCTGCTGGGCCTCGACGTTGCCCTTGGAGACGAACAGGTCGACGAGCCCGTCGTTGTTGACGTCCTGGAACTCGGGATGCCATGCCGTCGAGGGCAGGGGATCGCCCCCCGTGTACGGACGCGTCGCGGTCACGCCCTCGTCGATCGCGATGTCCCGGTAGGTCGGTCGTCCGGTCGCGTTCGCCAGCGTCTGGAGCTTGCTGTCTCCCTGGCTCGTCAGGTACACCTCGGGCAGGCCGTCGCCGGTGACGTCGTAGCTGGCGATGCCCATCCCCCAGATCACCAGGCGCCGCCAGCCGTCATCGCTGGTGTAGGGGCGCGGCGGCTCGCCAGGCTCGATGCGCCACAGCTGCTCCTCGCCATCGAGGTAGTAGTGGCGGTCGTTCGCCATGCGGAGGTCGGTCTGGCCCGAGCCGTCCCAGTCGCTGAACAGGACGGAGAGCGTGCAGTACCCGGGTCTGAGCGGGAGCGGCTCCGCATACGTCGGTCGACCCCGCTTCGGCCGCACGAGCTCGTTATCGGCGCAGTCCGTTCGCTGCTCGTTCGCGACGTCGAGGTAGTTGCCGAACGCGAGGGTCGGCAGCGTGGCCGAACCCTCCCACGTCGCGCTGAACGCGGCGGTCAACGCGTCGCCGCCGTCGTAGCCCCAGGTCTCGTTCGCACGCTCGAACCGGCAGTCGCCCAGGCCTCGCAGGAGGACGTTCTCGCCGTTGCGAAGGACCGCGAGATCGGTCAGGCCGTCACCGTCGATGTCGATCGGGTAGGCCCCGAGGACACGGGTGAGATCGGTCGCCGGATCGGAGACCTTCGCGAACCGCAGGGCGCCGCCGATCTGGCTCTCATTCCGGTACAGGGCGGCCGCGTTCGCCCCGCCCGCGAGGTACAGGTCGGGCTTTCGGTCGTCGTTGCAGTCGAAGGTCGCCACGCCGCCGCCCACGAAGTAGGGGAACTCGCCGCCGTAGACGTGGTCGATGCCCGCGGCCGTGGACTCCTCGACGAAGCGCGGGACCTTCGCCTCCGTCTCGCCGGCGCTCGTCAGCGCCAGACCGACCGCCCGGACGACGGCGAACGCGACCACCGCCCCGCCGACCGCGCCGAGCACCTGCCACATCGCCGTCCGCCGACCCCGATCGGGTCGCCCGGCGTCAGGGCGCGGCTCGCGCTTGCCCCCGTCGCCCGGATCGGCGCCCGTGTCGGTAGTGGGGCCCACGCCTTGCATCCGTCCTGCCTCGCGATCGATAGGCGCGATCGGATCCCGGATCGTGCGCTCGATGCGGGCCATCGCGCGGGCAGGCAGGCTATCGGGGGCCTCGAACGAGCGCAACAGGCCGCACGACGAACGGATTGCGCTCTCTACCCGAATGTGCCATGTTGAGGCGCGCGGCCCTGGCACCGCCGACCGAGTGCGCTCGACCCCTCGACAGGACGGTCATCACGCGTACCCGCGAAGCCGCAGAGGCCGTTTGGTTCGTAGAACGGGAAGGTCGGTACGTCACAGGGACGTTCCGTCAGAAGGGGGGGTTCAGGTGCTGAGACGGCGTTTGTGGGTCTTGCTGGCGCTCTCCGTCATCCTGCTCGCCGCGTGCTCGAGCGACGACAACGGCGGCGGAACGACGGGCACGACTGGAGCGAGCGGCGGAGCCACCGGCGGCAATGTCACCGTCGGGGTTTCCTGGAACAACTACAACGAGGAACGGTGGGCCAAGTGGGACGAGCCCGCGATCCAGCAGGCCCTGCAGGCCTGCGGCGCGGAGTACATCTCCAGCGACGCCGGGTCGTCCGCCGAGCAGCAGCTGGCCGACGTCGAGAACCTGATCTCGCAGGGCGCGAACGCGGTCATCATCCTGGCGCAGGACGGTGAGGCGATCCTGCCAGCCGTGCAGAGCGCGCTCGACCAGGGCATCCCGGTCGTCGCGTACGACCGGCTGATCGAGAACCCCGGCTCGCTGTACGTCACGTTCGACAACGTCGAGATCGGGCGTCTGGAAGCGGAGGCCGTCCAGGCGCAGGTCCCCAAGGGGAACTACGTCTTCATCAAGGGGAACTCGGCCGACGCGAACGCCGACTTCCTTCGTTCGGGCCAGCAGGAGGTCCTGCAGGACGCGCTCGACTCGGGTGACATCGTGAACGTCGGCGAGTCCTACACGGACAACTGGGACCCGGCGATCGCCCAGACGAACATGGAGCAGTTCCTGACGGACAACAACAACAAGGTCGACGCCGTTCTCTCGGAGAACGATGGTATGGCCGGCGGCGTCGTGGCGGCGTTGGAGGCCCAGGGTCTCGCCGGCTCGGTTGCGGTGTCCGGTCAGGACGGCGACGCGGCCGGGCTGAACCGCGTCGCCCTCGGGACGCAGACCGTCGACGTCTGGAAGGACGCCCGGGAACTCGGCAAGGCCGCCGGTGAATCGGCGTGCGCGATGGCGCAGGGCACGGCGCTCCAGGACGTCGCCAACACGCAGCCGTTCGACTCGCCGGGCGGGAACGCCATGACCTCGATCCTCCTGACCCCCCAGGCGATCACGCAGGACAACCTCAACGTCGTGCTCGACGCGGGCTGGATCTCGCAGGAGGACCTGTGCCAGGGCGTCGATCCCGGCACGGTGGACGTGTGCGGCTAGCGCACGAGGCCTGATACGCGTTGAACCGAAGGCGCTCGCCTCACCCGTCAGGGTGAGGCGAGCGCCCCTCTTGGCATAGGATTCGGTACGGTGGCTGAGACCAAGGTTTCCGCGGCCGAACGAGAGCCCGAGGCGCAGGCGGCGTTGCCCGAGGAGCGAGGGAAACGCTCGTTCCGCGATCTCTTGCGCTCGGCCGAGGTGGATTCGCGGCTCGCCGGGATGCTCCTGGCCCTCGCGATCATCTGGATCGTCTTCCACCTCATCACCCCGCACCACACGTTCCTCACGCCGCGGAACCTCTGGAACCTGTCGGTGCAGACCGCCGTCGTCGCGATCATGGCGACGGGGATGGTCCTGATCATCGTCACCCGCAACATCGACCTGTCGGTCGGCGCGGTGATGGCGGCCGTCGGCATGGCGATGGCGGTCGTGCAGCACGACTGGCTCCCGCAGTGGATCGGGTTCGACCACCCGCTCACGTGGGTTATCGTGATCGCGGTGGGCCTCGTGCTGGGCGCGGCGATTGGCGCCTTCCAGGGGAGCATCGTCGCGTACGTCGGGGTCCCGTCGTTCATCGTGACCCTGGGCGGATTCCTGGTGTGGCGGGGCGTCGCCTGGTGGATGGCCAGCGGCCAGACGATCGCGCCGATGGACACGCTGTTCCGAAAGCTCGGCGGCGGCTCGACGGGCACCGTCGGCGGGACGTGGAGCTGGGTCCTGGCCATCGCGGCCTGCGTGGGGATCGTCCTGCTGCAGTTCACCAAGCGACGGCAGCGCAGA
>Ga0207981_1000181_pt1 | contig 9967 bp, 9 predicted proteins | sample SoimicmetaGmgLPC_FD_188327 | JGI IMG/M metagenome (GOLD analysis project Ga0207981, IMG submission 188327) | Soil and rhizosphere microbial communities from Laval, Canada - mgLPC (SPAdes) (version 2) | ecosystem: Environmental > Terrestrial > Deep subsurface > Rock core/Sediment | place: Laval... | reverse complement strand
AGTTCCCAATCGAATCCGAGCTGGCGCGCGAACAACGCGCAGCGCGCGAGATGGTAGCGGCTGCTCAGCAGGGTGACGCGCGGTAGCTTGCCGGGGGTTCCATCCGATCCTTCGCGCCTGGGGGCCCGCAGCAACTCCCGTGCATTGCGCAGGTTCTGCAGCGTGTCGCGCGACCGCGCTTCCAGGCGCATGGCGACGTGGTCGCCGACGCCGCGCCGCAGCAGCGCCTGGCGGGCGACTTCGGCTTCGCTTGGCTCGCCTTCCGCGCCGCCGCCCAGCAGCACCACGCTCGCCGGCGGATGCTCGCTCCACAGCGACACGGCCCGGTCCAGGCGCGCCGCGAAATCGCGGTCGATGCGTCCGCGTGGCGCGTGCTTGCCGAACAGCAGCACGCAGTCGCCGCGTTCGGGCCGGCACGGAGCCTGGCGCGCGACGCGCAGCACGTAGAGGAAGTAACCGATGTAGACCAGGCCGGCGCTCAGCACGCACGCAGCGCCCGCCACGACCCCGGTGTGCAGCACGTCGCCGTCGCCGATAAGCGCAAGTCGATGGGAGCGGCGGCTGGACATGACGCGATTCTAGCGCTCCGTACGGCTGCGATTCCGGAACGCTGGCTATACTCGTCCGGATCCAGCGTGCCGCGTGCCGATGCCGCGTTTGCCGTTCAGTTTTCCACCGGAGTTCCGCGTGCCGCCAACGCCGATGCTGCGCAGCCAGCAGCTCAGACCCATGCCGCCACTGGCGGTCCGTGCATATACGGCCACCACTGCGCTCGGATGCGGGCGAGAGGCGCAGGTCGACGCCTTGCGCGCACGCCGCGGCGGATTGCGCCGCAACGATTTCCACGACGCCGGGCTGGACGCCTGGATCGGGCGCGTCCATGGCGTGGAAACATCGCCATTGCCGGCGCGCCTGGCGCGCTGGGAGTGCCGGAACAACCGGCTGGCATGGCTGGCGTTGCAGCAGGACGGCATGCTCGACGCCATCGCCGCGTTGCGCGAGCGTCACGGTGCAGATCGCGTCGCACTGGTCCTGGGCACTTCGACGGCGAGCATCGGCGAAACCGAAGCGGCGTACGCGACGCTGCGGCCCAATGCGCAGGGCGCGATGCAGTTCGCCGAGGGCATGTGTCGCCCGATCGTGCATACGCCGCATTCGCTGGGAGATTTCGTGCAGGAGGCCACGGGATTGCGCGGTCCCTGCGTCACGGTGGCAACGGCCTGTTCGTCCAGCGCCAAGGTGTTCGCGCAGGCCGCGCGGCTGATCGAAGCGGGCGTCGTCGACGCGGCGGTCGTGGGCGGCGTCGACACGTTGTGCGGCAGCGTGCTGTACGGCTTCAATTCGCTGGGACTGGTATCGGCGAGCGCGTGCCGACCGTTTGATGCAACGCGCGACGGCCTGTCGCTCGGCGAGGCCGGCGGCTTCGCCATCCTCGAACGCGGCAGTGCGCGCGACGACCTGCAACTGCGCGGCTACGGCGAATCCAGCGACGCCCACCACATGTCGACCCCGCATCCGGAAGGACTCGGCGCACGGCTGGCGATGGCCGACGCCATGGCGCGTGCCGGCATCGAACCGGACGCGGTCGGCTATCTCAACCTGCACGGCACGGCGACACCGGCGAACGACGCGGTCGAAGCGCGCGCGGTGGCGACGCTGTTTCCCGACACCCTGCACGCCAGTTCCACCAAGGGCTGGACCGGACACACGCTGGGCGCGGCCGGCATCGTCGAATCCATCTTCGCGCTGATCGCGCTGCAAGATGGCCTGCTGCCCGGCACGCTCAACAGCGCCAATCCGGATCCGGCCTGCGGGCCACAGGTCCGTTTCGACAACGCCGACCGCGTCATCCGCTACGCGATGAACAATTCATTCGGGTTCGGCGGCAACAACTGTTCGCTCGTGTTCGGCAGGGCGGCATGACCGCGCTGACGGCCACCATCGAAGGCATCGGGTTCTGGGCGCCGGGCCTGCCTTCCTGGGCGGCCGCGCTCGACTTCCTCGGGACCGGCGCATTTCCCGAGGACGCGCCAAGGCGTCCCGCGCCGCAGCTGCTTGCGCCGAACGAGCGGCGCCGCGCGCCGGATTCGGTCGCCGTCGCGCTCGAGGTGGCATTGGCGGCGTGCACGGCGGCGCAGCGCGATCCGGCGTCGCTACCCTCGGTGTTCGCGTCGATGCATGGCGATCTGGCCATCACCGACTACATGTGCTCGACCCTGGCGCACGATCCGGCCGCCGTGTCGCCGACGAAATTCCACAATTCCGTGCACAACGCGGCAGCGGGCTACTGGACGATCGGCGCGGGTTGCGTCCAGCCGACGACGGCAGTCAGCAGTTTTGAAGCGACCTTCGCGCAGGGACTGATCGAGGCGCTGGTGCAGTTGCACGCCGGCGCACCGGCCGTGCTGCTCGTCGCCTACGACGCCCCATCCGCGGGTCCGCTGGCGAGCGTCTCGCGCAGCGAAGGCCTGCTCGGCGGCGCGATGGTGCTGTCGAACGCAACGCACCCAACCCCGCGGGCACACTGGGGCCGCGTGCGCTGCACGCTGGTCGACGCCGATGCGCCGGCGCCGCACGGTCCACTGGCGGGGCTGGCTGCCGGCAACGCGATGGCGCCGATGCTGCCGCTGTTCCAGGCGCTGGCTTCGGGCCATGATCTGGCCTGTCTGCACGCCGGTCGCGGCCGCGCGCTGCGGGTGGAGATTGCCAATGCCTGAGGCGACACGACACGACATGCACGAAATGCTCAATCGCGGAAACGTGGCGGCGGTGATCCCGGCGCTCAATGAAGCGCTGCGGATCCGCGACGTCGTCGAAGGTGCACTGCGCCATTGCGACCACGTCGTCGTGATCGATGACGGCTCGGACGACGACACGCTCGCCTGCATCGCCGACCTGCCGGTGACCGTGCTGCAGCACCCGCAGCGCATGGGCAAGGGCGCGTCGTTGCGCGACGGCTTCAAGGCGGCATTGGCGCAGGGCGCGGCGGCGGTGCTGACCATGGACGGCGACGGGCAACACAGCGCCGACGACATCCCGCGGCTGCTCGATGCCGCCAACCGGCATCCCGGGTACATCGTCATCGGTGCGCGCCTGCGCAAGCGTTCGCAGCAGCCGACCTACCGGCGCCTGGCCAACGAGTTCGGCGACTGGGGAATCGGCTGGGGGTGCGGTTTCCGGATCGCCGATTCGCAGAGTGGCCAACGGCTGTATCCGGCTGCAGTGGTGGCGCTGCAGGACGTGCCGGGCGAGGACTTCGTGTTCGAAGCGCAGATCCTGATGTCCGCATCGCACCAACTCGGCGCGCGCTGCGTGTCGGTGCCGATCGAATCGCGCTACCACGGCCCCGACGCCGTGGAGAAGTTCCGCCGCAGCCACTTCCGGCCGTTGACCGACCTGTGGCGCATCACCTCGCACGTGCTCCGGCAGATCTGGAACCGCGGCAACGTACTCGAGGAATACCGGCGCACGCGCAGCGCGCCACCGGTCATCCATGATCCAAGCGGTGAGTTCGCGCCGCAGCTGTCGCCGCAGCCGCATCGCGCCGGATGAACGGCGTGGGCACCGGCAACGCGATGCCGCCTTCCGTCGACGTGGCGATTCTCGGCGGCGGCCTGGCGGGGCTCACGCTCGCGATCCAGCTGCGGCAGCGCAACCCGGGCATCGCCGTCACCGTGATCGAGCGGCGCGCGCATCCGGTGCGCGAAGCGGCGTTCAAGGTCGGCGAGTCGACAGTGGAAATCGGCGCGCACTATTTCTCGCACGTGCTCGGCCTGCGCGAGCACCTGGATGCCGAACAGATCCGCAAATTCGGCTTTCGTTTTTTCTTCTCGGAAGGCTGCAACCAGGTCGATCGCTGCACCGAACTGGGTGTCAGCCAGCTTCTGCCGACGCCTTCGTGGCAGCTGGATCGGGGCCGCTTCGAGAATTTCCTCGGTTCCCACGCGCGTACGCTCGGCGTGGAATTCCGGGACGGCGCGGTGGTGCGCAACGTCCAGCTCGATGCGGTTGCCGGTCATGCGATCACGATCGAGCGCGACGGCGCATCCAATACGCTCGACGCGCGCTGGGTCGTCGATGCTTCCGGCCGCGCCGGCCTGCTCAAGCGCAAGCTCGGGCTCGCCCAAGGCAACGACCATGACGTCAACGCGGTGTGGTGGCGCGTCGAGGGCTTCGTCGATCCCAACCGCTGGTCCGACGACCCGCAATGGCTCGGTCGCTGCGCCCCCCCGGATCGCTGGCGCTCGACCAACCACATGTGCGGCCCGGGTTACTGGTTCTGGCTGATCCCGCTGGCGTCGGGCGCGCATTCGCTCGGTATCGTCTGCGACGCGCGCCTGCATCCGCTGGAGGGCATGAACACGCACGAGAAGGCGATGGACTGGCTGCGCGAGCACCAGCCGCAGGTCGCCCAGGCGCTGGAGGCACCGGAACACCGGCTGCAGGACTTCATGTTCCTGCGCGACTTCTCGTACGGCTGCAAGCAGGTGTTTTCCGCCGATCGCTGGGCGCTGACGGGCGAAGCGGGGATGTTCCTCGATCCGTTCTATTCGCCGGGCAGCGACTTCATCGCGATCAGCAACGGCTACGTCTGCGACCTGGTCGAGAAGGATCTGGCGGGCAAGCCGTTCGCGTCCTACGCACTGGTCTACGAACAGCTGTACCGCTCGTTCTACGACAACATGCTGACGCTGTACCAGGACCAGTACGCGCTGTTCGGCGACGCGCAGGTGATGCCGGTCAAGGTGATCTGGGACTACACCTTCTACTGGTCGATGCTGGCGCCGCTGTACTTCGCCGACAGGCTCACCGATGTTGCGATGCTTGGCCGGTTGCGGCCGCAGTTCGCGCACGCCGCTGCGCTCAACGTCGCCCTGCAGTCGCTGCTGCGCGACTGGGGGCAGCGCAATACCGCCGCGCTCGTGCCCGACGACCGCATGCTCGACCAGTACAAGATCGACTGGTTCCGCGAGATGAACCGCGCATTGTCCGACACCCTCGACGACACCGCCTTCTTCAACCGGATGGTGTCGAATGTCGAACGCATGCAGTGGCTCGCCGCGGAGATCCTGGCCCGGGCGCGCGTCTCGCACGCCGATATCGAGGACCGCGGCCTCGATCTGCTGCTCGCCGGCGGCGAACGCCATCGTTCGCTCGATGCGGCCTGGTACGCCGACGCCGCCTGAGCCGTCGGCCGATTACGGATGCGGTTGCGGTTGCGGAAGACTGCCTGGCGTCGCCTCCGTCGCGGGCGGATCGGCGACGTAGATCGCCACGGCACGCGCGTACTTCTGCGTCGGACTCAGATCGACGCCCACGCCGACACCGACGCTGCTGTGGCTGCCGTAGCTGCCGCCCCCCACGCCCACGCCGACACCGCTGCCGCCGTAGCCGTTCTCGGTGCCTTGGAGCAACACCCCGTTGGCGCCGAGCTTTGCGGCCTGGGTGCGCAGGTTGTTGAGCACGGAATTCATCTTGTTCTGCTCACCGTAGGTGAACGAGCCGCTGTGCGTTTCCAGCAACGCGACCTCGCGGTAACGCGGTGGCGGCTGGTAGTAGATGCGGACCTGCTCGGCGGCGATCGGCGGATAGGCCGGTCCGATCATGACCGTGGACGTGCTCGCGCAGCCACCCAGCGCAAGCACCATTGCAGCGACGGACAACAGTGGGCGCGGGCTCATTGCTTGCCTCCGGGTCGAGACCCCGAGCATACGACGCGAATTCTGAATTGTCCGTCGATGACGGCTTGCGCATGGCGACGTTCACCAGCTGGCTGAAGAACAGGTTCACGATCACGCGGCGTTCGGCCAGCTTGTTCGGCTGGACCCGCTTGCCGGGGCCATTCCCAAGTCACTGCGGCGGCGCCGCCAGCTCCGCCGCGTCGAGGAAACCGTCACGGTTGCGATCCTGGCGATCGAACGCTTCCGCCAAGCGCGCGCGATGTTGCGTGCGCGACACCGGATGACCACGGCCTCCCGGCAGTTCGGTTGCCGTCAGCATGCCGTCATGGTCCCGATCCATCGCGTCGAAGGCGTAGCTCAGCCAATCCTGGTATTCGAGCAGCGAGACGCGGCGATCGTGGTCGGAATCCATCCGCGCGAGATAATCCGAACTCGCATCGATCTGTGCCGCCGCCACGCACGTCCACAGGCACGCGCATACGAAAAAGCCCGGCCTGTTCCGGCCGGGCTTTTTGTTGTTCGTCCCACGCATGGGTTTACGCGTGCGCGGTCTGCAGCGAATAGCCCTTCAGGCGCGCCGAGAAATCCTGAAGCGCGCGGATTCCGCTGGCCTCTGCTTCGTGGCACCAGTCCTGCAGGTGATGCAGCGTGTCGGTCGCGGTCTGGCTGCGCGCTTCCAGCACGGCCGCCAGGCGGGCGCGGTGCTCGACCAGCGCGCGGATGCGCGGACGCTGCGCGATCCAGGACTGCAACTGCTGGCGCGCATCGGGCTTGAGCCAGCGTCCATCGTCGGCCAACGCCGCGCGCAACTTGCGTGGCAGCAGCGAACGCACCTTGCCGCCGGCTGCGCTGGCTTCCTCATACAGCGCTGGCTTGAGCACGCTGCGCTGGAAGTCGGTCATCGCCTGAAAGCGGATCGCGAGCAGCGCCTTGAGCGTGTCGGCATCGGGCACCGAGATGTTCGGCCGCACGTTGAGCGACGGCGCGACGCGGAGCACCTTGGCCAGGCCGACCTTTTCGCATGCCTTGATGGCCACCCAGCCGATGTCGAGCTCCCACTTGCGCAGGGCGAACTTCGCCGAGCTCGGGAAGGCGTGGTGGTTGTTGTGCAGTTCTTCGCCGCCGATCCACACGCCCCACGGGGTGAGGTTGGTCGCGGTGTCGTCGGTGACGAAGTTGCGGTAGCCCCACCAGTGGCCGAGGCCGTTGACCACGCCGGCCGCCCAGAACGGGATCCATAGCATCTGGATCGCCCAGACCGCGACGCCGGCGAAACCGAACAGGGCGAAGCTCAGGAACAGCAGCAGCGTCGGCCCCATCGTCGCGTGCGGCGTATAGAGATGGCGTTCGATCCAGTCGTCCGGGCAGCCCTTGCCGTACTTCTCGATGTCCTCGCGCTGGCCGCGGGCTTCGCGGTACAGCTCCACGCCACGCCAGAACACGGTCTTGATGCCCTTCTGCACCGGGCTGTGCGGGTCTTCCTCGGTCTCGCACTTGGCGTGATGCTTGCGGTGGATGGCGACCCATTCCTTGGTGACCATCGAGGTGGTGAGCCAGGTCCAGAAGCGGAAGCCGTGGGCGACCAGCGGATGGAAGTCCACGCCCCGGTGCGCCATGCTGCGGTGCAGGTAGAGCGTCACCGAGAAGATGGTGAGCTGAGTGGCGACCAGCAGGTAGATCGCGAGTGTCCCCCAGCCGGCTTGCAGCAGGCCGTGGGACAGGAATTCGAGGAAAGTAGCGGGCATTGCGGACTCCGAAGTGGACATGACACCGGTTCCCGGGAGAAGCCGCTGCCTCGGACCGAGAGCAGGTCTGGTCCAAGGGCATCATGCCAGTTCGACCCCCCATCCGCGCCGGTATGGGGCCGTTGCGTTCAGCCGGTGCGCGACATCGTGACGACCCGCTGTGACGCCCCGCTCCCAAGCGTCGCCAAGTGCGTTCCAGATGAACGCGCACGGCTCCCGGTTCAACCCGTTCACCTCCGCGACCAGCGCCGATGCCTGAATTGCCCGCAGTTGAAACCGCGCCGCGACACACGGGCCGTCGCGACGCTATCCGCGCCGCCGCGGCGGGCTGGGGCACCGGCATGGGGAGGCAATAAATGCCCGAACTTCCCGAGGTCGAAACCACGCGGCGCGGACTGGAACCGTATGTCGTCGGTCGCACCATCCTTGGCGCGGTGTTGCGGCGGCCAGACCTGCGCTGGCCGATTCCCGATGAAATCAGCGAGCAACTCCCGGGCCATCGCGTCACCGCGATCCGCCGGCGGGCCAAATACCTGTTGCTGGACACCGATGCCGGCAGTGCGCTGCTGCACCTTGGGATGTCCGGCAGCCTGCGCGTGCTGCCCGTTGATACGCCGGTGAACGCGCACGATCACGTCGACCTGCTGCTGTCGCATGGGCGCGCCGAACCCGCGCTCCTGCTGCGCTTCAATGATCCGCGCCGTTTCGGCTGTCTGTTGTGGCAGCCGCGCGGGCAGACCCACGAACTGCTGCGCGGACTCGGTCCGGAGCCGCTGTCGCGCGATTTCACCGGGGACTACCTGTTCGAGCGCAGCCGCGGGCGCAGCGCGCCGGTCAAGAGCTTCCTCATGGACCAACGCATCGTGGTTGGTGTCGGCAACATCTATGTCGCCGAAGCGCTGTTCGCCGCGGGTATCTCGCCGCTGCGCGCCGCCGGTCGGGTGTCCCGCGACCGCTACCAACAGCTGGCCGATGCGATTCGCACCATCCTGGGCCACGCCATCGCGCGCGGCGGCACGACGTTGCGGGACTTCATCAGCCCGGACGGCCAGCCGGGGTATTTCGAGCAGGAGTTGGCTGCCTATGGGCGCGGCGGCGCGCCCTGTCCCCGCTGCGGCCGTCCGCTGAAACAGGCGGCGATCGGACAGCGTGCGACCGTGTGGTGCGGGCACTGCCAGCGCTGAGCAGTTCAGGGCAAAACGTGCGGGAGGTCACACTTCGGCCACCTGATCGGGCTATATTGACCGCGCCTCGGGGGAGTCGGAGGGTAAGGATGTCCGAGACGGCCGAGATCACCCAGTGGCTGGATGCCGCCCGCGGCGGGGATCGCGGTGCGCTGGATCGTGTGCTGTCCACGCTCTACCAGGAGCTGCACGCGATGGCCCGGCGGCAGCTCGCCGGCCAGCAGGCACACACGCTCGACGCGACCGCGCTGGTGCACGAGGCCTACCTCAAGCTGATCGGCCGGCAGACCGCGCACTTCGACGACCGCGCACATTTTTTTGCCTACGCCGCCTCGGCCATGCGCAGCGTGGTCGTTGACTACGCACGCCAGCGGCTGGCGCAGAAACGCGGCGGCGACCTGCACCGCGTCACCGAACTCCCCGAGGAAGTCGAAGGCGGCCTGCGGCTGGACGAGGAAACCCTGGGGCTGGACACGGCACTCACGCGCCTGGCCGCCGTCGACGAACGCCTCGCCCAGGTCGTGGAGCTGCGCTACTTCGCCGGGTTGTCGGAGCTTGAGATCGCGAGCCTGCTCAAGCGTTCCGAACGCAGCATCCGCCGTGACTGGCAGAAGGCGCGATTGTTCCTGCTGGCCTCGCTCAAGGACGGCTGACGCCCGTTCGACCGATGGACGCCGAACGCTGGCAACGGCTGTCCCCGCTGCTCGATGCGATGTTCGAGCTGGACCCGGACACGCGCGCGCGCAGCCTGGAGTTGCTGCGTGAGGAAGACGCCAGCCTCGCGGCCGACCTCGAGTCGCTGATGGAGCTGTCGGCCGAGCGCGAGGATTTCCTCTCCCAGCCGCTGGTGGCCCCGTTGCCCGGCATGCGCGCCGGGCTGCTGATCGGTCCATACCGGCTGGAGCGGATGCTCGGCGAAGGCGGCATGGGCCAGGTGTGGCTGGCCAGCCGCGCCGACGGCCTGTACCAGCGCCGCGTGGCGCTCAAGCTGCTGCGGCCGGGACTGGCCGATCCCAAACTGCGCCTGCGCTTTACCCGCGAGCGCCAGATCCTCGCGCGACTGGAGCATCCGCACATCGCGCGCCTGCTCGACGCCGGCATCAGCGACGACCAGCCGTACCTGGCGCTGGAATACGTCGACGGCGAACCGATCACCGACTGGAGCCGGACCCACGCGCAGACCCTGGACGTACGGTTGCGCCTGTTCCTGCAGACCTGCGAAGCAGTCAGCCATGCGCATGCCAACCTGATCGTCCATCGCGACCTCAAGCCGTCCAACATCCTGGTCACGCCGCTGGACGAAGTGCGCCTGCTCGACTTCGGCATCGCCAAGCTGCTCGATACCGGGGAGCCGTCG
>Ga0207981_1000179_pt1 | contig 10000 bp, 8 predicted proteins | sample SoimicmetaGmgLPC_FD_188327 | JGI IMG/M metagenome (GOLD analysis project Ga0207981, IMG submission 188327) | Soil and rhizosphere microbial communities from Laval, Canada - mgLPC (SPAdes) (version 2) | ecosystem: Environmental > Terrestrial > Deep subsurface > Rock core/Sediment | place: Laval... | reverse complement strand
CGACGGCCGGCCTTTGGCGATCGTCTGCGGGGACAACTTCGTGGTCAGCGTGCACCGTGGGCCGCTGGGCATGATCGAACAACTGCGCGACCGCGAGCGCGCCGAAACGCGCATCGGCAACCTCAGCGCCGAAAGCTTCGCGGCATCGCTGCTCGATTGGGTCGTGGAGAGCTACCTGCACGCGGTGTCGGACTTCGAAGCGGCGGTCGACCGCTTCGAAGTCGAGCTGTTGTCCAGCAAGGTCCACCGCGAATGCCTGCCGGAACTGGCGCAACTGCGGCGAGGCGCTTCGCGCCTGCGGCGGATGCTGGCGCCGCACCGGCAGGTGTTCGGCGCCCTGGCCCGGCCGGACTTCCGGCCCAGCGACGACGGCATCGCCGACAGGCAATTCCGCGCGCTGGAGCAGCGCTTCGAGCGTGCGATGGACGCGGTGGAGAACACCCGCGACCTGGTCGTCGGCAGTTTCGAGCTGTACGCCACGCGCAGCGCCGAACGCACCAACGACACCGTGCGCGCGCTGACCTTCGTCACCGTGCTGCTGGGCTCGCTCGCGGTGGTGGCCGGCGCGCTCGGGATGAACTTCAAGACGCCGTTCTTCGACACCGGCGACCGCGGCTTCTGGACCGCGATCGTGGCGATGGCGTGCATCGCGCTGACCGCGAGCGCGATCGCGCGCTGGCGGCGCTGGATCTGAGTTACTCCGCGGCCGCCGCGGCGCTCGGTGCCGGCCGTGGCGAGCGCGCCGCCCGCCAGGCCACCACGCCCGCGCCCACCAGCATCGCGCAGGCCAGCAGGAAGGGCGCCCCGGGCAGGTGCACCGGGGCACGGTTGCTGATGAACAAGGCGAACACGCTCGTATAGAGCAGCGGACCGACGATGCCGGCCAGGCTCACCAGGCTGCTCAGCGCGCCCTGGATGCGTCCCTGCACGTCGGCGCCAACCTGGCGCGTGACCAGCGCCTGCGTCGCCGGCATCGACAGCGCCCAGATCGCCATGATCGGGATCCCGCACAGGAACCAGCGGCCGGTCGGTGCCCAGCCGTAGATCGCGAACCCGGCCACGCCGCAGGCCAGGCCGACCAGTAGCGTCCGGCGTTCGCCCCACGCCGCGACCGCGCGCTTCACCAGCAGCGCGTTCACCACCAGGCTGAAGACGCCGACCACCGCCAGCACCCAGCCCACGGCCTGCGGGCCCCAGTCGTAGCGGTAATCCGCGTACAGCACGAACACGCTCGGGTACACGTAGTGCGCCAGGTTGATCAGCAGCACGACCGCCGCCAGTCCGAACACCTGCGGATAGCGCCTGAGCAGGACCAGCGAGCCCAGCGGATTGGCATGCGCCCAATCGAAGTGCGACGTGCGCCTGTCCGGCGCCAGCGATTCGGGCAGCACGAACCAGCCGTAGGCGAAGTTGCACAGCGCCAGGAAGGCCGCTGCCCAGAATGGCCAGCGCAAGTCGATGCCGCCCAGCCAGCCGCCGAGCACCGGGCCGACGATGAATCCCAAGCCGAACGCGGCACCGATCATGCCGTAGGCCTGCGCGCGCTTGTCCGGTGGAGTGACGTCGGCGATGTAGGCGTTGGCGGTGGTGAAGCTCGCCGAGGTGATCGCCGAGATGACGCGACCGACGAGCAGCCAGCCCAGCGATGGCGCCAGCGCCATGAAGATGAAATCCAGCCCCAGGCCAAGGCAGGACAGCAGGATCACGGGGCGCCGGCCGTAACGGTCCGACAGCGTGCCCTGGATCGGCGACGACACGAACTGGATCGCAGCGAACAGCGTCCCGAAGATGCCGACCCAATGCGCGGCGACCACGGTGTCGCCGTTGACGAAGAACTCCACGAGGTGCGGCAGCACCGGGATGATCAGCCCGAACGCCAGGATGTCGATCAGGACGGTGACGAAAATGAAGGCCAGCGCGGCACGACGCGCGGGCGAGGCGGGCTGGTCCACGGAACCTACCGGACTGACGCGGGCGCGCAGTTTAGCTGGCGCCGATTGCACTGCCTGCGATGGAATTGCGGCGCATTGCCGCGCATCGGGCAGACGCAGGCGGCTGTACAAGCCGTCCGCTGGTTCACACCCAGCCGCGCGCCGCCAGCGACACCGGCTCGCCGTCGCCGATGACGAAATGGTCCAGCAGGCGCACATCGACCAGCGCCAGCGACTGCTTGAGCCGCGCGGTGACGGCGCGGTCGGCGGCGCTGGGTTCCGCGCTGCCGCTGGGGTGGTTGTGTCCGACGATGATCGCCGCGGCGTTGTGCGCGAGCGCGCGACGCACGACTTCGCGCGGATGCACTTCCGCGCCGTCGACGGTGCCGCGGAACAGTTCCTCGAACGCCAGCGCGCGGTGCCGCGTGTCCATGAACAATGCCGCGAAGATCTCCTGCGGCTGGCCGCGCAGGCGCTGGGCGAAATAGCGGCCTGCCGCGCCGGGATCGGTCATCGCCTCGCCGCGCTCCAGGCCGGCGGCCAGGTAACGGTTGCAGAGCTCCAGCGCCGCCGACAGCTGGCAGGCGCGGGCGGGACCGAGCCCGGGCAGGGACGCAAGGTCGGTCGCGCTGCGTTCGAGCAGCGCCCGCAGCGGGCCGTGCGTGGCGAGCAATCCGCGCGCGGTGGTCACGGCATCCTGACCGCGAAGGCCCGAGCCCAGGAACAGCGCCAGCAGTTCGGCATCCGACAACACGCCGGCGCCGCGCGCCAGCAGCTTTTCGCGGGGACGTTCCAACGCCGGCCAGTCATGGATATGCATGGCCACAGCGTGCGCGGCGACACCGGTCGCGCGCATCGGGCGCCATAACCCCTTCGGGTAAGCTAAAGCCCGCACCACAGGTAGGAAAATTCCGAGACCCATGGCCGCTGACGCCACTCCGCCGATGCAACATCGCCGCATCCTGCTATGCGTCTGCGGTGGCATTGCTGCGTACAAGGCGGTCGAACTGGTCCGTCGCCTGCGCGATGCCGGTGCGGACGTGCAGGTGGCGATGACGGCGGACGCGCTGCACTTCGTCGGCGCGCCGAGTTTCCAGGCCGTCTCCGGACGGAGCGTGCGCAGCACGCTCTGGGACGAGGCCGCCGAAGCGGCGATGGGGCACATCGAACTTGCGCGCTGGGCCGAGCAGGTGGTCATCGCCCCCGCCACCGCCAACACGCTGGCGAAACTGGCGCACGGCCTGGCCGACGACCTCGTCAGCACGCTGTGCCTGGCGACGACCGCGCCGATCGCGATCGCGCCGGCGATGAACCACCGCATGTGGGCGCACCCGGCGACGCAGGCCAACGTCGCCGTGCTGCGCCAGCGCGGCGTGCGGGTGATCGGTCCGGACGATGGCCCGCAGGCCTGCGGCGAATTCGGCCCGGGCCGATTGCGCGAACCGGACGACATCGTCGCCGCGCTGCTGGAGCCGGTTGCTTGACGGGCGCGTTGCGGGGCGTGCGGATCTTGGTCAGCGCCGGACCGACGTACGAGGACATCGATCCTGTGCGATACCTCGGCAACCGCAGCAGCGGCAAGATGGGATTCGCGATCGCCGCGGCCGCGGCACGGCGCGAGGCCGATGTCGTGCTGGTCGCAGGTCCCGTGCAGTTGCCCACGCCCGCACGGCTGCAACGCGTCGACGTGCGCTCGGCGGCGCAGATGCGCGACGCGGTGCTGGCGGCATTGCCAGCCGACGTCTACATCGGCGCCGCGGCCGTGGCCGACTACGCGCCGCGGCAGGTTGCCCCGCGCAAGCTCAAGAAAAGCGACGAGGAGGTGCTCGTGCTCGAACTGGTGCGTACGCCCGACATCCTGGCCGAGGTCGCCGCGCATGCGCCGCGCCCCCGCCTGGTGGTCGGCTTCGCTGCCGAAACGCATGACGTCGCCCGATACGCGCGCGACAAGCTGGCGCGCAAGCGCGTGGACATGATCGCCGCCAACCAGGTCGGCATCGCCGGCAGCGGATTCGAGGGCGACGACAACACACTCACCGTGTTCGACGGCAACGGCGAGCACGCGCTCGGGTCGGCATCCAAGGCGCAACTGGCCGAGGCATTGCTGGATCTCGTCGCCGCGCGACTGCGGGCAACGACATGACCGGGCCGCAGGCATGAAGCACACGCTGGAAGTGAAACTGCTCGACCCACGCTTCGGCACGCAGTGGCCGCTGCCCGCGTACGCCACCGCCGCCAGCGCCGCGATCGACCTGCGCGCGGCGCTGGACACGACATTGCGGCTCGCCCCCGGCGACGCCGCCCTGGTGCCGTCGGGATTGGCGATCCACATCAAGGACCCGCGCCTGTGCGCACTGGTCTTGCCGCGCTCGGGGCTGGGCCACAAGCACGGCATCGTGCTGGGCAACGGCACCGGGCTGATCGACGCCGACTACCAGGGTCCGCTGCTGATCAGCACCTGGAATCGCGGCACGGCCGAGTTCGCCATCGAGCCGGGGGACCGCATCGCACAGTTGCTGCTGTTGCCGATCGTGCGGGCGGACTTGCAAGTGGTGGATACTTTCGAACATAGCGAACGCGGCAGCGGTGGCTTTGGCCATACCGGCGTGCGCTGAAGGGGATAGGCAATGACAGACGAATCCAAACGGGGCCTGCGGCTGCCTTCCGCGCAGTTGCGCGCCGCGCTGCCCTTGATCGCCGCCGCCTGCGTACTGCTGGGCCTATGGCTGGCGTGGAGCGGCTGGCAGCAGGTGCGCGACGCCAACCGCGGCCAGGCGCTGCAGGCTTCGCGCGACCTCGCCGTTTCCGGCACGCAGCACGCGCTGCAACTGCAGACCAAGCGCCTGCAGGATGTGCTGCAGAGTGCGCCGGTGCAGTCCGCGCTCGCCGCCGGCGACCTCGCCGACGCCGGCAAGCGCCTGGGTGCGGGTTGGCCGCACCTGGAGCTGGCGACGGTGCTGCCGCCGGACCTGGATGCCGGATATGCCGGGTTGCCGCAGGGTGGATTCGGCCGCCTGGCCGTGGCCGAAGCGGCGCTGGCGGCCAATGCGCCGGTGGCGCGGGTGGCTAAGGACGGCGGTCCGCGGCTGGTGCTGGCGGCACCGGCACGCGCCGGCGACCGCCTGGTCGGTATCGCCTACGTACGCCTGCCGCTGAGCCTGGCGACCGATGCGATCCAGGCGGCCAATATCGACGGCAGCAGCTACATGGCCCTGCGCGAGGGCAGCTACACGATCCTGGCGCGCGGGGACCAGAGCCTGTCCAACGCCGCCGAAGCCTTGTCGGCCAAGGTTCCGAACACCGACCTGCGCATCGTCGCCGGCCTGCCCGATACCGAGCAGGGGCTGTTCGGCCTGGGCGCAGTTGGCTCACTGGGGGCGGCGTTGTTGCTGCTCGCCGCGGGCGTAGCCGCATGGCTGGCGCTGCGCCGCGAGGGCGGCCCCGCGCCCTCCGAGGCGCACGATGCGCATGGTGAACCGACCTTGGCGCAGGCGATCCAGCAGGCGCCAATACGGGCACGGGCGGCACCTGTGGTCGAAGTGAAGGAAAAGGAAGTGGTCCGCCCCGGCCCCGTCGACATCGATCGCGGCATCTTCCGGGCTTACGACATCCGCGGCATCGTCGGCAAGACGCTCGACGCCAGCGTCGCCGAACTGATCGGCCACGCGGTCGGCACGCTGATGTTCGAAAAGGGCCTGGCCGACATCGTCGTCGGCCGTGACGGCCGGCTGTCGGGTCCGGACCTCGTCGGCGGTCTGAGCGACGGCCTGCGCAAGGCCGGGCGCAACGTCATCGACATCGGCATGGTGCCCACGCCCGTGGTGTATTTCGGCGGCTTCCAGCTGCGGACCGGCTGCGGCATCGCCGTTACGGGCAGCCACAACCCGCCGGACTACAACGGCTTCAAGATCGTGGTCGGCGGCGAGACGCTGTCCGGCGTCGCGATCACCGACCTGTACGCGCGCATCGCCGAGGATCGCCTGCACAACGCATCGGTGCCGGGCGCGCTCAGCCATCGCGAGATCGGCGACGACTACGTCAACCGCATCGCCGCCGACGTGCAGATCGACCGTCGCCTCAAGGTCGTCGTCGATGCCGGCAACGGCGTGGCCGGCGTGCTGGGGCCGAAGGTGCTCGAGGCGATCGGTGCCGAGGTCACGCCGCTGTACTGCGAGATCGACGGCCACTTCCCCAACCACCATCCGGATCCGAGCGAACCGCACAACCTGCAGGACCTGATCCAGATGGTGCAGCGGTTGGACGCGGACCTCGGCATCGCCTTCGACGGCGATGGCGACCGCCTCGGTGTGGTGACGCGCACCGGCGAGACGATCTACCCCGACCGGCTGCTGATGCTGTTCGCCGCCGACGTGCTCGAGCGCAACCCCGGCGCGGTGATCGTGTACGACGTCAAATGCACCGGGCGCCTGCCCGGGCACATCCTGCGCCACGGCGGCAGCCCGCTGATGTGGAAGACCGGGCACTCGCTGATCAAGGCGAAGATGCGCGAAACCGAAGCCGAACTCGCCGGCGAGATGAGCGGCCACTTCTTCTTCGCCGAGCGCTGGTACGGTTTCGACGACGGCATCTACGCCGCGGCGCGGCTGCTGGAGATCCTGGCGGCCCGGCCCGACTCGCCCACCGACCAGCTCAATGCGTTGCCTGATGGCGTGTCGACCCCCGAGATCAAGGTCGATGCACCCGATGGCGACCCGCATGCGTTCGTCGAGCGTTTCCGCGCCGCCGCCAAGTTCGAGGGCGCACGCACGTCCACCATCGACGGCCTGCGCGTGGACTGGCCCGATGGCTGGGGCCTGGTGCGCGCCTCGAACACGACGCCGGTGCTGGTCCTGCGGTTCGATGCCGATTCCAAGGCCGCGCTGTCACGCATCCAGGCCGCGTTCCGCGAGCAGCTACTGGCGGTCAAGCCGGACCTGGTGTTGCCGTTCTAGCTTGGTCGCGGGTGGAGCCATGACCGACTCTATCGTCGTGGGCGATGCGTCGACTGCTTTCGCGCAGCGCGCGAGCGACGACGCCTCGACGGCTCGCGGGGCAGCGTAAGCGCGCCGCCCGGGGCTCTGCGCCGCCACGCTCACCCCAGCAGCCGTGGCATGCCGTGTTCGTCGCGCTGCTCGACGACGGCTTCGTCGTGGATGCGCTGGCGCATGTCGCGGCCGGGGATCTCCACCACCGACTCGCCGCGCGAGGCCCGCAACGCGTTCGCATACGCCAGGCGCGCACGCGATTCGTCGCCGGCGGTGCTGAACCCGTGCCCGAGTTCCTCCCACGCGTCGGCGCCGGCGCCCTGCGCCAGTGCGCGATGCAGGTAGTCCTCGGCCAGCGGCCACTGCTCCTGCGCGCGCGCCAGCCGGGCGAGGGTGAGCAGCAGCGCGGGGCTTCCCGGATGCGCGTGCAGCCAGCGCTCGGCATTCGCGCGGCGCGAGTCCAGCCGCCCGATCGGAAGGCGTCCGTAGCGCTCCGCCAGGCCTTCGTCCCAGCGGGCGTCCAGCGCCTGCTCGATCGACCGCGTCGCGGCTTCGTCCCAGCGCAGCGCGGCAGCGCGCTCGGCATAGGCACCGACGGCGCCGGGATCGACACGCGCGTCCTTCGACAATCCTTCCCAGCGCTCGGCCAGCACATTGGCATCGCCGGCCTCGCGCAACGACGCTTCGGCCCAGCGTTCCTGCAGTTCGTCGAGTTCGTTCGCCGGCAGCGCCTGCTGCTGGCGCAGCGCACCGAGCAGCCCGTAGGCCTGGGCCGATTGGCCCGACGCGGCGAACGCGCGTGCGCGCAGCAGCAGTCCGCGTGGCGGCAACGGTTGCGCGGCGGGCAGGTCGAGCGCGACCAGCGCATCGGTCGGGCGGTGTCCGGCCAGGGCCAGCTCAGCGGCGGCGATCGCCCGCGCGGCGGCATGGCGGTCGCCGAGCGCGTCGAGATGGCGATTCATGGAGGCGACATCGCCCCGTGCGCTCGCCGAGCGCGCCGCCGCCAGCCGGGCGGCGGCCTGGATGTCGGCATCGCCATCGCTTTCGGCGGCGGCCTGGTCGAGCAGCTTGCCGGCGCGGTCGTAATGGCCGTGGTGCAGCGCCTGCAGGCCCTCGCCCAGGCGTGCCCGCGCACGGCGGTCGCGGTGCCGGCGCCAACTGCGGAACGGCAGCGTGAGCACCGTCCACAGCAACCAGGCGACGGCCAGCACGCCCAGCAGGATCATGACGCCGCTGGCGACCGTGGTGGTGTAGTCGCTCCCGCGGAAGCGAACCAGCACGTAACCCGGGTCGGTCATCAGCACCTGCGCGAGCAGGGCGCCCACCAGGGCCAGGACGATCCAGAACAGCACGTTGCGGAACAGGTTCATGGCGCGATGCCTCGTTGCCGTGATGCGACGCCAAGGCTAGCTCGGCGGTTGTGGCCGTGGTGTCGTCGCCGCGTTCAGCGGGCGGCGCGCATGGCCTGCAACTGCTGGCGCGTGCTGCCGAGCACCGGCAGCCGCAATGCCAGTGGCAAGGCCTGGAGTTGCCGCAGCTGCGCGCGCTGGCGGCGCAGTTCCGGCGACTCGGGCGCGAGCCTGCCAAGCCAGCCGTCGACACGGGCCAGCGCCGCCCGATAGCCGCGCTCGTCGCGGCGTTCGATCGCCGCGCGCGCCATCGTGAGTTCCAGTTGCAGCCCGGCAAGCGCGGCCTCGCGATCCACGCCTTCGGTCGCGATCGCCGCTCCGGACGGTTGCACCCGCACGATGTTGTCGAACGCGCGCCGCCACCACGGCAACGCCTCGTGCCCGGTCTGTGGTGCACGCACGGGCGCGGCGAGCGTGGCGGCGAACGCTTCGAGTTTTGCTTCGGCCAGCGACCTCGGGTCGGCACCCAGCGCGTCGAGCGCGGCCCGTTCCTGCACCAGCGCCTGCCGCAGGTTGAGATATGTCGGGTCGTCGATGCCCTGGAGCAGGCCGCCGGCAATCGCATAGGCGCGCCGCGCGCCGTCCAGGTCGCCGGCCAGGCGCAGGCGCTGTTCGCCCTGGCCGAGCAGGAGTTCCACTTCGTCCAGTCGTAACGCCTGCGCGCCATGCACCTGCGGATCGGCAAGCCGGCGCACGCTGTCTTCCAGCAACGCCGCGCGCTGGCCAACGCCGAGCAGTTCGTCGCGCAGCACGCGGTTGGTCGCGTCGGCCTGCTGCAGGCGTTGCGCCTGCGCACGCTGGTCGCGGCGCAACGCATCGATGCGCGCGTCCAGCGCCTGCCACTGCTGCGCCATCGCGTTTTCGCGCGCGTTGTCGTGCTGTTGACGCGCCTGCCACCAATGCCAGCCGCGCCAGCCGATCGCCGCCAGCGCAATCAGGGCGACCAGCACGAGGAGGCTGCCGCGTCGCGGTGTTGAAGAAGCGTTGGCGTCGGTCACGGTGCGGAACGCCTCACTGCGGGGGGCCGGCGCTGGCGATGCCGCGCATGCTAGCCGATGCGTCCGCGACGATCGCTGCCAGCAAGTCATTCGGACTGGGCCCCCGCGCTTGCGTCACGGCCGCGAACCCAAGCGAACGAGCCAGCCCTGCAAGCCGCGCACTCGACGCCGCCACGCGCGCAGCGAGCAGGCGTTCGCGCGCGGAAGACGGCAGCTGCGCCAGCACGTGCTGCAACGCTCCGCCGCTGCTCAGCGCCAGCCAACGTGGGGCATCGAGCCCGGTCAGGGTCGCGATGGCGCGCGACGACAGGCGGATCGGCACGCGCGCATACACGTCGGCGCGCGCCACGTCGGCGCCGCACGCGCGCAGGCGCGGCTCGATCAGGTCGCGTCCGCCGGGCGCCGTCAGCAACCCGATGCGCTGCCCGCCGATGTCGCGCAGTTCAAGTGCTTGCAATACGCCTTCGCTGTCCACCCGCGCAGGCACGATGGCGCCATCGATGCCCGCGCGCGCCAGCGCCCGGGCGGTGCCGTTGCCGATGGCGAACCACTGCTGGTCGCGCTGCCGCTGCAGCGGTCGCAGCGATGCGGCGGCGGCCACGGCAGCCGGGCTGGTCGCGATGACGCAGCCGCCAGCGAGCGCGGCGTCCAGTGCGCGACGGGCCCCGGCGTCATCG
>Ga0207981_1000178_pt1 | contig 10001 bp, 8 predicted proteins | sample SoimicmetaGmgLPC_FD_188327 | JGI IMG/M metagenome (GOLD analysis project Ga0207981, IMG submission 188327) | Soil and rhizosphere microbial communities from Laval, Canada - mgLPC (SPAdes) (version 2) | ecosystem: Environmental > Terrestrial > Deep subsurface > Rock core/Sediment | place: Laval... | reverse complement strand
ATCGCCGCCAGCACGCGCTGCCCTTCCTCGAAGGTGGCGCGCACGGCATCGCGGCCCTTGCCGCGCACGCCCGGTTCGACTTCGATCAGTTCGAACGGCAGCCAGTGCGACAGGCGCTTGCGGTATTCCGCGAAACCGTCCGCGACCCACGCGGGCGCCCGCTCGCCGACGGCGACGAGACGGGCCTTCATGGGCCGCGAGGATGCGTCACTCGCCGGCGCGGCCGGCGGCGACTTCCTCGTGTTCTTCGGGCGGCTGGTCGCCGACCGTCCACAGGCGCTCGAGCGCATAGAACTCGCGCACGCGCGGCAGCATCACGTGGACGACGACATCGCCGAGGTCGACGAGCACCCATTCGGCTTCGCGCTCGCCTTCCACGCCCAACGGCATGCAATCCAGGCGCTTGGCGTGCCGGACGACTTCGTCGGCGATCGACTTGACGTGGCGGGTGGAGGTGCCCGACGCGATCACCAGGTGGTCGGTGACGCTGGTCTTGCCGCGGACGTCGATTTCGACGACATCCTTCGCCTTGAGCTCCTCGACGGCGTTGCGCACGTGCTGCAGGAGGACTTCGGCCGGCGGCGGCGGGTTGGGAAGGCGGGTCTTGATGACGTGTGCGGCAGTGGTCAAGGGCGAGCGGCTCTTTGGAGTGGCTGGGATTATACGAGGCCGCCGTCGGCCGCCGACGTGAATGCGTCGGCACCATAGAGCCGGTGGTCGGCGATATAGCGGGCCACGGCCGGCGCGAGCCATTCCGGCCAGCGGCGGTCGCCGGCCGCGATGCGGCGGCGCAGTTCGGTGGACGACTCCGGCCGCTCGGCCCCCAGGCGGAATTCGGCGAAACCGCCGGCCGGCAGCGCATGCAGCTGGGCAGGCCTGCACCAGCGGGGCGCGAGCTCGGCATGCACGGCCGGTGCGCGGGCGGCCAGGGCCGCCTCGTCGATGGGTGCACCCGGTCGGGCGATGGCGAGCACGTGCGCGAGTTCGAACAACTGCCGCCAACGATGCCAGGTGTCGAGTTCGAACACCGAATCGCCGCCGACCATCCACACCAGGGGCGCATGCGGGCCGAATTCGTCGCGCAACTCCCGCAGCGTGTCGACGGTGTAGGACGGACCTGCGCGGTGCAGCTCGCGCCGGTCGACGATCAATCCGGCCTCGCCGTCGACCGCAAGCGCGAGCATGTGCGCACGCTGCTCCGCATCCGCGTGCGTCGGGCCCTTGTGTGGCGGGTCGGCGGCGGGCAGCAGGTGCACGTCGGCGTGCAAGGCATCGCGCACCGCGCGCGCGATGGCCAGGTGCCCGGTGTGGACGGGGTCGAAGGTGCCGCCGTAGCACAGGATCAGCGGCGTCACGCGTCAGCCCAGCAGGCGCAACGCGCGCGGTTCGGCGACGGCGAGCAACACGCGCTCGAGCGCGATCCATGCATCGATCGGATCCTGGCCAGGGCGCGGGCGCCCCTTCGCGATGCGGTCCACGCGGCCGGCTTCGGCGGCGAAGCGTTCCCAGCGCGCCGCGTCGTGCCGCTTGAGCGCACGCGTGTACGCGGCCTGCTTGGAATCCCAGATGCGCTGCGCCTTGAACTCCGCGGCGAGGTTGCCGCCGCGCGCCTGCACGCGCGCCAACGCGGCGGCCCGCTGCAATTCCATCGCGACCATGCCCAGCAGCGCCGGCACCGCTTCGCCTTCCGAGCGCAGCCCGTGCAGCATGCGCGAGACATGCGCGCCCTCGCCGTTCATCGCCGCGTCGACGAGGCGGAACACGTCGTAGCGCGAAGAATCGGAGACGAGGAATTCCATGCGCGCCGCGTCGATCGTTTCGCCGTCGGCGAGCAACGCGAGCTTGTCGATTTCCTGCGCGGCGGCGAGCAGGTTGCCTTCGATGCGTTCCACGAGGCGCTGCACCGCATCGCGGTCCGCGCGCAGGCCGCGCTTGCGCAGGCGTTGCTCGATCCAGGCCGTCAGTTCGTGCGGCTTCACCTGCCAGGCAATGGCGATGTGGCCGATGCGGCCGATCGCCTCGCTCCACTTGCCGCCGTGCGCCCGGCTCCACTCGGCGCAGGTGACGAGCAGGACGACGTCGGGCGGCGGGTTCGCGCAGAAGGCGTTGAGGATTTCCGAGCCATCCTTGCCGGGCTTGCCGCCGGGCATGCGGACTTCCACGACGCGCCGGGTCGCGAACAGGCCCGGCGCGTTGAACGCGGCCGCCACCGAATCCCAATCGGGATCCTTGCCTTCGATGTCGAACACTTCGCGCTCGGTGATGCCGGCTTCGCGCGCGGCGGCGCGCACGGCATCGGCCGCTTCGAGCACGATGAGGGCTTCGGGACCCGCGATGAGGTAGGCCGGCCGCAGCGGCTCGGCCCCCAGTTGCGCCGCCAGCCGCTCCGGCTTCAGTTCGGCCATGCCGGCTCCGCAAGCGCGCCTGGCGACATCAGGACTCCGCGGCGCCTTCGCCGCGATGCGTGTTGATTTCCGGACGCGTGACCTGCAACGCCGCGCCGACGCGGCGCAGGATCGCCTGGCTCATTTCGCGGCGCATTTCCTTGCTGAGCAACTCGCGTTCGCTGGTCTTGCCGATCGAGTCGGCCGGCGGCGCGGTGTAATCGCGCGAGAGTTCGACGACCTGCAGCGGAACGACCGTCGCGCCCTGTGCATCCACGAGCGTGAACTGCACGGCGTAGCGCAGGCTGAATTCCTGCGCGCGGCCGTTCTGGTCGATGCTGATGGGCTGGTTGCCCCAGCGCTCGGAGGTGATCTGCAGCGTGGTGGCGGGCACCAGCGCGTCGGCCGAGGCGGGCGTGGCGCCGGCGCGCGTCATCGCATCGGCGAGCGATTCGGCGAGCGGGCTGTAGGGATCGGGCGCGACGACGCGGACCGGCATCAGCTCGGTCGGCAGCGTGAGGGCGTTGCGCAGGTGGAAGCCGCACGCGCTGCAGGCCAGGGCCAGCGTGGCGAGGAGCGCAAGGCGGAGGGACTTCGGGGTGGTTCGCATGGCGGCAGTCTGGACGACCACGCGACAGGCGGCAAGGTCGCGTCCATGGGGAGCGCGAGGGGGCGGTTGCCCCCTCACACCCCGATGATCACGCCGCCACGATGTTGACGATCTTGCCCGGCACCACGATGACCTTCTTCACCGACTGGCCTTCGAGGAAGCGGGCGACGCCCGGCTCGGCGAGCGCCGCGGCTTCCACCGCCTCGCGCGCGGCATCCGGCGCCACCTCGATCGTCCCGCGCAACTTGCCGTTGACCTGCACCGCCAGCGTCAGCGCATCGCGCGCCAGCGCGGCCGGATCGGCCCGCGGGAACGGCACGTCTTCGAGCAGCGTTTCCTGGTGCCCGAGCACCTGCCACAACTTGTGGCTCACGTGCGGCGTCACCGGGTTGAGCAGCAGCACCATCGCCTGCAGCGCCTCGTGGCGCACGGCGCGGCCCTGGTCGGACATGTCGGTGAACTTCGCGACATGGTTGAGCAGTTCCATCAGCGCGGCGATCGCGGTGTTGAAGCTGTGGCGGCGGCCGTAGTCGTCGCCGACCTTCTGGATCGTCTCGTGCAGCTGGCGGCGCAGCGTCTTCTGCGCGGCGTCGAGCGTCGCGGCGTTCACTTCCGGATGGTCCGGCTGGGCGGCATGCGTGACGACTTCGCGCCAGAAACGGCGCAGGAAGCGCGCCATGCCTTCCACGCCGGCCTCGTTCCACTCCAGCGATTGTTCCGGGGGCGCGGCGAACATCGAGAACAGGCGCACGGTGTCGGCGCCGAAGCGGTCGACCATCGCCTGCGGATCCACGCCGTTGCTCCTCGACTTCGACATCTTTTCGATGGCGCCGATGTGCACCGGTTGGCCATCGGCCGACAGGCGCGCGCCGGTGACGCGGCCGCGTTCGTCGCGCTCGACGTCGACGTCGGCCGGATTGATCCAGTCGATCGCGCCGTTGTTTTCGCGGTAATAGGTTTCCGCGATCACCATGCCCTGGCACAGCAGGTTGACCACCGGTTCGTCGCTTTGCACCATCCCCGCGTCGCGCAGGAGCTTGTGGTAGAAGCGGAAATACAGCAGGTGCAGGATCGCGTGTTCTATGCCGCCGATGTACTGGTCGACCGGCGTCCAGTAGTTCGCGCGCTCGTCGACCATGTCGGGCGCACCCGGCGAGGTGTAACGCGCGTAGTACCAGCTCGACTCCATGAAGGTGTCGAAGGTGTCGGTCTCGCGCTCCGCCGGGCCGCCGCACTGCGGGCACGTGGTCTTGCGCCACTCGGGGTCGGCCTTGATGGGCGATTGCACGCCGGAGAACGCGACGTCTTCCGGCAGGATCACCGGCAGCTGGTCTTCCGGCACCGGCACCGCATCGCACTTGGCGCAGTAAATCACCGGGATCGGGCAGCCCCAGTAGCGCTGGCGGCTCACGCCCCAGTCGCGCAGGCGGAAGTTCACGCGGCGCACGCCGTGGCCCTCGGCTTCGAAGCGCGTGGCCAGTGCTTCGAACACCTGGCCGTAGTCCATGCCGTCGAACTCGCCGGAATTCACCAGCATGCCGCGCTCGGTGTACGCGCCGCTTTCCTGGATCGAGCGCTCGAAGTCCTGCACGACTTCCACCGCCGCGCGCGTGTCGTACACGTCGAGCGAGCCGCCGCCGTGCAGCGCCGCGTCCATCGGATCGGCATGCGTGGAGACGTCCTTGCCGATCTCCTCGATGGCATCGCGCACTTCCGTCGGGACGATCACCATGCGGATCGGCAGGCTGTATTGCTTCGCGAATTCCCAGTCGCGCTGGTCGTGGCCGGGCACGGCCATCACCGCGCCGGTGCCGTAGCCCATCAGCACGAAGTTGGCGACGTAGATCGGCAGCGCCTCGCCCGTGATCGGGTGCAGCGCGCGCAGGCCGGTGTCGCGGCCACGCTTGGCCTGGGTTTCCAGTTCCGCTTCGGTGGTGCCGCCCAGCTTCAGTTCTTCGATGAAGGCGGCCAGCGAGGGATCGCTCGCGGCCGCGCGCTGCGCGAGCGGATGCTCGGCGGCGATGCTCACGAAGGTCACGCCCATCAGCGTGTCGGGGCGCGTGGTGAACACGTGCAGCTTGTCGTCGCTGCCTTCCACGTCGAAGGCGAACTCCAGGCCTTCGCTGCGGCCGATCCAGTTGCGCTGCATCGTGCGCACGGCGTCGGGCCAGCCCGGCAGCGCATCGAGGCCGTCGAGCAGTTCCTGCGCGTAATTGGTGATGCGCAGGAACCACTGCGGGATCTCGCGCTTCTCCACGACCGCGCCGGAGCGCCAGCCGCGCCCGTCGATCACCTGCTCGTTGGCGAGCACGGTGTGGTCGACCGGATCCCAGTTGACGACCGAATTCTTGCGATACGCGAGGCCCTTCTTGAGCAGCCGCACGAACATGCGCTGCTCATGCACGTAATAAGCGGGCGTGCAGGTGGCGAATTCGCGCGACCAGTCGATGGCGTAACCCATCGTCTTGAGCTGCTCGCGCATGTGGGCGATGTTGGCGTAGGTCCACTTCGCCGGCGCGGTGTTGTTCTTGATCGCCGCGTTCTCGGCCGGCAGGCCGAAGGCGTCCCAGCCCATCGGTTGCAGCACGTTGCGGCCGTTCATGCGCTGGAAGCGGCTGATCACGTCGCCGATGGTGTAGTTGCGCACGTGGCCCATGTGCAGCGCGCCCGAGGGGTACGGCAGCATCGAGAGGCAGAAGAACTTCGGCTTTTCGCTGGCTTCGTCGACTTCGAAGGCGCGCGTGTCGGCCCAGTAACGCTGGGCGGCGGATTCCAGGACGCGGGGGTCGTACGCGGCGGCGTCGTGCGGAGCGGCGGACATCGGGGGATTCAAGGCATCGCGAACAGGGCCGGACAGCCTACCAGCCCGCGCAGGCAACGGGCACCCGCGCGGCGCGCCCTGCCCCCTTTTCGCCAGCCTCGCGGAGCTCTACGGTAGTGCCCATGACCCGACTGCCCCTTTTCCCGACCGCCCGACTGCCGGGGACGAGCGCGCAATGAGCATGGAGTGGACCGGCTATGTCGCCGCGACGCTGACCACCGTCGCCTTCCTGCCGCAGACCATCAAGACGCTACGGACGAAGGACACGCGCGGGATCTCCCTGCGGATGTACGTGGTGTTCACCGCGGGCGTGGCGATGTGGCTGTGGTACGGGTTCGTCCTGCAATCCTGGCCGATGATCCTGGCCAACGCGGTGACGCTGGCGCTGTCGACGTCGATCCTCGTGATGAAGCTCCGCTGGGGTTAGGAGAATCCCGACAAGCGCGCGCGGGCCTGCCCGACTGACCGCGGCGTTGCCGCTGCCTAACGTGGAGCCTCCCCAACACGAGGAGGCTCCATGTCCACCAGCATCCATTGCATCGCACGCGCGGCCGGAATTGCCGCCGCACTGTTCGCTTCGGTCGCATCCGCCAACACCGGCACCATCCGCTTCGAAGGCCGCCTGACCAACGCGACCTGCGAAGTCCTCGGCGGCACCGAGGCCTTCGGGCCCAACTTCACCGTCGTCCTGCCGACGGTCAGCACCGCGCAGATGAATGTCGGCGAATTCGCGGGGCGCACGCGCTTCCCGATGAAGCTGCAGAACTGCACGGATGTCGTCGGCACCGTGCGTGCGCACTTCGACGCGGGCGCCACGGTCGACGCGAATTTCCGCACCCTGCGGCCGAGCAACGGCGGTTCGGTGCACTTCGCGCTCTTCGACGAAGACGGCACGCGCCTGGCGATCGGCGAACACCCGCAGGCCGGCGGCACGCCCGCGGCGCCGCTCGGCACCGGCTACGCCGCCGACGACACGATGTATTACGAGGTCGCCTATCACCGCGTCGGCGCGGCTGCGCCGGTGGCCGGCGATTTCTTCTCCACGGTCACCTACTCGCTCAAGTACGACTGAGGTTCCGGGCGCCGGGGGATGTCTGGCCCGGCGCCCGCCTTTTCGATGCGGAGATCCCGATGCCGTTCGCCCGATCGATGGCGCGCGCGCTGCTTGCGTGCACCCTGCTCGTCTCCTTCCCGATGCACGCCAGCGTGGTGATCTCGAGCACGCGCGTGATCTATCCCGCCGACGCGCACGACATCACCGTGCGCTTGACCAATCGGCGCCCGGTGCCCGCGCTGGTCGAAGCGTGGATCGAGCACGACGGCCCGCATGCGACGCCCGATGCGGTGCCGTTCGTGATCACGCCGCCGCTGTTCCGCCTGGAGGCCGGCAAGGGGCAGGCCCTGCGCGTGCACCGCCTGCCGGCCACGTTGCCGTCGGATCGCGAATCGCTGTTCTGGCTCAACGTGCTCGATGTCCCCGCGGAGGCGTCGAAGGCGGTCGACGGCACCACGCTCAAGATGGCCGTGCGCAGTCGGCTCAAGGTGTTCGTGCGTCCGCCGGGTCTGCCGGGCAGTGCGAATCGCGCGCCCGGGCGGCTGGTGTGGCAATTGATCGAGGAAGGCGACGTGCCCGTGTTGCGCATCGACAATCCGACGCCGTTCCACGTGACGATCTCGCGCGTGCTCGTCGGTGATGCGCTGGACTTCCGCGGCGAGATGGTGGGGCCGTTTTCGCAGTTGTCGTTGTCGCTGGATGCGCCGGACCTGGCGGGCACGGCGGTCGATGCACGCGTGCGCGCGGAGGCCTTGCGCGCGGCGGGGCGGGTGGGCTTCCACGCCGTCGACGATGCGGGCGGGATCGTGCCGCACACAGCGCGCATTCCCACGACGCGATGAGCGCGTGCGCGCACGGGGCCGCATGCATGCTCGCGGCGCTGGCCTGCGCCGCGATTCCGCCAGCGCAGGGCGCAACGCGGGCAGACACGCCGGCCGTGCGATTCGAAGCAGCGTTCTTCCGTCATGTGCGCGGACGCGACGAGGCAGCCATCGACCTCACGTTGCATGAAGCGGGTGCGTACGTCGCGCCAGGCACGCACGCGCTCGATGTGGTGCGCAATGGCCGTCCGTTCGGGCGGCATCCGGTGCGCTTCGTCGCGCCATCGGAGGGTGGAAGCGCGGTGCCCTGCCTGGATCGCAGGCTCGCCGAAGCCCTGGGCGTGGCGATGGCGCGTTTGTCGCGCGAGCAGCGCGCAAGCTTCGAGCACGATGCGTGCGTCGCCTTCGACGCGATGTTCCCCGCGGCGCGCGCCGAGTACGACGCGGGCGAACTGACACTGCGCGTCTCGCTTCCGCAGGCCGTCCTGGTCGCGCGCAACGAGGAGGCGATCGATCCGTCCCACTACGACGCAGGCATCGCGGCTTTCCGCATGCGCTATGCCCTGTCTGCGACCCACCGCGACGATCGCGGGGACGCGCCCGATCGCACGCAGGCCCACCTGCAACTCGAAGCCGGCGCCAACCTCGACCGCTGGCGCGTGCGCCACCGCAGCACGCACGCGTGGCGATCCGGTACGCCCGTGCGCAGCGATGCGATCGCCACCACGCTGGAACACGACATCGACACGCTCACCGCGCAAGCCACCCTCGGCGATTTCCACACGCGCGGTGCGCTGTTCGATGCCGTCGGCTTGCGTGGCGTGCGCGTGGCCTCGGACGATCGCATGCTGCCGCCCTCGCGTGTGCAGTACGCGCCGGTGATCCGCGGCATCGCGGCGACGAATGCACGCGTGCAGGTGCTGCAAGGCGAAACGGTGCTGCTCGACACCACCGTGGCGCCAGGGCCCTTCGTCCTGGAGAACGTCCGCCCCGTGGGCGCGGGCGAAGCCTTGCGCGTGCGCATCCTCGAAGAGGACGGCAGCACGAGCACGTTCGAGGTGCCCAATGCCGCCGCACCGGGATTGCTGCGACGCGGACACGCACGCTTCGGCGTGGCGGCGGGACGATGGCGTCCGTCGCGCGGCGCGCTCGGCGGACCTGTCGTGGAAACGACCTGGGAATCCGGCATCGGCGATCGCAGCACCGCGCGGGCCGGCGTGCAGCTCGCCGGCGACTATGCGCATGCGCTTGCGGGCGTCGCCTTGTCGGCGCCTGTCGGTGCGCTCTCGTTCGATCTGTCGCATGCGCGGTCGGCACTCGAGACACGCATCCATGCCGGCACGCGTGCGCGGATGGGTTACGCCGGGTTCTTCTCCCCCACGCGCACCTCCATCGACATCGCCGCATGGCGGCTGGGAAGCCGCGGCTTCCGCTCGCTGCATGAGGCGATGCAGGCGATGCCGCGCCACGGACCCGACTTCCGCGAGCGCACGCGCATCGACCTCGCGCTGCGGCAGGAGGCGCGCCACGTCGGCGCGTTGTCGCTCGCCTTCGTCGAACGCCGCCACGCGACGCGGCCGCCGGATCGCAGCGCGCAACTGGGGTGGGGCCGCACCTTCGGCCACGGGCGTGCGCGGATCGACGCCACGTTCGAACAGACGCGACAGCAGCGACACGGCGCGTTGTCGCTCTCCCTCCCCCTGCGCATCGGTGCGAGCGCGCATGCCTTGCATGCGCAGGCGCGCGCCGTGCCTGCGCATGACGCCTTGCAACTCGGCATGCAGGGCGCCATTGGCACATCCCGCGCCACGTATGGCATCGGCCGCCTGCACGCCGGGACACGCACCACCACCAGCGCGTCGCTCGGATGGCTGGGCAACGCGGCGCGCATCGGTGCGGGCATCGGCGTGTCGCCGCAGGCGCGGCAGTGGTCGGCCAGCGCGGAAGGCGCGCTCCTTGCACACCACGACGGACTGACCTTCGCCCCTGCGCTTGGCGAATCCATCGCGCTGCTGCGCACCGCGCATGGACGCGGCGCCCGCGTGCTGCACGACCCGCACAAGCGCCTGGATCGCGGGGGCCGCGCCGTGGTGGCCCACCTGTCGCCCTATCGTCGCAATCGCGTCGGCATCGATCCGCAGGGCGCGGATCCCGACGTGCATTTCGCATGGACCGAGCGCGAGGTGATTCCACGCGCAGGCGCCGTCGTCGACGTCGCCTTGCCCGCGATGCACGCACCGCCTCGATGGCTTCGCGTGCTGCGCGAGGATGGCAGCGCGCCGCCCTTCGCCGCCGAAGTCGTGGCGCCCTC
>Ga0207981_1000177_pt1 | contig 10007 bp, 7 predicted proteins | sample SoimicmetaGmgLPC_FD_188327 | JGI IMG/M metagenome (GOLD analysis project Ga0207981, IMG submission 188327) | Soil and rhizosphere microbial communities from Laval, Canada - mgLPC (SPAdes) (version 2) | ecosystem: Environmental > Terrestrial > Deep subsurface > Rock core/Sediment | place: Laval... | reverse complement strand
GTGAATGCCGCGCGCGCGGCTGAATCTGGTGAACAATCCGCCCCTGCAAATACAGGTACACCCCCAGATTGAGCCAAATCCAGCCTAACTGGCTGATTCATAAGGCTTGGCTTGCTTTTGCCGCGGCGGGCACCCTACAATCCACGCCCCCTCAAAGCCTGATGGACGGCCCGACCGGCCGCCCGGGAGTCCCATGGCCCGCATCACCGTAGAAGATTGCCTGGAAGTGGTCGATAACCGCTTCGAACTCGTCATGATGGCCGCCAAGCGCGCGCGCCAGCTGGCCAACGGCGTCGAGCCGCTGATCGACAACAGCGAGGCCCAGGACAAGCCGACCGTGCTGGCGCTGCGTGAAATCGCCGCACGCCGCATCGACACCGGCTACATCGACGCCGTCGAGAAGTCCGAGCGCGAGCGCAAAGAGCGCGAGGCGCTGGAATGGGCCGCTGCCGAAGTGGTCGCAGACGACGACATGTCCAAGGGCGACGACTGAGCCCAGCGGGCACCTTCTCCGCTTTTGTTACAGCACGACCCCGCTCCGGCGGGGTCGTTTGTTTTTGCCGACGTGTTGTCCACCCCATCGGTTCAGGTGGAATCCGTTGCGCCACAACCAGTGCGCCCTTAGATTCGGGTCATGAGTCCCCTTTCGCCCGTGCTGGACCCGGCCACACCCGCTTCCGAAGAGGCGGAGCTGCCCGATTACGTCCGCGAACTGGAGCAGGCCGCCCAATACCTGCCGAAGTCGCAGCGTGAACAGCTGCGGCGGGCGTGGAGCATCGGCGCCGCCGCGCACGCGGGGCAGACGCGCAAATCGGGCGAGCCCTACATCACCCACCCGGTCGCGGTCGCCAAGGTGCTGGCCGACCAGGGCCTGGATATCGAGACGCTGGTCGCCGCCATCCTCCACGACACCCTGGAGGACACGCCGCTCACGCCGGACGCGATCACCACCGAATTCGGCGCCACCGTCACCGAACTGGTCGACGGCGTCACCAAGCTGGACAAGCTGCAGTTCCGCGATCGCCAGGAAGCCAATGCGGAAAGTTTCCGCAAGATGCTGCTGGCGATGTCGCGCGACCTGCGGGTGATCCTGATCAAGCTCGCCGACCGCCTGCACAACATGCGCACGCTCGGCGCGCAGAGCGTGGAGGCGCGCCGCCGCATCGCCGCGGAGACGCTGGAGATCTTCGCCCCGATCGCCCAGCGCCTGGGCATGAACCTGATCAAGGCGGAGCTGCAGGACCTGGGCTTCCGCGCGCTGCATCCCTGGCGCCACGCGGTGCTGGAGAAGCGCATCCGCACCCAGCCGGTGATGCGGCGCGAGTCGATGGTGCAGATCGAGGCGCAACTGGCGCAGAAGCTGGCGAAGGAAAAACTGCAGCACCGCCTGATCAGCCGGGTGAAGTCGCCCTGGAGCATCTACGGCAAGATGCGCGCGGAGCACAAGAACTTCACCCAGGTGATGGATGTGTTCGGCTTCCGCATCGTGGTGGGCACCGTGGCCGATTGCTACCACGCGCTGGGCGTGGTGCATGCGGCTTACAAACCGCTCGACGCGCGCTTCCGCGACTTCATCGCCATTCCGAAGGCCAACGGCTACCAGTCGCTGCACACGGTGCTGTTCGGTCCGTACGGTTCGCCCATCGAGGTGCAGATCCGCACCGAGGACATGGACCTGATCGCCGAGCGCGGCATCGCCGCGCACTGGTCGTACAAGCACGGCGGCCGCGACATGCCATCCAGCGCGCAGAGCCGCGCGCAGGGCTGGATCACCAGCCTGGTCGAATCGCAGCGCGCCACCGGCTCGTCGCTGGAGTTCCTCGAGAACGTCAAGGTCGACCTGTTCCCGGACGAGGTCTACCTGTTCACGCCCAAGGGCGACATCCTGTCGTTGCCGCGCAACGCCACCACGCTCGACTTCGCCTACGCCGTGCACACCGATGTCGGCAACCACGCCGTGGCCGCGCGCGTCGACGGCAAGCTGGTGCCGCTGCGCAGCAAGCTCGCCAGCGGCCAGCGCGTGGAGATCATCACCGCCAAGTCGTCCGCGCCGAAGCCGCAGTGGCTGGAGTTCGTGGTCTCGGGCAAGGCGCGCACCTCGATCCGCCAGCAGCTCAAGCAGCTGGAACACGAGGACGCCGTGCAGCTCGGCCACCGCATGCTCGACCGTGCGCTGGAAGCGCTGGCGACCTCGCTCGAGCGGGTGCCGGCGCAGCGCGTGGACTCCTTCCTCGCCGAACACCGCTATCCGCGCCTGGAATCGCTGCTGGCGGACATCGCGCTGGGCAACCGCATGCCGCAGCACGTCGCGCAGGCGCTGACGCGGGAGGCCACGGCCAAGACCAAGCGCCGCGTCGTCCCTCAGCCGATGCCGCGCAGCGAGGACAAGATCCTCATCACCGGCGCCGAACGCGGCGTCATCAGCTTCGCCCAGTGCTGCCTGCCGATCCCCGGCGACGAGATCATGGGCTACCACACCACCGGCAAGGGCATCGTCGTGCACCGGCTCGACTGTCCCAATGTCGCCGAGTACCGCAAGTCGCCCGATCGTTGGGTCACGATCGGCTGGGACCGCGAAGTCAGCGGCGATTTCCCCACCGCGATGCGCATCGAACTCGACAACCGGCCCGGCGCGCTGGCCCAGGTGGCCGCCGCGATTGCTGAAGCCGAATCGAACATCGACCGCCTCGAATACATCGAGCGCGACACCAACGTCTCGGCGATCCGCTTCCAGATCGAGGTGCGTGACCGCAAGCACGTGGCGGAAGTGATGCGGCGCGTGCGCCGGCTCAAGGTGGTACTGGCCGTGCAGCGGATCTGAGGGGTGCTCCGGTAAGCTGCGCGCAGCTTTCGACCGGAGAATCCCATGCCCCGCGACATCATCCACACCGACCGCGCCCCCGCCGCCATTGGCCCGTACTCGCAGGCCGTGCGCGTCGGTTCCACCGTCTACCTGTCCGGTCAGATTCCGCTCGATCCCAACACCGGCCTGGTCATCGAGGGCGACGTCGAGGCGCAGGCGCGCCGTGCCTTCGAGAACCTCAAGGCCGTCTGCGAAGCCGCGGGCGGCTCGCTCGACAACATCGTGCGGGCGGGGCTGTTCCTCACCAACCTCGGCGATTTCGGCAAGGTCAATGCGGTGATGGCCGAGTACTTCAGTGCGCCGTTTCCCGCGCGTTCGACCGTCGAGGTTTCCGCGTTGCCGCGCGGCGTGCAGTTCGAAGTCGACGCGATCATGGTGCTGGACTGATCATGCTGGAATGATCCCGCGCGCGGCATCGGCGGGGCGCGCACCGCGCCCGGCGTCAGGCACGCAGGCTGCGCGGTACCACCCCCGACCAGCGCTTGAAGGCACGGCGGAATTCGCGCGCGTCGTGGAAGCCGACCGCCATGCCGACCTGCGCGATGCTCAGGCGCGATTCGGCCAGCAGGCGTCGCGCGGAGTCGTTGCGCACGCGGTCATGGATCGAGGTGAAGCTGGTCTGCGCCGCCTGCAGCTGGCGGCGCAGGGTGCGTTCGGTCATGTGCAACTCTGCGGCGATGTCGACGAGACGCGGGTTGTCGGCGACGCGCGCCTGCAGCAGGCGCTCCACCACCGCGACGATCTCGCTGCTGTCGCGGTTGCTGGACAGTTGCGCGTCACACAACGCCAGCACCTGCCGTGCGCTCACCGGGTTGTGCGCAGGCATCATCCGGGCCAGCCAGGCGCGATCGATCACGACGCGATTGCGCTCACGGCCGAACTGGACCTCGCACTCGAACGCATCGGTGTACTCGTCGGCATAGCCCGGTGCCGGATAGGCGAATTCGACCCGATGCGGCCGGAATTCCGGGCCGAGCAGGCCACGGCAGAGCCACAACGAGCTGACGAACAGTTCCTCGCACAGGAACGGTTCCAGTTCGCCGCTTCGATCGCTGCCGTCGCGCATGCGCGCGATGACGGCAACGCCGTCGCGGTCCTCTTCCAGTTCCAGCTCGACCATCGATCCGGTGATCGGGGCGTAGTGGATGGCCAGCCCCAATGCCCGGGCGAAATCGGGCGCGGTGAGCATCGCCAGGCCGAGCAGACCGAAGCTGCCGATGTCCTGTCTTCCCCCCAGCACCAACCCGTGGCCGCGCCCGGGCAGGCTGCGCAGGGCGCGCCTGATCACCAGCGCCGCCTGCCGGTACGACAAGTAGGGCAGCGCCTCCAGCGTGAACTGGGCCGGGCCCAGGCGCAGGCCGGCGAACCAAGGCTCGCTCGCAACCCCCTGTTCGTGGGCCAGCGCCACCAGCCCGGCCACGATCGTGCTCTTGATGTTGGCGACGTTGAGGCGCGGGTCCCCGGTGTCGAGGCTGTGCGGTTCCTGCATGTCGAGACTTACCTTGTCCGTTTTGCCCCCCACAGTATGCCGCGCCTGCCCTCCACGCGGGCCGCGACGCACCACAGACTCGTGGAAATCAGGCGCGGGGGGCGTTACGGATGAAGCGGATCGTGTTGGGCGTGGCCATGGCGGCGGTGCTGGTGGGTTGCGAGCGGCAGGGGCCGGCGCCCGTGGCCGTCGACAGCGACTACCAGAAGGTACTTATCGAGCGCCTGCTGGACGCCAAGCCGGGCGACGTGATCGAGATTCCCGCCGGCACCTTCGCCTTCGACCGGAGCCTCAACCTGCGTGCGGACGGCGTGACGATCCGCGGCGCCGGCATGGACAAGACGGTGTTGAGCTTCAAGGGACAAAAGAGCGGCGCCGAGGGGCTGCTGGTCAACGCCGGCAATTTCACGATCGAGAACCTCGCGATCGAAGACACCAAGGGCGATGGCCTCAAGGTCAACGAAGGCGAGAACATCGTCATCCGTGGCGTGCGCGTGGAATGGACGCGCGGCCCGCATACGGACAACGGCGCCTATGGCCTGTATCCGGTGCAGACGAAGAACGTGCTGATCGAGGACTGCGTGGTGATCGGCGCCTCCGACGCCGGCCTGTACGTCGGCCAGTCGGACACGATCGTCGTTCGCCGCAATCGCGTGGAACGCAACGTTGCCGGCATCGAGATCGAGAACAGCAAGAACGCGGACGTCCACGACAACGTCGCCACGCAGAACACCGGCGGCATCCTCGTCTTCGACATGCCCAACCTGCCGCGGCGTGGCCACAGCACGCGCGTGTTCAAGAACCGGGTGTTCGACAACAACACCGACAACTTCGCGCGCAAGGGCGCGGCGGTGGCGAGCGTGCCGGCCGGCTCCGGCGTGGTGCTCAATTCCGCCGACAAGGTGGAGATCTTCGATAACGACATCGGCGGCAACAAGACCGCGAACGTGATCATCTCCAGCTACTGGTCCACCGGCTACATGAACAAATACGGCATTTCCAAGGACTACGATCCTTATCCGGAAGAGGTCTACGTGCACGGCAACCGTTTCAAGGGCGGCGGTGATTCCCCCGACGGCCTCGACCTCAAGACACTGAAGGTCGCGCTGTTCGGCTTGGGCGGGAGCCTGCCGGACGTGCTGTGGGATGGCTACGTCAACGCCCAGCGCGCCCAGGGCCCGCAGATCTGCGTCGAAGGCGCGTCCGGCGTGCTCAATGCCGATGGTCCGCACAAGTACAAGAACCCCGGCCTCGTCGGAGATGCCGTGCGCTGCACGTTGCCGGCGTTGCCGGCGATCGTGCTGCCCGGTGCGACGCAGGCAGGCGCGCCGCCGGCCGCCAAGGCAGCGTCCAAGTCATGAAGCGGTGGCGATTCCTCCTGGCGGCGCTGGTGTCGCTGCTGGCCTGCAGTGCGTGCAACCGGAGCGGCGATGCGGGCGTGACCTTCCACGCCCAGGGTCGTCCTGAAAAACTCAGCGACTGGCACGTGGTGATCGCGGATGGCAAGCGTCTGCGCCTGAATGACGGCGTCGAGCCCTATGCGCTCAACACGGCGTTGTTCAGCGACTATGCCCACAAGCTGCGCACGATCTGGCTGCCGCCCGGCACCAGGGCGAAGTACCACGCCACCGATGCCTTCGAGTTTCCGGTCGGTACCATCATCAGCAAGACCTTCTACTACCCGCGCGCGGCTGGCAGCGACAACGCGGTGCTGCGTATCGCCGAACAGCCCGGCGAAAGCCGCGACGGCCTGGACCTGGCGAAGATGCGCATGATCGAGACGCGCCTGCTGGTGCGGCGCGAGCAGGGCTGGGTGGCGCTGGCGTATGTCTGGAATGCCGGACAGACCGAAGCCATGCTGGCGCGCGCCGGCGAGATCGTCCCGCTCGAGCTGCGCAAGGCCGACGCTCCCGTCGGCGAGGGCGTGAAGCAGATCGGCTATCTGGTTCCCGACGAAAACCAGTGCGCGGGTTGCCATGCCACCGACAACAGTTCGCATGCGATCAATCCGATCGGCCCGCGGGCCCGCCACCTCAACCGCGACGATCCCTGGCACCCCGGCACGAACCAGCTGGCGCGCATGGCGGCGCTCGGGCGGCTCGAAGGCCTGCCGGCGACCGGCATCCCGCGCAATGCGCGGCTCGACGATGCCGGCGCGACGCTGGACGCACGCGCCCGTGCCTACCTCGACGTCAATTGCGGCCACTGCCACAGCCCGAAGGGACCCGCCGACACCTCCGGCCTCTGGCTCGACGCATCGACGAATGATCCGATCCGCCTGGGCGAATGCAAGCCGCCGGTGGCAGCCGGGCAGGGGACGGGCGACCACACCTTCGACATCGTGCCGGGCCGGCCCGATGACTCGATCCTGGTCTACCGCATGAGCAGCCTCGATCCCGGCGCGATGATGCCGGAGGTCGGTCGCGCTACGGTGCACGAGGAGGGGGTGGCCCTGGTCCGCGACTGGATCACGGCCTGGCTGGGTAGTTGCAGCAGCACTGCCGTCGCCACGCGATAGCAAACGAGGACATGGCGGGCGGCGCACGGCATCGCCGGTGACAGCACGCCCGTCCAATCACGCTTCATCAACGGAAATATCTGGGGAGAGTATTCCGATGTCGCCACGCAAGAACCGGCTAGCGGTTTCGCTTGCCTATGCCCTGTTCGGTTGTGTTTCGCTGGCGGCGATGCCGCAGGCCTTCGCGCAGGATGCTCCGGCATCGAAGGCCGATACGGCCGCGCAGAAGGCGACCGACCTGGACGCCATCACGGTCACCGCGCAGAGCCGCGAGCAGGAACTGCAGGATGTGCCGATCGCGTTGCAGGTGGTGACCGAGCAGCTGCTTGACGATGTCGCCGCCGAGGACCTGGGCGACATCGACAGCTTCGTGCCGGGCCTGAAGGTCAACAGCCAGCAGCCGACGCAGCCGAGCTTCGAGCTGCGCGGCATCAGCACCGACGACTTCGGCATCGGCACCGATCCGGCCGTGGGCGTGTACGTCGACGGCGTCTATGCCGGTCGCGGCGGCGGCGTGCTGCTGCCGTTCACCGACGTGCAGCGCATCGAGGTGCTCAAGGGCCCGCAGGGCACGCTGTTCGGCCGCAACACCGCGGCCGGTGCGATCTCGATCATCACCAACCGTCCCGGTAACGAGACCGCGGCTGCAGGCAAGCTGCGCCTGGGCAACGACAACAAGACCTACTTCGAGGGCATGGCCAACGTCGCGGTAAGCGACGATTCCGCGTTCCGCTTCAACGGCATCTTCAATCACAGCGATGGCTGGCTGCAGGACTCGGTCAGCGGCAAGGACCTGAACCCGGAAAACAACTGGGCGACCCGCGCCGCGTTCCAGACCCGCTTCGGCGACAACACCCGCGCCTGGATCAGCTGGGACCACGAGAGCCTCGACCAGCAGGGCCAGGCCACCACCGGCATCGTGCTGATACCGGCGCTGCCCGCGCTGCCCACCGCGCCGGTCGACGAGACCGCGTTCCTCGATCCTTTGAAGGTGCCGACCGCGTCCGACGCCGCGAATGGCGAGACCCGCGAGTTCGACGGCGTGACCCTGACCGTCGACCACAGCTTCGAGTGGGGCAACCTGACCTCGACCACGGCCTGGCACCAGTACGACTCGATGAACCGCGTCGAGGAAGACGGCACCAACCTCAGCTATCTCTACGTCGATTCCACCAATACCGAGAGCAACGAGAACTTCTACCAGGAGTTCAAGTTCAGCGGCAGCACCGATCGCCTCGACTGGATCGCCGGCGCGAGCTACTTCCAGGAAGAGGCCGACCAGACCAGCGAGGTCAACGTGTTGACCGATTCGGTCGATACGCTGGCGCAGAACCTCGGCCTTGCCCCTCCGGGCGGACTGTTCGGCCCGATCAGCGACCTCGCCAACTCTTTCGGCATCCCGGTAAACCTGCACGGGCTGCCGTGGAACGAGAAGTTCGTCAACTCGCTCGACACCAAGGCCTACGCCGCCTTCGGCGATGTGATCTGGCACGTCAACGACAAGCTCAACCTGACCGCCGGCCTGCGCTACACCCGCGACGAGAAGGACTTCACCTGGTTCAACGACCTGCGCAGCGCCCCGGAACTGGACGCGCAGCTCGATCTGCTCGATGCGGTCGGGTTCTTCGATGCGATTGGCATTCCCAAGGAGGCTTTCATCTTCGACGTCGCCTTCATCGATCCGCCGGCGCTGTTGAACAAGGGCGTGCTCAACCGCGCGGAGAAGTCCTGGGACGACTTCAGCCCGCGCTTCGTCGTCGACTACCACTTCAATGACGACCTGATGGGCTTCGCCTCGCTGGCCAAGGGCTACAAGGCCGGCGGTTTCAACGCGCTGCAGATCGGCAGCGAGTTCGAGAACGAGGACGTGTGGAATTTCGAGGCCGGCATCAAGCAGTCGTTCCCCGAGCACCGCCTGGCCTACAACGCCTCCGCCTTCTATTACGTCTACGACAACCGCCAGGCCGTGACGCTGGACATGTCGACGCAGATCCCGCGCTTCATCGTCGACACCTCCGACCAGGAGGCCTGGGGCGTGGATTTCGATGCGCGCTGGCAGGCCACCGAAGGGCTCGGCCTCGACTTCAACGCCGAGTACCTGGACGCGACCTACAAGAACTACACCAACCCGCAGGGCATCGATCTGGACGGCCAGACGACCGGCGCGCCGGAGTGGTCGCTGTCCGCCGGCGCCAACTACGTCTGGCACCTGGACGGGCACGGCGACCTGCGTCCGGCCTTGCGTTATTCCTACATCGGTTCCTGCCGCAGCAACGACGAGTCGGTGAACCAGCTCAGCTGCGGCCAGTTCGGCGCTATCGACCTCGGCGAGTCGCAGGAAATCCTGGATGCGCGCATCGGCTGGACGTCGCCGAACGGACATTGGGGCTGGGCGGTGTACGGCAACAACCTGCTCGACAACCAGTACGTCAACTCGCTGGGTACCTATGGGGCCACCGTGCTCGGCACCGTCGGTGCGCGCGTCACCGCGCCGCGCACCTATGGAATGGAGATCAGCGCGAAATTCTGACCGCATGTGTGTGTGGAGGCTCTCCACCCCCGGCATTCGTGCCGGGGTTTTTTTTTGCGCGCGATCCCGGCAGGCTGTGGCGATGCAGACCCCCAAGGGCGGGCCTACCGTCGCATTCCAGTCGCCACCGATCAGCAGCCTGCACGGGGTGGGCCCGCGCGTGGCGGAGAAGCTCGCCGCGCGCGGCCTGCTCACCGTGCACGACCTCTGGCTGCACCTGCCACGGCAGTACGAGGACCGTACATCGCTGACGCCGATCCGCGCGTTGCAGGCGGGTGTCGCGGCGCAGGTCGAAGGCCGCGTCGATGCTGTCGAACGCGGTTTCCGCTATCGGCCCATGCTGCGGGTAGCCCTCAGTGACGACTCGCATGCCACCCTGGTGCTGCGTTTCTTCCATTTCCGCGCCGCCCAGGTCGCGCAATTTGCTCCTGGCGCGCGCATCCGCTGTTACGGGACGCCGCGCGCGGGCCAACACGGCCTGGAAATCGTCCATCCCAGCTACCGCATGCTCGACGACGCTGCCGAAGTCGAACTCGGCAGCGCGCTGGATCCGGTGTATCCCGCGATCGAGGGCGTCGGCCCGGCGTCGCTGCGCAAGCTGATCGGC
>Ga0207981_1000176_pt1 | contig 10020 bp, 10 predicted proteins | sample SoimicmetaGmgLPC_FD_188327 | JGI IMG/M metagenome (GOLD analysis project Ga0207981, IMG submission 188327) | Soil and rhizosphere microbial communities from Laval, Canada - mgLPC (SPAdes) (version 2) | ecosystem: Environmental > Terrestrial > Deep subsurface > Rock core/Sediment | place: Laval... | reverse complement strand
CGCCGGGGAGTGCGGCGAGCTCGGCGAACGCCGCCAGCCGAACACTCAGCTCCTCGATGGCGTCGGTGAAGGGGGCGACGGCCTCGTCGACCCGGTCGCCGATCCCGGCAGCCCGTTCCCCCGCGTCCTCGATCGTGGACCGGACCACGCCAACGAGGGAAGCCAGGCGATCCCGGCAGGCCGCCAGCCGCTGGATCTCGGCCAGGGTCTCGCTGCGGGCCCGATCCGCCTCCCGAAGCTCCTCCGCCGCATGGGTCCCGGCACCGTTCATCCCGGCACCGTTCATCCGCGTCGTGGTCCATCCCGCGGCCTCCAAGTCGGCGTACGTTCCATCGGCCGTGACCGAGGGATCCGGCACCGGTCGCGTCGCGGCTTCGTCGACGGCCGCACGCGCGGCCTCGAGATCGGCTACCGCGGCGCTGAGCCCGGCCTCGAGCTCAGGGCGCAGCGACCGGACCTCGGTCTCCAGGACCTCGATCCTGGCCTCGGCGCTCTTGATCTGCTGACTCTGGATCAAGAACTGCCGGCGCGCCGAACTCAACTCCTCGCGGATGAAGGCGATCTCGCCGCTCCGCTCCTCCGCGGCTCGGATGGGCTCGTCCCGCAGGTCCGGTCCGCCTCGGGCGGCCTCGCTCCCGAGTTGGATGGCTTCCTGGTCGTGCTGGACGGTCTCCAACTGGCGTCTGGTGGCGGTCAGCTCGAGCTGCAGACGCGCCGCGTCGGCAACCGCTCCCTCGGGCTCCCGGCGAGTGGCGTCTCGGTCGGTCCTCAGCTCGGCGGCCTCGGCCCCCAGCGCACGGAGCTGCTCGGCCTGTTCGGCGAGCTGCGTCTTCAACGTCTCGGCCTCGGACCGCACGTCGAGCACCTGGGCTTCGGCCGCCCCGGCTCGCTTCGAGGCCTCCGCGAGCAACCGGTCGCGATCCGCCAGGACCAGACGTACGCTCCTGGACGTGTAGCCGAACGGGCCTCGCCTAAGTTGCCATGCTTCCATGGGAATCCCCCCTGGCGCTCGGGGGCCGCGCCGCGATTCTCGCGCCCAGGGTGTGGCGGTTCAATCACCCGAGCGGACCTCCAGCTAGATGGTCGACGGTGGATGCTCGCCTCATCGCGGTCGAAGCCGAGGCGATCCGTGTTCAGCGATCGGGAAGTCGCCCCATGGACCGTCGCGTGTGGCGAACGAAGCCGGCGGCGGCCGTCAGGCGGCCCGCGTCGGACATGCGTAGTCGGGGGGCGAGTCCACCCCGATGTCCTTGGGGAGCGGGACCCAGGCGTGCTTCGTGAAGCCGAGCACGCTGTAGGTCACCTTGAACCGTGTGTACGTCTCGGAGGCGCCTGCCGCGAAGCGACCGCAGTTCCCGAAGCGCGTCCGAACCGCGATCCACCGGCGATCGCCGCCGGCCAGCGTGAACGGAAGGAACTTGTCGAGGGAGGGATCGCCCTGGCCGAGGCTGCCGGCGTAACGGTTCGCGGCCGTCTCGAGCCCGACCGTGACCAGCAGGTCGCTCTGGCCGGTGACCTCGATCCTCTGGATCTTCACCGGGAGCGGGCCGTCGTTCACGACCAGGAAACCGAAGGAGAACGCCCCGCCGTTCTCGTATCCCACCCGGACCATCTTCGAGTCAGACTGCGCCACCGATTCCGAGGCGAAGTTCGCGGCGGAAAGGGGCTGGTACCGGAGGGCGAAGAGCACGATGCCCGCTACGGCGGCCAGGACCGCCAGATAGGCGACCAGAGCCCAGGCGCGCGCCCTCCACCGCACCGCGGGGTCGTACGCCATGACCGCCCCAGGTGATTTACGGCCGACGCCCATGGTCCTTCGCTCCTTGCCAACATCAGTCGGCGAGGAACGCCGAGAACCTTAGCGCTCGATCCGGATTTCCCCTCGACCTGCGATCGACCGAGTTCGGCTGAGCCGCTACATCATCCCGTGGTCGCGCCGATACAAGCGGGGATGGTCTCCAAGCTGCAGGACCGAGAGGCGGCCGTGGCGGGCGTCTCCCGCGAGGACTGGAGGCACGTGGCCAGGCGGCTCGCGCTCCTCGCGCTGCTGGTCGTCGGGATCACCGCCCATACCGTGCAGTTCTTCTTGTCACTTCGGCAGTTCGAATCCGGGCCGCCGGTTGCGCCAACGACGTACGTCGCCAGGTTCACGGAGATCGCGGCCGCCGAGGGCAGGCCCTACCGGGACTTCCCGGTCGAGTACCCGCCCGTGTCGCTGGCCGCGATCGAGGTAACGGCCGGACCGAACGGCAACGAGACCGGCGCCCACATGGTCTGGCTGATCCTCCTCTGCGACCTCGCCACCGTCGCCGCGCTCTCGTTCGGCTGGGGCCCAAGGACCGCGGTCGCCTACCTGTTCCTCACCGCGCCGCTGCTCGGCTTCCTGTATACGACCATCGACCTCATCTCCGTAGCGCTGGCCGTGGGGGCGGTCGCGCTCGTGGTTCGAGGGCGCGACCGGCTGGGCGGCGTGGCGTTGGCCGCCGCCATCTTGGCCAAGGTGTGGCCGCTCGTCCTGTTGCCGGTGTTGGTCCTGCAGCGGAAGCGGCGAGCGCTCGTCTGGTCGGGCGCGGCGCTCACGCTCGGCACGTTCGTCTGGGTGTGGTGGGGCGGAGCGTCGGGTCTCGTTCAGGTGGCCACCCAGCGCCAGACCCCCGGGTGGGAGTACGAGAGCGTGGTCGGCTCGGTCATCTGGGCCCTCGGACGCAACTTCGTCATCATCAACGACTCGTCACGGCTGGGCGTCGCGCCTGGGTGGGCCAAGGCACTGTTGCTCGGCGCGGCCCTGGCCGGGATCGCGGCGGTCTGGTACCGCGCATCCCGTCGGGAGCCGCGGGAGCTCGGCTTTCCGGCGGTGGCGGCGATGTCGATCCTCATGCTGTCCGCACCGCTGCTGTCGCCCCCGTACATGATCTGGCTCGCCCCTTGGGCCGCGATCGCCTGGATGGAGCGGACGGGGTACGTGCGGTGGCTCCTGGCCGCGCTGATGCTGGTGAGCGGCCTGATGTTCCTCGCGTTCAGTTCGGAGTTTCTCTACTACAACGCCCTGTGGTCGGTGAAGGCGATCCTGTTGCTCCGCAACGCGTTGCTCGTGGCCGTTCCCGCCGTCTACCTGCTGGAGCGAAGGATCTCGCCGTCCGCGGGTCCCGTCACGCCGACGGCGTCGGGGACTCGCCTGAAGATCAGGCCCTCGGCATCCTCGTAGACCAACCGCCAGCCGGGGTCGGCCCGCACCTTCGGGATCAGCGGCCCCTGCTGGTCGCGCGCGAGGACGGCCACGTCGACGTCCCAGGCATCCAGGGTTGCCTGCCAACCCTCGACCCCGCTCGAGACGGCGTAGTACTTCCACCAGACGCTCGACGGGATGACCTCGATGAGCGAATCGACGATCACCGGGCTCCGCGGGAACTCGAACTCCAGCCACGAGCCCCACTTCTGCGCGTTGAAAACGACCTCCCCCGGCCCGAGCGTCCGCTGCAGCTCCCGCGTGATCCCGACCGGAGCGAAGGCGAGCCTGCCTCCCGTCGGCATGCCCGGTCCCGTGTAGGGCACCCACCGGATCACGCTTCCGATCACGGCCAAGGCGAGCAGGCCGACGATCGCAGCGTTGAGGACCCGGGCGGGGTCCCGGCGTTCGGTGGGCGCCGGCCGGTCTTCCAGCACGCCGGCAAGGACGATCGGCGCAGCCATGGCCCACCAGTACACGCCGCGGATCGCGGTCAGGGCGATCGCCAGGAACACCACGAGGGGCAGCAGCGACCCCCATGGGACGGGTCGGCGCACCCTGGCGATCAGCAGCGCCGCCACCACCACGACCGACAGGAAGAACGCGGCCCCCGTGTACACCTCGATGCTGGGGGGCTGCCATTCCGTGATCGTTCTCCGGATGACCGGGTTCGTCGCCAGGCCGGCGGCGTACGACCACACCCGGTAGCCGTACGGGGTCACGGTCGTCGCGAGGAGACTGCCGAGGCCGGCCAAGAGCAACGTGCGCGCTCCGCGTCCTCGCACCCAACGGTCCTCGACCCACCCAAGTCCGAGCAGCAGAGGGGCCAAGAAGAAGCTCCCGTGCAGGTTGGCCCACAGGATGGTGATCGGGATCACGATCCATACCCCCTCGGGATGCGTTCGGCGACGTGCCACCAGCCAGGCCGTCATCGCGAAGCAGCCCATCCCGAGGAGTTGCGGTCGAAGCGTGAACCCCCCCATCAGAATGACGCCGCTGGCCAGCGTGAGCCATGCCGCGCGTTTGGTGGCCGCACCAGCGGCACGACAGGCGAGGAACACGAACGAGAGGACGAGGCTCCCCAGGAGAGCGCGGAGCGCGACCAGACCGAACCACCCGCCGAGCCGGAAGGCCGTCGCCAGGACGATCTGAGCCAGCCACTGCTGGTTGAGCCAGGGCTTGCCGTACGCCACGGCCGAGAAGACGTCCGTCCGAAGGACCGCGTGCGTGTCGAACATGATGTCGCCGGCACGGAGGTGGTACGCCAGATCGTTCACGGCGAGCGGTGTCCCCGCGATCACGATGACCGGGATCACGATCCCGCTCGCCGCCCAGACATGCGAGAGCCGGATCCTCGCGAGGACCGAGGCGCGAAGCCGAGGCGCACCGGTCGGTGCATGGGCGATCGCGGACGTTGGGCCGGCCATACGAGGGCGTCATCGGCAGACCATGGGGGTGACTGAAGCGGCTACCCCCGTCCTACGTAGAACTTCATACGCGGAGCCAGTGGAAGCCGGGATGCCGAGGCCTCAAGCCCCTCCCCTACCTAACCGATAAAGGAGCAGAGATAAAGCGGCGCAGGAACATTCGGCGCCGGGTCTGAGTGGAAGGAGGTGAACGAATGTTCCTCGCACTCTACGTTGGCGCGCAGACGCTGGTGGCGGACCTGCGCAACAAGGTGAGGGGGGAGGATGGTGCGGTCGCCACGGAGTACGCGCTCCTGCTTGTTCTGATCGCTCTCGCGATCATCGCGGCGGCCATCGCCCTCGGCACCGCGATCGCTGCAGTGTTCACGAGGGGGGCAACCACCCTCGGCGGCGTCGCACCGAGCTAAACGCATCGAAGAGCGGCCTCGTCGGCCGCTCACTCTCACGGTCGGGGAGAGTGAGGGGCCGACAGAAGTCGGCCACCGATGGCAAACGCGATCATCGCGGCGGCCATCGCCCTCGGCACCGCGATCGCCGCAGTGTTCACGAGGGGAGCAACCACCCTCGGCGGCGTCGCGCCGCGCTGACGCATCGAAGAGAGGCCTCGTCGGCCGCTCACTCTCAGGGTCGGGGAGAGTGAGGGGCCGACTGAAGTCGGTCACCGAAGGCATCCCGGAGGAAGGTTCGCGATCATGACGTTTATGAGGGATCGCATCTCGCGGGAGGAGGGCGCGGCGGCGGTCGAGTTCGCCCTCATCCTGCCGGTTCTCGCTTTGCTCCTGTTCGGTGTTCTCGAATTCGGCCGGGTGTGGAGCCAGTACCAGGTGTTCCAGGGCGCGGCCAGGGAAGGCGCGCGGTGCGCCGCGGTGCAGGCCACTGGGTTCAGCGACTGCGAGATTCAGCCGGCGATCAACAACGCCGCCGCGCCCTACAAACCAGACAAGAACGCCACCGTCCAGATCGGGGGCGCCAACCGCCCGGCGGGGTGCACCGACGCTGACCAAGGCGAGGACGTGCAGGTCTCGTGGGTGCAATCGCTCAACATCAACATCCCGTTCTGGAACGACGTGACCGTGACCCCGACCTTCAAGGCGGTGTTCCGATGCGAGTGAGGAGGCTCAGCCTGGCGCGACTGCACGACGAGGAGCAGGGCGCGGTCCTGGCGATGGTGGCCATCTCTCTGATCGCCCTGATCGGAATGGCCGTGCTGACGTTCGACCTCGGCCGCGGCGTGGCCCTCAAGCGGAACATGGTGAACGCCGCCGACGCCGGCGCCCTGGCCGCGGCGAGGGAGTGCGGCCTTGCGAGGGGAGAGGTCAGCGCGAAGCAGGCCGCCGGTGAGCTCGTCGCCGACAACAACAATGCGGCCAAGGTGACCGGCTTCAAGATCGATCCCGGCCCGGCGGTCTGCAGCGGAGGCGGGAACCCGGACCCGGACGGCAAGAACACGGTCACGGTGACCGTCACCGTTCCCCAGGAGTACTTCTTCGCGCAGATCTTCGGCTTCAAGGGCGGGACCGTGGTGGCCTCCGCCACCGCGGAGTGGACCCTGGAACTGTCGGGTCCCGCTCCGCTCAAGGTGGAGGCGCTCAAGGTGGACGAATGCCTCAGGGGCGGGACGGGCTCCTCGTGCTTCGTCGGGTACGAAGATGTAAACGCGCAGTATGGATGGCTCAACTTCCCCGAGGGCTGGCCGGCCCAGGGCGAGCCCAACCCCCCGGCGGCGTGCCCGTCCACCGGCGGCGCGAACGACCTGAAGAACTACGTCGGGCAGATGGGGACGGGGACGTCGGGTTTCCAGCCGACCCTGTGGAACGTCCCGGTCTGGGTCTGCGCCAAGGACGGCAAGAACACTTCTGCTCTGCACGCGATCCAGGATTGGATCGACACCGTCGGCAACCCGCCGCCACCGGAGCCCAGGCCGGTCGTCTCCTTCCCCGTGGTGGCGCCTGCGAGCGCACCCTGCCCCGCGGAGGGCTGCTGGCCCAGGTACGGGAATCCGGTCGCGTCCTACCCGGTCATCAGGTTCCAGGGTTTCTACATCGAGAACGTGTGGGAGACGGGGAACGATATGAAGAAGGCCGGGGTGACAGACGAGTGCGGGTTCGGGAAGAACCCCCCGGGGAATGCGTTCTGCATCGAGCTCTCGGTCGTCCCTGCCGATCAGAACCCGACCAACGGCTCCCCGACAGTTCGGCTGATCGACTAACTCGGCCGATCTCCGGCCGAAAGTCCTTGCGTCGAGCACCTACGACGGCATTCAGCCAGAGCATCTGAGACGCGTGACGTGCCCGCACGAATTGGCTGGGGGTGCGTCATCCTCGGCGCGGGGACCCAGTCGTTCGCGCTCTGGCTCGCGTGAAGAACAGCGTCTCCTGCAGATCTCGGTGCCGGATTGGCCTGGTGTGCGCTGTGGAGTTCGCCGAGCGCAACGGCTTCCAGTGGGAAGCACGCAGGGCGACGATCCGGGCGGCGACGAGACGGTCCGGGTGATCGAAGGGGTCGCGGCCGGCACCATCACGGAGCCAGAGCTCGCCGGTTGGGTCAGGCAAAGATCGAAGGAGCGGACGGAGTGAGCCCAGATCGGGTCGGCTCAACCTTTCGATCCCAGGCGAGAAGGACGAAGACCCCGGCGCGCCCTCCTCAAGCAGCCCGGTGGTGACTGTCAGCCGGGTAGTCACGCCTTAGCGAGTACCGCCTCGTATGCGATAGCGCACGTGGATTACTCCGGTGCCGAAACGGCGCGTCTCAAGGAGTTCGAGATCCCGTCGTAAGGCGGCTCGGAATGCCGGCTTTCCGCCGCCGACGATCACCGGGTTGAGAAACAGGTGACACTCGTCGACGAGATCGGCTTCGAGCGCAAGCCCCGCAAGCTCGGTGCCGCCAATGCTGATGTCGTGCTCCGATTCCCGCTTGAGCTTCCGAATAGCCTCGAAGTCGAAGTCCCGCTCGACATGCGTGTTGCGTGTCCGAGCGCCTGTCAGCGTTCGTGAAAAGACGATCTTCTGGGCCTTCTGCCAGATCCGTGCGAAGTGGCGGTGTTCGGGTGGATAGCCCTCCATCGGCCCATCCCAGTAGGCCATCGTCTCGTAGAGTCGCCGCCCATAGAGATAGGTTCCGATCGGCTGCAACAACTCAGCGATGAACGCGTGAACCTTGATCGGGATTGACCCAATCGAAGGCATCAGCTTCGTCCTCCACGTAACCGTCGAGCGACGTATTGGTGATGTAGATCAACTTCGACATACGAGAGAAGACCTAGGGCGTGTCGGCCGCCCGCTGGAGCTCGGCGACATCGATCTTGCCCATCTTGAGCATCGCCTCCATGGCGCGGCGCGCACGCTCCGGATCGGGACCTCCAACCAGCTCGTTCAGCTGGCGCGGCACGATCTGCCACGACAGGCCGAATCGGTCCTTGAGCCATCCGCACGGGCCCGGCTCGCCTCCGTCCGCCGTGAGCGCATCCCACAGCCGGTCGACCTCGTCCTGGTCCTCGCACTCGATGACGAACGAAACCGCCTCGTTGAAGCCGAAATCCGGTCCGCCGTTGAGGCCCTGGAAGTGCTGGCCATTGAGGGTGAAATCGACCGTCAGGACCATCCCGGCCGGCCCGCTGGGCGTGTCGGCAGGAGAGCGCCAGACCTTGTCGAAGCTGCTGCCCGGCAGCAGGCTCGTGTAGAACCTGGCCGCCTCCTCAGCCTTGCCGTCGAACCAGAGGCAGGGAAAGGGGTTGCGCATCTTGTCCTCCTTTGAGAGCGCCCGTTTGCCATTACCTCATCGCAGGATAAGACGGCACAGGCGCACCGAACTCATCGATGGGACGCCTCAGGCTTCGACGGATCGCTCCCCGTCGCACCCGGCGAAGACGAGCACCATCCCGATCCCGACGCTCACGAACTGGCTTCGCAGTCGCTTGGTCATCTTCCTCCTTGGTGGCCCAGCGTGCGACCCGAAACGCGCAGATGCGCTATTCGGTTGACGCTTCCTACGCCATTCGCTAGGTCCTTCACACACGGAGCTTGTCGGCGACCCGGAGTCGTTCCTCGGCCCGGCTAACGAAATCCGCTATCCAGCGAGGGGCCTCGTCGCTCCGCTCCGGTGTAGGCATAAGGAGCCTCGTGGACGAATCACGAGGGCTGGGTGGCGCAGGCACGGAAACTGTCGCTGGACGGGACGGCGGGATGGACTGCTCGGGCTCGCGGCCTCGGCCGCTTCGCCTCGAGTGATGAACGCTGCGCGGCCTTTCGGTCAGGAGTCGAACTGGCCTAGGGCGCTCATCCGGCCGTATTGACCCACTCGCCGTGGGGGAGGAGCGTGTTGACCTCCACGAAGATCACGTCCCCCTCCGCATCCTCGACTTTGACGCCGCGGAGGATGTCATCGAGGGCGCGAGCCTCATCGGTGGTCACCTCGGAGCACTCGAGACCGTTGTTCCGAGGGTTCCCATACGTGTGGTCCTTGCCGCGGAGGATGTCTTGAGCCCGTGCCGGGAAGAAGCTCAGGACTCGGGACGGGTATTCGTATCCGCCGTTCATGGTTCCCGGGTTGGCGTCGCCGCTCTCCTGATAGAAGCAGACCGCGTACCCGGACGGCACGTACGGCTTGCTGTCGAGGTCCTCCCACGCACCCGCCGGGGCCAGGGTGGAACTCAAGAGGAAATCCCTCGGCTCTACGGCGCCAGACCGCACCAACTCGACGCCCTCGGGCGTCAGGCGTTGCTCCCTGGTGGTCCCGTTAGTATTCCCAATCCCCCCACCCGAGATCACTCGCCCATCGGCGTACACGAACACATAGGTGGGGCCGAGGATCGCGTCGTAGTGCGCGACGAGCTCTCCCTCTACAGGCGTGCTCGGCGCCGTCCCTTCGGGCGGGAAGCCGACGCCGTCCCACCCGGCGTCGCGGATGGATCGAGCCAGCGCCTGCAGCACGTCCCCCAGCCGGTAGCGGCCGCCGATGAGTTCAGGCGGCTGGATGTCGGGCCGCCCTTCCTAACGAATTGCAAGACCTCCACATCCCGCGATACCGGCCCTCACTGCGAGCTCACGCTCGTGTCTGACGTCCCCTCGAAGGCTTCGTAAGGCGCGGGATACCTCGTGGTCGCCGCCGCCGATCGCTTTCTCCAAGCGCGTAATCGATGCGTTCGTCTCCGCGAAGGCGGAAAGGAAAGTGCTCGCCATCACGGCATCTTGTTCGGGCTGTTCGAGAGCCCGAATCGCGCCGAGCGCCTGGAGCCGGACATTCAGGGCGCGCTGGAGTTCGCCAGTGGTCGCCAGCGCGTGCCGTTGGCCGAGTACCTGGCGACGCCCGGGGCCACGCCCGTGCTCAACCGCGCCGAGCTCGTCGAGGGCGCGTTCGGGCTTCCGGTGG
>Ga0207981_1000175_pt1 | contig 10023 bp, 9 predicted proteins | sample SoimicmetaGmgLPC_FD_188327 | JGI IMG/M metagenome (GOLD analysis project Ga0207981, IMG submission 188327) | Soil and rhizosphere microbial communities from Laval, Canada - mgLPC (SPAdes) (version 2) | ecosystem: Environmental > Terrestrial > Deep subsurface > Rock core/Sediment | place: Laval... | reverse complement strand
GCTCGACCGTCGGCACCATCACCGAGATCTACGACTACCTGCGCCTGCTTTACGCCCGTGTCGGAACGCCGCGGTGCCCGGACCACGGCTACCCGCTGGAAGCGCAGACCGTCAGCCAGATGGTCGACCAGGTGCTCGCCCTGTCGAAGGACCCTGCCCGCGCCGAGCAGCGCTGGATGCTGCTGGCGCCGGTGATACGCGAACGCAAGGGCGAGCATGCGCAGGTGTTCGAGCAGCTGCGCGCGCAGGGTTTCGTGCGCGTGCGCGTCGACGGGGTGCTGTACGAGATCGACGCGGTGCCGCCGCTGGCGTTGCGCGTCAAGCACACGATCGAAGCGGTGATCGACCGTTTCAAGGTGCGCGACGACCTGAAGCAACGCCTCGCCGAGTCGTTCGAAACCGCGCTCAAGCTCGGCGACGGCATGGCGCAGGTCCAGTCGCTGGACGACGAGGCGACCGCGCCATTGCTGTTCTCGTCGAAATACAGCTGTCCCGTCTGCGACTACTCCCTGCCCGAGCTCGAACCCCGCCTGTTCTCGTTCAACTCGCCGGTGGGCGCGTGCCCGACCTGCGACGGCCTGGGCGTGAGCCAATTCTTTGATCCGGCACGCGTGGTCGTGCATCCGGACCTGTCGCTCGCCGCCGGTGCCGTGCGCGGCTGGGATCGGCGCAACGCGTATTACTTCCAGCTGATCGCGTCGCTGGCGCGGCATTACGGTTTCAGCGTCGACACCCCATGGCAGGACCTCGGCGAAAGCGTGCGTGAGCCGATCCTGCACGGCAGTGGCAAGGAGACGATCTCCTTCAGCTATCTCACCGATGCCGGCGGTCGTAGCCAGCGCCGGCACCGTTTCGAGGGCATCCTCCCGAACCTGGAGCGCCGCTACCGGGAAACCGAATCCGCGGCGGTGCGCGAGGAGCTGGCGAAGTACATCAGCGAGCGACCCTGTGTCGATTGCGGCGGCGCGCGCCTGAATCGCAGCGCGCGCAACGTCTTCGTCGGAGACACCGCACTGCCGCAGATCGCGGTGCTGCCAATCGACGAAGCCGTGAACTTCTTCGCACAGCTGCAACTCCCGGGCTGGCGCGGCGAGATCGCGGTCAAGATCGTCAAGGAAATCAGCGACCGGCTGCGTTTCCTGGTCGACGTCGGCCTGGATTACCTCACGCTCGAACGCAAGGCCGGCAGCCTGTCCGGCGGCGAAGCGCAGCGCATCCGCCTGGCCTCGCAGATCGGCGCCGGGCTGGTGGGCGTGCTGTACGTGCTGGACGAGCCCTCGATCGGCCTGCACCAGCGCGACAACGAACGCCTGCTCGGCACCCTTACCCGGCTGCGCGATCTCGGCAACACCGTGATCGTGGTGGAGCACGACGAGGACGCGATCCGCCTGGCCGACCATATCGTCGACATCGGCCCCGGCGCCGGCGTGCACGGTGGCCACGTCGTCGCACAGGGCAGCTTTTCCGACGTGCTCAAGGCGCCGCGCTCGCTCACCGGCCAGTACCTCAGCGGCAAGAAGCGCATCGAAGTCCCCGCGCAACGGCGCAAGCCGAACCGCAAGATGATGCTGAAACTCCAGGGCGCCTCGGGGAACAACCTGAAGAATGTCGACGTCGAGATCCCGGCCGGGTTGTTCACCGCCATCACCGGGGTCTCCGGATCGGGCAAGTCGACGCTGATCAACGACACGCTGTTCGCTCTGGCGGCGAACGAGATCAACGGCGCGTCGCACGTGCCGGCGCCGCACCGCGAGATCGAGGGGCTGGACCTGTTCGACAAGGTCGTCGACATCGACCAGTCGCCCATCGGCCGCACGCCGCGCTCGAACCCGGCGACATACACCGGGCTTTTCACGCCCCTGCGCGAACTGTTCGCGCAGGTTCCCGAGGCGCGTGCGCGCGGCTATTCGCCCGGCCGTTTCAGCTTCAACGTGCGCGGCGGGCGGTGCGAGGCCTGCCAGGGCGACGGGCTGATCAAGGTCGAGATGCACTTCCTGCCGGACGTGTACGTGCCCTGCGATGTCTGCCACGGCAAGCGCTACAACCGCGAGACGCTCGAAATCCTCTACAAGGGTTTCAGCATCCATGACGTGCTCGACATGACGGTCGAGGATGCACTGAAACTGTTCGAACCCGTCCCGTCGATCGCACGCAAGCTCGAGACGCTGCTCGATGTCGGCCTGAGCTACGTCAAGCTCGGACAGCCGGCGACCACCCTGTCCGGCGGCGAGGCGCAACGCGTGAAGCTGTCGAAGGAACTCTCGCGCCGCGACACCGGCCGGACGCTATACATCCTCGACGAGCCGACCACGGGCCTGCATTTCCACGACATCGAGCACCTGCTCGTCGTCCTGCACAAGCTGCGCAACGACGGCAACACGATCGTGGTCATCGAGCACAACCTCGACGTCATCAAAACCGCAGACTGGGTCATCGACCTGGGCCCAGAAGGCGGCCATCGCGGGGGCCAGATCATCGCCCAGGGGACGCCCGAGGACCTGGCGCGCATGCCGCAATCGTGGACCGGACAATTCCTGGCGAAGACGCTCGGCATCGAGCAGAAGCCCGCAAAACGGAAATCTGCCGCATGAGCGACGAGAAGCCGACGACACCACGCCCCCGGCGCAAGCCGGCGACGGCGCGCGCAGGCGCAAAGAAGAAACCGCAGGTCGCGAAGGACGCGGTTGTCGCCAGCACGCAGGCTCCTGCGGCGGCGCCTCTCGAAGTCGACCTGATCCGCGTTCCGCTGTCGGTGCGCTGGCGCGACCTGGACGCGTTCAACCACGTCAACAACTCCAAGTTCCTGAGCTACCTCGAAGAGGCGCGGCTGCGCTGGATGGTGACGCTGCCGGGCGAATGGATCGACGAGAACGTCGCGCCGGTCGTCGCCGCGGCGCACGTCAATTACCGCCGGCCGATCGCGTGGCCCAACGAAATCGTCGTCGAACTTTTCGTCGAGCGGCTGGGCAATACCAGCCTCACGATCGGCCATCGCATCCTGGATCGCGACGACGACACCGTGCTCTTTGCCGACGGCAACGTCGTGATGGTGTGGATCGACAAGCAGCGGGGACAACCCGCGGCATTGCCGGAGGCCGTCCGCGCCGCCTGCTCTGCCGCCTGAGCGGGGCGCCGCCTATTCCACCGCGCTTCGCACGACGAAATCGCCGCGCACTTCGCGACCATCCTGCAGGCGGAAGAACACCTGGACCTTCCCGCCCGCCTGCAATGGCGACACGGGCTGCATCAGCATCAGGTGCAGGCCGCCGGGTTGCAGCGTTGCCGCACCGTCGGCGGCGATCGGCAACTCCGGCACCGGCCGCATCCGGCTGATGCCGTCGACGATCGACGTGCGATGCAACGAGATGTCGCCGAACGCCGGGCTGTGCGCACCCGTGACCAACACGGATTTCGGACACCGATTGTCGATGCGGCCGAAGCCCGACAGCATCGGCATCGCCATTCCAGCGGGCGCCAGGCGGATCCAGCCGTCGTGGACTTGCGGCAGGCAATCGCCTGCATGCGTCGCCCCGGCAACAAGCATCAACACCGCCGCTACGGTGGCTTTCATCGTGGATGCAGTCATGCCTCTATGATACCGGTGCGCAATTTCCACATCGAGGTCGAGTCATGAGCGAGCTGGTCGATCGCCTGGTCCACGGTCCCGTGCACGAATTGAAACTCGCGCGCGCACCGGTCAATGCGCTGAATCCGTCGCTGTGCGACGCGCTGGCGTCGGCGATCACCGAAGCGGTCGCTGCGGGTGCCCACGGAATCGTGCTGTCCGGTGGGCCGAAGGTGTTTTCCGCGGGGCTGGATGTTCCTTTCCTCGTCAGCCTGGGCGATGACCGGCTGGCGCTGAAGTCGGCATGGAATGCATTTTTCTCCGCTGCGCGAACACTCGCGCAGTCCCCGGTCCCTGTCGTCGCCGCGATGTCCGGACATGCGCCGGCGGGCGGCTGCGTCCTCGCGTTGTGCTGCGATTACCGTGTCTTGGCGCGCGGCCCCGCAATGATCGGCCTCAACGAGACGCAGGTCGGCCTCGCTGCACCCGAAGGCATCCTGCAACTGCTTCGGCGCGTCGTCGGTACGCATCGCGCCGAACGCATGCTGGTGTCGGGGACGCTGGTCGACGCCGAACGCGCGCTGGCGATCGGCCTGGTCGACGAACTCGCGGAGATCGACTTCGTCGCCACGCGTGCGCGCATCTGGCTCGAGGAATTACTCGCACTTCCGCGCCGGCCGATGCTGCAGACGCGCGCGTTGGCGCGGAAGGACCTGGTCGCGGCCCTTCAACCCGAGCGGATCGGACTGGATGGGTTCATCGACGCGTGGTTCTCGCCGGACACGCAGGCGGGTTTGCGCGCCCTGGTCGCGAAGCTCGGCAAGTAAGCGGCGGTCAGGCAGGTCCGGTGACGATAGGGCGACCGGGGTCGCTGATCCATCCGCTCCACGAACCGGTGAACAATTTCGCGCCGGTGAGCCCCGCCCTCTCCATCGCCAGCAGATTGTGGCAGGCAGTGACGCCGCTGCCGCACATCACGATCACGCGCTCGGGCGAATGCGCGTCCAGTAGTGCCCTGAACTCCGCGGCCAGTTGCGTGGGGGGCCGAAAGCGCATTTCGGCCAGGTTGTCGGCATAGGGCCGATTGACGGCGCCCGGGACGTGGCCACCGATGCGGTCGATCACTTCGTTCTCGCCGCGAAAACGGTCGGCCGCGCGCGCATCGATCAGCAGATCGCCGGCCGCGAGCCGTTCCTGGACCTGCGTCGCGTCGAGCAGGCGTTTCTCGTCGAACCGCGCCTCGTAGCGCTCGCGCATCGGTGATGGCGTCGACGTGTCGACCTGCAAGCCCAGCGCGCTCCAACCCGACCAGCCCCCATCCAGCACCGCCACCTTTTCGTGCCCGAGCATCCGCATCAGGAACCAGAACCGGGCGGCCATCGCGCCGTCGCCATCGTCGTAGGCGACGACCTGGTGGCGCGGCGAGATTCCCCAACGGGCGAGCTTCTCCGTGAAGACCTCCGCCTCCGGCCATGGGTGGCGCCCCTCGCCGTGCTTGTTGTGGTCGGACAAATCGCGGTCGAGATGCGCGAAGACGGCGCCCGGAATATGGGCTTCGCGGTAGGCCGACTCACCGGCCAGCGGGTTGGCAAGCGAAAACCGGCAATCGACGATCGCAAGATCGCCACGCCCCAACGCGATCGAGAGCGTTTCCGGTTGTACCAGCGTGGTCCATCCGCTCATCGCACAGTCTCCAGCCGTTCGCGCAGGTTGAACAGGATCGACGCGGTGACGCCCCAGATTCGCTGCCCCGGAACGCCACGGTCGACGAACTCGAAAACCGAACGTGCCCGCCCCCCGAACTCGATGCAAATGTTCCGCAGGTTGGCCGGATCCATTAGGTGATCGAATGGAACCTCGAACACCTCGTCGACTTCGCGGGCGTCGGGAATGGCCTGATAAGCGGCCTGGATCATCGCCACCGCCGGCAATACCCGGAAACCGGTAATGGTCGCGATTGGATCGAGATACCCCAGTGGCGTGAGCAGCGCGGCCGGAATGCCGGTTTCCTCTGTGGTTTCGCGCAACGCGGCCGCGGCGGCGTCGCGATCGCCTGGCTCGATCCGCCCGCCTGGAAAACTCACCTGCCCCGCGTGATGCCGGAGCGAATCGGTACGACGCGTCAGCAGCACCTGCAGTCCATGGGGTCGCGGCACCAGTCCGACCAACACCGCTGCTTCCAACGGAACAGCCGCCGGCAGCAGGCCATCGAGTTCGCCGGCGTTCCAGCAGGCGCCGTCGGGAGGTCGATCGAGCGGATGCAACGCGGCGCGGATCGATGCCAGCGCTGGCAGCTGTGGAATCACCTGCGTACGGACGCCTGCAGCTCCCGCACAGGCAACACGTCTTTCATCAGCCGCAGGCGTTCGTCGTCGCTCATGGAAATCCAGTGCGCGATTTCCGACGACGTTCGATGGCAACCCTGGCAATGACCGTCATCGCCAAGGCTGCAGATGCCGATGCAGGGGCTGAGGATGGCGCGATGGATCGTGGTCATGGAATCCAAACAACGACGCCGGCTTGGGGCCGGCGTCGAATTCATCGATGGCGCATCCCGGATTGCGGATGCGCCCGAGACATCACTTCACGGTGATCAGCTTGACCTCGAACACGGCAGTCGCGTTCGGAGGCATCTGCGAGCGGATGTCGTTGCCCCACGCCGAGGGAACCACGATCTCCCACTTCGAGCCGGCCGGCATCTGCACGAGCGCTTCACGCATCGCCGGCATGTCGATCTGGCTGATCTTCATCGCGGGCGTCTTCTGGGCCGCCTGCGCGTTGGTGCGATCGCCGAACAGGTAAGGACCGGCGACTTCCAGCTCAACCGTGCTTGCCATCGTCGGCTTGGCACCAGTGCCGGTTTCCATCACGCGATACTGCGCACCGCTCGGCAGGACCTTCACGCCGGACTTGGCCTTGTTCTGAGCGAGGAACGCGTCGCTCTTGGTCTTGTTGTCAGTCGCAGCCTTGTCGAATGCGGCCTTCGCCTTGGCCTGCAGCCGTTGCTGCATGCCCTGGTACGCCGTGCGCATCTGCGCGACCGGCACCGCCGGTTCCTTCTTGGAGAACCCGTCCTGCAGTGCCTTGGTCATTGCGGCGAGATCCAGCTGTTCGCCGCTCTCGGCCGCTTCACGGCCCAGTTGGTAACCCAGGGCATAGCTCAGCTGGCCCTTGGCGGAGGACGTATCCTGGGCGAGGGCTGCGCCCCCGGTCAGGGTCAAGGCCGCCAGGGTGGCGGCGGCGAGCAGACGCAACTTCATTCGGTACGACCTCCGGATTGAGGTCCGGTCGTGGAACGGGGCGGCCGAGCCGCCCCGCCAGACTGGACACATTGACACGTTAGGATAGCGGCGACAGGGCTTAACCGCCACTGACGACCACCCTCCGACCGGGCGCGCGCCGACAAGTTCCGCAGTTCCAGCGCGTGCCCCCTCCTGCGCACGGGCCACTCATGACCGATTCACCCCTGCTCGTTTCAGACCGCGGCGCGGTCCGACTGATCGCCGTCAACCGTCCCGACAAACTCAATGCACTGAACGCGGCGACGCTCGATGCGCTGCATGCGGCATTCACCCAGGCCGCGAATGACCCGAAAGTACGCGCGATCGTCCTCACCGGCTCGGGTCCGAAGGCATTCGTCGCCGGCGCGGACATCGCCGAAATGGCCGGATTGACCCCGGTGCAGGGACGTGATTTTTCACTGCGCGGGCAACGCATGATGCGCGCCATCGAAACGATGCCAAAACCGGTGGTCGCGATGATCAACGGCTTTGCGCTCGGCGGCGGGCTTGAGCTGGCCATGTGCTGCCATCTGCGCATCGCGTCGGATGCAGCGAAAGTCGGACAACCAGAGATCAACCTCGGGTTGATTCCCGGCTTCGGCGGAACCCAGCGCCTGCTGCGGCTGGCCGGTCGCGCCGCCACGCTCGAACTTTGCCTGCTTGGCGCGCCAATCGACGCCACGCGCGCGCATCAACTGGGCATCGTCAATCGCGTCGTGCCCGCGGCCGACCTAGAAGCCGAAACGATGAAGCTCGCCGATCAACTGGCAGCTGCCGCGCCGCTTGCCCTGCGCGGAATTCTGGATTGCGTCAATTCCGGCGGCGAATGCGCGATCGAGGAAGGCCTCGCGTTCGAGAGTTCGCAGTTCGGCCTGATGTTCGCCACGGACGACATGCGCGAAGGGGCGACGGCATTCCTCGAACGCCGCAAGCCGGCGTTCAACGGGCGCTGACATGACGGCGTCCGCGCCGATCGCCTGCCGTTGCGGTTGCAGCGATGCGGGCGGCAGCGACGTGCATCGCATCATCGCGGCGTTGGCGAGCGACGATCTCGACGCGGCCATGGACGCGGGACTGCTGGACAGCGACGGTTGCGCCAGTTGTTCGCCAGCCTGCCGCGTCGTGCTGCACGAAGCCCGCGACAGCCGTCGTTCAGCGCTCGCCGCCCGCGAACGGTTCCGCGCGCGCCAGGCGCGGTTGGCCCGACGACAGCAGGAACGTTTGCTGCGACACGAAGCCGCAACGCCGAAATCAGGCGCCTTGTCGCCGCCGCTGCCACCCGCTGCAGCGGCCGCCCTCGCGCGCGCGCGCGCCAAGGCGGCAGGGGCCAGGGACAAGTGAGCGTGCACGGAAGGCCACGCCCGATGCGTGGCAGCAAGTTGCGTACCGACGAGATCCACGAGTTGTTCGCCCGCCTCGCGGAACTCAATCCAAAACCGACGACCGAACTGCTCCATGGCTCTGCGTTCGAGCTGCTCGTCGCAGTGATCCTGTCAGCGCAGGCGACGGATGTCGGCGTCAACAAGGCAACGCGCCGATTGTTTCCCGTCGCCAACACGCCCGCGGCGATCCTCGCGCTCGGCGAAGAGAGCCTCAAGCGTTACATCTCCAGCATCGGTCTCTACAACACCAAGGCCACGAACCTGATCGCGATGTGCCGGCAGTTGCTGGACTTGCACGGCGGCGACGTTCCGCGTACGCGCGAAGCACTGGAGGCATTGCCGGGCGTCGGCCGCAAGACCGCGAATGTCGTGCTGAACACCGCGTTCGGCGAACCGACGATCGCCGTCGACACGCACATTTTCCGCGTGTCGAACCGCACGGGCCTCGCGCCCGGCAAGACCGTGCGCGAAGTGGAAGACAAACTCCATCGGGTGGTCCCACCGGAATACCGGCTGGATGCACATCACTGGCTGATCCTGCACGGACGCTACACCTGCAAGGCGCGCGTTCCCCATTGCCCGCGCTGTCCGATCCAGGATATCTGTCGATTTCCGTCGAAGACACCCGCTACCAAGACGCGTTGATGCGCCTGTGTTCGAAGGCGGGATTGTCACAATAACGAAAGATTCACGGCCTAGGCTGCGCGGCATCACTCCAACGCCACCAAGGCAATCCGATGACTCCGCTCCGCAGCGCTCTTTCCCTGGCTCTCGTGGCCATCCTGGTTGCACCTGCAGCCCACGCCGAGATCGCGATCGACTCGATCGCCGACTCCGAAGTGAGCTTCGAAGGGCTCATCCAGGCCGACGGCAACTGGTTCAGCAATGATGTGCTCGACCTGAACAACACCAGCGGCAACGACGGCCGTGATTCGGAGTTCGAGATGCGTCGCGCCGAGCTCGTGCTCAAGGGCAAGGGCCCCGGCAACATCGAATGGGTGCTCGGGTACGACGCCAAGGCCAACAAGTACCTGGACGTCAACGCCAAGTACAAGTTCGGCGGCAATGGCAATACCTACATCCAGTTCGGTCAGTTCAAGCAGCCCAACAGCCAGGAAGAGTTGTCGTCGACCAAGAACAACGACTTCATCTCCAAGGCCAGCGTGACCAACACTTTTGCGATCTCTCGCCGGCTCGGTGCGGCGGTTGGATACGGCAATGACAACTGGGGCGTGAATGTCGCCGGCTTTGGCCGCGAACTGACCAAGAACCTCGCGCATGGCAGCGGCTATGGCGCGCGCGGGTTCTGGGCGCCGATCAACGACAAGGGCAGCGTCCTGCACTTCGGCTTGTCGTACGTGGATTACGACACCGACGCCGACACGCTGCGCTTCCGGGCGCGCCCGGACGCCGACCTGGCGACCGAACGCCTGATCGACACCGGCAACCTCGCCGACACCGACCGCATCGGCACGCTGGGACTGGAAGGCATGTGGGTCCACGGCCCGTTCAAGCTCCAGGGCGAGTACTTCACGTCCCAGGTCGATCGCTACGGCATCGACACCGACAACTTCACCGCGGACGGCGCTTACCTCTCCGGCATCTGGAACGTCACCGGGGAAACCTGGGGCTACAAGGCCGGCACCCCGACGACGCCATTGCCGAACGAACCGGCCAGCGGCATGTGGCAGGTCGGGCTTCGCTACGACACGCTGGATCTCAACGACAGCGGCGTGCTCGGCGGCAAGATGGATACCTGGACGGCGGGCGTGAACTGGTACTGGCGCTCCAACTT
>Ga0207981_1000174_pt1 | contig 10039 bp, 9 predicted proteins | sample SoimicmetaGmgLPC_FD_188327 | JGI IMG/M metagenome (GOLD analysis project Ga0207981, IMG submission 188327) | Soil and rhizosphere microbial communities from Laval, Canada - mgLPC (SPAdes) (version 2) | ecosystem: Environmental > Terrestrial > Deep subsurface > Rock core/Sediment | place: Laval... | reverse complement strand
TCCGAAGACCCTCCATGGCCACGGAAATCGGATCGCCGCCCATCCATGGGCCGCTCCCGCGCTTCCCTCTCGCAGTCGAGCCGCCTCACCGATACCTGACCGCCCCGCGTCTTCGTCGTGCATCCAAGCAAAGCAACGCACACCGCGCCGTCATCCCTGCGAAGCAGGGATCCAGAGCGGAGCAGAGCGATTCCTGCTTTCTCAGGAATGACGATTGGTGCGCCGCAGTGACCGCGGGAAGGCACGACCGCGCGAGCAAGTGCATCGATGGCGGTTGCGATGACTTAGGCTGGGCCTGCGCTTACCGGTCTCGACGGCGCGCAATCTATCAGAGGCATCGCACTCCACCCTCCGTGGAAGGGCCGAGATGGATTGCGTGCCGGGCCGCGGGTGTCGCGCGGTTGCGGTTGCTTATCCGATAGCAGCGACAAGCGCACCCAAGCGCTCCGCGACCCATCAGCTGTGGTAGCTCGCCGAGCGTCGTTCGCGTAGGTCCTCTCCAACCCGTTGCTCCTGGGTTGGAGAGGACCTACGCGGACGGCGCTTGGCGGGCAGTGATCGCAGCAACAACCAAAGCTAGTTCCGAAAATCCTGGTGGCAAGCCTTGCAAGCGTTCCCGATGTCCTGCAGCGTCGTCCCGACCGCCGCACAACTCAACGGCGGATTCGCACGCGCCGCATCGAGCGTCGCACGCAACTGGCCCGCCGCCTTGGTGAAACGCGCATCGTCACGCAAGTCCGGGAACGCCTGCTCGATGTCGTCGGCCGTCATCCGCAACGCCGCCAAATGCGGCAACGTATCCGTCGCATTGCAACGATTCGAATCCAGGCTCTTCTTCAACTCGCCCAGGTGCCACTGCTGCACATGCATCAACGCCTCGGGGAACGGATCCTTGCGCGCATTCAACGCACGCAACCCCATCACCGTGCAGATCACGCCGACCGCCAGGCCGACCAGGAAAAGGAAGAAGTACCGCGCGCCCGTTCCTGCCATGTCCATGCTCCGCCGTGGGTGCGATCCGGGTGACCGCTTGGGCGCAGACCTTACCAGACTAGAATGCGCCCCCATGCGACATGACCTGCGCGAGCGCTTTGCCGGCATCGACCGGCTCTACGGAAAAGGGGCCGTCGAACGGCTGGACGGACGCCGCGTGGCGGTGGTCGGGCTGGGCGGGGTCGGGGCCTGGGCGGCCGAAGCCTTCGCGCGCAGCGGGGTGGGGCACCTGACGCTCATCGATGCCGACGACCTGTGCCTGTCCAACACCAACCGCCAGTTGCCGGCGCTCGCGGGCAACTACGGCCGCAACAAGGCCGAGGCGATGGCCGAGCGCTGCCGTGCGATCCATCCTGGAATCGACATCGATCCGGTGGCCCATTTCCTCACGCAGTCGAACATCGACACGCTGCTGGACCGCGGTTTCGACCTCGTGCTGGACGCCTGCGACAGCTTCCGCACCAAGGTGGTGTCCATCGCGTGGTGCCGGCGGCGCAAGTTGCCGATGGTGACGGTGGGCTCGGCGGGCGGTCGCACGGATCCGACGATGGTGCGCGTGCGCGATCTGTCGCGCACCGAGCACGACGCCATGTTGTCGCTCATTCGCAAGAAACTGCGCGGCGAATTCAACTTCCCGCGCAGCCCGGATCGCTACTTCGGCGTGTCGGCGGTGTATTCGCTGCAGAACGTGCGTTACCCGCAGGCCGACGGCAGCGTGTGCGGCGTGCGGCCGCAGCTGGAGCCGGATGCGGCGTTGAAGCTCGATTGCGGCGCGGGGCTCGGTGCGGCGACGCATGTCACAGGCGCGTTCGCGTTCGCGGCGGTCGGGCGTGCGATGGAGCTGCTGCTGAAGCCGGACAAGGCGAACGCCGCGCTCGCGCAGCCCGCGCAGGCGGACGCCGAAGCGGACTAAGCGCTCGCCGGCAACGCGAACAAACGTTCGGCGTTGCGCGTGGTGGCGTCGGCGATCACCTCGGCATCGACGCCGCGCAGGCCTGCGATGACCTCGAGCACGCGCGTGATGCGCGCAGGTTCGTTGCGTTCGCCGCGATGCGTGCTGTCGGGCTGGTCGGGGGCGTCGGTTTCGAGCAGCAAGGTCTCGATCGGCACGTTCGCGGCGACGCGGCGCACCTTGTTCGCGCGCTCGTAGGTCACCGGTCCACCGATGCCGATGAGGAAGCCGAGGTCGGCCAGTTGCCGCGCCTGTTCCTCGCTGCCGGGATAGCTGTGGATCACGCCGCGCAATCCACCGATCCGCTTGATCGACGCGATCACCGCATCCACCGCGCGACGTGCGTGCACGACGACGGGAAGATCGAATTCGCGCGCCAGGCGCAGTTGCGCATCGAAGAACGTCGCCTGCACGTCGCGGTCCAGGTCCTCCACCCAGTAATCCAGGCCGCATTCGCCGATGGCGACGGGGCGCTCGCGTTCGATCCACGCCCGCAAGTCGTGCAAGTGCGCTTCGCGGTGCGATGCGATCAACAACGGATGCAGCCCATAGGCGGGGAACAGGCCCGCATCGCGCGCGCAGGCATCGCGCAAGCCCGGCCACGTCGCTGCTTCGATCGCCGGCACGATCTGCCGCGTCACCCCGGCCGCGCGCGCGCGCGCCACCACTGCATCGCGATCCGCGTCGAATTCCTGGACGTCGAGATGGCAGTGGGTGTCGACGAGCCGCAGCATCAGCGTCGCGGCGGTGCGTCGACCACGTTGGAGGGCGCCTTGCGCTTGCGCAGGTTCGCCAGCAGCAGCGTGCCCAGGCCGAGCAGGATCTCGTCGGCGAAGGGAATGAAGTCCGGGATGGCGGTGTCGATGAGGAACAGCGCGGCCGTCACCAGGAACAACCGCGGATAACTGAGTTTCTCCACGTACCGCATCACCGGGCCGAGCAGGGGATTGGCCATCGTGCGCATCCTCGTGAGCGTGGGTGCCGGTTTGCGGCATCGGTTCGCCGCTTACGTTGCGGCAAACGCTAGCACGCACAAGGTTGGCGCGTGCCCCGCTTCACGGTTCGGTAAAAAAACCGTGAAAAGTTGGGGTGGCCGTTCAGCTTGTTCGTGCTGGAATCCGCTCCGAAAGCGCAGCCTGCGCTCGAACGCACCAAGCCGTACCAAGGAATACCAGGCCCAAGGAGGCCCGCCATGTTGAAGAACAACACCCTCGCCATTGCCCTCGCTGCGTTGCTCGTGGGTGGCGTCGCCACCGCGGCCTTCATGAACAACCGCGGCAAGACCGACGCGGCGTCGAACGCGGCGGCTCTGAACTCGGTGACGCCGCCGGCCTCGCTCTCCACCGACGCGGCCGCCGCCGCGGCCGACCAGCCGGTCGACGAAGCGGGCGTGCCCGCCAGCGGCAAGGTCGAATACGCCGACGTGGTCGACGTCAAGCCGATCACCAAGAAGGAAACCATGTACGCGCAGGTCATCGGCACCGAGCCGGTGAAGGAAACCAGCACCACCTCCACGCCGCGCGAGGTCTGCAACGACGTCGTGGTGCAGGAGCGCCTGCCGGAGAAGGACGGCAACGTGGGCGGTACGGTCGCCGGCGCCGTGATCGGCGGCCTGCTGGGCAACCAGGTGGGCAGCGGCAACGGCAAGAAGGCCGCGACGGTGGCCGGTGCGGTCGCCGGTGGCTTCGCCGGTCGCGAGATCGACAAGCGCCACGTGGGCGGCCAGGTCGTGAACAAGACCGAGCGCCAGTGCCACACCGAGACCTCGACCTCGCAGTCCTCGCGCACCGTCGCCTACAACGTGACCTACCGCAATCCGGACGGCACCACCGGCACCATGCGCACCGGCGACAAGCCCGGCAGCCGCATCTCGCTGGGCAACGAGACCAAGACGGTCGGTTACGACGTGACCTACCGCTACCAGGGCGCCGAGCACACCGTCCGCATGGACGACAAGCCGGGCAACCGCCTGCCGGTGATCGACGGCCAGGTGATGACGGCCGCGGCCGCCAGCAGCAACGAAAACGGTTAATTGCCTGAGGCGGGCGCAGGACGCGCCCTTCCAGTGGTGATTCCCCGAGGGGCCGGAGCGATCCGGCCCCTTTTTTGTCTCTACAATGTCGCGCTTTCCGCCCGGCATTTCCCCCAATGGCCCTGCATCCCTACGATCTGTACGACGTCCGCTCCCTGCTCACCGAAGAAGAGCGCGCAGTCCAGGACACGGTGGCGCGCTTCACCGACGAGCGCGTGTTGCCGATCATCGGCGACGCCTTCGACCAGGGCCGCTTCCCGCGCGAGCTCGTGGGTGAAATCGCCGAACTCGGCCTGCTGGGTTCCTCGCTGCCGGAGAAGTACGGTTGCGCCGGCCTCAACGCCGTCAGCTACGGCCTGATCTGCCAGGAGCTGGAACGCGGCGACAGCGGCATCCGCAGCTTCGTCAGCGTGCAGTCCTCGCTGTGCATGTATCCGATCTACGCCTACGGCTCCGAAGAGCAGCGCATGCGCTGGCTCCCGGACATGGCCGCGGGCAAGGTGATCGGCTGCTTCGGCCTGACCGAACCGCACGGCGGCTCCGATCCGGCGAACATGAAGACCAACGCCAAGCGCGACGGCGACGACTGGGTCCTCAACGGTTCGAAGATGTGGATCACCAACGGCAACCTGGCCGACATCGCCATCGTCTGGGCGCAGACCGACGAAGGCATCCAGGGCTTCATCGTCGAAAAGGGCATGGCCGGGTTCGCCGCGCAGGAGATCAAGCACAAGATGTCGCTGCGCGCGTCGGTCACCAGCGCGCTGTTCTTCGACAACGTGCGCGTGCCCGAAGCCAACCGCCTCCCGAACGTGAAGGGCCTCAAGGGCCCGCTCGGCTGCCTCACGCAGGCGCGCTACGGCATCACCTGGGGCCCGATCGGCGCCGCCATCGCGTGCCTGGATGAAGTGCTGCATTACACCAAGGAACGCATCCTGTTCGACCGCCCCGTCGCGGCCACGCAGAGCGCGCAGATCAAGATGGCCGAGATGGCCCGCCGCATCACGCTGGCGCAGATGCTGGTCGTGCAGCTCGGCCGCCTGAAGGACGCGGGCAAGATGCAGCCGGCGCAGGTGTCGCTCGCCAAGTGGAACAACTGCCGCATGGCCATCGACATCGCGCGCGAATGCCGCGACCTGCTCGGCGGCGCGGGCATCACCACCGAACATTCGGCGATCCGCCACGCGCTCAACCTCGAATCGGTCATCACCTACGAAGGCACGGAAACCGTGCACCAGCTGGTGATCGGCCGCGAGCTGACGGGCATCAGCGCGTTCTGATCGAGGGGGCGCGGATGTCATCGATGCACGGGCCCGTCGTGGCGATGTCCAGGCTCGAGACCAGGATCGAAACGCCGCGCCTGCTGCTGCGCGTGCAGCGCGCGGAGGATTTCCCGTACTTCGCCGAGCTGCAGGCCGACGAGGAAGCGTGCCGCTACATCGGCGGCACCTCGCCGCGCGCCGCCGCCTGGCGCAAGTTCCTGCAGATGCCCGGTGCGTGGGTGCTGCAGGGCTTCGGCATGTTCGCGGTGATCGAGAAATCCAGCGGCGAGTGGGTCGGCAACATCGGCCCGTGGTGCCCCGAAGGCTGGCCCGGCACCGAAGTGGGCTGGGCGCTGCGCCGCAAGGCGTGGGGCAAGGGCTACGCCCTGGAAGCGGCGAGCGCGGCGATCGATTGGGCCTTCGACGAACTGGGATGGACCGACGTGATCCATTCGATCGACTACGACAACGTCGCCTCGCAGGAACTCGCCAGGCGCCTGGGTTCGCGCAATCGCGGGCCGGGCAAGCTGCCGGCGCCGTTCGAGGACGTGGCCATCGAAATCTGGGGACAGACGCGCGAGGAATGGCGCGCGCGGAGACGCACATGAGCGAGACCGGGGTCGACCGCGAATCCATCACCGTCCATGGCTTCTCGCCTTCGGGCAATTGCCACAAGGTCAAGCTGCTGCTCGAACAACTCGGGCGGCCGTATCGCTGGGTGGAAACGCGCAGCGACCAGGGCGCCACGCGCACCGCGGAATTCCTCGCGCTGAATCCCAACGCCAAGGTGCCCGTGCTCGTGCGCGCCGATGGTGCGGTGCTCACCGAATCCAACGCGATGCTGTGCTGGCTCGCCGAGGGCAGCGAGTACCTGCCGGCCGATGCGTGGGACCGCGCGCAGGCGCTGTCGTGGATGTTCTTCGAACAGTACAGCCACGAGCCTTACGTGGCCGTCGCGCGCTTCATCTGCGGCTGGACGCCGATCGATTCGCCGCGCCGCGCGGACCTGCCGAAGCTGCGCGAACGTGCGCACGCGGCGCTCGCCGTGATGGAGCGGCACTTGTCGACGCACGCGTGGTTCACCGGCGCGCGCTACGGCATCGCCGACATCGCGCTGTTCGCCTACACGGCGGTGGCGGGCGAGGGCGGTGTGTCGCTCGACGCGTATCCGCGGATCCGCGATTGGCTGGCGCGCGTGCGCGCGACGCCGCGCTTCATCGGCCTGCCCGACAACGATGCCGACGTGCGCGAACGCCTGGCCGCCAGCGCATGAGTGCGACGATGTTGCGCGCGTGCCTGCTCTGGATGTTCTGCCTCGTGGCGCTGCCCGCGTTCGCGCAGGACTACGCGTTCGCGCCGGTGCCGGCGTGGGTGCAGGTGGCGACGTTGCCCGACGCGGGCGATGCGATGCCCACCAGCGACGGGACGCGCTACCTGCTGCTCGACGACCAGGTCGACGCGCGCACCGCGCGCAGCACCGCCTATCGCCGCATCGCCTCGCGCCTGGAAAACCCGCGCGCGCTGTCGGAGGCCGGCCAGGTCCGCATCGACTTCCAGCCCGATTACCAACGCGTGCTGGTGCATGCGATCAACGTGTGGCGCAACGGCCATGTGACCGACCGCCGCCCGGATGCGCGCGTGGAAGTGCTGCGCCGCGAAGAAGACCTCGACGATGCGATGCTCGACGGCGAACTCACCGTCGCCATCACCGTGCCGGACCTGCGGGTGGGCGACATCCTGGATTACAGCTACAGCGTCGTCGGTTCCAACCCGGTGTTCGGCGATGGTTACCACGATGCGTACACGGCGCGCTTCGGCACCACGCTCGGCTACCGCCGCGTGCGCGTGCTGTACGACGCGGCGCGCCCGCTGCACGTGCGTGCGCCGCAGGACTTCGCGCGCCGCGATGGCGGGCAGGGCGCGCAACGCTTCGTCGAATTCACCGCGCGGCGCCTCGGGCGCGTGCGCACCGAAGCCGACATGCCGGACAGCTTCGACCCGTGGGGCCAGATCGAATTGTCGACCGCCGGCACGTGGGGCGACGTGGTGCGGTGGGCGCTGCCGATGTACGGCGCGCGCCTGCACGATCGCAAGCTTGCCGACGAGATGGTCCGCACGCTGAAGCTGCACGACACGAACCAGCGCGCGGCAATGCTGCGCGCGATCGCCTTCGTGGAAGGCGAGATCCGCTACACCGCGCTCGACATGGGCAAGAATTCGCACGAGCCCAACGCGCCGGAAGTCGTGCTCGCGCGTCGCTTCGGCGATTGCAAGGACAAGGCGGTGCTGCTGTCCGCGCTGCTGCACGAGGCGGGCATCCAGGCCGAGCCCGTGCTGATCGACACCGAAGGCCGCCAGACGCTCGCGACGCGATTGCCGAGCGCGGTCGCCTTCGACCACGTGGTGGTGCGCGCGCACCTGGCCGGGAAGCCCGTGTGGATCGACGCCACGCGCGATCCGGAATCCGGCCCGCTGGAGGATCGTTCGCCGCTGCCGTTCCGCCTGGGGCTGCCGCTGTGCGCCACCTGCGATCGCCTGGTCGACATTCCCGAACCCGCGCCGCGCGATCCGGTGGTCGACGTCGGCCAGCGTATCGACCTGCAGGAAGCCGGGAAGGGCTACCGCGCCGATTTCACCGTCGTCACCGACTACCGCAACGAAAACGCGGACAGCGTGCGCGACGACTTCGCCGACGGCGAAGAGGACCTGGGCAAGCGCTACCTCAGCTACATGCGCAAGTACTACGACGACATGCGCATCCGCGGCACGCCGGTGCTGCGTGAGCGCGGCGCGGGGCGGAACGGGGTTCGCTCGATCGAACGCTACACGTTGAAGTCGGCCGATAACGCCTTCTCGGTGGTCCTGTTCCAGTTGGCCGACTGGGTGCCCGACCTCGACCTCGACGCGCGCAGCACGCCGCTCGCGCTCGACGGCCCGACTTTCGCCCGCCAGACCATCCGCACGCACCTGGCGAACGGTTGGGACGTGGCCAACGAAGACAAGACGATCGCCAACGCCTATTTTTCCTTCCGCCGCACCGTGCGCGCGCAGGGCGATCGCCTCGAGGTGATCGCCGAATGGCGCCGCCTCGCCGACGAAGTGCCGGCCACCGATTACGCGAAGGTCCGCGACGATGTCGATCGCGTGCGCGACCTGCTGTCCTACGACGTCACCCTCGGCGACGACGCGCCGTCCGCCGAGGGCGCCGCCACGACGGGCAAGGACCATGCCTGGCGCCTGCTCGCGTTCGTCTTCATCGCACTGAGTGCGCTGCTCGCGTGGGGCGTGTTCCGCAAGGACACGCAGCTGCGCCGCCTGCGCGCTGCGCATCGTGCCGCCGTGCCCCCGCACACTCCCCCGAATTGATTCGCCCGAGGCCCCCCGCATGACCGCCGCCAAGCCCATTCCCGCCCGCATGAAAGGCCTCAACCGCGCCGAGATCTGCGACGTCAACTTCCAGGAGTTCGTGCGCGACTGGAACGGCAGTGCCGATGTCGCGCCCGCGCCGCACGAGGCGATCCTCGAGGGCAGCGCGCTGGATGCCCAGGGCTTTCGCGACCTGTTCGAATCGCAGCTCATCTCGCGCCACCTCGACCTGATGGCGCGCGTGCTGCGCGTGCAGAACAAGGTCTTCTACACCATCGGTTCCAGCGGCCACGAAGGCAACGCGATGGTCGCGCGCCTGACGCGCCACACCGATCCTGCGTTCCTGCATTACCGCTCGGGCGGCTTCATGGCCGAGCGCTTCCGCAAGCTGCCGGGCATGGACCCGATCATGGATTCGGCGCTGTCGTTCGCGGCGAGCGCGGAGGATCCGGCCAGCGGCGGCCGCCACAAGGTGTGGGGCAGCAAGCCGTTGTGGGTGTTGCCGCAGACCTCGACGATCGCCTCGCACTTGCCGAAGGCCTTGGGCACCGCGCTCGCCATCGAGCAGGGCCCGCGCATCGGCCATGCGCTCCCGATCCCGAACGACAGCATCGTCGTGTGTTCCTTCGGCGACGCCTCCAGCAACCACGCGACGGCGCAGACCGCCTTCAACGCCGCGGGGTGGACCGCCTACCAGAAGCTCCCCGCGCCGGTGCTCTTCGTGTGCGAGGACAACGGCATCGGCATTTCGGTGAAGACGCCGGAAGGCTGGGTCGCGCGCAATTTCGCCAACCGCCAGGACCTGGACTACTTCGCCGCCGATGGCCTGGACATGGCCGAGGGTTACGGCCAGGTGCAGGCCGCGGTCGAACATTGCCGCCGCACGCGCCGCCCGACCTTCCTGCACCTGCGCACGACGCGCATCATGGGCCACGCGGGCACCGACTTCGAAATCGAATGGCGTTCGATCGAAGAATTGTGTGCGGTGGAAGCCACCGATCCGCTGCTGCGCTCGGCCGCCATCGCGCTCGAATCCGGCCTGATGACGAAGGACGAGATCCTCGCGCTGTACGAGGCGACGCGGAAGAAGTGCTTCGAAGCCGCCGAGGATGCGGACAAGCGCCCGCGCCTGACGAAGCTCGAGGACGTCATCGCGCCGCTCGCGCCGTACACGCCGGACAAGGTGCGCGCCGAAGCCGGCCGCAGCGCCGATGCCGCCAAGCGTGAACAGGTGTTCGGCGGCGAAGCGAAGCTGCCCGAGAAGCAACCGCCGCGCCACCTCGCGATCCAGATCAACAACGCGCTTCACGATTTGTTCGCGAAGTACCCGGAAGCCTTGCTCTTCGGCGAAGACGTGGCGCAGAAGGGCGGCGTGTACACGGTGACCAAGGGGCTGCAGAAGGCGTTCTCCGGCAAGCGCGTGTTCAACACGCT
>Ga0207981_1000173_pt1 | contig 10073 bp, 7 predicted proteins | sample SoimicmetaGmgLPC_FD_188327 | JGI IMG/M metagenome (GOLD analysis project Ga0207981, IMG submission 188327) | Soil and rhizosphere microbial communities from Laval, Canada - mgLPC (SPAdes) (version 2) | ecosystem: Environmental > Terrestrial > Deep subsurface > Rock core/Sediment | place: Laval... | reverse complement strand
AGGGCCGCGAATTTCGCTGGAGTGCGCATGCCGGTTCTCCGCGTTGTGCCGGGTTGCGCATAGCACACGGCAAGGGAATGTCGCGCGAAGCGGCTGTGAGCGGGGCTTAATGAATCGCCTGCGGGGAACCACAAAAACAAAAGGCGCCGAAGGGCCTTTTGTTCCTGTCGCGAATGGCTCGATCAACCGCCGGAATGGCGACCGCCGCCGGGACGCCCACCACCGCGCGGACCACCAGGACGGGGGCCAGCCGGACGCGGGCCACCGGGGCCACGATTGCCACCCGGGCGATTTCCGCCGGGACCGGCAGGGCGACCGCCTGCAGGACGCGGACCGCCTCCCGCAGGACGCGGACCACCCGGGCGTCCGCCCGGACGCGGGCCGCGCGGCTTGTCGCCGTACGGATTGAAGCCGCCCGTGCCTGCGTGGTCGGACGGGAAGTGCGGTGCATTGCCGGGATGGCCGTAGGGCTTGGGCGCGCGGCCCGGTCCCTGGCCACCACCGCCACCGGGGCCGCGCGGACCGCGCTCGCCACCGGGGCCACGCGGACCGCGTTCGCCGCCGTAGCCGCCGCGTCCACCTTCGCCCTGGCCCTGGCCGCCGAAGCCGCCTTCGCGACGCGGGCCACGGCCTTCACCCTGACCGCCGCCAAAGCCACCTTCGCGACGCGGTGCGCGATCGCCGTAACCACCACCGCCGCCACCGCCACCGCCAGGACGCTTGTTGCCGTAAGGCTTCTGGGGGCCACGGTTTTCCGGATTGCGATGCCCGGTCGGGCCGGTCTCGACGCCTTCGGGCACGTACCAGGTACGGAACGCGGCGGGATTGCCTTCCGGCAACGGACGCGGACCCTTTTCCTTGCGCTGCTTGAACGGCTTCTGCGATTGCTTCGCCGCCATTTCGCCGCTGACGGTCAGGCCGCCGTGCGGCTTCTTGCCACCGCGGCCACCGCGGCGGTCTTCGCGCACATGGTCGAAGCGGCGCAGTTCGCGGCCTTCGTCGGCGGTGTTGTGGCCGCTGACGTAACCCTGCGAGCGGGCGCGGCCGGTGAGGTCGATGGTCGACTTGGTCGCCTTGCGCTGGCCGATCACCGGCTGCAGCGTCAGGGCCGAAGGCGTATCGCTCTCGAGGCCGAGTTCACTGCGCAGCGCTTCGACCTTCTCGGAGGCGAGTTCCTGCGACTGGCCGCGCAGCAGTTCGCGCGGCAGCGCGACCTTGCCGTAGCGCACGCGCTTGAGGCGGCTGACCTGGCAGCCCTGCGATTCCCACAGGCGGCGCACTTCGCGGTTGCGGCCTTCCTTCACCACGACGCGGAACCAGTCGTGCCGGCTCTCCTGAGGCATGTTGCTGCCGCCGACGCGTTCGATCTCGTCGAACTTGGCCGGGCCGTCTTCCAGCGCGACGCCACGGGCGAGGCGGTCGACGAGGTTGTCCGGCACCACGTCCTGGCCTTCCGGTGCGCGCACGCGGCAGACGTATTCGCGGTCGACTTCGAACGAGGGATGCATCAGCGCATTGGCGAGTTCACCGTCGGTGGTGAGCAGCAGCAGGCCGGTGGTGTTGATGTCGAGGCGGCCGATCGCGATCCAGCGCGCGCCCTTGAGCATCGGCAGCGACTCGAACACGGTCGGACGCCCTTCGGGGTCTTCGCGCGTGGTCACTTCGCCTTCGGGCTTGTTGTACATCAGCACGCGGGCGGGTTCGGTCAGCGCGGTCGCGACAAAGACCTTGCCGTCGATCTCGATCTTGTCGCCGCCGGTGACGCTCTGGCCGACCGTTGCGGTTTCGCCATTGATCTTCACCAGTCCGTCGGCGATGCGCTGTTCCAGCGCGCGGCGCGAGCCGAGGCCGGCCTGCGCGAGGACCTTGTGCAGGCGCTCCTCGAGCTTGGGGGCGTCGGCGTTCTCTGCGCCGGGGCGCTTGAGGGTGAGCTTGCGGCTCTTTTCTTCAGTCATTTTTCTCTTGCTCCGACGATGCCTGCTCCGCGAGGGAGGTTTCAGCGTCGTCATCGGTCATCGGAACGGTCGTCGTCTCGACGGCGTTGTCCTGGAAGGTTTCTTCGTCCAGGAATTCGTTCTCGTCCGCCGCGCGCATTCCCGGCGCGGCTTCGGGATCGCCATCGCTGGCATGTTCGTCGTGGTCGTCGGCTTCGCCGAGGCCTTCGATGTCGTCGTCTTCGTGCTCGTCGGCATCGAGGTCGTCGACGCCGAGGTCGTCGGCGTTGGCGGCATCGGCTTCAACGCCGGGTTCGTGCCCGATGCCGCCGGCTTCGATCGGCGTCGGGTCGCTCATCACGTTGTCGAACTGCAGTTGCGGTTCCAGTTCGCCGATGTCCTTGAGTTCCGACAGCGGCGGCAGTTCGTCCAGGCGCTTGAGGCCGAAGTAATCGAGGAAGGCCCGGGTGGTGCCGAACAGCGCCGGCTTGCCCGGCACGTCGCGGTGACCGACGACGCGGATCCACTCGCGCTCTTCCAGCGCCTGGATGATGTTGCTGCTGACGGCCACGCCGCGGACCTGTTCGATCTCGCCGCGGGTAATCGGCTGGCGGTAGGCGATCAGGGCGAGGGTCTCGAGCGTGGCGCGGGTGTACTTGGTCTTGCGGTCCGTCCACAGGCGCGACACCCAGGCGTGCACGTCTGCCTTGACCTGGTAGCGGAAACCGGAAGCGAGTTCGACCAGTTCCACGCCGCGTTCTTCGCAGGCATCGCGCAGGGTTTCCAGCGCAGTCTCGACGCTGTCGTTGGGCGCGGGCTGCTCCTCGGGAAACAGCGAATGCAGCTGTGCCAGCGTCAGCGGCTGGTTGGCCGCAAGGAGGGCGGCTTCGACAATGCGGGTGATGAAATTCTGATCCATGGATGCTCGGGGGCTCTGGCCTTAAGCAGCGTCCCGCGGGTGCGGGCGGTTGGGATGGGTTGTCGGTTCGTGGCGTCAGCGCGAATCGTCGTTCGCGGCCGGTGTGTCGAATTCGCTGCTCAACTCGATCTCCTCGCCTTCCTTCATCAGGGCCAGCGACTTGACGTAGATCGGCTGCAGCGGGCCTTCCTGCACGATTTCCAGCAATTGCTCCTTGGCCAGCGTCAGCAGGCCGAGGAAGGTCACCACCACGCCGAGCTTGCCTTCCTCGGCGGTGAACAGCGACTCGAAGCGATGGAAGGCACCGTCTTTCAGCGCTTCCAGCAGGTCCGCCATGCGCTGGCGGACGCTCAGCGCATCGCGCTTGATCGCGTGCTGGGTGAACAGCTCGGCGCGCTTGAGCACGTCGTGCAGGGCCAGCAGCATCTCCTTCATCTCGACCGGCGGCGGCAGCTTCACCGAGGCGCGATCCGGGACGAAGGCGGTAGCCGGCGTGGTATCGCGATCCTGGCGGGGCAGGGCATCGATGTCTTCGGCGGCCTTCTTGAAGCGTTCGTACTCCTGCAGGCGGCGCACCAGTTCGGCGCGCGGGTCGTCCTCCAGGCCTTCCTCGGTCGGCGCGCGCGGCAGCAGCATGCGCGACTTGATCTCGGCCAGCATCGCGGCCATGACCAGGTATTCGGCCGCCAGCTCGAAGCGCATCTCGTGCATCGACTGGATGTACTCGACGTACTGGCGGGTGATCTCCGCCACCGGAATGTCGAGGATGTCCAGGTTCTGCCGGCGGATCAGGTACAGCAGCAGGTCCAGCGGGCCCTCGAAGGCTTCGAGGATGACCTCGAGCGCATCCGGCGGGATGTAGAGGTCCTGTGGGATCTGCAGCACCGGCTGGCCAAGCACCATCGCCAGCGGCATTTCCTGCTGCTGCGGCCGGTTGTTGCCGTTGTGGCTGTTTTCCGGCGCGGCAGGCACGCTGCCATCGCCGGTTACATCGCCGCTGTTTACGTCATCGGTCATTCGAAGCCGGCCCCTCCGGGCCCTGGCATTGGCTGGCATCGGCGGTGCTGGCAGGGGGCAAGGCCCGGTCTGCATGGCACGACCGCAAGGTGCTACGGACTGCAAAAGTCGAAAGCTGGGTCCCAAGTTGCCCGAATGGACTTCAGCCTGCGCACCCGCATGGCGGGGCGATGGAGGTGAAGTGGATTGCGGGCGTGGGGCGGGAAGGCGCAGCGATGCACTTCGATGTGCGTGTGGCGACGGTGTGGGGCCCCAGTCGCGACGGCCGCTGCTTCCGGCCTCAGGTAGTTGCCGTCAAGGGTACGGGGCCGGGCAGGGCGTGTCCAGCGACTTCCTCTGCCGCGTGGGCTGCGATTTCATGCGCGGCTACAATTCCTCGACCCCGCGCACAGGAAGAATGAACACATGTGGTACGTGATCGAAGGCCACGATGGCCCGGATGTCCTCTCCAGGCGTGTCGCGGCGCGTCCGGCGCATCTTGCCCGGCTGACTGCGCTTCGCGACCAGGGTCGCCTGATGCTGGCCGGTCCCTGTCCCGCCATCGATGCCGAAGACCCTGGCCCGGCTGGCTTCAGCGGCAGTCTGGTCGTGGCCGAATTCGGCTCCCTGGAAGACGCCCGTGCCTGGGCCGACGCCGATCCGTACATCGAAGCCGGCGTTTACACGCGCGTCGACGTGCGCCCGTTCAAGCGGGTCCTCCCCTGATGCTTGCACGCGAACAGCGGGTCGATGCGATCCGCGCCGCCATCGAATCCGCCCTGGTGCCGGTGCTGCTCGAGATCGAGGACGAGAGCCATAAGCATGCCGGCCACGCCGGAGCGCGCGACGGCCGCGGCCACTTCCGCGTCGACGTGGTCAGCAGCGCCTTCGTCGGCATGGCCCCCATTGCCCGCCATCGTGCCGTTTATGCCGCCGTGGGGGAGTTGATGGCGACCGACATCCATGCCCTCGCCATCCGGGCGCGTACGCCGCAGGAAGCGGACACACCTTAGATATGCGGAACGACTTCCGCGGTTCCGTGCGCAGGCCCCTGTCACACGCAAACCGGCCCGCTATACTCGCCCACAACTCCGGCTTGTAAGTCGGGCGCCGTCTATGTGAATCAGTCACTTAGGCAAACTATTTAAACCTGTTTCAGAATCAAGTGGCGAAGCCGGCAATGGCCTCGCCCGGGGCACCCGCGCCACATGCGTCTTTCCACCATCAAGCTCTCCGGCTTCAAGTCGTTCGTCGATCCGACCACTCTGCACCTGCCGACCAACATGACCGGCGTCGTTGGTCCGAACGGTTGCGGCAAGTCCAACATCATCGATGCCGTGCGCTGGGTGATGGGCGAGAGCTCGGCCAGCCGACTGCGCGGCGACTCGCTGACCGACGTGATCTTCGCCGGTTCCTCGGCGCGCAAGCCGGTATCGCAGGCGCAGGTCGAGCTGATCTTCGACAACTCCGATCACACGATCACCGGTGAGTTCGCCGCGTTCAACGAAATCTCGGTCAAGCGCGTGGTCAGCCGCGACGGCCAGAGCCAGTACTACCTCAACGGCGCCAAGTGCCGCCGCCGCGACATCACCGACCTGTTCCTCGGCACCGGCCTGGGCCCGCGCAGCTACTCGATCATCGAGCAGGGCATGATCAGCCAGGTCATCGAGGCCAAGCCTGAAGAGTTGCGCGTCTATCTCGAGGAAGCCGCCGGCATCTCCAAGTACAAGGAGCGCCGCAAGGAAACCGAGACCCGCATCCGCCACACCCGCGAGAACCTCGACCGCCTCAACGACCTGCGCGAGGAGGTCGGCAAACAGCTCGAACACCTCAAGCGCCAGGCGCGCCAGGCCGAGCAGTACCAGGCGATCCAGGCCGAGCGCAAGGTGAAGGACGCCGAGTGGAAGGCGCTGGAGCACCGCGTCCTCGACCAGAAACTGCAGACCCAGCGCGAGAAGCTGGGCCAGCAGGAAACCCGCCTGCAGCAGTTGATCGCCGAGCAGCGCGAAGCCGAGCGCGAGATCGAAACCGGCCGCGTGCGCCGCGAGGAAGCCGCGGAGAACCTCAACAAGGCCCAGGGCGCCAGCTACGAAGTCGGCGGTGCACTGGCGCGCATCGAACAGCAGATCCAGCACCAGCGCGAGATGTCCACGCGCCTGCAGCGCGCCCGCGACGAGGCGATGACGCAGCTGGCCGAGATCGCCTCGCACATCGGCAACGACCAGTCGAAGCTCGACGTGCTGAGCAACGCCATCGAGGAAGCCGAGCCGCGCCTGGAACAGTTGCGCGAGGAAGACATCGCCCGCCAGGACGCGCTGCGCGACGCCGAAACCAGGCTCAATGAGTGGCAGCAGCGCTGGGATACGCATACCCGTGCGCAGTCCGAAGCCGCCCGCGCCGCCGACGTCGAACGCACCCGCATCGAACACCTCGACCGCCAGTCGCTCGACGCCGATCGCCGTCGCGAATCGCTGACGACCGAGCGTGCCGGCCTCGACCTGACCGCGTTGGCGGAAGCCTTCGCCGGTATCCAGGAGCAGCACGACACCCAGAAGGAATCGCTCGACAGCCTCACCACCGAGCTGGAGACCCGCAAACACAGCCTGACGGAACTGCAGGACCAGCAGCGCGCCGCGCAGACCGAGCTCGCCGAAGTCCGCAAGCAGGCGCAGACCTCGCGTGGACGCCTGTCCTCGCTGGAAACGCTGCAGCACGCCGCGCTGGGCCAGGAGCAGGGCGCCGCGACCGAATGGCTGCGCCAGCGTGGCCTCGACAACGCGGCTCGCGTCGGCGAGAAGCTGGTCGTTGAGCCGGGTTGGGAAAACGCCGTCGAAGGCGCGCTCGGCCAGCTGATCGAAGGCGTACTGGTCGAAGCCCCCGAGGCGCTGGTCGACGCGATCGGCGATCTCGGCGAAGGCCGCCTCTCGCTGGTCGATCCGCACAACGAGGCCGTCGCATTCGCCCCGACGTCGCTGGCGTCGAAGGTGCAGGGCCCGATCGCGATCCGCCGCATCCTCGCCAAGCTGCACACCGCCGAAACCCTGGGCGAGGCGCGTGCGCTGCTGCCGCAGCTCGGCGACGGCGAGTCCGTCATCACCCGCAATGGCGAGCGCCTCGGCGCCGGCTGGGTGCGCGTGTTGCGCTCCGGCGCCGCCAAGCAGGGCGCGCTGCTGCGCGAGCGCGAGATCCAGACGCTGCGCGCGCAGATCGAAGAACTGCAGCACCGCGAGCACGAGCTCGAGCGTGGCATCACCGCCTGGCGCGATCGCCTGCTTGCCGCCGAACAGCATCGCGAAGACGCCCAGCGCGCGCTGTACATGGCACACCGCAGCGTGTCCGAACTGGCCGGCCAGCTGCAGAGCCAGCAGGGCCGCCTCGATAACGCCCGTGGCCGCATCGAAAAGATCGAGGCCGAACTCGCCCAGCTCGTCAGCTCCCTGAGCGGTTCGCGCGAACAGGCCAGTGAGGCCCGTGCGCGCCAGGAAGAGGCGGTCATGCGCATGGCCGAACTGGAAGACGTGCGCATTGCGCTCGACGCCGAACGCCGTGCGCTGTCCGATGCGCGCGAACAGGCCCGCAACATGGCGCGCGAGTCGCGCGATGCCGCGCAGGCGCTGCTGCTGTCGGTGGAAACCCAGCGCGCCCAGATCGCCGGCCTGATGCAGGGCCTCGACCGCATGGGCGGCCAGCGCGGTCAGCTTGATTCACGCCTGGGCGAACTGGCGGAGCAGCTCGCCGAGGGCGACGAGCCCGTGCACCAGCTCGACCAGCAGCGCCAGGTCGCGCTGGAACAGCGCGTCATCGTCGAACAGAACCTCGCCGCCGCGCGCACCACGCTCGACGGCATCGACAACGAACTGCGCCAGTTCGAGCAGACCCGCCACGCCCGCGACGAGCAGGCGATCTCGCAACGCGAAGCCATCGGCCAGCGCCGCCTCGAACAGCAGGCGCTGGTATTGAAGGCCGAAACGCTGAGCGCGGCGATCGTCGAGGCCGGCTTCGTGATCGAGGACGTGGTCAACACGCTGCCCGACAATGCCGATCCGTCGGCGTGGGAGAAGGTCGTCACCGACCTCGACGGCAAGCTGCGCCGCCTCGAACCGGTCAACCTGGCCGCGATCGCGGAACACGCGGAGCAGGCCCAGCGCAAGGAATACCTCGACGCGCAGGACGCGGACCTCACCATGGCACTGGAAACGCTGGAAGAGGCCATCCGCAAGATCGACCGCGAGACCCGTGGCCGCTTCAAGGACACCTTCGACCGCGTCAATTCCGGCGTGCAGGAGTTGTATCCCCGCCTCTTCGGCGGCGGCCATGCCTATCTGGAACTCACCGGCGAGGACCTGCTCGACACCGGCGTCGCGATCATGGCGCGCCCGCCGGGCAAGCGCGTCTCGAACATCTCGCTGCTGTCCGGCGGCGAGAAGGCGATGACCGCAGTCGCGCTGGTGTTCGCGATCTTCCGCCTCAATCCGGCGCCGTTCTGCCTGCTGGACGAAGTGGACGCGCCGCTCGACGAAGCCAATGTCGGCCGCTTCACCGCCATGGTCAGCGAGATGAGCGAAGCGGTACAGTTCCTGTTCGTCACGCACAACAAGGCGACGATGGAAGCCGCGCAGCAGCTCTCGGGCGTGACCATGCGCGAGCCCGGTGTCAGCCGCCTGGTGTCCGTGGACCTGGCCGAAGCCACGCGCCTGGCCGGCGCCGCGTAAATCGCGATAAAGAACGGAGACCACGCACGATGTCCGACACGACCCTGCTGCGCATCGCGATCGCCATCGCCGGACTGATCCTGATTGGCGCCATCGTATTCTTCGGCAGGCCGCGCAAGCAGGAACAGGGCAAGCGGGTCCCGCGCCCCAGCATCGCCGATGCGTTCGCGCCGCGCCCGGAACCGACGCTCAACAGTGCCAGCGGCAACGGCGAGGTCGTGGACAACTACGACGAACGCGCCACGCAGGCTGAGCTGGAGCTGGCAGCCGACGCCGCGGCCACCGGCCCAGGCCAGGCGAGCAGCGACCTCGGCAAGCGCTCGGATGAGAGCTTCGAAAAGATCGTGACGCTGTATCTCGCGGCGCGCGCCGGCGCGAAGCTGCATGGCCCGGACATCGTGGTTGCCGCGGAAAAAGCGGGGCTGTCCTATGGACACATGGGCGTGTTCCACCGCCTCATCGACAACCATCCCGAGCGCGGACCGGTCTTCAGCGTCGCCAACATCATGAAGCCGGGCAGCTTCGACATGGCCAACATCCAGGCCATGGAAACCCCGGCCATCGCGTTCTTCCTCACCCTCCCGGCACCCACGGCCGCGCTGGACGCATGGGAGACCATGTTGCCGACGGCACAGCGCATGGCCGAACTGCTCGACGGCGTAGTGCTCGACGAGTCGCGCAATGCGCTCGGCCGCCAACGCATCGCCCATATCCGCGACGAGTTGCGGGCCTGGGACCGCCAGCGCGAAGTGCCGCCGCTGACCAGGCCCGGGCGCTGGTAATACTTCGAACCAGGCATCGCGGCAGCCGGTCTGGGCGGTCGATTTCCGCGCCGTAGGACGTCCGTCCCTGAGATTTTTTGCTGTCCGCAAACAGCGGGTCCACAAGGCTGCGCACTACTGCGCACTACAATCGGGGGATCGCCGCACCATCGAGCGCAGGATCCACGTGACCCAAGGCCCCGCCCGCCGCATTGCCGAACTGCGCCAGCAGATCGAAGACGCCAACTACCGCTATTACGTCCTTGACGATCCGAGCATTCCGGACAGCGAGTACGACCGCCTGCTGCGCGAGTTGCAGGCCCTGGAAGCCGAGCATCCCGAGCTGGCTTCGACCGACTCGCCGACGCAGCGCGTAGGCAACGCGCCGTCGGCGAAGTTCGCCGAAGTCCGCCACGCGGTGCCGATGCTGTCGCTGGCCAATGCCTTCAGTCCCGAGGAAATCCACGAGTTCGTCGCCCGCATCGGCAAGGAAACCGGCGATTTCGAGCCGATGTTTTCCGCCGAGCCCAAGCTCGATGGCCTGGCCATCAGCCTGCGTTACGAGCATGGGCAGTTCGTGCGCGGTGCCACGCGCGGCGACGGTGCCACCGGCGAGGACGTCACCGCCAACCTGCGCACGGTGCGTGCGATTCCGCTGAAGCTGCGCGGCAAGGCGCCCTCCGTGCTCGAAGTGCGCGGCGAGGTCTACATGCCCAAGGCCGCCTTCGAACGCTACAACGAGTGGGCGCGG
>Ga0207981_1000172_pt1 | contig 10107 bp, 10 predicted proteins | sample SoimicmetaGmgLPC_FD_188327 | JGI IMG/M metagenome (GOLD analysis project Ga0207981, IMG submission 188327) | Soil and rhizosphere microbial communities from Laval, Canada - mgLPC (SPAdes) (version 2) | ecosystem: Environmental > Terrestrial > Deep subsurface > Rock core/Sediment | place: Laval... | reverse complement strand
TCAAGGTGCGCAATCGCGCCGGCGATGCGTGCATGCAGTTGTTCGAAGGTGGTTTCGTTGTCCTCGACGCTGCGCGGCTCTACCCCCGCCAGGCGCGAGGCGCCGCGCGTGGCCATGTCAGTGGCGATCTGCACCTGCCGCACCAGCGGCAGCATGTCGAAGATCAGGCGCGACTGCAGCAGCGTGTCCGGATCCGCGCCCTTGTCGCGCGCGTGCGCTTCGCCCTTGGCGAGGACCTGGTCGAGGTTGCGCAGGGCGCGCACGAACACGGGAACGGAAGCGTCGTACATGGACAGGGACATGGCGGTCACCGGAAGGAGGAAGTAGCGCAGGTTACCGCTACTCCCCGGTTTCGATTAGGCCGGAAATCCGGGACGCCCCATCCCATGGACGGGCCGCGGCCGGCTTGGGCTGCACCGGAATCTCGCGCGCAGGCGGATCCGGTGCAGGCGATCCGGGTCCGGCGGCGTGGCCAGCATGACGGGTACTCCGCATCCTGCGGCTACGCTTACGGCGCCTTGTCCGACTTCATCCTGGCGGCATGGCCCGCTGCCATTTCCTCACGCGAGAGACTGCCATTTCCGTCGGTATCCATTTCCGAAAACATCTTCTTAGCGCCGGCGTCGTGCTCGGCCGCGGACAGCATGCCGTCGCCATTGGTGTCCATCTTCGCGATCTTCTCCGCCGACGACATCTCGCCATGACTGGGCGCGTCCATCGCGGCGTCGTTCATGGTCTTGACCTCCTTGGTCTTGGCGGTTGCCTTCATATGCCGCGCATCCATTTCCTGGGCGGTGACGTTGCCGTCGCCATTGGCGTCCATTTCGCCAAACATCTTCGTCACGGCCGCGGCGTGTTCCTGTGCCGATATCTTGCCGTCGTTGTTGCTGTCCATCATCTTGAACATGTCGCCGCCCTCGTGATGGGCGATGGCCGCCGTGGCGACACCGCACAGCAGCACGCTGGCGGCGGTGCGGATCGTCATCGACCGGCGTTGTTTCATATTGTTCATGCGCATTCTCCGTGGTCGCGCACCAGGCGCGAGGAAATCCCCGCGCGGAGCATGCCCGCGGTGGAGTGAGCGCCCTGTCATCGCGTGCATCGTTGCGCGCACCGGCAAACTGAATGCGCCATGCGGGCTGCCCGCAAGGACTTCGCAAAAAAGAGCCCCGCGACCGCGGGGCTCTGGAATTCCGGCGCAATGACGGATCAAAGCTTCAGCGAGCCGCTCTCGACGATCGGCTTGCCATCGAGCGTCACCGTGCTGCCGGGCAGGAACAACACCAGGCCGTAGGGCACCGAGTTGTTGCCGCCGGCCCAGACGTTGACACCGGTGCCGACGGTGACCGAGCCCGCGGGAACCCAGGTGCCGATCGCACTGGTGGCGGCCAGCTTCACGTTCGGATTGATGCCGAAGTCGACGAAGCCCAGATCGTTCTTGCGCGCGTCGTCGACCGCGTCGTATTCGGCCTTGAGGTCGGCATAACCCGGGCCCTCGCCGGTCATCGCCGTCACCTTGCCGCCGCTGACCGTCAGCGTGAGGTTGTTGACTTCCTTGCCGCGGAAGTAGGTGCGCGATTGCACGACCTTGCCTTCGGCGCTGCCGGCGACGGGAGTGGAATAGACCTCGCCCGCGGGCAGGTAGGTGGATGCCGCGGCGGCACCGGCCTTCATGTCCTCGGCGGAGACCACGCCATCGCTCACCAGGACCGGCCGGCCCTTCAGGCTCAACTTCAGGTCGGTGCCATTCGGATTGGTGATATGCACTTCGTTGCCGGCCGCAAGCGCCGCCTTGACCTGGGCCCCACGCGTCTGCAGTTCGCTGTAGTCGAGGTTGACGCCGCTCCAGAACGTCTTCGCCAGTTCGTCCTCGCTCATGCCGTAGCGTTCAGCGCGCCACGCGGTGGGGTACAGGTTGTTGCCGAGCTCGACCGTGCGCACGTTGCGGAGGAACTTCTGCATCACCGGCTCGTCGGCCTTGCCACGCGTGGCGTTGCGCTTGGGGTCGGCGCCTTCGAACAGGTTTTCGGTCGCGTTGTTGGCCAGGGTGATGTTCACGTTGACCATGTCGGCCAGCTTGCTGCCCACCGCGTCCATCTGCGTGTCGTACTTCTCCGGCACATCGAAGAACATGCGCTTGGCGAGGCGGTCGCTGCTGTAGGTCACCAGCGGAAAGGCGCCCACCTTGCGCACGTTGACCGCCAGGTCCTCCATCAGCTCCGCGTCGCTCGGGCGGCCGGAGATGAGCACGATCTCGCCTTCCTTCACTGCGGCGCTCTGGGTGACCACGCGCTGGGCGAGCTGTTCGAGATCGGTGTAGGCCGTCTTCGCCGGTTCGGCGGCGGGCGTGGCCGGCGTGGCGGTGGCGGCAGGCGCATTGGCTTCGGGCGATTGCGAACGTTGGCAGGAAGCGAGTGCGGCAACGACAGCCAGCGCGAGCGCGGTCGCGAGGAATGGAGGTTTCATGGCACGGGTTCCAGAGGCCCGGACGGGCGGAGCAATCGGGGGAACGCGCCGCTGCTGCGTTAACGGCCACCACCGGTCGGGAGAGTGCCGCGCGTGGCCCGCATGGGTTCCGATGAACTCCTCACCCGATCGGGGGAGGCTAGGCCGTGCACGTTGCGGCACGGTTGGGCCGGGCGGGTAGACAATGAATCCGGTCCCGCCACGACGAGGTGCATCGTGCAAGGTCGAATCATCCTCACCCTGGCATGCCTGCTGGCCGCGGCCGGCGCCTCGGCGCGGATCAGCAACGTCACGGATCCCGATGCCCCCCGCAGCCTGCCGGCGCAGGGCCCGGTCAGCGTGCAATGGGAAGATCCCGCCCAGTTCTCCGAGATCCGCTATAGCCACAACCCCAGCGAGTCGCGCCGCGGCCACTGGGTGGAGCAGCTGGCCCGCTACCTGCGCGAACAGGCGCAGGCGCGCCTGCCGGCGGGCGAACGCCTCGAGGTCGTCATCACCGACATCGATCGCGCCGGCGATTTCGAGCCGCAACGCAGCATCAACCTCCAGGACACGCGGGTCATCCGCGAGCTCTACCCGCCGCGAATCGAACTGCGCTTCCGCCGCCTCGATGCCGGCGGCGGCGTGATTGCCGAAGGCGAACGCCAGCTCACCAACAGCGCCTTCCTGCATACAGGCCGAACCGACAGCGATCCGCTGCGCTACGAGGAAGACCTGATCGACACTTGGCTGAAGCGCGAACTGCCGGCGCCCGCCGCCCGCGCGGGATCATGAGGACCTGAAACACGAAGCCCCGCATTGCGCGGGGCTTCGTGGCGTTGGCGTTGGCCGTACGCGGGATTACTTGCGGTCCGCCGCACTCGCATCGCGCGCCGCGCGGAACTCCGAGTCCTGCGCCCAGTTCGGCCACTGCGTCGAATTGGCGAGGTCGCTGCCCAGCGTGTAGAGGACCTGCAGGTCGCGCGCCATGCCGGTGAACGGCCAGCTCGCTTCCCATTCGTCGGCCGGCTGGTGGTAGCGGTCGCGGGTGTAGCTCTCGCTCCACGCCTTGCTGGCGGCAACGCCACCCTCGATGCGGTCGTCGCCCGAACCGTACGAGATCGCCGGCACGCCGCGCTTGGCGAACGGGAAATGGTCGGAGCGGAAGAAGTGGCCGGCTTCCGGCTTCGGGTCCGGCGAGTACGTCATGTTCCACTTCGCCGCCGTGGCGACCAGCTGGTCGATCAGATCGAGCTTGGCGCTGCCGGAGATGTTGAAGTCGCGCGCCGGTCCGTGCGGATCGAGCGCGTCCATGTTGATCACGCCCACGGTCTTGGCGAGCGGATACAGCGGCTTGGACGAGTAGTACTCCGAACCGAGCAGGCCCTTCTCTTCCGCGGTGACGTTGAGGAACACCAGCGAACGCTCGGGCTTCTTCTTCGCATGCGCGAAGGCGCGGCCCAGTTCGATCAGCGCGGCGGTACCGGTGGCGTTGTCGACCGCGCCGTTGTAGATGCGGTCGCCCTTGGCGTCGGGCTGGCCGACGCCGAGGTGGTCCCAGTGCGCGCTGTAGATCACGGTCTCGTCGGGACGCTTGCTGCCGTCGAGGCGGCCGACCACGTTCTGCGACGTGATCACCTTCGAATCGACGTCGTAGTCCGCGCTGAAGTTCGCGCCCTTGAGTTCGACCGGCTTGAAGTCGCGCGTCTGCGCCTGCTTCTTCAGCGCGTCGAAGTCGAGGCCCGCCTGCTTGAACAGGCTCACGGCGAAGTCGCGCTGGATCCAGCCTTCCAGCGGCGCGTGCGCCGCGCGCGGATCGTCGCGCACCACGTCGAACATGGTGTTGGTGTTGGAGTTCTTGACGGTGGCCCAGCCGTACGACGCCGGATCGGTCTCGTGCACGATCAGCAGGCCCGCGGCGCCCTGGCGCGCGGCTTCCTCGTACTTGTAGGTCCAGCGGCCGTAATAGGTCATCGCCTTGCCGCCGAAGTCGCCCTGCCCGGTTTCGAAGTCGGGATCGTTGATCAGGGCGACGATGATCTTGCCCTTGACGTCCATGCCCTTGAAGTCGTCCCAGTTACGTTCCGGCGCCTTGACGCCGTAGCCGACGAACACCAGCGGCGCATCCTTGATGGTGACGTGCTTGTCGCCGTTAAGCGCGGCGCGCACGGCGATCTGCTCGCCCTGCGTCAGCGCCTGGGCCTTGCCGCCCTCGCTCATCGACAGCATCGGCGTACCCGTGATCTCAGCGCGCAGCAGCGGCACGGCCTGGGTCCAGGTGCGCTTGCCGTCCTTGATGTCGCCGCCGGGCTGCAGGCCCGCGGCCTGCATCTGCGCGGAGACGTAGGCGACGGTCTTGGCTTCGCCCGCGGTGGCCGGACCGCGGCCTTCAAACTCGTCCGAGGACAGCACCTTCACCTCGTCCGACAGGCGCTTGGGATCGAACGTCGGCGCCTTCGGGTTGGCGGCCAGCGCCGGCTGCAGGGCGAGGGCAATGGAAACGGACAGCAGGGAAACGGCGAGCGATTTGTTCATTCGGCACCTGGAAGGAACGCTGGCTGGCAGCGGGCGAGCGGTAGCAGGCGATGGTAGCAGCGGGACTCCGCCGGCGAAGCGATGACTGAAGGCATACCCGTGCCGCCTGATGCGGCATGGTTTTTCGTGCCCGTCGTCACGGCGCCATCGCACGCCGCACACGCCGGCACCACCTGGTTGAGCCGTTGCCGAATGCACTGCGATGGCTGAATGGTTTTCACGGCGCATTAGTACCCGCGCGCCTAGGCTGCATGCATGGCCCGGCGGGCTCGATGGAGAAGGACGATGCGCAGACCCCTGTTCGTTGTCGCCATCGCTACGCTCCTGCTGCCCTCCGTATTGGCCGCACAGCCGCCGGACGCCGACAGCAAGGAGGCTGCGCACGCTGCCGATCCGCAGGCCACCCCGGCCGCGACGCCAGGCAACCACGCATCAAGCCTGATGGGCATGGTGATGGGCGCGCTGATCCAGTCCGCTGAGCAGCAATCCACCAGCAAACAGGCCGCCAGCCAGCTCGATTCCGGCAAACGCGATTCCGGCAAGCGCGATTCCAGTAAGCGCGATCTTGGCAAACGCGATCCAGGTAAGGCGAAACCGGCCGCCTCCGGGGCGGATCCGGCGACAAGGACGAACCCCGCCACCGAGAAGATCGCGGTGCAGTCCGAACCCTAGTCGCGAGCCGCGCCCGACGCCGTCAGCGCGCAGCGAAGCGCCGGAACGCCTCGATGGTGCGGGCGATGCCGTCGTCGTCGACATCCAGGTGCGTGACCAGTCGCACCCGCGGCGTGTAGCCGATCGACAGCCGGATCGCGGCGGCGTCCATCTGCTGCGTCAGTTCCGCCATGCGCGTGCTCGCGACATCGATGAACACCATGTTGGTGTGCTGCCCTGCGAGCGTGATGCCGTCGAGGCCGCGCAGGCCGGCGGCCAGCGTGGCCGCGCGCCGGTGGTCGTCGGCGAGCCGCGCGACATGGTGGTCCAGGGCATGCAGGCAGGCGGCGGCCAGCAGACCGGCCTGGCGCATGCCGCCACCGGCGACCTTGCGCCAGCGCCGCGCTTCCCGGATCAGCGCGCCGCTGCCCAGCAGCACCGAACCGACCGGCGCACCCAGTCCTTTCGACAGGCAGACCGACACGCTGTCGAAGTGGCGGGCGATCTCGCGCACCGGCACGCCGTCGACGACCGCGGCGTTGTACAGGCGCGCGCCATCCAGGTGCAGCGCCAGGCCGTGTTGCTGGCACAGCGCGCGTGCATCACGCAGGTAGTCGTGCGGCAACGCCCGGCCGTGCCAGGTGTTCTCCAGGCACAGCAGGCGCGTGCGGGCGAAGTGCGGATCATCCGGCTTGATCGCCTGCGCCACGACGTCGAGTGGCAGCGTGCCATCGCCCGCCTGCACCAGCGGCTGCGGCTGGATCGAGCCGAACACCGCGGCGCCGCCGCCTTCATACCGGTAGGTATGTGCGTCCATGCCGACGATGTATTCGTCACCGCGCTGGCAATGCGCGAGCAGCGCCAGCAGGTTCGCCTGCGTGCCGCTGGGCGCGAACAATCCCGCCTCGAAGCCGAGCTCGTCCGCCAGCCGCTGCTGCAGCGCATTGACCGTCGGATCCTCGCCGTAAACGTCGTCGCCGACCTCGGCGCGCGCCATCGCTTCGCGCATCGCCGCCGTGGGCCGGGTGACGGTATCGCTGCGCAGATCAATCCAGTTCATGGGGGTGTCCCGACAGGTGCAGGCGCGCAGGATAGCCGCTTGCGCGGGCCTGCCGGCGGAGCGCACGGCGTGAACACGGCATCCGTGCGCACCGGGGTTTATGCTGCGCGCGTCCACCGAGGGACACGCGATGAATACGCACTCCGAATACGACCCCGACGACAACTTCGCCCGCGCCTTCGGTGCGGAATCCGTGCTCGACGAGGACGCGGCGCTCGAGGCCGTGGCCTGGCAGTTGCTGCTGCTGATCAATCCCGGCGACGAGGATGCGGCGATGCAGCAGTTCGCGACCTGCCGCGATGCGCTCGACGAAGGCACCGATCCGGTGCAGGCGTTGCGCGACGCCATCGACTGGAAGTCCGGCTTCTTCATTGCCGGCGACGATCCGGCCGGCCTGATCGACGTGCTCAACGAACTCGCCTCGCGCTACGACCTGCGCATCGACTGGGGCGTGGAGGATCCGACCGACGAGGACTTCCTCGACGACGCCGAAGTGCCGGCGCTGATCGGCACCGCCTTCGATCGCCTGCGCGAGCACCACTACACGCTGTGGACCTGGGAAACCGGCGGCGAGGACCACGCCGGCTGGATCACCCGGCAGCAAGATGACGAGGCCCTGCCACTGGTGGCCGGCGCGCTCGGCTTCCACGTGCGTCCCGGCGCCGGGTAAATCGCATAACGCGCAGGACGGGTGCGCGCACCCGTCCTGCGGATCGCGGCCGGGTTACCCGGCCAGCTTGCTCAGCATGCGTACCCAATGGTCGACGTCGTCGCCGAGGGCCTTCACCGGCAGGCGCTCATCGCGGCCGTGCGCGCGCATGTCGTCGGGCACGATGCCCCAGGAACCATCGACGCCATAGACCGGGATGCCGTTCACGCGGAACGGACGCGCGTCGCTGGCACCGGTGCTCATCTCGGGGATCACCGGCACCTTCGGGAACATCGCGTGCACGCTGTCGGTGTAGGCCTTGAGGACGTCGGGACGCAGCGGCGAATCCAGCGACGCCACGGCGTCGTCGAGGCGCGTCACTTCGACCTTGTCGCCGGCGATCTTCTGCAGCTCGTCGCGGATCGCGTCGGGCGACACGCCGGGCAGGATGCGGCAGTTCACCGTCGCCTTGGCCATCTGCGGCAACGCGTTGGGAGCGTGGCCGCCGGTGAGCATCGTCGCCACGCAACGCGTGCGGGTCAGGCCCACTTCGCCGACGTCGGCTTCGATCGTGTCGGCCGCGGCGCCGTTGGCCGGGTCCTTGAGCCAGGCGCGCATCGCATCGCCGAGCGCACCGGGCTCGCTCTTCTGGCGCTCGCCGAAGTAGGCGCGCGTGGTCGGGTTGAGCGCGGGTTCGAAGCGATAGCCCGCCAGGCGGTTGAGTGCGTCGGAGAGCTGGTAGATCGCGTTGTCCGGACGCGGCTTGGAACTGTGGCCGCCGGCGTTGTGCGTGGTGAACGCGTAATCGGCGTAGGTCTTCTCCGCGGTCTGGAAGGTGAAGCCGAGCGGACGCTTGTCCGGGGCGAAGCCGCCGCCACCGCCGTCGGCGTTGAGGCCGTATTCGGCGTCGAGCATCGCCTTCCATTCGGTGGCACCGAGCAGCGCGCCCTTGCCCGTGGTTTCCTCGTCGCCGGTGAACAGCACGAGGATGTCGCGCTTGGGCTTGAAGCCCTTCGCCTTGAGTTCCAGCAGCGCGGTGGTCACCGCCACTACGCCCATCTTGTCGTCGCTGGTGCCGCGACCGTAGAAGTAGCCGTCCTTCTCGAGCAGGGTGAACGGGTCCACAGACCAGTCCTCGGCCTTGGCCTCGACCACGTCCATGTGCGCCATGAGCAGGATGGGCTTGGCCGTGGCCTTGCCGGCCGCCGGCCAGCGCACGACCAGTGCCGCGGTGTGGTTTTCCGGCGTGGCGTCGTAGGGCATCACATGGATGTCGCTGTCGGCCCAGCCCGCGGCCTTGTACTGGCCGGCTAGGTACTGCGCGAGCTCGGGCACCTTGCCCCGTCCGGCTACGGTCGGTGTTTCGATGGCCTGCTTGAACAGTTCACGTGCCTTGGCATGCCATGGATTGCCCGCGGGTGCGGCAACGGCGGAACCGGCGAGCAGCGCGGTGGCGAGTATCACGGTACGCATCAAAAAATCCCCCTGGATGGAAACGACGGGCCGAAACCGCGGTTATACCGTGGGCATCGGCGTTGAAATGTGCGGTGGAGCCGGCATGGTTTTGCCGGATGTGGCGGCTGCTCCGTCGATCACGCCGCGTCGTTCCGCGTGTCGCGATAGCCCTTTCCCGACAACGACAGCAGCAACCCGGCGATGCTGACGATGCCGATGACCAGGTGCATGGTGCTGGCGCCCGAAACTCCGGCCAGCGCCAGCGGTTTCAGCGCGGTGACACCGCGCTGCATGAGGAAGTGCAGCACCGCCAGCGCATACATCAGCGGAACCAGGGCGCGGTAACGCAACAGGACGACAACGAAGACGAGGCCAAGCAGCACCTGCTCCAGCCCCATGCGCGCCATCAGTCCGATGATGTTCTGCGCCGCACCGGCGGGGTAGCTGTCGAGCGGCATGGTCGACACCGACTGCGCCCCGCCGTCCGCGCGCAACACATGCACCAGGCCGAGCGCCACCTTCATCAGCGCCAGCGGGACGAACAGCCAAAGCGCCAGCGCATGCCCGCGAAAGCGGTTGTCGGCGCGCGCGGGAAAGATCCTGTCCAGCATCGATGGCCCCCTTGGCGGCGCGGAGTGGCGCCGCCAGCGCTCGAGTATTCCACGGCGCGGGGCACGCGCGCGTGCCGATAGTCCCGCTGGGGCGAGGACGTCACGGCTGCAGTTGCGCCTCGATCGTCAGGTTCTCCAGGTCCCGTCCGAGCGATGCCGCCGCCACCAGCTGGCCCGCGCGGAAATAGCGCGTCGTGCAGTCGTGCGCGTCCGGGCTGCCATCGAGGCTCACCTCATCCCAGCCGTTGCCGTGGCCGACGTAACGCAGGTCCAGGCCGTAGTGATGGGTCCAGAAGAACGGCACGTCGGTGAAGGGTTGCGCGGCGCCGAGCAGGTTCGCCGCCACGGCCTGGCCCTGGCGCTGTGCATGCACCCAATGCTCCACGCGCACCAGGTCGGCGCCGTGCCGGTAGCGCGCGACATCCCCGGCCGCGAAGATGCCGGGCAGCGAGGTCTGCAGCCGGGCGTCGACGAGGATTCCATCTTCCACCGCCAGTCCGGCGGCGGCGGCGAGCGCGGTACAGGGCCTGACACCTGCGCCCACGATCAGCACGTCGGCGCGGATGCGGGAGCGGTCGGACAACGACAGCGTCTTGCCATCGAAGCCCGACGCGGTCGTCTGCAAGTGGAACACCACGCCGTTCCTGGCGTGCAGCGCGGTGAGGAAGTGGCCCAACTCGTGGCCGAGCACGCGCGCCATC
>Ga0207981_1000171_pt1 | contig 10208 bp, 11 predicted proteins | sample SoimicmetaGmgLPC_FD_188327 | JGI IMG/M metagenome (GOLD analysis project Ga0207981, IMG submission 188327) | Soil and rhizosphere microbial communities from Laval, Canada - mgLPC (SPAdes) (version 2) | ecosystem: Environmental > Terrestrial > Deep subsurface > Rock core/Sediment | place: Laval... | reverse complement strand
AGGCGATGCGCGAGCGAATCCAGGCGGCGATGCGCGCGCGCCCAGGCCTGCGGTTCACGCGGATCGGCGTGCACGATCAGGTACAGGCGGCCCTTGAGGTTGTCGAACACCGCGAGCTCTTCGCTGAGCATCAGCAGGATGTCGGGCGTGCCGAGTTCGTCCGGCTTGTCGTTCGCGTCGGCCAAGCGCTCTTCGATGTAGCGCACGCACTCGAACCCGAACCACCCCACCAGCCCGCCGGTGAAGCCCGGCAAGCCCGGCACCTCCGGCACGCGATGCTCCGCGCGCAGGCGTTCGACTTCCGCGAAGGGATCGTCGATGTCGTGCATGCCCGCCAGCTCGCCATGCTCGGTGACGTACACGGTGTGGCCCGCGAACGCATACACGCGCCGGGCAGGCAGGCCGATGATCGAGTAACGGCCGAAGCGTTCGCCGCCTTCCACCGATTCGAACAGGTAGGTGTGCGGCCCGTCCGCCAGCTTGAGGTAGACCGACAACGGCGTATCGAGGTCGGACAGGACTTCGCGCACCACCGGGATGCGCGTGTAGCCGTCGTCGGCGAATTGCTGGAACTGTTCGAAGGAAATAGTCACGCAGGCGTCACACGGGTCTTGGAGAATCGAAGGCCATCGCAAGGACGACGGACGGAAGCAGGATCGCTTCCACGAGGGCCGATGCCGCAAGGCATCGGCCTTTGCTTTTGTGCATGCCGGTGAGGGGCATGCGACGCGATCACTTGCGCACGGCGGCGACCGCGTCCTTCATGCGGCGCACGACATCCGCGTAGTCGGGCTGCCCGAAGATCGCCGAACCGGCGACGAAGGTATCCGCGCCCGCCGCCGCGATCTCCGCGATGTTGTCGGGTTTGACGCCACCGTCGATTTCCAGGCGGATGGTCTTGCCCGTGCGGTCGATGCGTTCGCGGATGCGGCGCAGCTTGTCCAGCGCCGAGGGAATGAAGGCCTGCCCGCCGAAGCCGGGGTTCACCGACATCACCAGCACCATGTCGAGCTCCTCGATCACGTAGTCGAGCACCTCGATCGGCGTCGCCGGGTTGAGCACCACGCCGGCCTGGCACCCGTGCGACTTGATCAACTGGATCGTGCGGTGCACGTGGCGGCTGGCTTCGGGATGGAAGGTGATCATCGAAGCGCCGGCCTTCGCGAAGTCCGGGACGATGCGGTCCACCGGTTCGATCATCAGGTGCACGTCGATCGGCGCGGTCACGCCGTGCTTGCGCAGCGCCTCGCACACCAGCGGGCCGATGGTCAGGTTCGGCACGTAGTGGTTGTCCATCACGTCGAAGTGGACCCAGTCGGCGCCGGCGCGCAGGACGTTGTCGACCTCCTCGCCGAGCCGGGCGAAGTTGGCCGAGAGGATGGACGGGGCGATCACTGTCGATTGCATGGGCGATGGGTCCGTGGAGGTCAGCGGCGCTTGCGCAGCGCCTGGATGCGGTCGTAGGCGGCATTGATCTCGCGGGCGCGGGCCTCGGCCTGGCGTTGCAGCTCGGGCGCGGAACCGGCGACGCGGTCGGGGTGGTATTGCGAAATCAGGCGGCGGTAGGCCAGGTCGATCTCGGCATCGGTCGCCTGGTCGGTCAGGCCGAGGACGCGGTAGGGGTCCTCCTTCGGGCCGCTGAACCAGTCACGATCGAGCGCATGGCCGATCAACAGGCCGATGAGCAGCCCGAGCAGCGGGTTGGACCGCAGGAGCGCGGCCCCGGCGAAGGCGCCGAGCAGCTTTCCGTACCAACGATTCATGCGCGCAGTCTACAGGCGCGCAGCCGGGGGCCGGCGTACACTACGGCGCCCTGCGTTCGAGTGCCCGCGCTTGGCGACGTCCGTGCCCACCCGACCCTCCCTCCTCCAGGCCGACCTGCCCGGGCTCAAGCTCCGGCACCGCGGCAAGGTGCGCGACGTGTTCGACCTGCCGGGCGACCGGCTGCTGATCGTCGCGACCGACCGCCTCTCGGCCTTCGATGTCGTGCTGCCCGATCCGATCCCGGGCAAGGGCGAGATGCTCTGCCAGATCAGCAACTTCTGGTTCGATCGCACCAGCGCATTGATGCCCAACCATCTCACCGGCGTGGACGTGGCGAGCGTGCTGCCCGCGGGCGTCGACGCCGCGTTGTACGAAAAGCGCGCGGTGGTGACCAGGCGCCTGAAGCCGGTGCCGGTCGAAGCGATCGCGCGCGGTTACCTGATCGGCAGCGGCTGGAAGGATTACCAGCGCACCGGCCGCGTGAGCGGCATCGCGCTGCCCGACGGCCTGCGCCAGGCCGAACAACTGCCGCAGCCGATCTTCACCCCGTCGACCAAGGCCGCCGTGGGCGACCACGACGAGAACATCGACTTCGACACGATGGTGCGCATCGTCGGCGTGGAACTCGCCGAACAGGTCCGCGATGCAACGCTGCGCCTGTATGCCTTCGCGCGCGACCACGCCGCGGCGCGCGGCATCATCCTGGCCGACACCAAGTTCGAATTCGGCACCGACGAAGACGGCCGCCTGTACGTGATGGACGAAATGCTCACGCCGGATTCCTCGCGCTACTGGCCGGCCGACGAATACCGGGTGGGCATCAGCCCGCCGAGCTACGACAAGCAGTTCGTGCGCGATTACCTGGAGCAGGTCGGCTGGGACAAGACGCCGCCGGGCCCACGCCTGCCGGCCGATGTCATCGAACGCACGCGCGCGAAGTACGCCGAGGCGCTGCAGCGCCTCGCGGGAATCTCGGTCGACTGACACAGCAGAGGGCGCCATGGCCACCGTGCATGACGACGACGCGTTGCACTCGCGCCCCATCGATCGCTGGTTCGAGAGTTATTCCGGCGACCACCGCAACGCGATCAACCAGCGCATCCACGTGATCGCGGTGCCGGCGATCCTGTGGAGCGTCATCGCGCTGCTGTGGTGCATCCCGGTGCCGCCGGGCGGTTGGTTCCGTCCCGGTGTGTTCGCGGGCCTGGCGATGGTGGCCGCGGGGATGTTCTATTTCCGCGCCTCGCGCGTGCTGGGCCTGTGGATGCTCGGCGTGTTCGTCGCGATGGGCGCGGTGACGTGGTGGCTGTATGCCGCCTTCGGTGCGCGCACCTTGCTTTCGCTGGCGATCGGCGTGTTCGTCGTCGCGTGGATCGCACAATTCGTCGGCCACAAGTACGAGGGGCGCAAGCCCAGCTTCCTCACCGACCTGACCTATCTGTTGATCGGTCCGGCGTGGGTGGTGGCCAAGGGGCTGCGCAAGCTGGGCATCGCGTGGTGACATCGCCATGAGCGCCAGCGCGCACGGCGGGGGCCTGCGCGGCCGCGATCTCGCCCTGGTGCTGGTGATCTGCGTCGCGTGGGCCTGCAACTTCCTGACCTCCGCGTTCGCGCTGCGCGAGATCCCGCCGTTCCTGTTCACCGCGGTGCGCTTGTCGATCCTCGCGCTCGTGCTCGTATGGTTCGTCAAACCGCCGCCGGCCGGGCAATGGCCGCGGCTGATCGCGGTGGCGCTGTGCAACGGCGTGCTGCATTTCGGATTGAGTTTCTGGTCGCTGCATTTGGCCGGCGACCTCGCCTCCCCCGCCATTGCGATGCAGAGTTACGTGCCGATGGCGGCGCTGCTGGCGTGGTGGTGGCTGGGCGAACGCTTCGGTTGGCGCACGGGGATGGCCATCGCGATCAGCTTCGCCGGCGTGCTCGTGCTCGGCTTCGATCCCATCGTGCTGGATTCGCCGTTGTCGCTGGTGCTGATGCTGGTATCGGCCGTGTTCCTGGCCATCGGCACGGTGTTGATGCGCCGCCTGAGCGGCGTGAACATGATCAGCCAGCAAGGATGGACGGCCCTCATCAGCGTGGTGCCGTTGCTGCTGTTGAGCACCGTGTTCGAACCGGGCAACTGGCATGCGCTGCGCGAGGCGACGTGGATCGGCTGGGGCGGCGCGCTGTATTCGGCGGTGTTCGCTTCCATGCTCGGACACGGCTTGTACTACGTGCTCGTGCAGCGGCATCCGGTGGCACAGGTAACGCCGTGGTTGTTGCTCGCGCCGATGCTGGCGGTGGTGCTCGGCATGGTGTTCTGGGGCGACCGCCCGGGACCGCGCCTGTGGATCGGCGGCGCGATGGTGCTCGGCGGTGTGCTGATCATCGCGCTGCGCGCGCTGGCGAAGATGCGGCCCTTGCAGGTGCCGGAAGAAATCTGAGCGTCAGTGGCCCGATCGGAGATCGCGCAGCAATCCGGTGAGCCACACCGCGCTGTCGATCTCGCGACCATCGGGCAGGCGCACGCGATACGGCGTGCCCGTCATCGACGAGCGCGACCCGAGCACATCGATGAACTGCTCCGGCGTGCGCACCTTGTCGCCCGCGGCTGCGCGCTTGCGCTGGAGATGCGCGGCGGCCTCGGCGGCCGTGTGGTCGCTGCCGTTGCGGATGAACACGACGCCCTTCGCGTGGGCGACGCGATCGATCAATGCATCGATCTCGGCGGCGGGCGTGCGCGTCGCAGTGGCGTGCGTCGCCGTCGCGACGGGTTGCGTGGCCTGCGAGGCGAATGGCAGGCCGGCGAGCAGGATGGCGATGAGGGCGAGTGGGCGCATGCGCGCAGTCTGCGGACGGCCGCTCAACGCGGCATGAACATCGCGGCGGTCGGTTGGAAGGCGCGCGGTGCGTAACCGAAGTCGCGCTGCGCCGGCGCGAGGTCGAACACCAGGTCGCTGCGCATGCGCGCCACCGCGGCGTCGCCGAAGCCGCCGATGCGGCCCATCTTCCGCGCCCCCAGCAGCGCGAGGCTGAACATCGCACCGGGGACTTCGTACAGCGGTGGGCGCGGCTGCAGGACGGCGAGCACGCGTTCGACCATGTCGCGATACGCGATGCGCTCGCCGCCCGGCAATGCGTAGGCCTTCCCGCCCGCGGCGGGCGCATCGCACGCGGCGAACGCCGCCTGCGCGAGATCGTCGACATGCACGGGCTGCCGCAACCCCGTCGCATGGCGCGGCAACACGAAGCGCCCCCAGCGTTGCGCCAGCGTGGCAATTCGCGTCAGCGTGTGGTCGCGCCCGGCGCCGTACACCAGCGTGGGCCGCAGCAGCGTGGCCTGCGCGCCGACGGCGGCCGCGCGATCGAAGACGCGGCGCTCGCCCTCGCGCAAACGTTCGGCGACGTCGCGTTCCGCCGGATCGGACGAGCCGCGCTTCACGTCGATGCTGGTCGAGCCGAAGGCGATCACGCGCGGGCATTCGATCGACGCCCGTTCGTACCACTGCGCGAACGCATCCAGCGGACCGCAGCTGAAGATCGCCTCGACATCACGCGGCAACGGCGCCTCGAACGTCGGCAAGCTGCCTTCCAGCCAATGCAATCCGGGACGATCGCGTTGCGCTTGCCGCGACACGGCGATGACACGCCAGCCCGCGGCTTCCAGCCGATCGATCAACGGTTCGCCGATCTGCCCCGTCGCACCGAACACGAGCGCATGCCGCACCTCAGGCCTCCGCGCGCGCGGGCAACACCACGCGCAGCCACGCCAGCCCCAGCAGCGCGGACACGACCGAGGCGACGAAGATGCCGAGCACCGCCTCTTCGTAGCGCACCGCATCGCTGTACGCGAGCGAGCCGATGAACAGGCTCATCGTGAAGCCGATGCCGCACAGCAGGCCGAGGCCCAGCATCGCGCGCACGTCCATGCCGCGCGGGAACGGCGCCCAGCCCAGCGCGCGCAGCGCGAGCGCGGCGCCGACGATGCCGATGGGCTTGCCGACCACCAGGCCGAGCGCGATGCCGAGCGGCAGGTTCGCGAGGGCTTCCGACATCTTCAGGCCGCCGAGTTCGAGCCCCGCGTTGAAGAACGCGAAGATCGGCAGGATCGCGAAGGCGACCCACGGATGCAGCGCGTGTTCCAGCGTTTCCAGCGGTGAGTGCTCCACCGCATCGTCGATCGCATTGGTCTTGTCGACGTGGGGGATCAACAGGCCGGTGGCCACGCCCGCGAGCGTGGCGTGCACGCCGGACTTCAGCACGCACACCCACAGCACCGCACCGATCAGCAGGTAGGGCAGCAGCGACGTCACGCCCAGGCGGTTCATCGCGAACATCGCGACGAGCGCGACCACCGCGAGCGAGAGCGCGAACACCGACAGCCCGTGCGAATAGAACACAGCGATGATCACGATCGCGACCAGGTCGTCGACCACCGCAATCGTCGACAACAACAGCTTCATTCCCACCGGCACGCGCGAGCCGAGCAGCGCGAGAACGCCGAGCGCGAACGCGATGTCGGTGGCGGTGGGCACCGCCCAACCGCGCATCGCCGAGGCGTCGTCGTGGTTGAGCGCGGTGAAGATCAACGCCGGCACCGCGACGCCCGCCAATGCACACACCATCGGCAGGACGATCTGCGCCTTGCCCGCGAGCTGCCCGCCCACCATTTCGCGCTTGATCTCCAGCGCGACGAGCAGGAAGAAGATCGCCATCAGGCCATCGTTGACCCACAGCAGCAGCGGCTTGGCGATGCCCACGTTGCCGGCGCTGACTTCCACCGGCAGGTCAAGCAGCGCGTGGTAGGTCTCGCGGAACGGCGAGTTGACGAACAGCAGCGCGCACACCGCCGCGAGGATCAGCACGATGCCGCCCGCCGCCTCGTAGCGGAAGAATTCGGCGAACGCACGCATCGCGCGCGCGAGGACGGGGGCGGGAACGTTCGAAGCGGTCATGCGCGGGAGTCTAACCGCGGCCGCGCACGATCAAAGCGAGCCGGAGACGAGCACGAACGCCAACCATGCGGCGTAGGCCACGACCAGGATGCTGCCTTCGAGCTTGCTGATGCGCAGGTCGCCGCGCAGCATCGGGTACAGCGCGAGCGCGAAGGCCACCGCGGCCGGCATTTCGAACGCGACGAACGACGCAGGCAAGGGCAAGGGCCGGAACGCCGCCATGCCGCCCAGCACCAGCGTGAGATTGCACAGGCTCGAGCCGATGACGTGGCCGGCGACGAGCTCGCCCTGCCCGCGCCGCGCCGCCAGGACCGCCGCTGCGATCTCCGGCAACGCCGTGCCGATGGCCACCGGCACCAGGCCCGTGAGCAGCGGGCCCATGCCCAGCGAGGCACCCACGGTGGGCGCACTGGCCACGATCCACTTCGCGCCGTAGAAAAGCACCACGGCCGCGATGACGAATCGCGCGATGTTCATGCCGAGTCCGCCGCGCGTTTCCGAGTATTCCTCCAGCACCTTGCGCACTTCGTCGCTGTCGGTGCGAGAACGCGCGAAGGCGAACGCCACCACCGCGACGAAGCCGGCCAGCAGCACGAGGCCGTCGATGCGCGAGAGCACGCCGTCGTAGCCGAGCGCGATCGCGAGGATGCCGAGCGCGATGAAGCACACCAGCAGCGGCGACAGCGCTCGCCAGCGCACGACCAGCGGCGCGGCGATGGCTGCGAGGCCCAGGGTCAGGCCGAAGTTGACGAGGTTGCTGCCCACCGCATTGCCGAGCGCCAGCGATTGCGCCCCGACGAAGGCGGCGCGGGCATTGACGACGAGTTCGGGAATCGAGGTCGCGAAGGCGACGAGCACCAGCCCGGTCGCGAAGGGCGACAAGCCGTAGTGCTTCGCGAGCCCGTTGGCCCCCTTCACCACCGAATCGCCGCCCAGCATCAGGAACACCAGGCCGAGCAGGAAGAAACCCCAGACTTCGAACATCGACATGGCTCCGTTGGCAGGCGCCGCGAGTCTAGCGTCAGGAGCAGCCTTCCACGTAATCCACCTGCGGCGGCACGCCCACGCGCCATGCCGTCGCCTTGCCGGAAGGATCGAGCTCGAACACGATCACGCCCGGCCCGCCCTGCGGATCCGCCGCGCGCAGGTTGAGGGCACCTTCCACGTACTTGTGCTTCTGCTCGGTGATCGCCGGATACAGGCGATGCAGTTCGGCCTTGTCCATGCCGACCTTGCCGCCGCCCGGTGCCACGACCTCGGGCACGCGCACGTCCAGGCGCGAGAACTTCGAGGATTCCAGCATGAAGGCGATGCGGTAGCCGCCTTCCGAACGGGGTTGCGGGAACAGGTAGTAGCAACCGTTGGGTTCGGTCGGCGCGCCTTCCAGATCCTTGCCCCAGGCCTGGCGGACCTGCTCGTCGCTCGCGCCCCAGTGCGCAGGGCCGAAGCCGTTGAAGGTGATCGCGCCTTCGGCGGGCATCGGCCCGGTGGTCGCCTCCGGCGGCGCGACCGTGGTCGCGGCGGCGGGTGCGACCTTCGTAGTCGGTGGCGCGGCGGCCACCGTGGCAGGTGCGGCGACGGTGGACGCGGCAGGCGTCGTTTCGGCGGGCTTTTCGCGGCCCGTGCAGGCGGCACAGGCGATGGCGAATCCGGTCGTCAGCAGCAGTGCGCGCATTCGAGTCTCTCCTTGGTCGAATGCACGCAGCCTACAACGCGCGCGTCAACGCGGCGCCACGAAGTGTTTCTTCAACCCCGCCCAGCAGTCCTGGTAATCGCGCTGGCGGTGCGCGGCGTCCATCGCCTGTTGCGTCGGGCGGATCACCGCGCGCGTCTCGAACATGAAGGCCATCGTGTCCTTGATGACATCGGGTTTCGCGAGATCGGCGTTGGAGGCCTTCTCGAACGTCGTCGCATCCGGGCCGTGGCCGCTCATCGAGTTGTGCAGCGATGCACCGCCCGGCGCGAATCCTTCGGCCTTCGCGTCGTACACACCCGTCACCAGGCCCATGAATTCGCTGGCGACGTTGCGGTGGAACCACGGCGGGCGGAAGGTGTCCTGCGCCACGAGCCAGCGCGGCGGGAACACGACGAAATCCAGGTTCGCCGTGCCGGGCGTATCGCTCGGCGAGGTGAGCACGGTGAAGATCGACGGATCGGGATGGTCGTAGCTGATCGAACCGATCGTGTTGAAGCGGCGCAGGTCGTACTTGCACGGCGCGTAGTTGCCGTGCCACGCCACGACGTCGAGCGGCGAGTGGCCGATCTTCGCGCGCCACAGGTGGCCCTGGAACTTGGCGATCAGTTCGAAATCGCCTTCGCGGTCTTCGAAGGCCGCATTCGGCGTTTCGAAGTCGCGCGGATTGGCCAGGCCGTTGCTGCCGATCGGGCCCAGGTCCGGCAGGCGCACGAGCGCGCCGAAGTTCTCGCAGACGTAACCGCGCGCTTCGCCGTCCGGCAGCGCGACGCGGAAGCGGATGCCGCGCGGGATCAGCGCGATCTCCTGCGGTTCGACGTCCAGCACGCCGAGTTCGGTTTCGATGTGCAGGCGACCCTGCTGCGGCACGATCAGGAGCTCCGCATCGGCGTCGTAGAAGAAGCGATCCACCATGTCGCGGTTGGCCGCATACAGGTGGATGCCCACGCCGTGCTGCCCCGCGGCGGATCCGTTGCCGGCCATCGTGAAGAGGCCTTCGATGAAGTCCGTCTTCGCCGACGGGATCGGCAACGGGCTCCAGCGCAACTGGTCCGGCGCCACCGGACCACTGCCGAAATCGTTGTGGAAGCGCGGTTGTTCGAACGCCTCGAACGCGCCATGCATCGCCGCCGGCCGCATCCGATACAGCCAGCTGCGCCGATTCTCGCGGCGCGGCGCCGTGAACGCGGTGCCGCTCACTTGCTCGGCATACAACCCGTGCGCCACGCGCTGCGGCGAGTTGCGGCCGACGGGCAAGGCCCCCGCGACGGCTTCGGTGGCGAACTCGTTGGCGAAACCCGTCTGGTAACCGGTCGATTGCATGTCGTCCCCTCGACTTGCGTTTGGTTTACAGCACGCCGCGGCGCATCTGGTCGCGCTCGATGCTCTCGAACAGCGCCTGGAAATTGCCTTCGCCGAAGCCTTCGTTGCCCTTGCGCTGGATGATCTCGAAGAAGATCGGCCCGATCGCGTTCTGGGTGAAGATCTGCAGCAGCTTGCGCTGCTTGGTTTCCGGGTCGGCGTCGATCAGGATCTTGTTGCGCGCCAGGCGCGGCACGTCTTCGCCGTGGTTCGGCACGCGCTGGTCGATCACGTCGAAGTACGTGTCCGGCGTGTCGAGGAATTCCACGCCCTGCGCGCGCATCGCTTCCACCGTGTCGTAGATGTTGTCGGTGAAGCAGGCGATGTGCTGGATGCCCTCGCCCTTGTAGGCGTCGAGGTATTCGTTGATCTGCGACTTCGGATCGCTCGATTCGTTGAGCGGGATGCGCACGACGCCGTCCGGCGCGGTCATCGCCTTGGACACCAGGCCGGTC
>Ga0207981_1000170_pt1 | contig 10209 bp, 9 predicted proteins | sample SoimicmetaGmgLPC_FD_188327 | JGI IMG/M metagenome (GOLD analysis project Ga0207981, IMG submission 188327) | Soil and rhizosphere microbial communities from Laval, Canada - mgLPC (SPAdes) (version 2) | ecosystem: Environmental > Terrestrial > Deep subsurface > Rock core/Sediment | place: Laval... | reverse complement strand
CCCACCGTCGTCACCCACCCACCCCGTCCTGATCCACCCACCCCGTCCTGACCGACGCCCCTCTCGCACCCGAGGCATCGTCGCTGATCGGCCCGAACGGTTGCGTCGAAGGCCTGTAGGCCGGGTGGGGGCGCCGGTGGGTCCCTGGTGTCCGACAGGCCATCCCACCGGGGGGGGAGCGTGGCGGACCAGTCGATTTGGGCCGCGAGGCCTATGGACCCGCTTCGACTGAACCGGCAGGCTCTTCCCCGGCTCGCGCGCCACCCTGCGCTAACGTGCGGCCACAACCGATGAGCGAACGAGACCTTCCCGGGTACGGCCCCGGGGTCCAGACGGATCCCGAGCTGCCGACCGTCCAGCAGCAGCTCATCGTCTTCGCCCGGGAGCTCGGGGAGCTCTACCGCCTCGAACGCTCCCGCAACGCCGAGCTCGAGATGGTCCTGGAGAGCCTGCAGGACACCTACCTCGCCACGATGAAGAGCCTCGCGACCGTCATCGAAGCCAAGGACCAGACGACCCGCGGCCACCTGGATCGAACCCAGGTGTTGGGGCTCGCGCTCGCCCGGCGGATCGACCCCGAGCTGGCGCGCTCGCCGACCCTCGGGTATGGGTTCTTCCTCCACGACATCGGCAAGGTCGGGATCCCCGAACACATCCTGTGCAAGGCGGGGCCGCTCTCGATCGACGAGTGGACGGTGATGCGTAACCACCCGATCATCGGCGCCCAGATCGTCGCTCCGATCGCGTTCCTGTCCGACACCGTCGAGCTGATCCGCCATCACCACGAGTGGTTCGACGGGACCGGCTACCCCGACGGGCTGGCGTCCGAAGCGATTCCGCTCGGCGCGCGCGTGTTCGCCGTGGCCGACTCGTTCGACGCGATGACCAGCGACCGTCCGTACCGCGGCTCGATCGGCCCCGAACGCGCCCTCGCCGAGCTCCGGAGCGGCGCCGGGACCCAGTTCGACCCCGAGATCGTTCGCGTGTTCGTCGAGATGGTGGAGCGCGATCCGCCCGAGGACGAGGACCTACGACACGCCCTCAGGCACGCCAGCTGACCCACCGGATCCGCCGAACCCCCACGCGGCTCGCTAGGCTTCGCGTGTGCCGACCGCCGCACCGCTCGTCCGGGTGGTGCGTTCGGGTCTCGTCGAGAGCGTCCACCTCGGCCACGTGGTCGTGTGCGATCCGCGAGGCCGCGTGCTCGCCGCCCTCGGCGACCCGGACCGCCTCGTTTTCTCCCGCTCGTCGATGAAACCCGTGCAGGCGGCCGTGTCCCTGCGACGGATCGCCGAGCCGCTCGCCGATGACCTGGTCGCCGTCATGTGCGCATCGCACAACGGGGAGCCCGTCCACGTTCGGGTCGTCCGGCGGCTTCTGCGTACCGGCGGGTTGTCCGAACGCGACCTTGGGTGCCCCCCGGACCTGCCGATGGAAGCCGATGCGCGTCGGGCGGCCGCCGGTCCCCGCCGGATCACCCACAACTGCTCGGGCAAGCACGCCGGCATGCTCCTCGCATGCGAACGCTCGGGCGCCGAGCTCGCGAGCTATCTCGAACCGTCCCACCCGCTCCAACGCGAGATCGTGCGCGCGGTGCGTTCGGCCACCGGCGTCCAACGACCGGCGGTCGGGGTCGACGGGTGCGGTGCCCCGGTCCACGGGCTGCCCCTGCGCGGCATGGCGACGCTGTTCGCACGGCTCGCGAGGCCCGAGCGGCTCGGCCGACTCGGCGAGCGCGCCGCCCGCGCCGTCGCGGCGATGCGATCGGCCCCGTACCTCGTCGCGGGGCGCGGCCGTTCGGACACACGGCTGATGGAGGCGGTCCCCGGCCTCGTCTGCAAGGTGGGGGCCGAGGGCCTGCACTGCGCGGCCCTCCTCGACGTCGGGATCGGGGTCGCCGTGCGGATCGATGACGGAGGCGACCGCGCCGCCGCCCCCGCGTTGGTCCGGACGCTCGACCTGCTCGGCGTCCTGGACGAGGGACAGCGCGCCCGACTGGCGTCCGTGGCGGCACCTCCCGTGCTCGGTGGCGGCCGGCCCGTCGGTCGGTTCGAGGTCGGGTTCCGGCTGCGCCGCCGATCCGGCTGAGCGCCTTCGGCTACGTTCGGAGCGCCCTCCCGTACGATTCCTGCATGGGCGACGGTCGAGGCACCATCGAGGGCGCGCCGAACGGGCGCCCGGCGGCCGGCAACGCGCCGAGGATCGCCGTGGTCAGTCTGCACACGTCCCCGCTCGACCAGCCGGGTTCGGGCGACTCCGGCGGGATGAACGTCTTCATCCGGGCGGCGGCCGAGCGCCTGTCGGCGGGCGACCTCCAGGTGGACGTCTTCACGCGCACACGAGACGAGCGTCGTCCCGAGGTCGAGGAGCTCGGGAATGGCTCCCGGCTGATCAACGTGCAGGCCGGACCGAGCGCCCCGGTGCCGAAGGACGAGCTCGCGAGGTTCCTCCCGGAGTTCCTCGGGGGAGTGCTCCGACGGGCTCGGGCGGAGGGGTCGGACTACGACCTCGTCCACACGCATTACTGGCTCTCGGGATGGGTGGGGCGCAGCGCCCGCGAGATCTGGGGCGTCCCGCTGGTGGCTTCGTTCCACACCCTCGGCAAGGTGAAGAACTACTCCCTGTCGCGCGGCGAGCGCCCCGAGCCTCCGGACCGTCTGTCGGGTGAGGAGCTGGTGATCGCGGACGCGGACCGGCTCGTCGCGGCCACGCCGGTCGAGGCGGCGCAGCTCGTCGGCCTGTACCGGGCCGAACCCGATCGCATCCGCATCGTCCCCCCGGGCGTCGATCACGGCCTGTTCTTCCCTCGAGACCGGAGCCGGGCCAAGGCGCGGCTCCACCTCGCGGATCTGCGGCTGCTGCTGTTCGTGGGACGCCTGCAGGCGCACAAGGGCCCCGACGTCGCCGTCCGGGCGGTCGCCGAGGCGATCGCCCGCGACCCGGCCGGGACGCGCGACGTCGTACTCGCCATCGTCGGCGGTCCGAGCGGCACCGACCACGGCGCCGAGGTGGCCCGGCTGATGGATCTCGCCTCCGCCCTCGGCGTGGGGGAGCGCGTGATCCTGTTCCCGCCCCAGCCGCAATCGCGCCTGGCGGACTTCTACGCGGCCGCCGAGGCGGTCCTGGTCCCCTCGAGGTCGGAGTCGTTCGGGCTCGTGGCGCTCGAGGCGCAGGCCTGCTCGACGCCCGTGGTCGCGTCGGCAGTCGGCGGTCTCCGGTACGTCGTCGAGGACGGCGTCACCGGACACCTTGTCGAAGGGCACGACCCCGGCGACCACGCGGAGCAGATCCTCGTGGTCCTCGGCGATCCGAGCGAGCGCCGGCGGATGGGCGAGGCCGGCGTCGCGCGCTCGCTCCGCTTCTCCTGGGACGCCACCGCGGCCGGTATGCGTTCGGTGTATGGCGAGCTGCTCGACGGCCGCCCCCCCGCCTGAACGAGAGCTACGACCCCTTCGCGCGCTCGAACCGTTCGGCTCGCGTCTCGGGTTCGCGCGCCCACGACACGGTTCCGGTCGGAAACCTACGCCGAAGCGCATCGTGGAACGCTCTGCACCGCAAGGGTTCCGAACGATGCGTCGACGGACGTTCGCGTTCGGGACATGTTCTTGTCACTCTTTCCATCACGCGATCTACCTGCGCATATGTGCCGTGACCAGCGCGTTCGTCGGGTTGACCCGCCCCTGTGGCGCCGGTACATTTCGCTCGCTCCGAGCAGCCGGAGCGGCCGAGTCAGGGAACCGAGGCCGGGACCCCTGGGAAAGCCGTAAGGCCGACTGGGCGCACCTGCTCGTACGGTTGGGACAGCTAACTAGCTGTGCGGGCGGGGAGGCTCGGGAGGCCCCAAAGCCCAACGAAAGGGTGCTACGGCCAGGAAACCAAGACGGCTGCGAGAGGTTGCTCGGAGCACCTGAGCCCGAGGGGCCGACGGTGGCTGGAGGCTTCGGCTTCCGGCGAGCCGAAGGTCCCTCGGGTTCTTCCTTATCCCCTCCTTCCGATCCGGGGGCGCGCCGCCCCAGATCCCTCGACGACGCGGGCCTTGTTCGCCTGGCGGTGCGCGGCTACCGTTCCCAGGTCATGGCCGCCGGACAGGGAACCGAGACCAACGCGCGACGCGGGCAGATCGTGGACGTCGCCATGCGGCAGTTCGCCGAACACGGCTACCGCGGTGCGCACGTCGAGGACATCGCCGCCGAGGTCGGGGTCGCCAAGGGGACCGTCTTCCTGCACTTCCGGAACAAGGAAGGGCTGTTCCTCGCGGTGTACCGGGAGGCGGTTGGGCAGCTCCCGGCCTGGCTCGACGCCCCCGCCGACGTCGTGGAGGCAGGGTTCTGGTCCGTCCTGGACTACTGGCTCCGCCGGACCGAGGAGTTCCTCACCGAGCAATGGGTGGCCAACCGCGTCGCGATGATCGGTCGGTACGACACCGGGCTCGGGCTCCGGCGCCCCATCGACCGGCTCATGCGGAGCGAGGATCCCTACGGGACGCTCGAGTTCGTCGAGTTCGGGGTGCGTCGCGGCGAGATCCGGGACGACGTCGACGTGGAGATGATCGCCTCGATGCTGGACTGGGTCGCCGAACGGTTCCAGGATGCCCTCGGCAGCGAGGAGCTGGACCCCGGGCTTGTCCATCGCAAGCCCCACGTCCCCGAGCGGCGCGACGCACGGATCCGCGAGTTCCTCGAGCTGCTGTGCTCGGGCATCTCAACGGCACCGAGGCCGATCGCGGAGCCCGAGCCAGCCACAGCAGTACAGCCGGCCGAGATGGAACCCACCCGCTCCGGGGGAGCCGACGGATGAGCGCGACCAACGATCGCAAGGTGGCCTTCCTCGGCGGCGGCCGGATGGGCGAGGCCTTCGTGTCCGGGCTGATCCGTTCCGGCGGCCGGAGCGCGGACGAGATCATGGTCACGAGCCGCCGCGAGGAGCGCTCGCGGGAGCTCGCGGCGACCTACGGGATCGCGTCGACGCTCTCGAACCCGGAGGCGGTCGCCTGGGCCGACGTCCTGGTCCTCACGGTGAAGCCGCAGGACATGGAGATCCTGTTGTCCCAGATCCGCGAGCACGTGACCCACGAGCACCTGGTCGTGAGCTTCGCCGCCGGGATCCGGACCTCGTTCGTCGAGAAGCACCTGCCCGACGGCGTCCGGGTGGTCCGCGTGATGTCGAACGTGGCCGTCCTGGTCGACGAGGCGATGTCTGTCGTCGCCGCGGGCTCGAACGCCGAGGACCGGCACCTCGAGGTCGCCGAGGAGCTGCTCGGCTACGTCGGCAGGGTGATCCGGCTGAAGGAGGTACACCTCGACGCGATCACGGCCACCAGCGGCAGCGGCCCCGCCTACTTCTTCCTGCTCGCCGAGGCGATGATCGAGGCCTGCATCCTGCTCGGCCTGTCGAGGGACGTCGCGACCGAGCTCATCATCCAGACGATGCTGGGGTCGGCGAAGATGCTCCGGGACACCGGCAAGCACCCGGTCGAGCTGCGTGAGATGGTGACCTCGCCGGGCGGGACGACCATCGCCGCGATCCGCCACCTTGAAGAGGCGGGCGTCCGCGCGGCCTTCCTGAACGCGATCGACGCCGCTCGGCATCGGAGCGCCGAGCTCGCGCAGGGCGGCGACGAGGACGAGGACTGAGGGAGCAAGGAGATGGGTCGAGGAGATCGAGCGAGGGTGCGCTGGGCGCACGATCGCGAGCGCAAGAAGAAGGCGGCGGAGAAACGCCAGGCCGCGGAGCGTGGGGCCGAACGCAAGAGCTCGAAGAAGTAGGTCAACGTGGCCTCGCACCGATAGCCATCGTTATCGATCGCGGCGGTGAGCTCGGGCGATGGCACCGACAGGTGCCAATAGCGATCGTCGCCGACGCATACTCGTCGGCCACCGCGTCTACATCTGCCCGAGCCGGTTCCGCAGGATCCCGATCCCCTCGGCCTCGAGCTCCACCTCGGCGCCGGGCCAGACACGCTGCTCGAACCCCGGGATCTCGAACGGGCCCGAGGCGAACGTCTCGCCAGGTTCCAGCCGCTCCTGCTTCGACGCCCGGGCGACGTCGCGGAGCAGGCCGAGCGCCGTGCCGTTCAGGTTCCCCTTGACCCACTCCTCGCCGTCGATCCTGACCGTGACGAACGCGGTCTGCGGATCGAGCTCGTCCGCCGTCACCACGCACGGGCCGATCGAGAGCGGGACGCCGCGCGGGGTCGGCATCGGATCGCCGTTCGCACGCCGTGCGAGCCAGTCACCCACGAGCGTGTAGCCGAAGACGACCGAGGGCGTCTCCTCGGGCGTGATCGCGTCGTCCACCCCGCGCCGCAGAACCGCCGCGATCTTCGGGTGGAACTCGAGCCATCCGGCCCCGGACGGCCACGGGATCTCCTCGTCCGGCCCGAACGCCGGCCGCCCGCCCTCGACGGCGTCCGTCGAACGGAGCGCGGTCGGCAGGAGCGCCGCGAGCAGACGTGGTCGTTCGACGACGAAGTCGTCTGCCTCGTCGCGCTCGAGGGCTGCCCGGGCGGCATCGAGCACCGTTCCCCCGTTGCTCCTGACGAGCCGCTCCATCGTCTCCGGGAACGCGGGGTGGCCGAGCAGGCTCGGCAGATCCACGACGTTCCCTTCCCGGAGCGCTCCCAGTCGCCGGTGCCCCCGCCGGTCGAAGGTCACGAGCCTCAAGGGAGGCTGATGATACGCCCGGCCGGGCGCCGAATCTCGGTATCGATCGGGCAGTTCCACGCAGCCCTCCGACTTGGGGGAAACCGGCTCCGGCGGCTACGATTGAGACCCAGATCGACCAGGTCACGCGGCGTTTTTCGCGCACAGGAGGCATTCCATGGCAGAGGAAGGGTTCCGCATCACCTACGCGACGATGACGGCCGACAACGAGGACCTCCACAAGGCCTACGAGGAGGGCATCGAGGTCGCCCGGTCCTGGCTCGGGCAGCAGCACCCGCTGTTCGTGAACGGCGAGGCGCGCGAGGGCTCGGGGTACAAGGCTGCCCATTCGCCGATCGACGGCTCGCTGATCGGCGAGTTCGCGAGCGGGACGCGCGAGGACGTCCGCGACGCCGTCGCCGCCGCAAAGGAGGCGTTCCACGACTGGGCCGACCGTCCCTGGCAGGAGCGGGTCGCGATCATCCGCGAGGCCGCCGACATCATGTCCGATCAGCGGAACGAGCTGTCGGCGCTGATGGCGATGGAGGTCGGCAAGAACCGGCTCGAGGCGCTCGGAGACGTGGAGGAGTCCGCGGACCTGCTGCGGTGGAACGCCAACGAGGTCGAGCAGAACGAGGGGTTCCGCAAGCCGATGCAGTCGCTCGGCTCGCCCGGCGAGTACTACGACGTCCTGCGCCCGTACGGCGTGTGGGCCGTGATTAGCCCGTTCAACTTCCCGATGGCGCTCGCGGCCGGCCCGTCGTCCGCCGCGCTGGTCGCCGGCAACACCGTCGTGTTCAAGCCCGCGCACATGGGTGTCTTCACCGGGTTGAAGTTGTACGAGATCTACATGGCCGCCGGCGTCCCGAAGGGCGCCTTCCACTTCCTCTCGGGTCCGGGCAGCGTGGTCGGCGACGAGATCGTCAACCACCCCGACGTCGCCGGGATCACCTTCACCGGCTCCTACGAGGTCGGGATGGGCATCTACAAGGGCTTCGCGAAAGACTTCCCCAAGCCCGTGATCTGCGAGATGGGCGGGAAGAACCCGACGATCGTGAGCGACAAGGCCGACCTGGACAAGGCGACCGACGGTGTGCTGCGGTCGGCGTTCGGGTTCGGCGGCCAGAAGTGCTCGGCCAACTCGCGCGTGTACGTGCATCGGAGCGTGTACGACGAGTTCGTCCGCCGGCTCAGGGAGAAGACCGAGAACGTCAAGATCGGCGACCCGCTCGACCGCGACGTCTATCTCGGGCCGGTGATCGACGACGGCGCGGTGGCCACGTTCGAGGAGGCGTCGAACGAGGCGAAGAAGAACGGCACGGTGGTCACGGGCGGCGAGCGGCTCACCGAGGGTGAGCTCGGGAAGGGCACGTTCGTCCAGCCCACCGTCGCGGAGGTCCCGCTCGACTCGTGGATCTGGAAGAAGGAGCTGTTCGTGCCGTTCGTCGCGGTCGCGCCCTACGACGACCTTGACGAAGCGATCCGTCTGGCCAACGACACGGAGTACGGCCTGACGGCCGGCTTCTACAGCGAGGACCGTGCCGAGATCGACCGGTGGCTGAGCTCGATCGAGGCCGGCGTCGTGTACGTGAACCGGCGGGCCGGAGCGACCACGGGCGCCTGGCCCGGCGTGCAGCCGTTCGGCGGCTGGAAGGGTTCGGGCACCAGCGGGAAGGCCGGCGGCGGCCCCTACTACGTGCAGCAGTACCTGCGGGAGCAGTCGCGCACGGTGATCGAGGAGTGAGCACGGCCGAGACGCTCGACCTGGCGACTGCCGAGGCGCCCGCGCTCGTCACCGAGATCCCCGGGCCGCAGGCGCGTGCGCGGATCGAACGGGACCACAGGGTCACGAGCCCGTCGCTCCCGCGCGCGTACGACTTCGTGCCGAGGCGCGGCGCCGGCTCCGTGATCGAGGACGTCGATGGCAACCTCTTCCTGGACCTGAACGCAGGGATCGCGGTCACGTCGACCGGCCACGCCCACCCGGACGTGGTCGCGGCGATCCAGCGCCAGGCCGAGGAGCTGCTCCACTATTCGGCGAGCGACTTCTACCTGCCGATCTACTCGGACGTGTGCGAGGAGCTGGATCGGATCGCGCCGTTCGCCGAGGGTGCTCGGAGTTTCCTGACGAACTCGGGCACCGAGGCCGTCGAAGGAGCGATCAAGCTGGCGCGCTACGCGACGGGTCGGCAGGCCGTCATCGCGATGATCGGCTCGTTCCACGGCCGATCGCTCGGCAGCGTGTCGCTCACCGCGAGCAAGGCGAAGTACCGGGCGGGGTTCGGGCCGCTGCTGCCGGGCGTGTACCACACGGTGTTCGGCGATCTGCACCACCTCGAGATCCTGTTCGAGCGTCTCGTGTCACCGTCGGAGGTCGCCGCGATCGTCGTCGAGCCGATCCAGGGCGAGGGCGGCTACGTCCTGCCGCCCGAGGGGTGGTTCGGCTCGGTGCGCGAGATCTGCGACCGATACGGGATCGTGCTCGTGGCCGACGAGGTCCAGTCCGGCATGGGGCGGACCGGGAAGATGTGGGCGATGCAGCACTTCGGCGTCGAACCCGACGTGGTGCTGGCCGGCAAGGGGATCGCGAGCGGCATGCCGCTCGGCGCGATCATCGCGCGGGACAGCCTCATGACCTGGGACGTGGGCGCGCACGGCTCGACCTACGGTGGCAACCCGCTCTCGTGCGCGGCGGCGCTCGCCACGCTGGCGCTGATCGAGCACGGCCTGATGGACAACGCGCGCGACGTGGGCGCGTTCCTGCTCGAGGGTCTGCGCGCGATCGGCGAGCGGTACCCCTCGATCACGGACGTCCGCGGGCTCGGCCTGATGATCGGCGTGGAGTTCGACCGGGCCGAGAAGATGCACGCGGTCGAGCAGGCGGCGTTCCGCAAGGGCCTACTGGTGCTCGGCTGCGGCGACTCGGTGATCCGCTTCTGTCCGGCGCTGGTGTTCGAGCGTGAGCGGGTGGACACGGCCCTCCGGCTCTTCGACGAGGTCGTCGCCGAGGTCTCGGGCGCGACGGGGTAAGCGCGTGTCACCGCTCGGTGTCGACAGCCTCACGTTCGACTGCCGCGATCCGGCGAAGGTCGGGACCTTCTGGGCGACCGTGCTCGGCTACGAGGTCGTCGAGATCGACGGGGAGGGCGCGGACATCCGCGATCCGAGCGGTGCCGGATGGCGGATCATCTTCCTCGTCGTGCCCGAGGGGAACTCGGTCAAGAACCGGCTCCACCTCGACCTGCGCCCCACGAGCTCGATGGCCGAGGAGATCGAGCGGGTGAGCGCGCTCGGCGCGTCCCAGCATCGGTACGTGACCGAGGGCGGGAGCTTCTGGACCGTGATGCTCGACCCCGAGGGCAACGAGTTCTGCATCCTGCGGGGGCCGCAGGACGGTTGGAGCCCGGAGGCATGAACGGCCGGGTGGGCATGAGCGGCCGGGTGGGCGGGACGAGCCGGCTGGGCGGGACGAGCCGGCTGGGCGGGACGAGCCGGGTGGGCGCGACGAGCAAGACCGCGACGATGGCCGACGCGGTCCGGGAGCTGGTCCGCGACGGCGACACCGTGG
>Ga0207981_1000169_pt1 | contig 10229 bp, 8 predicted proteins | sample SoimicmetaGmgLPC_FD_188327 | JGI IMG/M metagenome (GOLD analysis project Ga0207981, IMG submission 188327) | Soil and rhizosphere microbial communities from Laval, Canada - mgLPC (SPAdes) (version 2) | ecosystem: Environmental > Terrestrial > Deep subsurface > Rock core/Sediment | place: Laval... | reverse complement strand
GATACCCCGCGCACGGAGCTGTACGACAACGTGCGTGATGCGAGCACTGCGGGAATCGACCCGCGCCTTCCGCTCGAAGTACGCCACGCGATCGCCAACCTCGACCGCCTTTGGGAGACCGATTTCCTGGACGAGCACGGTGGCGCGCTGTCGGCGATGACGTTCCGCGGCGATTCGCGCAGCCCCGATGAGATCTTCAAGGACGGGTTCCACGCATGGGCGAAGGGTGCCGACGCGTCCCCGGAAATCGGCGCCCACCAGGACGTGGGCAACATGGCATTGAGCAACTTTGTATCGACGTCAAAATCGCCGGTCGTAGGCGAGCGATACGCCAAACCCGGCCGCGATGAAGGCGCGAACTGGGTCTACATCATGCACCAGCAGAAGGGCCTGGATCTCAACAAGCGTCTCGGCGAAGCCTCGCTTTACCCGCGCGAACACGAAGTCGCGGTGCCCGACCACGTCGATCCGCGCCTGATCGTAGGCGCCTACAGCGTGGACGAGGACGGCATTGTGCCGGGCACGTTCGTCGGCAACCCGAGATTTGAGCTGGCCTCCGATGCGTCCGCGCGCCATGCCTTGCTGGTGGACGCGAGCTCTCGCCTGGCCACGCGCCACGCGCAACTGGCGAACCAGGTCGCGACCGCGACCGCGAAGGCGAAGAACAACGGCGGAGGTCTGTTCCGCAAGAAGGACAAGACGCTGGAGCAGATGAAGAAGGAGCTTGCAGTCGTCGAAGGCCAGCTCGCCGGCCTCATGCAGGAAATGCAGGACACTGCCCGGCAACAGGCCAATCGCCGGGATTTCATCGAGTAACGCAGGCACCCCGCCGCGACCGCCTCCGGCGGTCCGCGGCATGGCAGAACTTTCCGCCTCGCAAAGCGGAATTTGCGAATCGAATCGTGTGGAAAGACTCGTGACCATGTCGCACCGCATGAGATCGCGGTGTCCTTATCCGCGTGCGGCATGCACGCATTCCAAAGAGGAAATCCGAAATGAAGAAGCTGTCCCTGCTGGCGGCGACGTTCGTCGCCGCATTCGCCTCGCTGCCGGCCACCGCCGCCGACGGCACCATCAACATCGAGGGCGAAGTCACCAGCAACACGTGCGTCATCAACGCCGCCGACACCAACCAGACGATCACGCTGCCGAAGATCAACGTCAGCCAGCTCGCCGCGCAGGGCGCCTCGGCGGCGCACTCGCGATTCGTCATCCGCATCAGCGGCTGCGCGGGTTCCGCCACCAACGCCCGGGCGTTCTTCGAAGCCAACGGCGTCAACGTCGACTACACGCAGAACGCGCTGAAGAACCTCATCACTACGACCGACAAGGCGCAGGGCGTCGGCTTCGCGTTGTGGAACGAGAGCAATCGCCAGCGCATCAAGATCGGCACCCCGGGCAACGACCACGGCACCAGCTGGATCCCGGTCAGCGGCGCGGGCCCGGTCGAGCTGGGCTATGAAGCCAGCTACCTGCGCACCACCACCGCGGCGATCGTGCCGGGCAAGGTGCGTGGCCAGGTGCAGTTCTCCATCGATTACAACTGACGACCCCGGCCCGGCGCGCGCGAACGCGCGCGCGCCGGGTCCTGCGGGCGGGAGCTTCCCATGGACATCCGATTCGACGGCCATGCCCGGCATGGCTGGCGCGCCTTCGCGCGCGCGTGCATCGCTTCGCTCGTTCTCGTGGCGGGTGCCGTGCATGCAGGCGTGGTGATCGAAGGCACGCGCGTGGTGTATCCCACCAACGAGCGAGAAGTGGTCGTGCGCATGACGAACCAGCGCGCGCATCCGGTGCTGGTCGAGGCGTGGATCGAGCACCCGGCGGGTGCGGCGGATCCGGACGCGCCCGTGCCGTTCGCGATGACGCCGCCCCTGTTCCGCCTGGATCCGGGCAAGGGCCAGAGCCTGCGCATCTTCCAGCTTCCGGGCCCGGTGCCCACGGACCGCGAAGCACTGTACCTGCTCAACGTGCGCGACATCCCGCCGAAGGCCGCCGATGCGGGCGACGACGGGCAACTGTCGATCGCCTACCGCAGCCGGCTGAAGCTGTTCCATCGTCCCGCCAACCTGTCGATGCAGGCGAAGGATGCGCCGCAGGCCTTGCGCTGGAATGCCGATGGCACGTCGGTGCGCGTGCACAACCCGACGCCGTACTTCGTCACCATCACCGAATTCGAACCCCAGGACGGCAAGGCGCAGCCGCTCAGCGGCGTCATGGTGGCCCCGTTCGCCGATCTCGCGATCGCGCTGGAGTCGGGCAACACGCTGCGTCCGGCGCAGCCGTTCCATTTCACCATCCTCAACGACCTCGGCGGCGCCGTGCGCATGGCCGGGAAGGCGAACGCATCGCCATGAACACGACCCGGCGCACATCCCTACGACGCAAAGGATTGCGCCTGAAAACGCTGGTCGGCGCGATGCTCCTCGCCGACCCGGCGCGTCACGCCTTGGCCGATCCGCTCGAGAGCGGCGGCACGGTCGAATTCGACGCGGGCATGCTCGGTGCGGCGCACAAGGGCGCCGACCTGTCGCGATTCGCGCTGGGCAATCCCGTCGACCCGGGCGACCACGACGTGCAGGTGGTGGTGAACGGCATTTCGATCGTGCGGCGTCGCACGCGCTTCGACGTGCCCGATGGCCGCACCGGCGCGGAAGCTTGCGCCGACAGCGACCTGCTCGACATCGCCGGCGTGCGCGACGATGTGCGCCGCACGATCGAAGCGACGCATCAAGCCTCGCGCTGCCTGCCGCTGGATGTCGCGATCCCAGGCGCGAAGTCGCACTACGACAGCGGCGACTACGTGTTGTCGCTCTCGATCCCGCAGGCGGACCTGGACTACATGGCCCGTGGCGAAACCGATCCGTCGACGTGGGAGACCGGCATCACCGCCGCGCGCCTGAACTATTCGGTCTCCTCCTACGCCACGCAGGTGGCCGACCAGCCCGACTACCGCAGCTCCGCCATCCACCTCGACGCCGGTGCGAACCTGGGCGCGTGGCGATTCCGCCATCGCTCCATGCACCACTGGACGCGCGAAGGCAGCAGCAGCCAAGTGCTGGCGGCCTACGCCGAAACCGACGTGCCCAAGCACCGCGCGCGCGCCGTCTTCGGCGACTTCAACACCACCGGCGTGCTGTTCGATTCGATCGGGCTGCGCGGCGTGGCGTTCGAATCCGACGAGCGCATGTGGCCCGATTCGCAGCGTGGCTACGCGCCGGAAGTGCGGGGCATCGCCCATGGCAACGCCGTCGTCACCATTCGGCAGAACGGCCACGTCATCCATGAAGTGAACGTGCCCGCGGGCGCGTTCGTCATCCGCGATCTGTATCCGACCGGTTACGGCGGTGCGCTCGACGTGACCGTGACCGAAGCCGACGGCCGCCAGGAGGTCTTCATCGTGCCCTACGCTTCAGTGCCGCAGTTGCTGCGGCCGGACAACGCCCGTTTCAGCATCGCGCTGGGGCAGTGGCAGGGCTTCGGCGCGGAGGGCAACCCGCTCGTGCTGCAGGCGACGGGGCAGCGGGGCTTCAACAACCTGGTCACCGGATATACCGGATTCCAGGCCAGCGACGACTACGCCGCGGTGTTGCTCGGCACGGGCCTCAACACGCGCTTCGGTGCGTTCGCGTTCGACGGCACGCAGTCCTTTGCGCAGAACGGCCTGGGCACCGAAGCGGGCCAGAGCTGGCGCCTGAGCTACAGCCACTTCCTGCCTTCGACCGATACGACGGTGATGGTGGCGGCGCACCGGCATGCCACGCGCGACTTCTGGTCGCTCGACGACCAGATCGCCCAGCGTGCGCAGTGGCGCGAAGGCATGGAAGAGATGCGCTTCGCGCGCGCCCGCAACCAGTTCGAATTGCAGCTCAACCAACCGCTTGGACGGGGGAGCTTGCACGCCAGTGCCTCGTTGCGGGACTTCTGGGATCGCAACGTGCCCGAGCGTCATGCGCAGCTCAGCTACGCGTTCAACATCGGACAGGTCGGTTTGAGCCTGGCGGGCCGCTGGCGCGAGAACGACGCGGGGCAGGTCGGCGAGGTCTACGCGAGCATCACCTTGCCGCTGGGTGGTTCGTCGCGCTCGTCGCATCGCGTGTCGGCCAATGCGGGCTACGCGCGGGATCGCGGCCAGTTCGGCGCGGTGTCGCTCAGCGGCAGCGGCGGTCGCGAACAGCGCGCCCACTACGGCGTGACCGCGAGCCGCGACGGCAACGGCGCCGGCGTGCGTGCAAGCGCGAATGCCGGTTACGAAGGCAGCAAGGGTCGCCTGAGCATGATGGCGGGCCGCGCATCCGGGCAGACGCAGTGGAGCGCGAGCGCCGACGGCGGCCTGCTGTGGCACCGCGACGGAATCACGCTGGGGCCGTCGATGTCCGACACCGTCGCACTGGTGCGCGCTCCCCAGGCCGCCGGCGCGCGCCTGGTCAACGCGCCGTCGGTGCGCGTGGATGGCCGCGGCTTTGCGATCGTGCCGTCGCTCGCGCCGTATCGCCGCAACGTCGTCGACATCGATCCGCGGGGCATCGATGCGCAGGTGCGCTTCGCCGCGACCAGTACCGAGACCGTGCCGCGCGCCGGCGCGATCGTCCGCGTCGGCTTCGACACCGCGCGCGAGCGCAGCTGGATGCTCCGTGCGCAGCGCGAAGGCGGCGGCGTCGCCCCCTTCGGCGCGCAAGTGCGCGATGCCGCCGGTGCGGTGCTCGGCATCGTGGGGCAGGGCGGCGTGGCGTATCTGTCCGGGGAGCCCGCACCGGGCGCGCTGCGCGTGCACTGGGGCGACGCCGAACACCAGCAATGCCACGTCGAGGATGGCCGGCCCTCCGGCCAGGACGCTGCGGCGTTGTTGCCGCACGTTGTCGCGCCCTGCGTGGCGCCGCAACAGGAGGGTTGACCATGGAACGCATCGGCTTCGCTCGAATCCTGTTCGCCTGCGTGCTCGGCACGGTGGCGTGGCTCGCGCCCGGCAAGGCGTCGGCGATCAACTGCACCCCCGACGACTCGCAGTTGCGTTTGTCCGTGCCGTCGCAGGTGTACGTGAATCGCCTGACGGCCGCAGGCCCCATCACCACGCCCAATACGCAAGGCACGCAGTTGGTCTGCACCGGGGGCCCGGTGGGCACGCCCATCGAGGTCGCCCTGCGCGTGCATCCCACGTTGCAGGCGCGCGCCAACGAATGGGGCGCGGGCCTGTTGCTCGAATCCTCCGTGCCTGGCCTGGGCGTCATCGTGCAAACGACATCGCCGGTGATGATGACGCAGGAGTTCCAGGTCATCCAGACGATCAATCGCAACGGATCGCTTGCGCAGTCGCTGCTGCCCGTCGAGGTCCGCGCGATGCTCGCGAAACATGGCGACGTGGATCTCATGCAGGACCATTCGCTGCACGGCATCCCGCTGATCGAAATGGCCTGGCGCGCGCCCGGCGTGCAGGACGCGTGGCAATACGTCACCACGTGGTCGTTGCACGCCTTCGTCGCGGGCACGCAGAACGTGCTGACTGAGACCTGCTACCTCGGTCCCGATGCCACGACGCCGCTGGTGCGCACCGAAACGCTGGGCCCCGTCGGTGCGGGCGATTTCGGCGGCGTGGGCGAAGAAGCCGCGGGCCGCCAGGTGAGCGGAACGCTGCTGCTGACCTGCCGCAACTACGCGGGCGGTTTGATGACGGTGTCGTCCGACCAGGCGCATCCGACGCTGCCGGGCGTGTTGCGCAACGGACTGACGGGCGATGGCGCCGCCTCCGGCATCGGCGTCCGGGTGCGCAACACGGTTGGCGGCCCGGAGTGGAATTTCCTCGCACCGTGGCCGATCCCCGGGTTCCGGGAAAGCCTCCGGCACCACCATTTCTCGTACTACATGCGCTACCTGCAGATCGATCCGGCGATCACGCCGGGCGCGTTCAAAGCCACGATCACGTTCACCGTCCACTACGACTGACGTCGATCTTCCCCTCGGGTCAATGGCGGTGCCACGCACCGCCGGGTGAAATCCTGCGCATGAACCGACACCACGCCGCGCCCCGCGCGAAACCGCGCCTGCGGATTTCGCTCCTCGCCCTGTCCCTGCTGTCGGCCTTCGCCGCGCACGCGCAGACGTTCAACGAACTCGATGCGCTGCGCCAGCGCGAGGAGCGCGAGCGCCTGGAGCAGGACATCCTGCGCCAGATGGAGGAACAGCAGCAGCGCCAGCAGCAAGCAACCCCCGCGCCGCCGACGACGCCGGCGCCTGCATTGCCGGAGCTGGCCGGGCACGAATTCCGCATCGATCGCGTCACGCTGCAAGGCGAACGCCGTCCGCCTGCATCGCGCCGCAAGATCATGGCGGAGTACGAAGGCCGCACGCTCGGCGCGCCGCAGATGCTGGAGCTCGTGCGCGAGCTGATGAACGACTACGCACGCGAAGGCTTCGTCACCACCACCGTGGTGCTGGTGCCGCAGAACCTCAAGCAGGGCACGCTCGTCCTGGGCGTGCAGTGGGGCAAGGTGAAGGGGTGGCGCTTCGACGGACACGAAGCGACGGGCATGTCCGAGCACGCGACGCTGGCGATGTTGCCGCGCGTGGAAGGCGACCTGCTCAACATCCGCGCCGTCGACCAGGCGGTGGAGTCCTTGAACAACGGTCGCCAGCAAGCCACGGTCGACATCGTTCCGGCCGACGAAACGGGATACTCCTGGCTCGACGTGCGCCTTCATCCGCGCCTGCCGGTGAGCGCGAACATCGGCCTGGACAATTCGGGGACTTCGATCAAGTCCGGCGACGGGCGCTTGCGCACGACGGTGGGCGCAACGGCGCGCGGTTTCGGCGCCGACGTGTGGAGCATGGGCGCGACCAGGCGCCACTACTACGACGGCTACGAGGCATCCGAGGACAGCCGCAACCTCTCCGTGTCGATGCCCTTGGGTTTCTGGGACATCGAGTTGCGCCACGGTGATTCGCGCTACCAGCGGATCTTGCGTTCCGGGTATGGTGGCTACGATTCGAGCGGAGCATCGGTCGACCAGAACCTGAAGATCGGCCGCACGGTGTCGCGTTCCAAACGCGGCAAGACCGACATGACCTTGCGCATCCAGCGCAAGGACAACGAGAACTTCATCAACGACGCGCTGCTGGAGGTGAACAGCAAGGTCTACACCGACCTCGTGCTGGGCGTTTCGCGCGTGGACCAGGTGTTCGGCGGTTCCTTCTACGCCGACGCCAGCTGGAGTCGCGGCACGCGCTGGCTGGGCGCCAACGACGTGACGATCAATGCGGAAGGACACACGCCCGCGCTGTACTACAAGTACGCCGGCAACGTGAGTTGGACGCGCGGCTTCGGCACCCGTCGAATGGACTATTCTCTGCGCGGCGGTTGGCAGTACACGCCGCGCAAGCTTTTGACGGCCAACAAGTTGACGGTCGGCGACGAATATTCTGTGCGCGGTTTCAAAGGCGACTCGGTGTTTGGAGACAAGGGTGCGTACCTGTCGAACACGTTGAACGTGCCGATCGCCGCGGGCTTCGTGGGGTTCGTCGGCGCCGATGTCGGCGTGGTCCAGGACAACGTGCCCGATGCTAAGAAAACGGTCGTGAGTAGTTGGGCGGTGGGCGTGAGCGGAAGCTGGCGCAATGCGAGCATCACCCTGACGCATGCCGCGCCGATCAAGTCGCCGTACCCGACCAAGGGCGACGTGCTGTATGCGATGGCCTCGCTGCGCTTCTGAGGGCGAACTCGACAGCAGCCGGCTTGACGGTCGCGTCACGATCTCAGGCGTATTCTCCCCACCGTCAAGGAAATCCAGCACGCGTTCGAAGGAACAACAGGTTCCGACGGACAACGACAAACCGCCGGACGACCTTGGCGCTCGGAAGGCTCGATCCCCTCCAGACCCTTGAAAAAGGTCCGTGAGATCGGGCCTTCTTTTTGCGCCGCAAAAAGAAGGCCCGCAAAACTTTGCCATGCAAAGTTTTGTGCCGGGGGGCGCGCATGCCTTAACCCCCGCTGCCGCGGCGCCCCTTCAACAAGAAGGGGCTGGGGCACCCGATCTGGGCGCGGCTATCGCGCTGGGCGATGGTTGCGCGGCGATCTGGGTGGGCGCATTGTCGCTGGCGCCTGAATTGGGGAGGAGTCCCGGTGACGCGCTGGGTGATTGCGGTCGTGGGGTTCGCCTGCGCTTTCGGCGCACGCGCCGAAGAGCCTCGCCTGACGATGGAAGGATATGGGCCCGCGCGGATCGGGATGACGCGCGACGCGTTGTCGTCCGCGCTCGGCGCGCCCGTCGTGGTTCCGGATATCTACGCTGGGGAGGATCCGAACGGGTGCATCCAGGTGTATGCGGGCAGTCCCGCCACGCCGACGCGGTCGTTGCGGGAGGACGTCATCTATATGCTCGTGGAAGGCCGGCTGGCGCGCATCGACGTCGTCGAACCTACTGTCGAATCGCTGTCCGGAATCCGAGTGGGCAAGCCCGAAGCGGATGTGCTGCGAACCTATGGCGGGCGCATCGCCAGTTCGCCCCATTTCTACGGGGACGCAGGCGACCATTACCTCACCTTGCGTTCGCAGGATGGTCGACTCGGGATGCGGTTCGAGACCATCGAGGGCAAAGTCACCGCGTTCCGTGCGGGCACTGCCGAAGCCATCGAGTACGTCGAAGGATGTCTGTAAGCCGGGAGGTCCAGTCCATGGGTCAGCAGTTCCTGCAGATCACGCCATTCATGCTCGTGCCCGAGGTGGAGGCGGCGCTGGCGTTCTTCGACGACATCCTCGGGTTCAAGGCGACGTATCGCGAGGACGGGTACGCATACGTGGAGCGCGACGGGGTGGCGTTCCGGATCCTGCAGGAGGGCGAGGGGAATCCCTTCGTGCCGGGGACGCGGCGCTTCGCGTATTACATCGATGTGCGCGATGTCGATGCGCTGTATGCGGAACTGAAGCCGAAGCTCGACACGCTGCCGCCCCGAGATGTGCACGGGCCGGCGGACAAACCCTATCGGCAACGCGAGTTGTTGGTGGTCGCGCCGGACGGGAACCTGATTGCGTTCGGGCAGGCGATCAAGCCGGCGGAGTGACGGCCCGCGTCAAACGTCGCTCGGCGCCACTTCGCGCAGCTTGCCTTCATGCAGTTCCAGCACGCGGTCCAAGCGCCGCGCCAGGCTGCGGTCGTGCGTCACCAGCACCAAGCTCGTGCGCTGCGCATGGTTGAGCTCGAGCATCTGCGCGAACACGTTGGCCGCGGTCTTTTCGTCGAGGTTGCCGGTGGGCTCGTCGCCCAGGACGCACGCAGGCTTGTTGACCAGCGCGCGGGCCACGGCGGTGCGCTGGCGCTCGCCGCCGGACAGCTCGCCCGGCTTGTGGTCCAGGCGATGCCCGAGGCCGACCGACTCCAGCAATTCCTTCGCACGCTGGCGCGCCGACGGAATCGCCGTGCCGTTCAGCAGCACCGGCAGCATCACGTTCTCCAGCGCCGTGAATTCCGGCAGCAGGTGGTGGAACTGGTAGACGAAGCCGAGTGCGCTGTTGCGCAACCTGCCGCGCGCAGCGTCCGACAGCGTGCTCATCTGCTGGCCGGCCACCCACACTTCGCCCGCGGTGGGCACATCGAGCCCACCGAGCAAGTGCAGCAGCGTGCTCTTGCCGGCGCCCGACGCACCGAGGATCGCGACCGTTTCGCCTTCCGCCACCGCCAGGTGCAGGTCGTGGAAGACGTGCGTGCGCAGCGATCCTTCCGCGTAGGTCTTGGCCAGGCCATCGGCGCGCAGGACCTCACTCATAGCGCAGCGCCTCCGCCGGCGCCGTGCGCGCAGCGCGCCAGGCCGGATACAGGGTGGCGATGAACGCCATGCCGAGCGCCACCAGCGCGATCGTCGCGACGTCGTCGGCCTTCAGTTCGGTCGGCAGGCCGGTGATGTAGTACACGTCCTCCGGCAGCAACTGCACGCCGAGGACGCGCTCGATCAGCGAGAGGATGCGATCGAGGTTGAGCGTGAGCGCGATGCCGCCGACCACGCCGAGCACCGTGCCGATGATGCCGATCAGCGTGCCCTGGACCATGAACACCTGCATCACGCCGCGCGGCGTGAGGCCGAGCGTGCGCAGGATGGCGATGTCCGCCTGCTTGTCGGTCACCAGCATCACCTGCGAGGAGACCAGGTTGAAGGCGCCCATCGCGATCAGCAGCGAGAGCAGGATCGCCATCACCGTCTTTTCCATCTTGAGCGCGCGGAACATGTTGGCGTTCTCGCGCGTC
>Ga0207981_1000168_pt1 | contig 10259 bp, 9 predicted proteins | sample SoimicmetaGmgLPC_FD_188327 | JGI IMG/M metagenome (GOLD analysis project Ga0207981, IMG submission 188327) | Soil and rhizosphere microbial communities from Laval, Canada - mgLPC (SPAdes) (version 2) | ecosystem: Environmental > Terrestrial > Deep subsurface > Rock core/Sediment | place: Laval... | reverse complement strand
CCGCGAACCGGGCATGGAATACAAGGCGGACATCGCCACCGAATCCGCGGCGGCGGTCGCCGGCGGCCTGACCAGCTTCATGGACATGCCGAACACCAACCCGCCCACGCTCGACAGCGCGGCGCTGGAAGACAAGTACCGCCGCGCCACCGGCCGCGCATGGGGCAACTTCGGTTTCTACCTCGGCGCCAGCAACGACAACCTGGAAGCCATCCGCGCGCTCGACCCGCTGCGCGCACCGGGCATCAAGGTGTTCATGGGCGCCTCCACCGGCAACATGCTGGTCGACAACCCGGAAACGCTGGACGCGATCTTCCGCGAGGCGCCCACGCCGATCATCACGCATTGCGAAGACACGCCGATGATCGACGCCGAGCTCGCCCGCTACAAGGCGAAGTACGGCGACGACATCCCCGCCGAGTTCCACGCCGACATCCGCTCGCGGGAGGCCTGCAAGAAGTCGACGATGCTGGCGATGGAGCTCGCACGCCGCAACAACTCCCGGCTGCACGTGCTGCACATCAGCACCGCCGATGAGCTGGCGCTGTTCGAACGCGGCCCGCTGATCCGCGGCGACGGTTCGCGCAAGCGCATCACGGCGGAAACCTGCATCCACTTCCTGCGCTTCGATCGTGCGGATTACGCCAAGCTCGGGAATTTCATCAAGTGCAACCCGTCGATCAAGGAGGCCAGCGACCGCGAGGCGCTGATCGCCGCCTTGGCCGACGACGTGGTCGACGTGCTGGCCACCGACCACGCGCCACACACGCTGGAAGAAAAGATGCGCCCCTACACCAGCGCGCCGAGCGGGCTGCCGCTCGTGCAGTACGCGCTGGTGGCCGCGCTGGAACTGGTGCACGAAGGCCGCCTGACGAATGCGCAGGTGGTGCAGAAGGTGTCGCATGCGCCGGCGCAGTTGTTCGACGTGTCCCAGCGCGGCTTCCTGCGCGAGGGCTACATGGCCGACCTGGTGCTCATCGACGACACGCCGTTCACCGTGCGCCGCGAGGACGTGCTGTCGAAATGCGGCTGGTCGCCGTTCGAAGGGCGCACCTTCCATTCGCGCATCGGGGCGACGTGGGTGAATGGCGTGCTGGCGTGGGATGGCGAGCGGCTCGCGGGCACGCCGGGCGGGCAGCGGCTGGAGTTCGCGCGCTGATGACCGTTGGCCGTCATCCCTGCGCACGCAGGGATCCAGGAGGGCGTCGCGCCGTCTGGATTCATGCTTTCGCAGGAATGACGGTTTTGGTCGCGGGAATGACGATGTTGGTGGCGGGGTGTTCCGCGACGCCCGTGGCGGTCGTTCGACACGCACCGAACGACCCGCCCGCCAGCATGCCGGGCACGCGCGGGACCGTCTTGCCGAAGGACGTCGAACAAGGCGCGCTCGTCATCGGATCGACGTCACCCGGCGCAAAGGTGGAATTCGCCGGAAGGCAAGTGCGCGTTTCGCCCGAAGGCATCTTTGTCGTCGGCATCGGCCGCGATGCGGTCTCGCCCGCCCTCGTCGCGATCACGCAGGCGGGCACCGGCCGCGTCGAATATCCGATCACCGTGCGTCCGCGCGACTTCCCGGTCGAACGCGTCACCGGCGTGCCGCCGCAGACCGTGCGGCCGCCACCGGACATCGCGGCGCGCATCGAACGCGAACAGGCGCAAGTCAGCGCAGCCCGCACGCGCGACGACGCGCGCATCGATTTCGAACATGCGTTCACCTGGCCGGTCGAAGGCCGCATCAGCGGCCGCTTCGGCAATCGCCGCACCTACGTGTTGCCCGACGGCACCGAGGATCCGCAGACACCGCACTCGGGCATGGATATCGCGGCGCCGTCCGGCACGCCGGTGCGCGCGCCCGCGGGCGGCATCGTCACCTTCGCCAATCCCGATCTCTACCTCACCGGTGGCACGGTGCTGCTCGACCATGGCCACGGTGTCAGTTCCAACTTCCTGCACCTCTCGCGCATCGACGTGCACGTGGGCGATCGCGTCGAACAAGGCCAGGTCATCGGCGCGGTCGGCGCGACGGGACGCGCAAGCGGCCCGCACCTGCACTGGGGCATGAACTGGTTCGAGGTGCGGGTGGATCCGCTGCTGGTGTTGCCGCGCGACGCGGCACGCTGAGCGCGAGCGTCAGGTCGCGTTGCGGCCCGACACGCGCGCGACCGCATCATGCGGATGCAGGCTTTCGAAGTGCGCCACCGCGATGTCGTAGCGCTCCACGCGCGCATCGCCGGCGAGCGCGGCGGCCACGCGGCGCGCGGCGTCTTCGCAGAACATCAGGTTGGCCGCATTGAGTTCGGCGAAGGCTTGTTCGTCTTCGCGCTTCACCGCGGTCTGCACCGGCGTGCCGAGCGCGGCTTCCACCGCATCGACGAGCGGCAGCAGCGGGAGTTCGTCGAACGCGGGGCGCAACGCCACGCGCACGTCGGCGCGGCTGCGCTGGGCATGCGGCGTCGCGGCCAGGCCGCGTTCGGATTCCAGCCACTCGCGCACGACCTGCGTGGAGATCGGGCGCGCGGTGGAGAAATCGTCGGCGAAGCGATCGGCGTTGCGCTGGCGCGAGAGCGCCGCGGAGGCGGGACACGTGCTCGAGTACTCGACGGCGAAACCGAGCGTCAGCTGCAGGTGGCCGTCCGCGAGTTCGGCATCGATCGACACCGGATAGCGCTTCCAACCCAGGTGGCCGCTCGCCAACGCGGGCCGTTGCAGCAAATGTTCGTAGCGGATGTGCAGGCGCGCGCGCGTCGACAATCCCTGCTGCGAATCGACGAACCCCTGCAGCACGCGGCGCAAGCCCGGCGGCGTGATCGCTTCGCTCGCGAAGGCTTGCTGCAGTTGCAGGTACAGGCGCGACATGTGGATGCCGCGCGCATCGCCGTCCTTCAGATCGACGGCGACATCGACTTCCGCCGCCACCTGCACCGTCGTGCCATCGGCATCATGGATGCGCACCGGCACCGCGATGCGATCCATGCCCACCCAGTCCAGCGGGCGCGCGAGCGCGGCGGCTTCGTGCGCGACGTCGGGCAGGCCGGACGGGGCGTTCGCGGGACGCATGTTCGATGAGGGCGTGGTGCCTGACATGAGGCGCGCATTGTAGCCACCGCGCGCCCGGGCCGGGATCACGCTGGCGGAACGCAGGATTTCCGGGCCGGGCCCTTGAACCGGGACTCGTTCGACGGGGCCCCGATGGCCGGCCCAGCGATCAGCGGCGCGCCGCCTGCCAGGAGGTCAACAGCGCCCGCCAGGCCGGCAGCGGCCGGCCCGCATCGCCGCCCTTGGCGAAGCGCTGCAAGCGCTCGCGCACCAGCGAGGCATGCAGCCGCCCGGCCACGGAGCCGTCGTGCGGCGCCGGCCAGCGCGCCAGCAGGTCCGCCGCGCACGCGCGTGCGGCCGTGTTCGGCGCCGCGCCCTGGCCCGCCTTCGCCACGAATTCCAGCGGCGCGCTCGCGTCCCCACCCTCGAGCACGCGCTCTGCGAGCAAGCCGAGCGCCACGCTCTCCATCGGCGCCGGCGTGCTGCTGCCGAAGACCGTCTGCGCCACGCTGGCCACGCTCTGCGCGAACGGTTCGATCACGCGCACGGCTTCATCGGTGTCGCCTGCGCGCTCGCGCGAGGCGAGCAGCATCGGCAGGCTCCACGCCAGCGTGCTCCACGCCGCGGGCAAGGGTTGCAGCACGTTGCCCAGCGGATGGCGGCGCGCGCCCTTGCGCCAGCCCTGCAATTCCTCGCCCCACCACGCCAGCTTGGCTTCGCCCGGGCGCGGATCGCTGCCGCGCCACGCGGCATGCGTGAGTTCATCGCGCAGCGCGAACCACGCGAGCGCGCGTTCGCGGTGCAGCGGCGGCACGAAAGGCTCGGCGAGCGGCCACTCCGGCCAGTGCGTGCGCCACTTGTCGATCACGGTGTCGACGGCGGGATCGCGAACGACGGACGTCGACATCTCAGCGCTCCGGCCAGGCGTGGGCGTTGCACAACAGGTGCGGCGATTCGACGAGCACATCGCCCTGCCACGCCATCGGATCGTCTTCGTGCAATCGATACCCCCACAGGGCGACGACGCTGCGCATCTCCGCCGCGCGCGCCGCGATGATGTCGCGCTCGTCGTCGCCGACGTAAACGCAGTCGGCCGGCGTCACGCCCAACACCTGCGCGGCGTGCAGCAACGGCAGCGGATGCGGCTTGCGTTCGGGCAAGGTGTCGCCGCCGATCAGGATCGCGCAGCGCGTTTCCCAGCCGAGCATCGGCATGGTCTGGCGCGCGAGGTACTCGGGCTTGTTGGTGACGATGCCCCATGCGGTGCCGGCGTCTTCCAGCGCGCGCAACATCGCATCGACGCCGTCGAACAGGGCGCTGTGCTTGCCGAGTTCGCGCTCGTAGATCTCCAGGAATTCCGGGATCCAGAGGTTGCGTTCTTCGGCGGGAACGTCCGGGAACGCGGCGGCCGTCATCGCGCGCGCGCCTTTCGACACGACCGGGCGCAGGACCTCCATCGCCATCGGGCCGCGGCCGCGCGCGGCGCGCATCGCATCCACGGTGGCCAGCATGTCCGGCGCGCTGTCGAGCAGCGTGCCATCCAGGTCGAACAACGCCACGCGCGGAAAGGCACGCGCTCCTGCAACTGCGGTCATGCGGGCTTCCGTGCGCAGGCGAGGTAGTTCACGTCGGTGCGCTTGCCCACGCGCGCCGCGTTGCGCCACGGCTCGTAGAGCAGGCCGCTGACGTCTTCGAGTTCGAAACCGGCCTCGCGCAACCATGCCGCGAGTTCCGAGGGCTTGATGAAATCGCGGTACTGGTGCGTGCCCTTGGGCAGGATGCGCGCGATGTATTCCGCGCCGACGATGGCCAGCGCGAACGCGGCCGGCGTGCGGTTCAACGTCGACAGGAACAGGCGGCCGCCCGGCTTGAGCATGCGCGCGCAGGCGGCGAGCACCGACGGCGGATCGGGCACGTGTTCGAGCATCTCCATGCAGGTGATCGCGTCGAACGCGGCGGGCATCTGCTCGGCCAGCGTTTCGGCGGCGACCTGGCGATAGTCCACCTTCACCCCGGACTCGAGGCCATGCAGGCGCGCGATCTTCAGCAGGTCGGGCGCGAGGTCGATCGCGGTGACGTCCGCGCCGGCCGCGGCCATCGCTTCGCTCAGCAAACCACCGCCGCAGCCGATGTCGAGCACGCGCGCACCGGCGAGCGGCGCGCGTTCGGCGACGTACGACAGGCGCGCGGGATTGAGCGCATGCAGCGCCTTCTGCGGGCCGTTCGGATCCCACCAGCGATGTGCGAGCTGGTTGAAGCGGTCCAGTTCGGCCTGGCGGAAGTTGTCGGACTGCGCGTCGGTGTTCATGCCGCTCCGCTGTGGGCTGGCGCCGTCCGCACCGCGGCGATGCGGTCGCGCCATTGGCGCGCGTTGGCGATGAGCGCGTCGGTATCCAGGTCCACCAGCACGCGACGATCGAGCTTGCGATGGCCGGCGATCCACACATCGCTCACCTGCTGGCGGCCGCAGGCGTACACGAGTTGCGAAACGACGTGGTACAGCGGCTGCGTTTCGAGTGCGTCCAGGTCCACGCACACCAGGTCGGCCTGCTTGCCCGGCTCGATCGACCCGATGCGGTCGTCGAATTCCAGCGCCTGCGCGCCACCGAGCGTCGCCGCACGCAGCGTGGCGAAGGCATCGAACGCGGCAGCGTCCTCGCCCACGCCCTTGGCGAGCAGCGCGGCGGTGCGCATCTCGCCGAACATGTCGAGGTCGTTGTTGCTGGCCGCGCCATCGGTGCCGAGGGCGAGGTTGACGCCCGCCTTCGACAGCTTCGCCACCGGGCAGAACCCCGAGGCGAGCTTGAGGTTGGATTCCGGGCAATGCGCCACGCTCACGCCGCGTTCGGCGCACAGGGCGATCTCGGCGTCGGTGAGTTGCGTCATGTGCACGGCGATCAGGCGATCGTTGACCAGGCCCAGGCGATCCAGGCGCGCGAGCTGACGTTGCCCGAGCGTGCGCTGCGCTTCCGAGACCTCGTGCGCGGTTTCGTGGATGTGGCAGTGCACCGGCACGTCGAGCTGGTCGGAGAGCATGCGGATGCGTTCGAAGTTCGCATCCGACACCGTGTACGGCGCATGCGGCGCGAAGGCGGTCGCCACCAGCGCATCGTTGCGCCACTGGTCGTGCACTTCGCCCGCGCGGTCGAAGTATTCGTCCGCCGTGCGCGCCCACGCGGTGGGGAAATCGATGATCGGCAAGCCCACGCGCGCACGGAAACCGTGCCGGCGATAGGTCGCGGCCTGCACGTCGGGGTAGAAGTAGTTTTCGTTGCAGCAGGTGGTGCCGCCGCGGAGCATTTCGGCGATGGCGAGCGTGACGCCGTCGGCCACGAACTCCGGGCCGATCACCGCGGCCTCGATCGGCCAGATGTGGCCCTGCAGCCATTCCATCAGTGGCAGGTCGTCGGCGACGCCGCGCAGCAGCGTCATCGGGTTGTGCACGTGCGCGTTGACGAGGCCGGGGATCAGCGCCGCATTCGGGCGCGAGACGACGTCCTTCGCGTTGAAGCGCGCGCGCGCCTCGGCGATCGGCAGGACCGCGACGATGACGCCGTCGGTCACCGCCACGGCGTGGTCGTCGAGGACCACGCCATGCGGCACCACCGGCACGACATGGCCGGCTTCGATCAACAGATCGCAGTCGAGCGGCGCGCTCACCAGACCCCGGCGCCGAGCGCGTAGGTCAGGCCGAAGGCCCCGGCGCCGAACAGCAGCCACGCCAGGATCATCAGGCGCAGCGCTTCGAAGTAGGACAGCGTCCGCACGCGCCCCGGGAAGATCCGGGGCAGCGTGGTATTCCACAGCCACAGCACCGCGCCGGCGGCGACGAGGACGCCGAACAACCAGCCGGCGAGATAAACGGCGGTCGAGGAATCCATGTCCATCGGATTACTTCACGCGGCTGACGTATTCGCCCGAGCGCGTATCGACCTTGATCGTTTCTTCCTGGCCGACGAACAGCGGGACGCGCACGACGGCGCCGGTTTCCAGCGTGGCCGGCTTGCCGCCGCCGCCCGAGGTGTCGCCACGGACGCCCGGATCGGTCTCGACGATCTTCAGTTCGACGAAGTTGGGCGGCTGCACCATGATCGGCGTGCCGTTCCACAGCGTGACCACGCACTCTTCCTCGCCCTTCAGCCACTTGTCGGCGCCGCCCATGCCGGCCTTGTCGGCCTGCACCTGCTCGAAGGACTCCGGATTCATGAAGTGCCAGTACTCGCCGTCGGCGTAGAGGAACTGCATGTCGGTGTCGACCACGTCGGCCTGTTCCACGTTGTCGGTGGCCTTCATCGTCATTTCGACGACGCGGCCGGACTTGATGCTGCGGTACTTCACGCGGGTGAACGCCTGGCCCTTGCCCGGCTTGACGTATTCGGTGTCGGTGATGATGCAAGGGTCGTTGTTGACCAGGATCTTCTGCCCGGTCTTGACGTCGTTCATGCCTAGCGTGGCCACGGTGTTGCTCCTGGTGTGATGCGATGCGGTGAAGCCTTCGGGCCGCCCGGGCGTGCGGGGCGGCTAGAATGTCGGGCTTTTCGGGGGATCCTGGCGGCGCCGGGCGCCCGGGATGATCGAACGGCCGACATGATACCCGCCCCGCAAGCCTCGCCTCCACCTGCATCCACCTCCTCCTCCACGGCCGGCTGGCAGCGCCAGTGGCGCGATGCCGTGCGCGATCCGCGCGAGCTGCTCGCGATGCTCGGCCTGCACGCGCTCGCCGGCCGCATCTCCGATGCCGCGGCCGCCCAGTTCCCCATGCGCGTGCCGCGTGCCTTCGTCGCGCGCATGCAGCCGGGCGATCCCGACGATCCGCTGCTGCGCCAGGTGCTGCCGCTGGATGACGAGGAGCGCCTCGTGCCGGGCTTCTCCTTCGACGCGGTTGGCGACGGCCCGGCCCGCACCGCCCATGGCGTGCTGCAGAAATACCGTGGCCGCGCCCTGCTCGTCGCCACCGGAAGCTGTGCCGTGCACTGCCGCTATTGCTTCCGCCGCCACTTCGACTATGCCGCCGATACCGCGGCCGCCGGCGGATGGGCGGGGGCGATCGCGCGCATCGCCGAAGACCCGGGCGTCGAGGAAGTGTTGCTCTCGGGTGGCGATCCCCTGTCGCTGGCGACCCCGAAGCTGGCCGAACTGACCGACGCGCTCGCCGCGATCCCGCACGTGCGCCGCCTCCGCCTGCACACGCGCCTGCCGATCGTGCTGCCCGATCGCGTGGACGATGGCCTGGTGGCCTGGATCGCCTCGCTGCCCTGGCCGGTCACGATCGTGCTGCACGCGAACCACGCGCGGGAGTTCGACGCCTCGGTGGATGCGGCCCTCGCCCGCCTGCGCGGCGCCGGCGCGATGCTCCTCAACCAGGCGGTCCTGCTGCGCGGGGTCAACGACAGCCTCGACGCATTGGCCGACCTCAGCGAACGCGGCCATGCGGCCGGCGTGCTGCCGTATTACCTGCACCAGCTCGACCGCGTGCAGGGCGCGGCCCACTTCGAAGTGGACGACGCGACCGCCCTCGCCCTGCATCGTGCGCTGGGCGCACGCCTGTCCGGGTACCTCGTGCCGCGCCTGGTTCGTGAACTGCCCGGCGATACGGGAAAAAGACCCGTCGCATGACCCTCGCCGCATGGACCTGACACCGCCATTCGTGCCATAACTAAATCCGTTCGTCGCCGGGGAAACGGTTTCCCACCGTCAGGCGGCGCTCGGGCAACAGACACGAGAGAGACCGGATGCGAGTCAAACAGGACAGCGTGCTGCGGCTGCTGATCGTCGACGACAGCGTCGAGGCGGCGGAAGCCATCGTCAGCGGCCTGCGCAATGCCGGCATCGCCGTGCGCGTGGCGCGCCCGGAATCGGACACCGACCTGCCGGCCATGCTCGGCGCCCCGCTCGACCTGGTCATCGCCGCCCGCGACGCCAGGCAGACCACCCTGGCCGCGACCATGCAGGCCGTGGATGCCAGCGGCAAGGACATCCCCGTGGTGATGGTCGTGGACACCGTCGACGACAACACCCTCCTGCAGGCGCAGGAACGCGGCGTGCGCAGCGTCGCGCTGCGCGGCCGCCCGCCGCACGTGCTCGCCGTGGTCCGCACCGAATGGGCCGACCTGGAAGCGCGCCGCGCCCAACGCCTGCTCGAAGCGCAGGTGCGCGAAACCGAGCGCCGTTGCGACGCCCTCATCGATTCCTCGCGCGAGCCCATCGCCTACGTGCACGAGGGCATGCACATCCGCGCGAACCAGGCCTACCTGGAAATGTTCGGCTTCGACTCCTTCGACGACATCGAAGGCATGTCCCTGCTCGACCTCGTCGCGCCCAGCCACGTCGGCGACTTCAAGACGCTGCTCAAGAAACTGTCGAAGGGCGAGACGCCGCCGCCGCGCTACGAGCTGGAAGCCATCGACCAGAACGACAACCACTTCCCGGCCGTCATGGAGTTCACGCCCGCCTTCTACGACGGCGAGGCGTGCATCCAGATCGTGTTCCGCCGCCAGGAAGCGGACCCGGCCCTCGCGCGCGAAGTGGAAGAACTTCGCCAGCGCGACCAGGTCACCGGCCTGCTCAACCGCGCCACGTTCCTGCAGACCCTGGAAGTCGCGGTCGCCGGCACGGCACAGAGCGGCGCGCACCACGGCCTGCTGCTCGTGGAGCCGGACCACTTCGTGCGCATGGTGCAGGAGATCGGCCTGGCCCACGCGGACGACCTCATCGCCGCACTCGGCGAGCGCCTGCGCAGCGCGCTGGGCGCCGACGACGTCGCGGCGCGCTTCGGCGAACACCAGTTCGCGGTGCTCTCGCGCAACAGCGACCACGTCGGCACCGTCGAGCTGGCCGAGCGCCTGCGCGCGTGCTTCGCCGACCATGTCTTCAGCCTCGGCGAGCGTTCGCTCAGCGCCACGGTGAGCATCGGCGGCGTGCAGATCGGCGAGAAGATCGCCTCGGTCACGCAGGTGCTCGCGAAGGCGAGCCAGGGCGTGCAGTCGTCGGTGGGCGTGGGCGGCAACCGTGCGGAGATCTTCGATCCGGGCGCCGTGGACCGCGCCGAGGAAGAACGCGTGCGCGCGTGGGTGGAGCGCATCCGCGCCGCGGTGGATGGCGATGGTTTCGTGCTGCATTACCAGCCGATCATCAGCCTCAACGGCGAGCCGGGCGAAACCTACGAAGCGCTGCTGCGCCTGCGCGGCGCGACGGCGGGCGAGCTCGTGCCGCCGCAGATGTTC
>Ga0207981_1000167_pt1 | contig 10266 bp, 9 predicted proteins | sample SoimicmetaGmgLPC_FD_188327 | JGI IMG/M metagenome (GOLD analysis project Ga0207981, IMG submission 188327) | Soil and rhizosphere microbial communities from Laval, Canada - mgLPC (SPAdes) (version 2) | ecosystem: Environmental > Terrestrial > Deep subsurface > Rock core/Sediment | place: Laval... | reverse complement strand
GGATCTCAACACGCTCCGCCAGTACCTGACCGAGACCGGCAAGATCGTGCCGAGCCGCATCACGGGTACGAAGTCGAAGTACCAGCGCCAGCTGCAGTCCGCCGTCAAGCGTGCTCGCTTCCTCGCGCTGATCCCCTACACCGACAACCACAACGCGTAAGGGGATAGCACCATGGATCTGATCCTCCTGCAGAAAGTGACCAACCTCGGCAACCTCGGCGACAAGGTCAAGGTGAAGCCGGGCTACGGCCGCAACTTCCTCGTCCCCCAGGGCAAGGCCGTGCCGGCCACCGCCGCCAACGTCGCCGAGTTCGAAGCCAAGCGCGCCGAGTACGAAGCGAAGGCCAAGGCCTCGCTGGACGGTGCCGAAGGCCGCAAGGCCAAGCTCGAAGGCGCTTCGGTGCAGATCGCCGCGAACGCGTCGACCGAAGGCAAGCTGTACGGTTCGGTCGGCCCGCGCGACATCGCCGACGCCCTGACCGCCGCCGGCATGCCGGTGGAAAAGTCGGAAGTGGTGATGGGCGAAGGCCCGATCCGCAACATCGGCGAGTACGACGTGCTGGTCCACCTGCACGCCGACATCGAAACGACCGTCAAGGTCGTGGTGATCGCGGAAGCTGCGTAAGCCACATCGCAACGCGTTGAAGGCGGGCGTCCCTCGGGGCGCCCGTTTTTTTCGCCTGCGTTTTTTTGTGCTGTGCGCAGAGCGCGCAGGTTTCGTCTCAGCTGGTGCGATTTGCACCGGTTATCCACAGAGTTGTCTGCAACGGTCGTCGCCCGTGCGCGACTACGATCACGGGAAGGACAGGGGAGCAGGATCGTCGATGAGCGTACGCCAGGGCATGCGTTCGGATAGCGCGTTCGCAACGCGCAACGACCACAAGGTCGAACAACTGCGCGTGCCGCCGCAGTCGGTGGAAGCCGAACAGGCGGTGCTCGGCGGCCTGATGCTCGCCCCCGATGCGTACGATCGCGTCGCCGACGCGCTGGTCGAGAACGACTTCTACCGGCGCGACCACCAGCTGATCTTCCGCGCGATCCGCGAACTCGCCGAACGCAACAAACCCTACGACGCGGTGACGCTGGGCGAATGGTTCGAGTCGATGGGCCTGTCCGAACAGGTCGCCGGCGGCGCGTACCTGATCGAACTCGCCAGCACCACGCCTTCGGCGGCCAACATCAAGGCCTACGCCGAGATCGTGCGCGACAAGGCCGTGCTGCGGCAGTTGATCGACGTCGGCACCGGCATCGTCAACGACGGCTTCCAGCCCGAGGGCCGCGACTCCTCGGAGATCCTGGCCAAGGCCGAACAGGACGTGTTCGCCATCGCCGAAGCCGGCGCGCGCGGCCGCACCGACTTCACCTCGGTGACCACCGCGCTGTCGGAAGCCTTCGACGTCCTGCAAAAGCGCTACGAGAACGGCGGCAGCGTCACCGGCCTGCCGACCGGTTACACCGAATTCGACGAAATGACGGCGGGCCTGCAGCCCACCGACCTGTTGATCCTCGCCGCGCGCCCGGCGATGGGCAAGACCACGCTCGCGCTCAACATGGCCGAGTACGCGGCCATGAAGACGAAGAAGGCGGTCGCCGTCTTCTCGATGGAAATGTCGGCCTCGCAGCTCGCGCTGCGCCTGATTTCCTCGTGCGGACGCGTCAACGCCACGCGCCTGCGCACCGGCCAGCTGGAGGACGAGGACTGGAGCCGCGTCACCAGCGCGATCCGCCTGCTGCGCGAAGCCAAGATCTTCATCGACGACACGCCCGGCCTGTCGCCCGACATCCTGCGCGCCAAGGCGCGCCGCCTGAAGCGCGAGCACGACCTGGGCCTGATCGTCATCGACTACCTGCAGCTGATGGCCGTGCCCGGCAACAACGAGAACCGCGCGACCGAAATCTCGGAGATCTCGCGCTCGCTCAAGGGCCTGGCCAAGGAACTCAACGTCCCCGTCATCGCGCTCTCGCAGCTCAACCGCTCGCTGGAAACGCGCACCGACAAGCGCCCGGTCATGGCCGACCTGCGCGAATCCGGCGCCATCGAGCAGGACGCGGACGTCATCGTCTTCATCTACCGCGACGACTACTACAACAAGGAAAACTCGCCGGACAAGGGCCTGGCCGAAGTGATCATCGGCAAGCAGCGTAACGGTCCGACGGGTTCGATCAAGCTGAAGTTCTTCGGCGAATACACCCGCTTCGACAACCTGGCCCACGACTCGGTGGGCAGCTTCGAGTAGCAGACGTTTTCCAGGGGCAATCGTTCCACCACGAGGAGGCGCCTTCGATGGCACACGTGTACACGGTCGAATTCCTGTTCGATGCCACCCACGCATCGGATCCGATCCGAAAACACATCCTCGCCGACGACCGCTACGAGGCGGTCGTCCTGGCGCGCCAGCTCCTGGCGTTGCAGGACCCCTGCATCGATGCCGACCGCATCGACCTGTGCAAGGTCAGCCGCCTCGACGTCTAACCGTTGGCGGAGGGCGGGCCGGTACAATTCGCCGCATGGCACGACCGACCTCCGCGACGATCCACAACGACGCCCTCCGCCACAACCTCTCGCGGGTGCGCGCGCTCGCGCCCCGCAGCCGGGTGATGGCGGTGGTGAAGGCCGACGGCTACGGCCACGGCCTGGAGCGCGTGGCGCGCGCGCTGCAGGGCGCCGATGCGTTCGGCGTCGCCGCGCTCGGCGATGCGGAGCGCCTGCGCGCCGCCGGCCTCTCGCAACCGATCGTGCTGCTGTCCGGCTTCGACGCCGCCGACGACATCCCGCAGTTGCGTCGCCTCAACGTCGATACCGTCGTGCATCACGCCACGCAGCTGGCGATGCTCGAACAGGCGCCCGACGGCGATCCGGTCCGCTGCTGGCTGAAGGTCGACAGCGGCATGCATCGCCTGGGCTTCGCGCCCGAACACGTGCGCGATGCGCATGCGCGCTTGCAGGCGATGGCCTCCGTCGCCGACGACATCGTGTTGATGAACCACTTCGCCAGCTCCGACGAATTCGCCGACGCCCCCAGCGCGGGCGCGCAGACGAAGGCGCAGATGCAGCGCTTCGCCGATGCGACCGCAGGCCTTGCAGGCCAGCGTTCGCTCGCCAACTCCGCGGCGGTGCTCGGCTGGCCCGATGCGCACGCCGACTGGGTGCGCCCCGGCGGCGCGCTGTACGGCATCTCCGTCGTCGAAGGCACCACCGGCCACGACTTCGGCCTGCGCCCGGCGATGACGCTCGGCACGCGCCTGATCGCCGTGAACCGCGTGCGGCAGGGCGAACGCATCGGTTACTCGGCCACGTGGACCGCACCGGAAGACATGCCCGTCGGCGTGGCCGCGATCGGTTACGGCGACGGCTATCCGCGGCATGCGCCGTCGGGCACGCAGGTGCTGTTGAACGGCAAGCCCACCGACATCATCGGCCGCGTATCGATGGACCTGATGACGCTCGACCTGCGCGGCCAGCCGGACGCGAAACCCGGCGACCCGGTCGTGCTGTGGGGCGAAGACCTGCCGGTGGAGACCGTCGCCTCGCATGCCGCCACCATCGGCTACGAACTCGTCTGTTCGATCACGCGGCGGGTGCGGTTCGTGGAGGCATGACGGCCGGGGCATGACTGTCGAGGCATGAAACCGACCGCGCCTGCACCGTATCCGATAGGGCTTCCCCCGGATCGGATGCGCCATGGGCACCTATCGTTTTCCCTTCGACGCCCGCCACTTCCTGGCCCTGGTCGCGCTGGCGTGGCTGGCCTCGTTCGCGCACGAATTCACGCACCACGCGAGCGGCGCGTGGGTGTGCGGCGAAGTGGGGCGCATGAGCCTGGGCCAGTTCGCGAACGAGGCCGACTGTGCGCACTGGCCCTGGACGACCGCGGCGGGCCCCGCCTTGAGCTACGCGTTGATGTGGATCGGCTTGGCGTGGGTGCGGGTGGCGATGCGCAACGGGCGGGATCCATGGTGGGGCTTCGCTTTGGTGATCGCGAACAAGCCCTTCCTCCGCCTGTTCACCGCGGCCATGGGCGGCGGCGATGAAGGCGTGCTGTGGGACCTGGTGTCGCCGCACTTCGGGCGCTGGATGGCGACCGCCACCGTCATCGCGTTGTCGCTGCCTCCGCTGATCATCTGCTGGCGCGCGCTCGCGCCGAGCCAGCGCGGCCGCATGTTCGCCGCGGCATTCCTCCTGCCGATGCTGCCGCTGTTGCCGGTGCCCTTCGTCGATCGCGCGATCTACGGCGCCTGGATCGCGGGCACGCAGCGCTTGCCGGCGTTCTTCGGCGTGCCCTGGTCGGTGTGGGCCGTCGAGGCAGGCGTCACCGTGGTGCTCGCGCTCGCCTGCGGCCTGGCCGCGCGGCGCACCCGCGCGACCGCCGCCCTCGCCACGACGCGTTGACCCGTTCGAAGGGCCCGTGATCCACTGGCGGCCCCACGCGGAGCACGCGCTGACGGAGAGCGGGCCGATGGCGAACACAGCACGGAAGCGCGCACGCACGCGCCGCGAACCGATGTCGCGCGTCGACACCGCGTGGTTGCGCATGGAGCGCGGCACCAACCCGATGATGATCACCGGCGTGCTGATGTTCGCCGAGCAGATGTCGCTCGCCGCGCTGCGCCAGGTGATCAAGCAGCGCTTCCTCGCCTACAAGCGCTTCCGCCAGAAGCCCGTGGACACGCAGACGGGCGCGTACTGGCAGCGCGATGAACACTTCGACCTGGACTGGCACGTGCAACTCGCCGCGCTGCCGGGCAAGGGCGACAAGCGCGCACTGGAACGCTTCGTCAGCCAGCTCGCATCGAGCCCGCTCGATTCGGGCAAGCCGCTGTGGCAATTCCATCTCGTCGAACGCTATTCCGATGACGGCCGCGGCACCGGCTCGGCGCTCATCGCGCGCATCCACCACAGTTATGCCGACGGCATGGCCCTGGTGCAGGTGCTGCTCTCGCTCACCGACACCGCGCCCACGCCGGCCAAGGGCAGCGAACTGTCGAAGGCGTGGCTGAAGGAGCAGGCCGGCCCTGTCGCGCGCCGCGTCGGTGCGGCCGAACGTGCCATGCAGATCGGCGGCAAGCTGGTGGAGCAGGGCATGGCGATCTATCGCGATCCCTCGCTCGGTGCCCTGCTGGCGAAGGAGGGCGGCGACATCGCGCGCGAACTGCTGCAGGCGCTGGTGCTGCCCGACGATCCGCCGTCCTTGCTGCGCGGCGCCCTCGGCACGACCAAGCGCGTGGCCTGGGCCGAACCGCTCGACCTCGATGAAGTGAAGGCGGTCGGCCGCGCATGCGGCTTCACCGTCAACGATGTATTGCTCGCGGCCGCCGCGGGCGCCTTGCGTTCCTACATGCTCGAACGCGGCGCGGACCTTTCAGGCATCACGCTGCGCGCGACCGTGCCGGTCAACCTGCGCCCGCTCGAACACGCGAAGAAACTCGGCAACCACTTCGGCCTCGTCTTCCTCGACCTGCCCGTCGGCGAATCCAATCCGATCCGCCGCCTGGAATTCGTCGGCGAATGCATGCACCAATTGAAGGCCTCGCGCCAGGCGATCGTGGCCTACGGGTTGCTCGCCGCGCTCGGGGTCGCCCCGCCCGCGGTGCAATCGATCGCACTGGAGTTGTTCAGCCGCAAGGCCACCGCGGTGGCCACCAACGTGCCGGGCCCGCAGCAACCGCTGTACCTGGCCGGCTGCATGGTGCGCGAGATGATGTTCTGGGTGCCGCAGACCGGGTCGATCGGCGTGGGCATTTCCATCCTCAGCTACAACGGCCGCGTGCATTTCGGATTGATCGGCGATGCCAAGCTGATCCCCGACCCGGATGCGGTGATCCGCCGCTTCGGCCCCGAATTCGAAAAGCTGTTGTACCTGGCGCTCATGTCGAACTGGGACTACGAACTCGATTCGGTGGCCGCCGATGCACTGATGTGACTCGTGCTTGAACACGCGGTGCGTGCCATCACCCATCCGGCACGCAATGCTGCTTAGCTTGGCGCACCCATTCAGTAACTCCCCCAAGCAAGGAGCAGATATGAAGAAGACGATGATCGCCGGCCTGGTCGCGGCCGGCCTTGCGATCACCATCTCCGGTTGCGCGACCTATACCGGACAGACGAATGCCCCGGACGATCCGAACCGCACGCAGCGCGGCGCGCTGATCGGTGCGGCCATCGGCGTGGCGGCGGGCCTGCTCACGGGCGACGATGCGGTCGAACGCCGCCAGCACGCGCTCGTCGGCGCGGGCCTCGGTGCGATCGCGGGCGGTTCGGTGGGCGCGTACCAGGATCGCCAGGAAGCCGAACTGCGTCGCCAGATGGCCGGCACCGGCGTGGACGTCGTGCGCAAGGGCGACAACATCACGCTCAACATGCCGGGCAACGTGACCTTCGATTTCGACAGCGCGTCGGTCAAGCCGCAGTTCATGCCGGTGCTCGACAACGTCGCGCAGACGCTGACGCAGTACGACAAGACGGTCATCGAAGTCGCGGGCCACACCGACAACGTCGGCTCGGATTCGTACAACCAGGCGCTGTCGCAGCGTCGTGCGAATGCGGTGGCGTCCTACCTCGGTTCGCGCGGCATCATGCAGCAGCGCATGATCACCGTCGGCGCGGGCGAGTCGCGCCCGATCGCCAGCAACGACACCGAAGCGGGCCGCTCGGAAAACCGCCGCGTGGAAATCACGCTGGTGCCGGTGGACCAGGGCAGCTGATCGGCGCTCGCATCGCCGCAACGAAAACGGGCCGCTCGCGCGGCCCGTTTTTTTTCGCATGACGCGGCGTGCTTACCAGACCTGCACGCGATCCTCCGGCGCCAAGTACATCTTCTCGCCGGCCTTGACGCCGTAGGCGTCGTACCACGGCGTGATGTTGCGCACCGTCTGCGCGCGGAAACGCGCCGGCGCGTGGCCGTCGCCGACGATGGCCGCACGCAGCGCCGCATCGCGCACCTTCGTGCGCCAGGCCTGCGCGAAGGCGAGGAAGAAGCGCTGGTCGCCGGTCAAGCCATCGATCACCGGCGCTTCCTTGCCGCCCAGCGACTTCTTGTAGGCGATGTACGACGCGGTCAGGCCCGCGACGTCGGCGATGTTCTCGCCCAGCACCTGCTGGCCGTTGAGGTGGATGCCCGGCAGCGGTTCGTACGCGTCGTACTGCTTCACGAGGCGATTGGCCGCGGCCTTGAAGTGCGCCATGTCGGCCGGCGTCCACCAGTTGCGCAGGCCGCCCTCGGCGTCGAACTCCGCACCGGTGTTGTCGAAGCTGTGGCTGACTTCATGGCCGATCACTGCGCCGATCGAACCGTAATTGGCGGCGGCATCGGCCTTCGGGTCGAAGAACGGCGCTTCGAGGATCGCGGCGGGGAAGTTGAGCGCGTTCTGCAGCGGCAGGTTCACCGCGTTCACCGTCTGCGGCGTCATCCACCACTCGTTGCGGTCCACGGGCTTGCCGAGCTTGGCGAGCTGGTGCTCGTATTCGAACTTCTCCGCGCGCATGCGGTTGCCCAGCGCATCGTCCGGCTTGATCTCGAGCTTGCCGTAATCGCGCCAGGTTTCCGGATAACCGACCATCACGCGCATGTGCGTGACCTTCTCGCGCGCCTTGGCCTTGGTCGTCGGCGCCAGCCAGTCCAGGCCCGCCAGGCGTTCGTCGAACGCGGTCACGATCCCCTTGACCATGTCCTGCACCTGCGCCTTGGACGAGGCGGGGAAGAAGCGATCCACGTAAATCTTGCCGACGGCGTCGCCCAGGTCGTTGTTGGTCGCGGCGATGCCGCGCTTCCAGCGATCCTGCTGCTTCGGCGTGCCCGAAAGCTGCTTGCCGTAGAAGCCGAACGCGGCGTCCGCGTACGCCTTCGGCAGCAGGCCGGCGCCGTGGTTGATCTCGTGGAAGCGCAGGTAGTCCTTCCAGGTCTGCAGCGGTTCGGAAGCCACCAGCTTCGACAGCTTCGCGATCGCTTCGGGCTGCCATGCGAACACGATCGGCTGGCCCTTCAGGCCCGCGCCTTCGAAGAACACCGGCCAATCGATGCCCGGCGCCTTCTTCGCCCAGTCGGCCGCGGCCCACGGGTTGTTGGCCTTGTGCACGTCTTCGCTGTCGACCAGGCCGGATTGCGCGTTGGCGATCTTGGTTTCCAGATCGAAGATCGACTTGGCCTTCGCCGCCGCATCGGGCGTGCCGGACAGTTCGAGCAGCTTCTGCACGTACGCCTGGTAGGCGGCGCGGTTGGCCTGCATTTCCTTGTCGGGCGCGAGGTAGTAATCGCGGCCCGGCATGCCCAGGCCGCCCTGCATCACGTAGGGCACGATGGTGTCGGGTGCGCTCATGCTCTGCGCGACGAACACGCCGAACAGGTGTTCGGTGTCGAAGTTGGTCGAGTTGAGCGGATCGGTGTCGGCGCGCACCTGTTCGCCGAGCGCGCGGGAGAGCGCGGTCTTGTCGGCGATGGCGTCGATGGCCTTGAGGTCGGCGTCGATGGCCGACAAGCCCTTCGACTCGATCGCACCATCGTTCATGTAGGCGGCGTAGTAGTCGGCGATCTTGCGCGCGTCGGTGCCGGCGGCCGGGTTGTCCTTGCCGATGTTCTGGATGATCTCGGCGTTGCGCTTCTCGGCCAGCTCGAACACCGTGAGGAAGGTGCCGGTGGCGGCGCGGTCGGCCGGGATCTCGGTCTTGTTGCGCCAGCCGCCGTTGGCGTATTCCTCGAAGTCGTCGCCCGGCTTGACGCTCTTGTCGATGCCGGCGAGGTCGACGCCGAGCGTGGGCGCGGTGTTGGCGGTCGTGGCGGCGGCTGCGGGCTTCGTCCCGTTGTCCGGGGCGGTCGGGGCCTTTTGCGTGCAGCCGACGACCAGGGCGGAAGTGAGCACGAGGCCCGGCAACACCAGGCCGGGGACCAGCGGAACTTTGCGCTGCATTGGGAGGGCTCTCTCGGGGCGAAGGGTCGCCAACATAACGCGCGGCGGCCGGGGGAATGCATGGACCAATCGTCATGGCCCCATCGGTTTCCCCATTCGGGAATGTGAACGCAGGGGCCGCGTGAAGCCGCTGGCGCGTTGACGGGCATGAACGTCACCTGACCTTTGCATTGGCGCCCCTAGATTCGGAAGACCGACAGCCCCCGGATCCCCCGACCCCGTGGAAGAACAACTGGCTGCGCCGCAGGACGCGGCGAACGACGCGCTGGGCCTGGCCCAGCGCGAGCTGGCCGCGTGCCGGCAGCAACGCCGATTCGCGGACGCCGCGCTGCGCGCGATTTCCGACGCCGTCGTCATCGTCGACCTGGAAGGCAAGGTGACGCTGCTCAACCCGGTGGCGGCGCACCTGACCGGCTGGACCGAAGGCGAATCGCTCGAGCGCCCGCTCGGCGATGTCGTGCGCATCGTCGACGAGCAGGGCAACGGCATCGATCCGCTGGCGCCCGATTCGAGTTGGCACTTCACGATGCTGCGCCGCCGCGATGGCCACGTGGTGCTGGTCGACGGCAACGTGTCGAGCATCGTGGACGAACAACGCCGCGCGCTTGGTTCGGTGATCACCTTCCGCAACGTCACCGCGGCCAAGCGCCTCACCGATGAACTCACGCACCAGGCCCACCACGATCCGCTGACCGGGTTGCCCAACCGGCGCGCCTTCGAATCGCGCCTGCGACGCGCCGTGATCTCGGCGAAGGAGCAGGGCTGCCGCCATGCGCTGCTGTACTTCGACCTCGATCACTTCAAGCCGGTCAACGACACCGCGGGACATGCCGCGGGCGACGAGTTGTTGCGCCAGCTCGCCAAACTGTTGCGCACGCAGTTGCGCGAACACGATGCGCTGGCGCGATTGGGTGGCGACGAGTTCGGCATCCTGCTGGAGGATGCGACGGCGGAGCAGGCGTCCTACGTGGCGGAGAAGGTGCGTCGCGCCATCGCCAACTACCAGTTCGAGTGGCAGGGCGAGATCTTCCGGATCGGCGCGAGCATCGGGCAGTTGGAATTCGCGGACGGCAAGCTCAGTGCGTACGAGTTGCTCTATCGTGCGGACGAGATGTGTTACCTGGCGAAGTCGCGCGGGCGCGATCGTGTGGTCGCGTTTTCGCGCGAGCGCGATCGTGGTGCGTCGTTGCCGAAGTCGGTCTCCGCGTTGCGCAGCAACCGCCAGCGTATCCGGCGGCCGCGCAGCCCTGCGCGTCCTTAGGCTCTTGGCTCCAGAACGGCGATTCGAAGCGCCGCGGTGCAGGTCCCTTTGCTCCAACGGAGCTGCGCGCCTACCTTCCGCAAAGGGACCTGCACCGCGTCACT
>Ga0207981_1000166_pt1 | contig 10268 bp, 8 predicted proteins | sample SoimicmetaGmgLPC_FD_188327 | JGI IMG/M metagenome (GOLD analysis project Ga0207981, IMG submission 188327) | Soil and rhizosphere microbial communities from Laval, Canada - mgLPC (SPAdes) (version 2) | ecosystem: Environmental > Terrestrial > Deep subsurface > Rock core/Sediment | place: Laval... | reverse complement strand
CGTCTCGGCCGGGAACCCCAGCACATCGAGCGCGCGGGCGATCGAGAAGTGCGCCTGGTCGCTCGCGTACACCCGCGCGCCCTCGAGCGCGCCGGCGCGCGGCGGCTCGTCCAGGCCGAGCAGCCGTCGCAGGTGGATGTCCCTGGCGACGGTGAGCGCCATGATGTTGGCCATCACGCCGCCCGACGTGAGCACCGCCCACGAGCCCTCGCCGAACCCGATCAGCGTCCGCAGCCACGCCGTGACCTCCTCCTCGACCAACGCGCCCACGGGGCCGGCGACCCAGACGTCGACGCCCTGGTTCACCCACTGGCCGAGGACCTCGCCCGCGATCGACATCGTGAGCGGCGGGGGCGTGAAGTAGCTGTAGGACCCGGGGTGCTGCGTGTTGAACACGTACGGCGCGACGCGCTCTCGGAACTCGCCGAGCACCTCGTCGGCCTTCGCGGCGATCTCGGGAGCCGGAGTGGGCTCTCCCGACGGGCCGTAGAAGGCGCGCCGCATCTCCGGATACGGCATCGATCGGAGCGGCCGCTCCATCGCCTCCTCGTACAGGTAGCGGAGCGCCTCGTCCCAGATCGCCTTCCCCAGCCGTTCGAGCGCGGGGCGAGAGGCGGCCTCGTCACGGAGGTCGACGAGCTCGGGTTCGGGATGGTCGGCGAACGGATCCGGCACGGCGGCGAGGCTAGCACCCGGCGCGGCCGCGACGCCTACGCCTGGAGGGCGGTGAGGACCGCGACCCCCACGGCGATCACCACCACGCCGGCGAGTTGGACGCGAGCCAGCCGCTCGCGGAACATGAAGAACGCCGCCACGGTCGCGATGGCGGCGAACTGCGACCCGAGCACCGCCGCGACCGCGATCCCGTGGCGTGCGCCGATTGTGAACGCGACCAGGCCGGCGACCTCGAGCACGCCCGAGGCGAGCACCAGCGGCGCGGCCTCGCGCGTCATGCGCAGCCGCCCCGTGACCGCGAGCGGGACCGTGATCAGGAGCACGGCGATGGTCCTGGACGGAAAGATGATCCAGGCGATCGGGATGTCCTCGGACAGTCGGCCCATCGCGAACAGGCCCAGTCCGAAGAACACGGCCGCGCCGATCGCCAGCGTCACCGCGAGCCCCTCTCGCCGATCCGAACCCACGTCGTCCGTTCGGGACATGCTCGAGAGAACGACGCCGACGACGATCACCCCGAGCGCGATGCCGGCGCCGGTCGCGATCTGCTCCCCGGCGACCACCGCGATGACGGCCGCCGCGGCCCCCTGCGCCGACGTGATCGGCGCGACCACCCCCACCTTGCCGACGCGGAGCGAGCTGTACACGAGCAGGAGCCCCGTCGTGTTGCCGATCGCCGTCACGAGGAGGAGCGCAACCTGCTCCCGCCCGAGCCCGTCGGGTACGCCCTGCGCGAGCGCGAACGGCGCCGAGATCACCGAGCCGATCACCAGCACCCACCCCAGCACCGCGACGGGCGGGATCATCCGCGTCGAACGGCTGATACACAGCGCGGAGGCCGCCCACATCGCGGCCGCGATCAGGCCGCCGAGGATCGCGATCACCGGGCGGGCGCGCCCTCGAGCAGCGCGCCCCGGTGCTCGCCGCGCCCCGGGCACGTGGTCACGGCGGAAAGGTTACGCGGGCACCCGTCGCCGGGCGTGGTGCCGGGCGACCCGGGTGCGGTTCCCGCAGGCGTTCGAGCACCACACGCGGTCCGATCGCGTCGCCTCGAAGTAGATCCCGCAGGCGCCGCACCGCCGCGGGGACCGATCCGGGTCGCCCAGCAGCTCGATCGCCGACCATGCGATGCGGGCGAGGAGTAAGGGGGTCGGGCCGGCCGACAGCGGGGTGTCGGCAGCTCCGTCTTGCGCCAAGCGCATGACGCGCGGCACTCGGGCGCTCGCCTCGTTGATGCGCTCGACGGCGGCGGCGGGGAAGGGACCGCCGCCGATCGAGGCGTCGAGCAGCTCGCGGATCGAGGCCCGCAGTGTCACGAACTCCGCCAGCCGGAGCGAGACCTCGGCGTGCTCCTCGGGTTCGAGCGCGCCCTCCGCCTCGAGCCAGGCCGCGAGATCGCCGGCCGAACCCAACCGGACGTTCGCGAGCGACAGCGCCGCGGCCGAATTCACGTGTTGAGTCTGACTTCTCCATTAGCCAGATACAAGCATGGAAACTGATCTCGCATCAGAACACCATTAGAGGGAAACGGAAGCTCGGGAGCCCCGCTACCTGATCAGCCGCGAGAGACGCCTGTCGGCGAGGACCTTGCCGCCGGTCTGGCAGGTCGGGCAGTACGTGACCTCGTGGGACTCATAGGAGACGCGTCGGAGGTCGTCCCCGCACACCGGACAGGGCTCGCCGTAGCGGCCGTGGACCGTGAAGTGATCGCCGATCTTGGTCTTTAGGCCGCCCGTTCGGCGCCGCTCGGCCGCGAGCGCCTCGCCGAGCACGCTCGCGACCGCGGCGAGGAGCTCCTTCCGCTGCCCCGGCTCGAGCGACGCGAGGGACGCGTACGGCGAGAGCTTCGCGCGGTGCAGGATGTCGTCGGAGTACCCTCGGCCGATCCCGGCTACCGTCCGCTGGTCGCGCAGGATCGTGTGCACGTGCCGGCCGTCCTCCCCTTCCAGGACCAGCCGCTCGAACTCGGGCGAGTCGGGCTCGGGCCCGAGCTTCGCGAGCGGCCCCTCGTCGCCCTCGGCCAGGATCCACCAGCCGGCCTTGCGCTCGCGCCCGAACTCCTTCACCAGCACCGACGGACGGTCCTCGAACCGGAACCGCACCACCGAGCCACGCGGCTTCGTCGACTTCGGCGGGTCCTCGACGTCGACGCGTCCGCCCTGCGACAGGTGCACGAGGACGCGGGGCCCGCCGAGCTCCCAGACCAGATACTTCCCGCGGCGACCCACCCGTTCGAGGGTCCGGCCGCCCAGCTCGGACGCGCGAGGGGTCACGGTCTTGAGGGAGGAGAACTGCAGCGGGTCGGCCGCCGAGAACGCGGAGCCGCCGACCGCGTCCGTCAGCCGTTCGGCGAGCGCCTGCACCTCGGGGAGCTCGGGCATCAGACCCCGTGCGCCGGGGGCCAACGGACCGGGGTCATCGCCCCGTCACGTCGGCCACAGTGCGGCGGACGATCTGCGCGCACTCCTCGACGCGATCTCGGTGCGTCCGATGCGACAGGATGCACGCCCGGATCGTGAATCGGTCCTCGACGACCGTGCTCGAGAGCACGACGCGCTTGGAGGCGTTGATCAGGTCGAGCAGTTGGCGGTTGGCCTCGTCCGAGCCGTCGCGGAGCCGGAAGGGCACGACGGTGAGCTCGGGCTCCCACGGCAGCTCGAGCTCGGGGATCGTCGAGAGCTCCTCGTACAGGTACCGGGCCAGGTCGAGCTTCTCGTCGAGCGCCTCGCGGAACGCGTCCACCCCGTGCAGGACGAGCGGGAACCACACGCGCAGGCCGCGGAAGTCGCGCGAGAGCTCGGGTGAGTACTCGGTGAAGTTCGGCAGCTCGTCCTCGGGAGGGAAGTCCTGGAGGTAGGCGGCGCCGACGAAGTGCGCCTCGCGCAGGCGCGCGCCATCGCGGACGACGAGGGACCCCGTCCCGTACGGCAGGAACATCCCCTTGTGCGGGTCGAGCGTGATCGAATCCGCTCGCTCGATCCCATCGAACGCCGCGCGCACGCGTTGGGTGAGCTGGAAGAAACCACCGTACGCCGCGTCGACGTGGAGCCAAAGGTCGTGCTCGGCGGCGACGTCGGCGATCGCGGCGATCGGGTCGATCGCGCCCGTGTTCGTCGTCCCCGCGGACGCGACCACGAAGAACGGCGTGCGGCCGGTCGCACGGTCGGACTCGAGCAGCTCGCGCAGCGCGTCGACGTCCATCCGGAGCTCGGGCGTGCACGCGACCGAGCGGACGTTCGCGCTCGGGAACCCGGCGATCGCCGCCGCCTTCGCGTTGGACGCGTGGACCTGTTCGGAGACGTAGAGGGCGCCCGACAGGAAGTCCTCGGGGAGCCTGGCCTTGCGCGCGGCAACCAGCGCCGACAGGTTCGCCATCGAGCCGCCGGAGGTGAGGATGCCTCGGGCGTCGTCGCCGTACCCGAACAGATCGCAGAGCCAGCGGACGACATTGTGCTCGATCTGCGCCCCGACCGGCGCCTGCCCCCACATGTTCACGAACCGGTTGATCCCCGTCGCGAGGAAGTCGCCGAGGGCCGCGGCGTACAGCCCGCCTCCCGGGATGAACGGGAGGAAGCCCGGTCCGGTGGTGTTGTAGGAGTTGGCCGCGATCAGGTCCACGGTGTCCATGAGCTGGTCGAAGCTCCCGGGTCCGTCCGGCGGGGCGCCGCGCACCGAGCGGGCGGCCTCGATCGCGCCATCGACGTCGGAGGCGGCGGCCTCGTCCTGGGACTGGACGAACTCGACCAGGTACCCCAGCGCGGCCTCGCCCATCGCACGCATCTGCTCGGGGCCGGGTTCGAGGGGATACGGCATCGCGCCCATGCTACGGAACGCGGGCGCGGACAGCCGTTCGGCTACGCGGAGCGGGTGACGGCCTCGAGCAGCCGTCGGGAGGCGTCGGCCACCTCGTCGACGGCCCCGTTGAACGCGTCCTCGTTCCGTTTCGAGGGCGCCCGGTAGCCGCTCACCTTGCGGACGAACTGCAGGGCCGCCTCGCGGATCTCGGTCTCGGTGGCCGGTACGTCGCCCTCGCGGAGCCGCTTGATGCTTCTGCACATGCGCCGATGGTACCGGCTGCCGGATCGAGCTCTGGACCCGACCGAGGTCCTTGCCCGGGTCCCACCCCGACCCTATCCTGCTCGAACGCATGTTCGACGCGATGGAACGCCTCAACGCGGAGCAGCGAGCGGCCGTCGAGCACCTGGGGGGCCCGCTGTTGGTGGTCGCCGGGGCCGGCTCGGGCAAGACGTGGACGCTCGCCTGCCGGGTCGCGAACCTGGTGGATCGCGGCATCCCGCCCGAGCGGATCCTGCTGCTGACGTTCACCCGCCGCGCCGCCCGAGAGATGCTCTCGCGCGCCGAGCAGCTGACCGGCGACCGTGCGCTCGACCGGGTCTGGGGCGGGACGTTCCATGCAACCGCCAATCGGCTGCTGCGGCTGCACGGTGGGGCGCTCGGCCTGTCCCCCGGTTTCACGGTCCTGGATCGAACGGATACCGCCGACCTGATGGACCTGATCCGGGGCGAGCTGGGATACGGCGAGGGCGAGCGGCGGTTCCCGCGCAAGGACACGCTCGCCGACGTCTACTCGCGCACGGTGAACAGCCGCACCAAGCTCGCCGAGGTGCTCGAGCGCGAGTACCCGTGGTGCGCGGAGGAGGGCGAGCCCATCCGCACGATCTTCGAGCGCTACACCGAGCGCAAGCGCGCGCAGAGCGCGCTCGACTACGACGACCTGCTCCTGTTCTGGGACGCGCTCTGCCGCCACCCGGCCGCCGGGCCCGCGATCTCGGAGCTGTTCGACCACATCCTCGTCGACGAGTACCAGGACACGAACCCGCTCCAGGCCGACATCCTGGCCTCGCTCCGTCCCGACGGGGACGGCCTGATGGTCGTGGGCGACGACGCCCAGGCGATCTACGCGTTCCGGAGCGCGACCGTCGCCAACATCCTCGAGTTCCCGTCGCGGTTCCCCGGGACGACGATCGTGAAGCTCGAACGCAACTACCGGTCGACGCGCCCGATCCTCGAGGCGACGAACGCGGTGATCGCGCTCAGCCCGCAGCGTCACGAGAAGACCCTGTGGACCGAACGCTCGGGTGGCCCCCTCCCCTCGCTGCTCACCTGCATCGACGAGCGCGACCAGGCCGACGCCGTCTGCCGGTCGATCCTGGACCACCGCGAACGCGGCACCCTGCTGCGCGAACAGGCCGTGCTGTTCCGCGCCGGCCACCACAGCGACGTGCTCGAGGTCGAGCTCACGCGACGCAACATCCCGTTCGTGAAGTACGGCGGGCTCAGGTTCCTCGAGTCGGCGCACGTGAAGGACGCCCTCGCGGTGCTCCGGATCGCGGACAACCCTCGCGACGAGGTGTCGTGGTTCCGGGTGCTCCAGCTGCTCGACCACGTTGGGCCGGCCGGCGCCCGCCGGGTGATGGCGGCGATCGGCGTCTCCGCGCCGGGCGACCCGATGACGCGCTTGCTCGACCAGGCGATCGCGGTGCCGGCGCCCGCGCGCGCGGAGCTCGATGGCCTCCGGGAGGCGTTCGGCGACCTCGCCGTCGACGGCGCGCCGCCGGCGGCACAGGTCGAACGCGTCCGCCGGTTCCTCGAGCCCCTGCTCCGCAGGCGCTACGACCAGCCCGAGCCCCGCCTGCGCGACCTCGAGCAACTCGAGCAGCTCGCAAGCGGGTTCGAAAGCCGGGCGCGGTTCGTGACCGACCTCACGCTCGACCCTCCGGTCTCGACCTCCGACCTCGCCGGGTCGCCGCACCGGGATGAGGACTACGTGATCCTTTCGACGATCCACTCGGCCAAGGGCGGCGAGTGGGACGTCGTGCACGTGATCCACGCCGCGGACGGCATGATCCCGTCGGACATGTCGACCGGCGACGCAGAGCAGCTCGAGGAGGAACGCCGCCTTCTGTACGTGGCCCTCACCCGGGCGCGCGACGAGCTCCACGTGCTGTTCCCGCTCCGCTACCACCGCGCGAACCGCGGGTACGAGGACCGGCACTGGTACGCGCAGCTCACGAGGTTCCTGCCCGAGGAGGTCCGGAACCGGTTCTCGCTCGAGACGACGTACGCGGATCCGAGCGACGAACGCTCGGGCGGTCCAACAGCGGTGGCGGGCGCGGGCGGGGTCGATGCGCTGCTCGCCGGCCTGTGGTCCGACTGACCTGCCGCTAGCATCGGGCGATGGAGGTCCTCCGCCCCGGCGACGCCGGCGCGTTCCTGCGTCTGGCCGGGCCGCTGCTCGAACGCAACGAGGCCCGCAACCAGCTCCCGCTCGGGGTCGCGGGCACGCTGACCGCCCACCCGGACGCCTACGACGTGGTGCGCTTCTGGGTCGTTCGGGACGGGGAGCGGCCGGTGGCGGCCGCAGTCCGGACCGACCCGTTCAACCTCCTGCTCGCCGATCCCTCCTCGGAGGCGGCGCTCGATCCCCTGCTCGAGGCGATCCTGGCCGACGACCCCGAGGTCCCCGGCATCGTCGGCAACGTGCCGTTCGTCGAGCCGACCGCGGAGCGGCTCGCGGGTGCGAGCGGCCGGACCGCCGAACGAGTCCTGTCCCAAGGCGTGTACGGCCTGACGGCGGTGCGCGACGTCGAACGGGCGCCGGGCGAACCGCATCCGGCGGGGCCGAATGATCGGGGGCACCTCCTCGACTGGCTCCGAGCGTTCGCCACCGAGTCACTCCCCGATCCCGACGAGGCCTTTCGTCGGATGGAACGCAACATCGAGAGCCGCTTCGGTTCGGAGGGCGCAGGCTTCTGGCTGTGGGAGGACGGCGGGGAGCCCGTGTCGTTGTCCGGTTTCAGCGGCCCCACGCCGACCGGGATCCGGATCGGGCCCGTCTACACACCGCCCGAGCATCGCGGGCGCGGGTACGCGACGACCCTGGTGGCCGACCAGAGCGCCTGGCTACTCGAGCAGGGTCATCGCGCGTGCTTCCTGCTCACGGACCTCGCGAACCCGACGTCGAACCGGATCTACGTCGAGATCGGCTACGAGCGCGTCTGCGACGCGATGGAGTTCATCTTCCGGGCGGACTGAGGCTCCTTCAGGAACGCCTCTTCAGGTCGCCGAGGATCTCGCGGGCGGCGTTCGCTCCCGGGGCGCCGGTCACGCCGCCCCCGGGATGCGCGCCCGAACCACACAGGTACAGACCGGGGAGACCGAGCCGGTACCGGGCGTGCCCGAGCAGTGGCCGCCAGACGAAGAACTGATCGAGGCCGGGCTCGCCGTGATAGACGTGGCCCCCACTCAGGCCGTACTCGCGCTCCAGATCGACCGGGGTCGTCACGCGACGGGCCGTCACCAGGTTCGAGAGCCCCGGCGCGTACCGCTCGAGCGTCTTGACGACGAGGTCGCCGAGCCGGTCGCGCTCGGCCGCCCAGTCGGTCTCGCGCAGCTCGAACGGCGTCCACTGCGCGACCACGCTCATCACGTGCGTCCCCTCCGGCGCGAGCGTCGGGTCCGACAGCGTCGGGATCGTCGCCTCCAGGTAGGGGTCGTCCCCGATGCCGCCGTACTTCGAGGCGTCGAAGGCCCGCTCCAGGTGATCGACCGAGGGCGCGATCACGATCCGACCGGCCAGGCGCTCGCGGTCGGCACCGTCGAACGACGGCAGGCCCGAGAGGGCGAGGTCGACCTTGGAGGCCGAGCCGGGGGTCCGGATGTTCGTCGCCCGCCAGCGCAGGTGCGGGCCGATCTCGACCGGGTCCAGGAGCGTCGTGAGCGTCCGCTTCGGATCGATCGCCGTGATCACGGCGCGCGCCCGAATCTCGGAGCCGTCCGCGAGGACCACGCCGGTCGCGCGATGACGCTCCACGGAGACCCCGACGACCTCGGACGAGGTGCGGATCTGGGCGCCGAACCCGCGGGCGGCGTTCGCGAGCGCCTCGGCGAGCGCGCCCGGACCGCCCCGTGCCATCGACGACTGCCCGGGCGCCCCGCCCTGGTTGCCGGCCGAGTCCGACAGCAGCACGGCCGTCGTGCCGGCCGACCACGGGCCCATCGCGGTGTACTGGACGGCCCGCGACGCGATCGCCCCGCGGACCGCGTCGCTCTCGAACGCCTCCGCGACGTAGTCCGCGATCGCCATCGGCAGCGCGCGTGTCGCCTCTCGGCCGGGCTTTCGCCCAAGGCGCCGGAACGCGTTCCCGAGCTTCACGCCGTTCAGCGCATCCGCGAGCGACGGGTCCTTCACGTCCGGCGGCGTGATCGCGTGCAGGTAGGACAGGAACGAGGCAAGGGACCGCACCTTCTGGTCGAACACGGGGTAGGCCTCTGCGTCCGCGTTCGAACGCTCTCGCAGCTCCGACGCCGTGCGCGCGGCGTCCGCCCACAGCGTGAGCGGCGGTCCTTCCGGCTGGGGCGCGAACACCCGTACCTCGGGCTCGACCGTCACGAGCCCCTGCTGCACGAGCCCCAGGTCGCTGATCACCGACCTCCGGAGGCGTCCCACCGTGTGGACGATGCCCGGCACCCGAACCCCCGGGGCGAGCTCGATCGTGTCCAGGATGCCGCCGACGCGTTCGCGCCGCTCGAGGACCAGGACCGACCGGCCGGCCTTCGTGAGGTAGGCGGCGGTGGTGAGGCCGTTGTGGCCCGCGCCGACAACGACCGCGTCGTACCGCCCGGCCATCAGGCGACCTTGCCCGCCGAACCCCCGGAGCGCCCGCCCAGGAGCTCGAGCGCGGCGATCCGCCCCGGCGCGCCCATGATCCCGCCGCCCGGATGCGTGGCCGAGCCGCACATCCACAGGTCCTTGATCGGCGTCCGGTAGCGGGCCCACCCGGGGACCGGCCGGTTGAAGAACAGCTGCTCGAGCGAGAGCTCACCCTGGAAGATGTTGCCCTCGGTGAGGCCCGTGATCCGCTCGATGTCGAGCGGCGTGAGCACCTGCTGATGCAGGATCAGGTCGCGGATGCTCGGGAAGCGCTCCTCCAGCGTCGAGATCACCGTCTCGCCGAACGCGTCGCGCTCGGCGTCGTCCCACGTGCGGCCCTCCGAGAGGTGGTACGGCGCGTATTGCACGAAGCACGACATCACGTGCTTGCCGGGCGGCGCCATCGAGGAATCGACGAGCGTGGGGATGATGCAGTCGATATATGGGCGGGTCGAGAACCTCCCGTACTTCGCGTCGTCGTACGCGCGCTCCATGTAGTCCACACCGGGCGAGAAGCTGATCGCACCGCGGAGCCACTCCCCTTTCCCCGGCCGGCACGCGAGCTCGGGCAGGGCGTCGAGCGCGAGGTTCACCTTCCCGCTCGAGCCGCGGAACTTGAACCGCTTGACCTCCTCCAGGAACGACGGCTCGAGGTTCGAGGGTTCGACCAGGCGGACAAACGTGACGTGCGAGTCCACGCTCGACAGGACGGTGCCGGCGGCGATCTCCTCGCCCGACTCCAGCACCACGCCCTTGGCCCGGCCGTTGCGTACATCGATCCGCGCCACCGGCGCCTCGGTGCGGATCTGGACGCCCGCCGCTCGGGCCGCCGACGCGATCGCTTCCGAGATCCCGCCCGTGCCGCCGCGCGGGATGCCCCACGCGCGGAACGCGCCGTCGATCTCGCCCATGTAGTGGT
>Ga0207981_1000164_pt1 | contig 10366 bp, 9 predicted proteins | sample SoimicmetaGmgLPC_FD_188327 | JGI IMG/M metagenome (GOLD analysis project Ga0207981, IMG submission 188327) | Soil and rhizosphere microbial communities from Laval, Canada - mgLPC (SPAdes) (version 2) | ecosystem: Environmental > Terrestrial > Deep subsurface > Rock core/Sediment | place: Laval... | reverse complement strand
CGAATCGGGCGGCGCCGCGCACGGCGATGTTCTCGCCGATCTTGCCGACGAGCTCGGTGCGCGCTTCCTCGAGCGAGGAGACGGCGTCCGGGCCGTCCTGCTCGACCGCGTCGAGCACCCGCTCCGCGAACGCGCGGAACTCCTCGGCGAACCCTTCGAACGTCGACGACACCGGCGTGCCGTGTTCGACGCGGAAGTCCCACCTGAGCCGCGCCAGCTCGTCGGCGTCGTCGAGCGTCGCCCGGCGGATCTCGACCATCAGGCGACCGACACAGGGAGCCGGGTCCGCACGATCACATCGTACGGCCGAGCGCGGCGGCGACCGCCTCCTGGACCGCAGCATGCAGCTCGACGTTGCGGGCGCGGTCGATCGGCACCTCGACGACGTGGACCCCGCCGGCCCCACGCGCGCGCTCGACCGCGGGGATCAGGTCGGCGGCGTGTTCGACGCGGGCGTGTCCGGCGCCGGCGGCCCGGCAGATCGCGCCGAGTTCGAGCCCGTGCGGCGTCGCGAACAGCTCCTCGAACTCGGGCAGCTCGCGTTGCGGGAGGAACGAGAAGATCGCGCCGCCGTCGTTGTTCGGAACCACGACGACGCAATCGAGGTCCCTGCTCGCGCTCCAGATCAGCGAGCCGATGTCGTGCAGCAGCGTGAGATCGCCGCAGAGCGCGGTCGTCCCCGCACCGGCCGACGAGACGCCGAGCGCCGTCGAGACGAACCCGTCGATCCCGCTCGCCCCGCGGTTCGCGAGGACCCGAAGGCCCTTGCGCGGACGCATGTACGCGTCCAGGTCGCGCACCGGCATGCTCGAGCCGACCACGAGCACACCGCCGTCGGGGACCGATGCGGCGACGTCGCGGGCGATCCGTCCCTCGTACGGCTCTCCCCACGCGTCGACCGTCGCATCGACAGCGGTGCGTGCGCGCTCGTCCGCCTCGACCCACTCGGTCAGCCAACCGGCTCGAGGCGTACCGGGGCACCGCGGGATCGCGTGGTGCGCGAGCCGGCCGGCGTTCACCGCGAACCGCCGCTCGGCACGTCTATGCGGATCGGCCACGAGGTCGTCAGGGTCGACGATCACGAGCCGTGGGGTGGAACCGACCAGACCGAGGGCGGCTCGCGAGGTGGGCGCCGCGCCGAACTGCGCGACGACGTCGGGGAGATGGGCGTCGAGGAACGGTTCGTTCGACAGCAGGAACTGCGCGGCGCTCAGGGTTCCCGGCACCCGGAGTCCCGACGTCGGTTCGGCGATCACCGGCCATCCCAGGCGTGCCGCCAGATCGAGGATGAACGGGGATGGCGAGCGCAGGCTTCCCACGTACACGAGACCGCGCTCCACCCCCGCCACGAGCTCGACGAACCCGTCGACGTCGTCCTCGCCAGCGGTCTCGCCCCCGTCCAAGGACGCGGGGACGGCCGACCCGACGTCCCCTAGGTCCGCTGCTTCTCCGGCGGGGACGAGCGGCTCTCGGTACGGCAGGTTCACGTGCACCGGTCCGGGTCGACACGCCTGATGGTAGGCCTCGACGGCGAGGAGCACCCAGGTGCGCGTCGCGTGCGGACCCTCCGACGGCAGCGGCGCGTCGGAGAACCATCGCGGGTACGGCCCGAAGAGCTCGCGCTGATCGATCGTCTGGTTCGCCCCGACCCCACGGAGTTCGGGCGGGCGATCGGCGGTCAGCAGGATCAGCGGCGCCGGCGACATCGAGGCCTCTACGACCGCCGGGAACAGGTTGGCCGCCGCGGTCCCGCTCGTACAGGTGACGACCACGGGACGACCAGATGCCTTCGCGAGGCCGAGGGCGAAGAAGGCACTCGAGCGTTCGTCGAGGTGGACGTGCACGCGGATCCCGTCGGTGCGGGCGAGGGCGAGCGCGATCGGCGTCGAGCGCGACCCCGGCGAGATGCACGCGTCGGTGAGGCCATCACGCTCGAGCTGACCGATGAACGCGCTCGCGCACGCGAGCGCGACATCGCCCTCGGTCACGAGGCCACCTCCGCGATCCACAGACCGAGTGCGAGCAGCATGCCGAACACCACCTGCAGCCGTGCGGTGTCCACTAACACCGGGACGAGCTCGCGGCCGGCGGAGCGCGCCACCCGTTCGAACGGCCGGATCGCGGCGGCGGCCGCCCCGAGCGCGAGGAGGGACCAGGGCGGGAGCCCGCTCCCCTCGTCGAGCGCCTCGACCACCACGCCGAGCGCGACCGCCCCGAACGCCACGACCACGCACAGGCGATACAGCACGCGCGTACGCGCGTCGCCCAGCCGAACCGCGAGCGTGCGCTTGCCGGCGACGGTATCGGTGGGGATGTCGCGGAGGTTGTTCGCGACCAGGATCGCGACCGCGAGCAGACCGACCGGCACCGAGGCCCACCACGCCGCGGCCGGGACGGCCTCGGCCTGGACGAACGCGCTCCCCGCGGTCGCCATCAGGCCGAAGAACACGAAGACCATCACCTCGCCCAGGCCGAGGTCCGCGTACGGTCTCGGCCCGCCGCTGTAGAGCCAGAGCGCCACCATCGCGAACGCTCCGATCGGCACGAGCCACCACGTGGTGGCGGCGGCGAGGGCGAGCCCGGCGACGCCCGCAACGAAGATCGCCAGCAGCGCCGCCAGCAGGACCGTACGCGCCGGCGCGAGACCGGAGGAGGTGAGCCGGGGAGGCCCCAATCGATCGGGCGTGTCGATGCCGCGCACGCCGTCGTGGAAGTCGTTCGCCAGGTTCACGCCCACCTGGAGCCCGAGCGCGACCAGGAGCGCCGCGACGAACCGCCATTGCACGAACACACCGGCGGCGGCGGTCCCGACGACGACGGGGGTGAAGCCGGCCCCGAGCGTCCGCGGCCGCGCGCCCTGAACCCAGACGCCGAGACGGCTCACGGCCGCTTCGGGAACCTCGTGAAGTCCGGCGCGCGCTTCTCGACGAACGCGTCCCGCCCCTCCTGCGCCTCCTCCGTCATGTAGTAGAGGAGGGTGGCGTCACCGGCGAGCTGCTGCACCCCGGCCAGCCCGTCCATCCCCGCGTTCGACCCCGCCTTCAGCAGGCGCAGGGACAATGGGCTCATCCGCAGCATCTCGCGGCACCACGACACGGTCTCGGGTTCGAGCCGCTCCAGCGGCACGACGGTGTTGACCAACCCCCAGGCGAGCGCGGTCGGCGCGTCGTACTGGCGGCAGAGGAACCACACCTCCTTGGCGCGCTTCTCGCCGATCTGCCGCGCGAGCAGGTTGATCCCGTACCCGCCGTCGAACGACCCCACCCTCGGTCCGGTCTGGCCGAACCTCGCGTTGTCCGCCGCGATCGTGAGGTCGCAGCACAGGTGCAGGACGTGGCCCCCACCGATCGCGTACCCGGCGACCATCGCGACCACCGGCTTGGGGAGCCGCCGGATCTGGACCTGGAGATCGAGAACGTTCAGGCGGCCGATCCCATGCTCGTCGACGTAGCCGTCGTCCCCCCGGATCCTCTGGTCGCCGCCGCTGGAGAACGCCTCGGGTCCCTGTCCGGTGAGGATCACGACCCCGATCTCGGGATCGCCCCGCGCGACGTCGAACGCCCGGATCAGCTCGCCGACCGTGAGCGGGCGGAACGCGTTGCGCACCTCGGGCCGGTCGATCGTGACCTTGGCGATGCCGTCCGCGCTCTCGTACCGGATGTCCGTGTACTCCCCCGAGCTCACCCAGTTCGGTACCGAGGTGTCCGACGTCATGACTGCGCACTCCTAGAGCAAACACTCGAACGGTCTGAGCTAGCCTAGCCGATGTGTCGGCCCTCGAACACGTCTCGATGACCCCGGCCGATGTCGTGGCCGTGTCGCTGGAGCCGGGGCCTGCGTGGTTCGACCTGGTCGCCGAGACCTGGGCCGCCGGCGCTGCCCTCCTGCCCATCGACCACCGGCTGCCCCCCCGCGAGGCGGGTGCGCTCCTCGAGCGCGCCCGGCCGACCGTCTCGCTCGACGCCGTCGGGGCACGGCGGATCGACGGCGAGGCCGCCGATCCCGAGATCGCCCTGATCGTCCACACGAGCGGCACGGGTGGGGCGCCGAAGTTCGTCCAGTTGGACCGCCGGGCGATCGACGCGGCGGTCGCGTCCTCGGCGTTGGCGCTCGGAGCCTCCGACGAGGACCGCTGGCTCTGCTGTCTCCCGCTCGCCCACGTCGGAGGTCTGCTGGTGCTGCTGCGAGCGGTCCTGCTCGGCGCGCCGGTGACGATCCACCCCCGGTTCGACGCCGCCGCGGTCGCGGCCGAGCGGGGTCCGGCCTTCACCTCCCTCGTCCCGACGATGCTCGGCCGGCTCGTCGCCGCCGGCGCCGAGCTGTCGGCGTTCCGGGCGATCCTGGTCGGCGGAGCGCACCTGTCGCCCGACCTGCGCGCGAGCGCAGAACGCGCCGGCGCGCGCGTCGTCGAGACCTACGGCCTCACGGAGACGTGTGGGGGGGTCGTGTACGACGGCGTGCCGCTGCCGGGGACCGAGATGCGGATCGACCCCGAGGGCGGCATCGAGCTCCGAGGGCCGACGCTGATGCGCGGCTACCGGTTCGACCCCTCGGCCACCGCGGCCGCGTTCACCGAGGACGGATGGCTGCGGCCCGGCGACGCGGGCGAGATCGACGGCGAGGGTCGCCTCCACGTCGTGGGTCGATTCGACGACCTGATCAACACCGGAGGGGAGATGGTCTGGCCGGACGAGGTCGAGGCGGTGCTTCGCGAGCACCCCAGGGTCCAAGACGTTGCCGCGGGCGGTCGCCTGGATCCGGAGTGGGGCCAGCGCGTCGCCGTGTGGGTCGTCCCAGCCGATCCCTCCGACCCCCCCTCGCTCGACGAGCTGCGGGAGTTCGCCGCGCGCACGCTCCCCCGCTACGCCGCACCGCGCGAGCTCACCTTGGCGGAACGGCTCCCGAGAACCGCCTCGGGCAAGCTTCGGCGTGCTGCGTTGCCGCGGGATTGAACGGGAATAGGCTCCGGTTATCCTCGGTGGGGGAGCAGGTCAGCATGGTCGACGAACGCACCACCGTGATCTTGGGCTCGGGGCCGGCCGGGTACACCGCCGCGCTCTACGCCGCCCGGGCGAACCTTCGCCCCGTGCTGGTCAAGGGGCTCGAGGCCGGCGGGCAGCTGATGCTGACCACGGACGTCGAGAACTACCCGGGGTTCCCCGACGGCATCCTCGGACCCGAGATGATGGACGCGTTCGAGAAGCAGGCGGCCCGGTTCGAGACCGAGATCGTCGCGCAGACCGTCACGCGGGTGGACCTGTCCGAGCGCCCCTTCGGCGTGTGGGCCGGCGACCTCGAGTGGCGTGCCCAGACGCTGATCCTGGCGACCGGCGCGAGCGCGCGATGGCTCGGCGTCCCCGGCGAGGAGACCCTGCGGGGGCGCGGGGTGAGCGCCTGCGCCACGTGCGACGGGTTCTTCTTCCGCGATCGCGATCTCGTCGTGATCGGTGGTGGCGACACCGCTATGGAGGAGGCGACGTTCCTCACGAAGTTCGCAAGCTCGGTCACGATCGTGCACCGTCGCGACGAGTTCCGCGCGTCGAAGATCATGCAGGAGCGGGTGCTGTCGAACCCGAAGATCCGCGTGATCTGGGACGGCGTGGTCGAGGAGATCCTCGGCGACGGCGCGGTGACCGGCGTGCGCCTGCGGAACGTGCGGACTGGCGAGACGAGCGAGTTCCCGACCGGCGGCGTGTTCGTCGCGATCGGGCACACCCCGAACACGGACCTCGTGAAGGGACAGCTCGAGCTCACGGACGGCGGCTATGTCGTCGTGCAGGAGCCGACCACACGCACGAGCGTCCCTGGTGTGTTCGCGGCCGGTGACGTCACCGACCTGATCTACCGTCAGGCGGTCACGGCCGCGGGCCAGGGATGCAAGGCTGCGATCGACGCGGAGCGGTTCCTGGAAGAGCAAGCGCACCGAACCGGTTGAACGGTACGACGAGGACGACGACGGAGTTTCGAAAGGACGGATGCGACGTGGCGATGATGGGTGACGTGACGGACGCCGATTTCGAGGAGCGGGTGCTCGGCTCGGAGAGCGTGGTACTCGTGGACTTCTGGGCCGAATGGTGCGTCCCCTGCCACATGGTCTCGCCGGTGGTCGAGGAGATCGGTCGGGACAAGGGCGAGGCGCTGCAGGTGGCCAAGCTGAACATCGACGACAACCCCGACATCACACGGCGCTTCGGGGTGATGAGCATCCCGACGCTGATGCTGTTCAAGGGCGGCGAGGAGATCGCTCGCGTCGTAGGCGCCCGAGGCAAGGACGCACTGCTCAAGGAGATCGACCCGCACGTTCCCGCCGCCTAGCGCGGCGCCACCCGCCTCCGGTTGCCGGACGGCCTCGGTTCCACGGAAACTCCGGTCGTGGACCTCATCCGAACGGGTGCGCGAGGCGAGGACGTCCGCGACGTGCAGCACCGGCTGCTCGGCGCGGGGCTGCGCATCGAGCCCGACGAGCTCGACGGGACGTTCGGCGACTCCACCCAGGCGGCCGTCCGTGAGTTCCAGCGGGCCCGCGGGCTCCCGCCGGACGGGATCGTCGGCCCGGACACCTGGGGCCAGCTCGTCGAGACCGGGTACCGGCTCAGCGACCGCACCCTGTACTTGCGCTCGCCGGCGTTCCGCGGGGACGACGTCCGCGAGCTCCAGCGGATGCTGAACGCCCTCGGCTTCGACGCCGGCAAGGAGGACGGGATCTTCGGGCCGCGCACCGATCGCGGCGTTCGCGAGTTCCAACGCAACGTCGCGTCCCGGGTGGACGGGATCGTCGGGCTCGACACGGTGCACGCGATCAGCCGCTACCGGCCGCCGGTCGACGCCCCGAGCCGGGCCGTGGTGCGCGAGGGCGAGGCGGCGCGCGGACCCGGGTTGGCGCTCGCCGGCTCGACCATCGCGATCGACCCCGACCGCATCGACGCCGATGAGCTCGACCTCGCGCTGGCGATCGCCTCGGAGCTCGCGGAGGAGCTCAGGCGGCTCGGTGCCCGTCCGCTCTTGCTGCGCAAGGGTTCTGAGCCAACCCCGGTCGACGAACGCATCCGGCGCGCGAACGCCGGCAACGCCGCCGCCCTGATCTCGATCGCCGTCGGCTCGGGTGAGCAGGTGGAACGCGGATCCGCGTGCTTCCACTACGGGACGCCGAGGACGCACTCCCCCATGGGACGCAGGCTCGCGGCGTCGATCCAGCACGCGCTCGTCCGCCGCCTCGGTCTGCCCGACGGCGGGCTCCACCCGCGCTCGATCGCGATCCTGCGCGAGACCCGCATGCCGGCGGCACGCGTCGAGCCGGCCGTCGCGCTCGACGAGCTCGACGCGTCCCGCATCGCGGAGTCGGCGTTTGCGGGCGACGTGGCACGCGCCATCGCCGACGGGGTCACCGCCTTCTCGCGACCCGCGCCGGCGGATCTCGCCCGCTCGAACTAGGCCGACGCCGCTCCCTCGCCAGGTCGGCCTGGCACTCGTCGAGCGAGCGCCAGGAGCACGAGGCCGAGCACGAACCCAAGCGTGAGCGCCTTGCCGGCGCGCCGGAGCTCGGCGTCGGAGGGAGCTTCCACGGGATGGGTATCGTACGGCGGTGGGGTCGCTCGGCTACAGCCTGATGCTCGAAGGTCAGGAGGGCGTCACCTGGGCGCAGTGGCTCGCGATCGCGCGCACGTGCGAGCGGCTCGGGTTCGACGGACTCCTCACGTCGGATCACTACCTATCGGTCGTGCACGCGGAGGAGCCGGGCTCGCACGACTCCTGGACGCTCCTCGGGGCCCTCGCGGCGAGCACCGAACGCCTCCGGCTCGGCACCATGGTGTCGCCCGTGACCTTCCGCCTCCCGGCGGTGCTCGCGAAGGCGGCAACGACGGTGGACCGGATCTCGGGCGGTCGGGTGCAGCTTGGCATGGGCGCGGGGTGGTGGGACCTCGAGCACCGGTCGCACGGGATCCCCTTCCCCCCGACCCCGGAACGGTTCGAGATGCTCGCTGAGCAGCTCGAGATCGTGCACGGCCTGTGGTCCGAGGAGGTCTTCTCGTTCGAGGGGCGCTACTACGCGCTCGAGGAATGCCGGTTCCTGCCCAAGCCCGTGCAGCGGCCCCATCCTCCGATCGTGGTGGGGGGCAAGGGCGGACCGAGGCTGGCACACCTCGTGGCGCGCTGGGCCGACGAGTTCAACCGCGTCGGCGGGACGCCGGACGAGCTGCGCGCATCGATCGAGCGGGTGACCGACGCGCTCGACCGGCAGGGTCGAGACCGCGCGAGCGTGGCGATGTCGTTCATGACGTGGGTCTTCGTCGGCCGGACCGACGACGAGTGGCGCGACCGGGCCGATCGCGCTCGGCGGATGGATCCGACCGCCGGATCGCTCGAGGAGTTCCTCGCGGACATCTCGCGCGACTGCATCGTCGGGACCGTCGAGGAAGCGATCGATCGGATGAATGAGTACGCGGCCGCGGGCGCGCAGCGGTTCGTCCTGAATCACGAGCTGTTCGACGATCTCGAGCAGATCGAGCTCCTGGCCGAGGAGATCATGCCCGAGGTCGGCACGTAGCCGCGGCGGGAGGCGTCGGAGACCGCCGTAAACCGGTGCAGCGCAACACTTCTGGCGTGGTGCCGCTACTCCGGGGCTCGTCCCGGACCCGAGCCGATGATCTCCGAGACGATGCGCTCGAGATCGTCGGCCGAGCCGAACTCGACCACGATCTTGCCGCGCCGCTTGCTCATCTGGATCGTGACCCGCGTCGCGAGCTGTTCGGAGAGCAGCTCCTCCACCTCGGCGAGCGGGTTCTCCTGCGGTTCCGGCACCGCGGCGAGCTGCGCCGGCGGCTCCGCGTGCGACGGATGGTCGATGTAGTTGCGGACGAGCTCCTCGACCTCCCGCACGGACACGTCCTCCGCGGCGATGCGGACGGCGAGCGTCCGTTGCGCCTCGGCGTCGCCGAGCGAGAGCAGCGCGCGACCGTGACCGGCCTGGATCCTCCCCTCTGCCAGGAGCTGCTGCACCTCCGTCGGGAGCTGGAGGAGACGGATCGTGTTCGCGATGTGTGATCGCGACATGCCCAGCCGCTCGGCGAGGGTCTCCTGCTTGAGGCCGAGCTCTTCTAGGAGCTCGCGGAAGGCCTCGGCGAGCTCGATCGGGTTGAGGTCCTCGCGGTGGATGTTCTCGATCAACGCCTCGCGGAGCGATTCCGCGTCGTCGCTGTCCCGGATTACGGCGGGCACGGTGGCGAGACCGGCGAGCTTGGCCGCCCGGAGCCGCCGCTCCCCCGCGATCAGCTCGAAGCCGTTCCCGGCCTTGCGCACGACGATCGGCTGCAGGACGCCGACCTCGCGGATCGAGAGCGCGAGCGCCTCCAGCGCCTCGTCCTCGAACGTGGTCCTGGGCTGCCGCGGGTTCGGGGCGACCGCCTCCACCGGGATCTCGAGCAGACCGAACCCCTCCTCGACGGCGCCCGGGAGCAGCGCCGACAGCCCCCGGCCGAGACCTCCTCGTTTCATCAGGTTCCTCCTCTGCGGAAGAGACCGCGCCGGCGCTTCCTGCCGCCCGGATCGGTCGACCCCCCTAGGTCGAGCTGCATCTCGTCCTCCGGTTCAGCCTGCGTTCGGTCCCCGTTCAGATCCACAAGCTCCTCGACCGCACCCCTGGACCCCTGGTCGACGGTCGGACTCGACTCCTCGGGAGGGTGCGAGACCCCCTCGCCGTCGGTGACGCCACCCGTCAGGTCCGCGTCGGGCTCGCCTTCAGGGTCGGGCATCGCAGCCACGTCCTCGTCGGCCGAGACGGGCGCGACCGGTTCGGACCGGCTCGGGGCCGGCCGGTCCTCGGGGCCGACGAGGGGGCGCGGGGCCCTCCCGGGCTGTGCCTCGGGCCGGGGGATCACGACGCTCGGGACGTCGTCGACGTTCGGGAGTGGGCTCTCGTCGGGGAGGCGGGAGGCGACCTCCTGGGCGAGGTCTCGGTAGCTCTCGGCGCCCTTCGAATGCGGGTCGTAGACGGTGATCGGCTGGCCGAAGCCCGGCGCCTCGGAGAGCCTGACCGTCCTGGGGATGATAGTCCGGTACACGCGCTCCCCGAAGTAACGGCGGACCTCGGCGACCACCTGTTCGGAGAGCTTGGTCCTGGGGTCGAACATCGTCATCACGATCCCGGTCAGGCGCAGGTCGGTATTCACGTTCTGCTGCACCAGGCGCACGTTGCGCAGGAGCTGGCCGAGCCCCTCCAGCGCGTAGTACTCGCATTGGATCGGCACGATGAGCTCCTCGGCCGCGGCGAGCGCGTTCACGGTCAGCAGGCCGAGCGAGGGCGGACAGTCCAGGAACACGAAGTCGAAGGCGTCCTGCTTGAGCGGCTCGATCGCCTTCTTCAGGCGTA
>Ga0207981_1000163_pt1 | contig 10380 bp, 12 predicted proteins | sample SoimicmetaGmgLPC_FD_188327 | JGI IMG/M metagenome (GOLD analysis project Ga0207981, IMG submission 188327) | Soil and rhizosphere microbial communities from Laval, Canada - mgLPC (SPAdes) (version 2) | ecosystem: Environmental > Terrestrial > Deep subsurface > Rock core/Sediment | place: Laval... | reverse complement strand
CGCCCGGTGTTGCGGACTTCATGGCGTTCGCGCTTCTCGATCACCAGCAGCGTGCCCGCCTTGAGCGGCACGCGGCGCCCCTCGACGATCGCCACGCCGCTGCCCGACAGTACGAACAGCCACTGGTCCGCGCCGCGATGACGGTTACCCGGCCCGCCTTCGCTGCCGCCCGGCGCGATCACCATCTCCGCCGCCTGCGCCTTGCGCACATCGAAGGCGACGCGGAAGCCCTTGCCGAACTTCAGGGTTTTGCTGCGCATGGCCGCCTCCCGGGAACGGGCCCAAGCCTGCCCGCGCCGGCGTCAACGCCGGATGCAGAACGACCCTGTAAGGAATCGCCGCTCTGCGCGAATCACGTTTCCGACGACGCTGTGGGCCCGCTGGCCCACTGTGACTCCACCTAGAATCGACACGGATCTTCCATGGAAATCGCCGCCCCCATGCAGGACAGCACGCGACAGCGATTCGGCGAACTGCTCGAACGCCATCGTGGCATCGTGTTCAAGGTCGCGTACTCGTACTGCCACCACCCCGACGATCGCGCCGACCTGGCCCAGGAGATCGCCACGCAGCTGTGGCGCGCGTTCCCCGGTTACGACGCCAGCCGCGCCAGCTTCTCCACGTGGATGTATCGCATCGCCCTGAACGTGGCGATTTCCCAACTGCGCAGCAACCGCCATCGCCAGCAGCAATCGGTGCCGCTCGACGAGTCGCTGCACGACATCCCCGGCGATGGCGGGGACCACGAAAGCGACCAGCACCTGCGCCTGCTCCACCGCTTCATCGTCCGGCAGGACCCGCTCAACCGCGCACTGCTATTGCTGTACCTGGAAGACCGCAGCCATCGCGAGATCGCCGACATCCTCGGCATCAGCGAGGGCAACGTCGCCACCAAGATCAGCCGACTCAAGCAGCGAATCCGCAACGACATGGCCTGAGCCATGCACGCAGACAGGACCCCACCCATGGAACTCGACGACTTCAAGACCGCGTGGCAGAGCCTCGACCGTCGCCTGCAACAGCAACACCAGCTCAACCTGCAGGTGTTCCGCCAGGGCAAGCTCGACCGCATGAAATCCGGCTTGCGCCCGCTGTTCTGGGGCCAGATCGTGCAGATGCTGTGGGGCCTGACGTTCATCGCCATGGCTACGCTGCTGTGGAGCCAGAAGCCGGAAGCGGCGCCGGTGATCGTGGCGGGCGTGATCGTGCACGCCTACGGCGTGGCCTGCATCATCCTCGCCGGCATCACCCTCGGGCAGATGGTGCGCATCGATTACTCGGCGCCGGTGCTCGACATCCAGAAGCAACTGGCGAAGGTTCGGCGCTCGTACATCGTCAGCGGCATGGTGGCCGGCCTGCCCTGGTGGTTCATGTGGCTGCCCGTCCTGATGGTGTTGCTGGCCCTGGCCGGCGTCGATCTCTACGCGCGGGCACCATCACTGGTCGGGATCGGCGCACTGGTCGGCGTGGTGGGCCTGCTGGCGACCTGGTGGTTCCACCACTGGTCCCGGCATCCCAGCCGCCCGCGCCTGGCACGGGCCATGGAAGACAGCATCACGGGAGGCAGCCTGCGCAAGGCGAAGGCGCAACTGGACGAACTGATGCAGTTCGAGCGCGAGTAAATCCAGACGCAAACAAAAAGCGGGCCGAAGCCCGCTTTTTGTTGCGCGATATGCAGGGCGTGGGGCGTGGGCCTCAGGCGTGCAGCTGCTTGAAGCCCACCATCCGGCGCGTCTCCTCGCACCACAGCTTCAGGCGCGCGCTCTTCAGGCTGGTCCACAGCGTGATGCGCGGCGCCGCCTGCAGCAGCGGGCTCGACTCGAAAGCCTCGCGCAAACGGTAGTTCGGAATGCGGCTGGCGAGATGGTGGATGTGGTGGTAACCGATGTTGCCGGTGAACCAATGCACCACGCGCGGCAGGTCGTAGTAGGAGCTGCCGGCGATCGCGGCCTGGCTCGAATCCCAGTCTTCCTTGCGCGACCAGTACGCGTCCTCGAACGTGTGCTGCACATAGAACAGCCACACGCCGGCGGCGCCCGCGATCAGCACGATCGGCAGGTGCACCAGCAGCACGGCCTTCCAGCCCAGCGCCCACATCATTGCGCCACCGACGACGATGAGCACCAGGTTGTTGAGCAGCACGCTCGCCCATTCCTTCTTCCACGTGAAGGGAAGGTCGAACGGAAAGCGGTGCTTGAGCACGAACTGATACAGCGGACCGATGCCCAGCAGCACCGGCGTGCTGCGATACATGCGATAGACCAGGCGGCCGAACTTCGAACGCGAACGGTATTCGGCGACGGTCAGCGTTTCGATGTCGCCCATCTCGCGGCGGTCGAGGTTGCCGGAGGTGCCGTGGTGGATGGCGTGCGTCTTCTTCCAGTAACCGTAGGGAAACAGCGTCACCACGCCAAGGACGCGGCCCACGATGTCGTTCGCCCGCGCGCTGGCGAAGAACGAGCCATGGCCGCAATCGTGCTGGATGATGAAGGTGCGGACGTAAAGGCCGGCTGCAGGGACCGCCAGCAGCAGCGTCCATCCATGGCCCCATTCGCCGATCACGCTCCATGCCATCAGCGCCCACAGCACGGCGAATGGAACCAGTGTGTTGATCAGCTGCCACACGGCGCGACCCAGTTGGGGAGCGGCGAATTGCGCGCAGAGTTTGCGCAGGTTGACGGACGGAGCGGCGTTGGACGTGACGTGCGATGCAGCAGTATTCAAGGTGTTCTCCCGAAAGGGGCCCCCATTGTCCGGCCCAGCAGGTCCCACCGCAAATGAGGGGTGCTACGGTCCGATATGAATGCGGACCCGGTCACACTCTGCTTGCGGATCCGCGATCCGGCTGCGACGCTGGGCCAATTCCTGCCAGAACCTTCCTGCCAGAACCGGCCATGCAGCTCATCACTTTCGAACTCGATCGCGACTTCGTCGAACTCAACCAGCTGCTCAAGCTCACCGGCCTGTGCGACAGCGGTGGCGCCGGCAAGCAGCTCGTCGCCAGCGGCGTGGTGCGCGTGGACGGCATGGTGGAGTTGCGCAAGACCTGCAAGATCCATGCAGGCCAGCGCGTGACGATCGATGACATCGGGATCGACGTGGTTGCGCTGGACTGAGCGCACGGGGCCCACGGGCGCAACCGACATTTCGCCGACGAAACTGGTTTACGCTTCGACTCCCGCACGCGGAGGTCGCCGTTGGTGGACGTCGTCAGTCGATTCCTCTTGCACCGAGACCGGCTGCTGCTGCGGCTCGACGAACTGCTGCAACAATCCGCCGATGCAGATGAGGTGGCCTGGATCCTGTGCGAGCACACCGGCCGCGAACTCAATCTCGCCGACTGCGTCATGTACCTGCCCGCCGGTGACGACACGCTGGTGCAGGCCGCGGCCTGGGGGCCACGGCGTGGCGCCGGGCGCATGCCGGAAGCGCGCCTGCGCCTGTCCGCCGGCCGTGGCGTGGTAGGCGATTGCGCGCGCCTGTTGCGCACGCAACGCGTCGACGACACCCGCCTGGATACGCGCTATGTCCACGACGGCGGGCTGGGCCTGTCCGAACTCGCCACCGCCATCTGCCACGACGAGATCCTGCTCGGAGTGCTCGACAGCGAAGCCGTGGACGCCGCGTTCTATGACCCGCGTTACGAGCAGGCCTTCGAAGCGATCGCGGGGTGTGGCGCGGCGCACCTGTGGCGTTTACGCAACGCGGCGGTCGCAGGTGCCGGCCGGCGCTGAATACGTATTCATCCGCTCCCGGCGCGGATCCCTGTCCGCTTGAGCAGCCGGTTTTCGTGAGTGGTCCTGAATCAACAGGAAGACACGAACCATGCGGCGTTTCATGAAATGGGCCGGCCTCGGCCTGGCCATCCTCCTGCTCGGTGTAGCCGGGTTGTTCGCCGTGGCCTGGGGCGTTACCGGCAAGGCGATGTCGCGCAGATACGCAGTCAACGACCCGCCGTTGCGCATCGGCACCGACGTCGCGGCGCTTCAGCGCGGCAAGCACCTGTTCGACACGCGCGGCTGCGGCGATTGCCACGGCCCGCAGGGCGCCGGGCGCGTGCTCATCGACGATCCGATGCTCGGCCGCATCGTGCCACCCAACCTCACCCGCAGCCTGCGCAATCCGGCCTACACCGACGACGCGCTCGCCGCTGCCATCCGCCACGGCGTGCGTCCAGGGGGCACGCCGCTGCTGCTCATGCCGTCGGGTGAGTTCGCCAACCTCGCCGACGCCGACACCGCCGCCCTCGTCGCCTACATGCGCACGCTACCGCCCAGCGACAACGATCCGGGCACCAGCACCATCCGTCCGATGGGGCGCGTGCTCTACACGCTCGGCAAGGTGCCCCTGTTTTCCGCCGAAACCATCGACCACGCGCCGCGCCCGCGCCAGGCACCGGCCGCTGCGGCCACGCCCGACTATGGCCGCTATGTCGCGCAATCCTGCACGGGCTGCCATGGGTCGGACCTCGCCGGCGGCACCGTCGTCATTCCCGGCAAGCCGATGTCCGCCAACCTCACGCCACATCCGAACGGACTGGCGAAGTGGAGCGAAGCCGACTTCCTCCGCCTCATGCACACCGGCCATCGCCCCGACGGCACCGCGGTGGATCCGCTGATGCCATGGGCCGTCTACAACAACATGGATGAAACGGAATTGCGTGCAGTGTGGGCCTATCTGCGCACCGTCGAGCCTTCGCCGGGACGCGGCAAGGTGGCCCAGCGCTAACCCAGGGTCACGCACCCCGGACGACGCGCTATCAAGGCGACGTAACGTCCGGCTCGACCCGCAGGCGATGCGACAGGGCCCTTTCCGGCGGGCAGAGCAGTTGTCCGATCGCGGCGCGCCAGCCTTGCGCGCGCGCCGCGTCGCGGAACATCGCGATCCATTCGTGGAAGGTCAGGCGCAGTGGGTTGTGGCTGCCAGGCGTTCCAAGTGCGCCCTGCCCCACGATGCCGTATTCGCACGGCACCGCCGGGTCTTCCTCCACGAAGCTGCCGAACAGCTTGTCCCACACGATCAGCACGCCGGCGTAGTTGCGATCGATGTATTTCGCATTGCGCGCGTGGTGCACCCGGTGGTGCGAGGGCGTGTTGAACACGTATTCGATCCACCCCAGCTTCCCGACTGCCTGGGTGTGCACGAAGAACTGGAAGCCCAGGTTGATCGCCACCACCGCGACGATGTGCGTCGGTTCGAATCCGAGCCACGCGAGCGGCAGCCAGAACAGCCACATCCCGGAAATCGGATAGGTCAGGCTCTGCCGGAACGCGGTGGACAGGTTCAGCCGCTCCGACGAGTGATGGGTCACATGCGACGCCCACAGCCAACGGATGCGGTGGCTGGCGCGATGGAACCAGTAGTAGAAGAAATCCTGCGCGAGGAACAAGGCCGCGATCGTCCATGCCGAAGCCGGCACCAGGTCGAACAACCGATGCCGGTACACCGCATGGTAGATGCCGATCACCAGCAGCCAGGCCACCGCATCGGCCGCCTGGTGCATCAGCGCCAGCGCCGCGTTCGACAAGGTGTCGAGGCCGCTGTACATGCCCGGCCGGCGCCTGCGCCAATACCAGGCCTCGAGCGCGATCAGGCCGAGGAATACCGGGCCCATGCCGAGCAGAATCCATTTCTCCATGACGTCGCGTTCCTTGCTGCGGTCCGCCGGCGAGTCTGCCGGCTGATCGCGGCATCGTCCAGACCGTGGCGTATGGCGCCATCACAGGGCCCGGCGCGGCGTCCCGTGCCTATGGTTGGGCGACCAACGGAAGGAGCGGCCATTCGCGCCACCGGGCATGCTGGCGCCCCATGAACCTCCCGCACTCCCCTCCGTCGCGTGCCGCGATCGTCGCCCTGGCCGCCGCCGCGCTCGCTTACGCCGGCTCCCTGTTCGTACTGCAGCGCGAACCCGGCTTCAGTCTCGTCGAACCCCTGTTCCTGTTCGCCATGCTCGGCGTGGTGTTTCCGCTGCTGGCGTGGCTGTGCACGCTGAAGCGGGACCTGGCCACCGCACCTTTGCCCGAGCCTCATCAGTTGCCGCGCGTGCTGGTGTACCTGGCGGTATTCGCGCTGGCCGTCCTCGGCTGGGGCTTCACCGCGATCAATACGACCTTCCCGGACGAGCCGCTGCAATCGATCGTCCAGGTCGCGGTGAAGCTGGTGACCATGGTGGTGTTGCCCACCTGGCTGTTCCTCGGCTTCCGCCTCGATGCGCGCGCGACGCTCTCGTCGCGACGGCTGCTGCTCGTCTTCGTCGTGATGTCGCTGGCCTACCTGGCGATGCAGGCCGTATTCGGGCGCGGCCTGATCACCCTGCACGAACTCTCGCCTGCCGCCAGCACGCTCGCCTGGGCGATTCCGCTGTGCTGGCTCTGGCAGACGCTCGAAGCCGGACTGTGCGAGGAAGTGCTGTTCCGCCGCGTCTTGCAGGAAAAAATCGCGCTGGCCAGCGGCTCGCAAGTGGCCGCGGTGGCGTGGGCGTCGCTGCTGTTCGGCCTGGCCCATGCGCCCGGCCTGTGGCTGCGCGGCGGCCACCTGATGGAAGGCGTCGCGCATGCCACCCCGGCATGGGCCATCGCCTATTCCATCGTCATGGTCGCGCCGGCCGGCATCGCCTTCGGCGTGTTGTGGGCGCGCACGCGGTCGCTGTGGCTGATCGTGCCCCTGCACGGCATGGTCGACCTGCTGCCGCAACTCGCGCCGTTCATTCGTGCGTGGACCGCGGCCTGAGCCCCGTGGGTGCGTTGCCAGCAATAATCCGCTAGGAACGCCGCAGCGACCAGAAGCCGATGTCGCGCCGGTGGTGGAAACCGAGCTGCTCGTACAGCTGCTTCGCCCGCGTGTTCTCGTGGCTCACGTGCAGGAACGGAGTGCGGCCACGAGCGAGCGTGTCGTTGGTGAGCATCGCCGTCAGCCGGCGCGCGTAGCCACGGCGGTTGAAGTCGGGATGCGTGCAGATCGCACTCATCTCCGTGTACGCATCGGTGCCAAGGCGCTCGCCGATGATCGCCGCCAGCCTGCCCTCCTGGTAGATGCCGAAGTAGCGGCCCATCTCCATCGTCCGCGGGCGGAAGTAATGCGGATAGACCAGTGCGGTCAGGGCCAGCACATCGTCACGATGCGCATCGGACAGTTCGATGATCTCCGGCCCCTCGATCACGTCGAGCGGCGCGGTGCAGACCATCTGCGCCAAAGGCCGGAACGCTTCCAGGCGCCAGCCTTCCGGCACGATGGGTGCGACCCCCAGCAGGTACACGCTCTCGCCGGGGGCGACCAGCGGCGCCACGGCGCCCGCGACATCCACGCCGGCATGTGCGACGCCAAGGAACGGTGCGAACTCGGCCGGGTAACGGGCCGCCTCACCCTGAGACAAGGCGATGCCACGATGCCGCGTGCGCAGGGAATGCCAGAAGGGATTGTCGAGGTCGGGGGCGATCATTCGCGATACCTGCAGCACAAGGGCCAACGGCTGCCTGCCGCCATGTTCGTCCGCCCGCCCGGCAGCTGGCAACACGCCGGGCGGGAACCACCTGCATCACCGTCGTCCCGCGGCCCAATTCCACCTTTGCGACATGGGCGCTGCCGCGGCGGCGGCCGCCGTCGTGAGCCGTTCGATGACGAAGATCTCGCCGTCGAGATCGATGATGTAGAGGTTGCCGACCTCGTCGACACCGAAGCTGACGATGCTGTTGTAGCTACCGGCGTTGGGAGCGAAGTCGGCATTGCGCACGGTGAACTCCGTGCTCGGTATCGTCGTCCCCTGCGTCACCTGCGAGATCGGGAGCGTCCAGATATTCGGCGTGCCGAAATCGGCGAACACGTACTCTCGCTGCAACTGCTCGATGGGGCCGCGATAGACGTAACCGCCGATGACGGTGGTGCCCTGGCGCGTGCCGGTGCCGCGCGTGTACTCGGCGATGGGCGGGGTCAGGCCGGCCGTGGAGCCGCCACGGAAGGGGGCCGTGCCTTCGAGGATCGGCCAGCCGAAATTGGCGCCGGCGTCCTGGGGCCGGAGCATGTCGATTTCCTCCACGGCGTTCTGGCCGACATCGCCGATCCAGAGCACCCCGGTGTTGGGATCGATGCTGTTCCGGAATGGATTGCGCAGGCCATAGGCCAGGACTTCGGGGGCACCGCCGCTGGTCGCGAACGGATTGGCCGCCGGAATGCCGTAATCGCGGGTGGGGTCATTCGGGAAATCATCGCGCGTGGGATCTATGCGCAGGATCTTGCCCAGCAGCGTGTTGGGGTTCTGGCCGTTGTTGTCGGGATCGCCGGAGCCGCCGCCATCGCCGATCGCGATGTAAAGCAGGTTGTCGGGACCAAACCCGATCCAGCCACCGTTGTGGTTGTTGCGCGGGTGCGGCACACGCAGGATCGCGTCGCCGCTCGCAGGATCGGCGAGTTCGCGATTGTTGGCGAACGTGCGATAACGGCGCAGTTCGATGGTGCCATCGAGCACGGTGACGTACACATAGAACGTGCCGGTGGTGCGGAAGTCCGGCGACGTCGCGAATCCCAGCAGACCCCGCTCGCCATCGAGCGCCAGTTGACCTCTCAGGTCGAGGAACGGGTTGGTGGCGACCGCCCCGGTGGAAGGCGTCAGCACCACGATGCGGCCCGCCAGTTCGGTGACGAAGACGCGACCGGTTCCATCCGGCACCGGTGCGAGGAAGGCGGGCTGGTTGAGGCCTGCCACCACGCGCCGCACGCCGAAAGCGGTTTCGGAGGCGTCGGTGACCGCCACCGACAACGATTGCGTGACGCTTACCCGGCCGTCGCTCACGGCCAGGTCGACCTGGTAGACGTTGTCACGGTTGGCGTCCGTCGGCACCTCGAAATCCGGCGCCGTGATGAAGGACAGGGCACCGCCCGTCGTGATGCTGAAGAGCTGGCGGTCGATGCCACCGTTGATCGAGAACGTCAGCGCGTTGCCATCCGGATCCGTTGCCGTGGCGGTGAAGAAGGTGCCCGCCGTGTTCTCCGCCACGGTGACCGTGCCGGCCGAGGTGAACACCGGCGGCCGGTTCATCCCGGTGACCGGCGTATTGCCGCCTCTGCCCCCGCCGCCTCCGCAGGCCACGGTTGCCAACGCGAGCAGCACGATCGCACCCAGCCCGAATCGCCTTGACCTTGCCATGGGACGCTCCTCGGCACCGGCCGACAGCGGGCCGGGGATTGCGCAAGATTCCTGCGACGCCCGCTTTGGTTTTGTGAAGGCGCCCGGCGCCGGCAGGCGATGCGCGGCCGCCCCCCTATCCACAGGACCTGAAGGTCCGGGCCGCTAACGTGAGTTGTGCCGCGTGTCGAAGCGCGGCCAGCCCATTCGTCGTGGTGAAGAGGTGCACGCGATAACCGCGCGCATCGGCGCACCCAGCATCGGCCCACCCACAGGAGAACCCCATGTCCTACATCGATGGCTTCGTCATGGCCGTACCCTCTGCCAACAAGGACAAATTCATCCAGCACGCCAACAGCGGCGATTCGGTCTTCATGGAATATGGCGCGACTCGCGTCCTGGAGTGCTGGGGCGATGATGTCCCCGACGGCAAGGTCACCGATTTCCGCCGCGCCGTCCAGGCCAAGGACGACGAAACGGTGGTGTTTTCGTGGATCGAGTGGCCGGACAAGAGCACCCGCGACAGCGGCATGGAGCGCGTGATGAAAGACCCGCGCATGAGCCCGGAAAGCAATCCCATGCCCTTCGACGGCAAACGGCTCATCTACGGCGGCTTCGCGCCGGTGGTGGAGCTGCGCAAGAACTAGCGTCGCGGCGATGCCTGTCTGGGGCCGGCTGACGTGCTGCGTCCACATCGCCGGCGCAAGAGCAGCGTGTTAAGCCTGGCGGGGTTCGCATCCTGCCCGCTGCTCTCTTTTCCGCAGCTTGCGCGCAGGCGCGTGGACGTTCCGTCGTCATGGCGGCAACGGTCGTCCGGCGTTGCCGCAGCCACTAAACTCGTGGCATGTCCTGCTGGTACGTCTATCTGATCGAATGCCGCGACGGCAGCCTCTACACGGGCATCGCCACCGACGTCGAGCGTCGCTACGCCGAACATGTCGCGGGCAAGGGCGCGCGTTATACGCGCTCGCATCCGCCGCTGCGCCTGCTCGCGTGCTTCGAGCATCCCGACCGCGCCGCCGCGAGCCGCGCCGAATACGCGATCAAGCAACTGACGCCAGCGCGCAAACGCGCGCTGTGCGGGGCGGGATGAGGGCGGAACCCGGGACCGGCACGTGCCGGCCTGCCATCCGGGCACCCCGTCGCATCTTGCCAACCCGGTTTCCGGCACCATCGAGCCGAGCGACCCCATCTGTCTCCGCCAAGGAGCCTGCCATGCGAATCCTGCTCACGGGTGCAACGGGACTGGTTGGCCAGGGCGT
>Ga0207981_1000162_pt1 | contig 10414 bp, 11 predicted proteins | sample SoimicmetaGmgLPC_FD_188327 | JGI IMG/M metagenome (GOLD analysis project Ga0207981, IMG submission 188327) | Soil and rhizosphere microbial communities from Laval, Canada - mgLPC (SPAdes) (version 2) | ecosystem: Environmental > Terrestrial > Deep subsurface > Rock core/Sediment | place: Laval... | reverse complement strand
GTGTCCGCTGTCGAGCCGCAGGATGTGCCACGGACCATTCACGGCGCCGTCGTAGGCGTAGACCATGCAACTGCCGTTCGCGCGCATCGCGCTGTATGGGTTGCCGCTGACGAGCAACGCGGTCGTGAGCGGATCGTCGACCGCGCGTGCGCGCCGCAGGTCGCTCGCGATGACGGCGAGCGTCGCGCGCAACTCCTGGTTGAGCCGCGTGGACTGCAGCGTCTGGCGGTTGGAGCGGATGATCGACAGGACCAGCGCGAGCACGGCGGTCACGACGATCAGACCGAGCGCGAGCGCCACCATCATCTCGACCAGCGAGAAGCCGCGCGCGTTGCGCTGGCAATGGATGGTCAGCATGACGGCAGGCTCGACATGGTGGGCTTGCCCGACGGGGTGCACGCCATGGCCTGCCCCAACGCGTTGATCTGCACGCGCACGTCGTACTTGCCGCTGCTGGAGGTGAGCGTGACCTGGCGCGCACCCAGCGGCACGAGTACGCCCATGTTGCTGTCGAAGATCATGTCGGCGGGCAGCGCGCCGATGGAGATGTCCGGATGCGCACCCGGCTCGACGGCGTAGCGGTTGCCGTCGATCAGGCATTGCGCGGTGTCGGTGCAATCGCAGGTGTCCGCCGTCGCCGCAGGCGCGCCGCCGGTCGGCGCGACCGCGCCATTGCCGCCCGCGCACCAGTTGGTGCCGCTGCCCTTCATCGCGATGCTGACGTCGAGGTCGTGCTTGACGGCCTCCGCGCGCGCGTTGCTGACCAGGCTGACCAGGTCTTCCGCTGCGTTGCGCACGCGGCCACGCTCGAAGAAGTCGGTGAACGATGGCACGGCGAGGGCGACCAGGATCGCCAGCACCACCACCGCGACCATGAGCTCGACGAGCGTGAACCCGGGCGACGGGTTCGCTGGACGATGCATGAGGTTTGCCTCTGCGCGCACGGGGGAATGCGCGCGTATAGGAGGCTACGGCGTGGGCACCGCTTTCACGGGCACCCAATGGACGGGCGGGGCACTTCGCCGGACAAGCGAGTGTTGCGTTGCAGCGGCGCGGATATTGCAGAGTTCAGCCAGGCAGCTCGCCACTGGAGTGCGGGTCGATGGCATAGGGATGCACCACGCCGTCGTATTCAGGCTGCGCTTCGATGCGCGCGATCCAAGCGCGGAAATGCGGGTATGGCGCGAGGTCGATGCCCGCTTCTTCGGCGCGGCTGGCATACGCGAACAGCGCGATGTCGGCGATGGTGTAGTCCTCGCCCGCGAGGAAGGGGGCCTGCGCCAGCGCGGCGTCGAGGATGGCGAGCGCGCGCAGGCCTGCGTTGCGCTTGGCGGCGACGAGGTCCGCGGAGCGCCGCGGCAGTTTGCCGGTCATCGTCCAGTGGCGCAGCGCGCCGATCGTCGACTCGACGTTTTCCTGCTCGAACGACAACCACTGGTGCACCTTCGCGCGCGCGTAGGCATCGCCGGGGAGGTAGCGCGTGCCGTCGGCGAGGAAGGCCAGGATCGCGTTGGATTCGGCGAGCGCGCGGCCATCGGCGAGGCGGATCGCGGGCACGCGGCCGGTGGGATTGAGCGCGAGGAACCCAGGCGTGCGGCCTTCGCCCTCGAAGATGGACACGTATTGCGTGGCATGGGGAATGCCGAGGTGGGCAAGCAACTGGCGGACCTTCCAGGCATTGCGGGACGGCAGGTAGTCGAACAGGGTGAGCATGGGTGGCGTTCGTGCGTGGCGGGAGCGCACAGCTTCCCGGGGAGGCGCATTGCGCGATATCCGATTCCTGCGCCCCCGGGTATAACGTCGCAATGACGGACACGGACGACAACGCGATGGTGCCGATCGGCGCCGGCGACGCGGACGCGCTCTCGGCCCTGTGCCGCGCCATCTATCCGCAGTTCTTCCTCTACCTCTGGGACGACGCCGGCGCGTGGTACCAGGAGGCGACCTACAACGCGGACACGCTGCGGGCCGAGATCGCGGACGCGAACGCGCGCTTCTACTTCCTGGAAGTCGACGGCCGCCGCGTCGGTTATCTCAAGCTGAAGCTCGAACGCGATCTCGATGGCGAACCGGGCGGCCTGGAGATCGAACGCATCTACCTGTTGCGCGAGTACACGGGCCAGGGGCTCGGCGCGCGGATGATGTCGTTCGCGCTGGACATCGCGCGCCAATGGCATCGGCGCTACGCGTGGTTGCACGCGATGGACAGCAGCCTCGAGTCGATCGCGTTCTACGAGCGACAGGGCTTCACCATCGTGGGCGAAACCTGGTTGCCGTTCGAGCGCATGCTTCCGGAATACCGCCGCATGTGGAAGATGCGCAAGCCGCTCGACGCGTGACTCAGGCCAGCGCGTCGAGGATGTCGCGGCGCCACGGTTCCTGTTCGAACTGTCCGAGAAGTCGGCGCGTGACCATCGCCACGCCATGCATCCGCGCGCCGCGCGAGCCGATGCATTCGTGTGCGGCCTTGATGACGACGGCGACCCCGCGCGGTTGCAGCACGCGCTGCAGCGTGTCGGCGATCTCGGCGGTGAGGCGTTCCTGGATCTGCAGGCGGCGGCCGTAGGCGTCGACGAGGCGCGCGAGTTTCGAGATTCCGACGACACGCGCGCCCGGCAGGTACGCCACGTGCGCCACGCCGCGGATCGCGGCCATGTGGTGTTCGCAGACCGACTGCAAGGGGATGTCGCGCAGCAGCACGATGTCGTCGTAACCGGCGGTCTCCTCGAACGTGCGGCTGAGGATGCGCTCGGGATCCAGGCGATAGCCGCCGAACCATTCTTCGTAGGCACGCACCACGCGCGCGGGCGTGTCGTGCAGGCCTTCGCGCGCGGGCGCGTCGCCGGCCCAACGGATGAGGGTGCGCACGGCGTCTTCGGCCTGCTCGCGGGTGGGGCGTCCGGGCTCCGGGGCCGGCGCGGGCGCACGGGGGCGTTCAAGCAACGGTTGCAGGTCGTCGAGCACGATGCATTCCTCTAACGAAGGGCCTGTTCGAATGGATGGATCGGTGCGGCCCAGGTTCCCGCGCATCCGGGAACCGCGACAGCACGGCCGCATCCAATCGACCAGCGACGCAGGAGAACGACGATGGGCCAGTCCGACCAGCCGCCTCCGGGCCCCGATCTTGCGCAGGGCGTTGCGTTGTCGAGCGTGCCTGCCACGGGCGTGCTCGCGGGGCATGTCGAAGGCGAAGCCGTGTTGCTCGCGCGCCTGGACGACGGCCTCCATGCGGTCAGCGGCGCATGCACGCATTACGGTGGCCCGCTGGGCGAAGGACTGGTAGTCGGCGACACCGTGCATTGCCCGTGGCACCACGCGTGTTTCAGCCTGCGCACGGGCCAGGCGCTGAAGCCGCCTGCGTTCGCCGCGCTCGACACGTGGCGCGTGGAGATCGAAGGCGACAAGGTCTTCGTGCGCGAGAAGCAGAAGACCGTGAAGGGCACCGACGCTCCGGCATCCGACACGCGGGCGCATCCGAAGGCGATCGTCATCATCGGCGGCGGCGCGGCCGGATTCTCGGCGGCCACGCACCTGCGCGACCTGGGGTTCGAAGGCACGCTGACGATGTTGAGCGCCGACGAAGATCCGCCGTGCGATCGCCCCAACCTGTCGAAGGATTACCTCGCCGGAAGCGCACCGCCGGAGTGGATTCCGCTCAAGTCGCCGAAGTACTACGCCAAGCGCCGCATCGATCTGCGCCTGCGATGCGAGGTCGCATCCATTGATACCGCTGCGCGCGAAGTGCTCACCAAGGACGGCGAACGCATCGGCTACGACGCACTGCTCATCGCCACCGGGGCGGAGCCGGTGCGCCTGCCGACGCCTGGCTTCGACCGCGACAACGTGCATGCATTGCGCACGTTGGCGGATGCGCGCGCGATCATCGCGGCCGTGGGCAGCGCGACATCGGTTGCGCTGATCGGCGCCGGTTTCATCGGCATGGAAGCCGCCGGCGCGTTACGCGAACGCGGGCTCGAGGTGCACGTCATCGCGCGCGAAGCGGTGCCGCTGGAGCGCGTGTTCGGGCGCGCCTTCGGCAACGGCATCACGCAGTTGCATCGCGACCACGGCGTCCACGTGCACCTGGAGGCCACCGCGACCGCATTCGACGGCAAGCGCCTCACGCTGGACACCGGCGAACAAGTCCCCGCCGACCTCGTGATCGTCGGCGTGGGCGTGAAGCCGCGCACGCAGCTCGCCGAAGCCGCGGGACTGCAGGTGAAGGACGGCATCCTCGTCGATGCCCTGCTGCAGACCTCCGTCGCCGGCATCCACGCCGCGGGCGACGTCGCGCGTTATCCCTACAAGGGCGAGCAGGTGCGGATCGAACATTGGGTTCACGCCGAACGCATGGGACGCACGGCGGCCGCCAACATGCTCGGTGCACGGGAAGCGTTCGACGACGTGCCGTTCTTCTGGACGCACCACCACGGCCAGGATTTCCGCTACACCGGCCACGCCGAACGGTTCGACGAGGAGCGCGTCGACGGCGAGGTGGCGCAGCGGGATTGCACGACGCGGTTCTATCGCGAAGGCCAACTGCTGGCCGCGGCCACGGTCGGCCGCGACCTGGAATGCCTGCAGATCGAGCAGGCGCTGCGCCCCGTCACAACTGCCGGCGATACACGATGAAGCCGGTGGGTGCCGCCAGCGTGTCGTAGAGCTTGCGCGCCGTGGCGTTGCCTTCCTGCGTCTGCCAGTACACCCTCGGCAGGCCGTGGACGCGTGCGAAGTCGTACACCGCTTCGATCAGCGCGCGTCCCACGCCCGCGCCGCGCGCACGATCGGAGACGAACAAGTCCTGCATGTAGCAGTTGGATTCCCGCTGGATGGTGCTGCGATGCAGGACGACGTGGGCGAGGCCGACGAGCACCTCTCCCCGCTCGGCCACGAAACCGAACACCGGCTCGGTCGGATCGAGCAACCGCGTCCACGTGGTCGCGTTGATCTCGTCGGACAGTGCGGCGTCGCCTTGCCGGCCATAGAACGCGTTGTAGCCGCGCCATAGCGCCAACCACGCGACATGATCGGCGCGCGCGAGGCGACGGATCGCGATGTCGGACATGCGGGCGCTCCGGTTTTCGACGAAGGACAGGATGCCGCAATCCGCCCCGACCGGTGGGGGTTGCGCGCCTGCCAGCTCCATGTATACGCTGTATACATGCCCGACCCGACCACCGCCGAACGCATCGTCCACGCCGCCCGGGCCCTGCTCGAGCGCGATGGCGCGCAGGCGGTGTCGATGCGCCGCGTCGCCGACACCGTGGGGATCACGCCGATGGCGATCTATCGGCATTTCCCCGATCGCGAGGCCTTGCTGCAGCGGATCAGCGACGACAGCTTCGCGGAGATCGCCCAACAGTGGGCCGCCTTTCCGCGCAAGGGGACGCCGTTGGCACGGCTGCTGGCCGTGCACCGCAACTATCTGGATTACGCGCTGGCCCATCCGCACCTGTTCGATTACGTGTTCTCGCATGCGCATGCCGGCACGCGGCGCTTCCCGGAAGACATGCGCGGGCAGCGCTCGCCCACCCTCAATGTCGTCGCCGATCTCGTCCAGGCCGCGATGGACGATGGGTTCCTGGCGCGCGACGACGTGTGGGAGGTCGTGATGTGCCTGTGGGCGCATTCGCACGGCCTGATCGCGCTGTATCGCGCCGGGCGCTTCAGTTACGACGCTGCGGAATTCCGCCACTTCCATGATGCTTCGTTGCGGAGATTGATCGATGGACTCAAGGCCTGACGCAAGGACACGTACGAGCGCGCGCACACTGCTCGCGGCCTGCGCGGCGACGGCGCTCTCCGCCGCCGCGGTGTGGTTCGGCACGGGCTTGCACCCCCTCTGGTGGATGGCGTGGCTCGCGCCGGTCCCGATGCTGTGGCTGGCGATGCGTTCGGGCTGGCGCACGTGGGTGCCCGCCACGCTGGTGGCGTTCGCGCTGGGCAGCTTCAATCTCTGGGCGTACCTGCACGATCGGCTGCACTTGCCCGCCAGCGTGATCGTGCAGCTGATCGTGTTGCCGGCCGTGGTGGCGACGCTGCTCGTGGCGCTGTTCCGCGCGTGGATGCGGCGCGGGCAACCGTTGCGCGCCGCCCTGGCGACGGCGGCGACGGCCACGGCGATCGCGTTCGCGAGTGCGGCCGCGTCGCCGCATGGCACGTGGGGCGATATCGCGTATACGCAGATGGACGCGTTGCCGGTGATCCAGGTCGCCGCGCTCACGGGGCTGTGGGGCATCGGGTTCGTGATGTGGTGGGTGGCGGCGTGCGTGGTGGCGGCGCTGGCGCCTGCGGCATCGCGCAACGCACGGATGCGTGCGGGCATGGGGGCGGTGGCCATGCTCGTGGCGATGCTGGGCTTCGCGGCGTGGCGGCTTGTCGCGGACACGCCCGTCGCGGAAGCACGCGTGGGCCTGCTCGCGGTCGATGGTCCAATTCGCGCGGACGTCGGCACGCCGGAGGGCGCGGCGCTGCTGCAGCGTTACGTCGCAGGCATCGAACACCTCGCAGACGCGGGCGCCACGGTGGTGGTGATGCCGGAGACCGTCTTCGCCTCGTCGCGGACGCGCATCGCGCCCCTCGCGGACGTCGCGCGCCAACGCAACGTGCGCCTGGTGGCGGGCGTCGATCACCGCAGCGGGCCGGGCGAAGAACAGAACATGGCCGTGGCGCAGGTCGCAGACACCACGTTCGCGTACGCGAAACAACATCTGCTCCCCGTCCTGGAAGGGCAGTACCGGCCGGGCAACGCCACACTCCACCTGCCGGGCACGCCGCGCATGGCGCTGGCCGTCTGCAAGGATCTCGACTTCAGCCAGGTCGGCCGCGACAACGCCGGCACGCAACTATTGCTGGCGCCCGCCTGGGACTTCGGCGTCGACGGTTGGCTGCATGCACGCATGGCGATGCTGCGCGGCGTGGAGAACGGCTTCGCCCTGGCGCGCAATGCACGGGATGGCCGCATGACGCTGAGCGACGATCGTGGCCGCGTGCTGCTCGACGAATCGAGCACGGGTGATGTCGTCGCCACGATAGGGACCTTGCCGCTGCGCGAAACGCGCACGCTTTACGCACGTTGGGGCGATTGGTTCCCGTGGGCGTGCGTGGCAGTCAGCGCTTGGCTGCTGGCCGCGTTGGTGCTGCGGCGGCGTGTCATTCGCTGAAGCCGACCACCGTCCACGCCTGCGCTGCCACCGTGCCCACCGCCTGCGTCACGGCCGAATTGGCCGAGAACCAGACCACGTTGGCGCCAGTGTTGGAGTTGCGCCACAGGATGTCGGCGCGACGATCGCCGTTGTAGTCGCCGGAGGCCACCACCTTCCACACCGGCGCAACCATCAGCACCGCCTGCGTGGTGGCCGAATTGCCCGCGCGCCAGATCACGTTCGCGCCGCTGCTGGTGTTGCGCCACAGGATGTCGGACTTGCCGTCGCCGTCGTAGTCGCCGGAACCGACCACGGTCCACACCTGGCCCGCCACCGTCGTCACCGGCGTGGTCGTCGCCGCACTGCCCGAACGCCAGACGATGTTCGCGCCCGTGGAGGCGTTGCGCCACAGGATGTCGGCATGGCCGTCGCCGTTGTAGTCGCCCGAGCCGACGATCTTCCACACCGGTGCCACGGTGGCCACGGCGATGGTCGCGGTCGAATTGGCCGAACGCCAGATCACGTTGGCTCCGGTGCTGGTGTTGCGCCACAGGATGTCGGCGTGCGCGTCGCCGTCGTAATCGCCGGACCCTGCGACGGTCCAGGCCTGGCTCGCCACCGTGCTGAGCGTCACCGGCGTGGCAGCATTCGCCGCACGCCAGATGACGTTCTGGCCCGTGCTGGCGTTGCGCCACAGCACATCGGACTTGCCGTCGCCGTCGTAGTCGCCCAGGCCGACGGCCTTCCATGCCACGGGCACCGTACCGACCGCCGTCGTCATCGCACCGCTGGCCGAACGCCAGATCACGTTCGCACCCGAGGTCGTATTGCGCCACAGGATGTCGGAGCGTCCGTCGCCGTTGAAGTCGGATTTGCGCGCGATCACCGCCGGTGGTCCGGAAACGGTGATGACACCCGACATGCCCACGCCACCAGGCCCGCCGTGTTCTTCGCAGAAAAAGCGAATGGTGCCGGCGCTCGGGAAAGCGACCGTCGAGGACCACCCGTTGCTGCTCAGGTTGCCGTTGCCGCCCACCTGGCCGTCGCATCCGTTCGCGCAGCGGAACATGGTGATCGATCCCGGGTCGGAGCGTGCGTTATGGAAGCCGCCGCCGTTCTGGAACGTCACCGTGTCGCCGGCGGCGATGGTGAGCGTCGCCGGGGTGAACGTTCGATTGGCGTTCGCGGTCACGACGTGGTTCGCCGCGGAGGCCGTTGCCGTGAGCAACAAACCGGACACCACGCTCGCACTCGCCTTCGTCATCGCGCGCATCGTCTACCTCAGCCGTTGGCCGTGGCCCTGCGGTGACCCGACAGTGGCCTTGTTGGCCGTCCATATCGGTTCGACGGGCTTTGGTTCACCGGACCGGCCAACCGCCCTCCGGCTTCAGGTTCCTGTACCCGGCGGCCGCCACCGCCCTTCCGGGCTGCCCGGCGGGTGGCTAGAGTCCGCCGACTTCAGAACCGGGCCTTCCCATGTCGCTTCGCACCTTCGCCACGCAACGCCCGGTGCTGTCCGCCGTCGCCTGCGCCGCCCTGCAGTTCCTGCTCACGATCGCGATCCTGCAGGCCGGCAAGGCCTTCGTTCCGCACGAGGCCTTCGGCAAGGTGAAGCTGGTGGCGTTCGCTTCGACGATCGTGCTGCCCTTGTTGCTCACGCAGGCCCTCGGGTTGTGGCGGCGCGTCGGATTCGGCATGGCCGGCATGCGGCCGGCGTTCTTCCTGGCCAGCCTGGTCGTATGCGTTCCCTATCTCGCGATGGGCGTGGACCTGCACGCGCGCGACAGCATCGCGGGCGAGGCGCTGATGCAGTTCGTCAATGCCTTCGGCGAAGAGCTGTTGTTCCGCGGCGTGATCTTCGCGCTGCTCGTGCGCCTGGCACCGTGGAAGTCGATCGCGCTGTCGGGTGTGTTGTTCGGCGCGATGCACCTGATCCACGGCGTGATGGATGGCGACTGGCCGGCCGCGACGCATCAAGCGTTGGTGACGACCGCGGGGGGCCTGATGTTCGCCGCCGTGCGCCAGCGCACCGGCAGCCTGTGGTGCGCGGTCGCACTGCACATGCTGGTGAACCTGTCGGTGATCTTCTCCAACGTCGAACCGGCGATGGGCGAAGCGGCGACGGTGATCGTGCAGCGCATCGCCATCGTGATCGAAGTTGCGCTGGCGGCGTGGGTGGCGTGGATCGCCCCGCGCCGCACGCTCGCGCTGGCCACGGCGACGCGCTGAGGCGTCGCGCGGGGCCGGGAATGCGATCGGCCCCGCCGGCAAGCCGGCCTACATGCCGGGGATCGGCAGGCACTCCATCACCTCGATCGACTCGCCCGGGAAGATCGTGAAATGCGGATGGCCTTCGAACATGCGCGCCGCGGCCTCGTGCGAGTCGGCGTCGACGGCCACCCAGGCGGTCATCGCATTCTTCGTGGGGGCGAAGCCCGATCTGTCGACGCGCAAGGTCTTGCCGAGCGGCGAGCCCATCTGGGCCAGCGCCGCCTTGTGCTTTTCCATCCAGTCCTTCCATGCCTGGATGCCTTCGCTTTCCTTCGCCTTCCGCGTCGCTTCGTCGAGCGCATTCCAGCGGGCCATCGAATCGGGCGTGCCGAGGAAGATGGCGAGATAACGGGTCATGGCGGTCTCCTCGAGGGGGAACGCCCATGGACGCCCGAAGATGGTTAGGGGCGCGTGATCCCTGCTGAGCTTCGCAGTAGCCTGTCGCGATGGACTCCCTGATAGCCGCTGCCGGGCGCGCCCTGGCCATGGGCGATGCACTCGGCGCGCTCAAGCGCGTGGCGCTGCGCGAAGATCCGCCCGCACTCGCGCTGCGCGGCATCGCCATGGCGCAACTCGGCGACTATCCGCGCGCCCGCGAACTCCTCCGTCGCGCGGCGCGCGGCTTCGGCGCGCACGAAGCGATGGCGCACGCGCGCTGTGTGGTCGCGGAGGCGGAGGTCGCGCTGGCCATGCGCGAATTTGGCGGCTCGCCACGCGCGCTCGCGGAGGCCGCCGCTGTGCTCCAGGCGCGCGGCGATCCTGCCAACGCCTTGCACGCCCGCCTGATCGCAGTACGCAGGTTGCTCCTGCTCGGCCGCATCGACGAGGCGGGCACCGCACTCACCGGCCTCGATGCGACCGGACTACCACCGACGCTGGCCGCCGTCGCCGCGCTGGCCACGGCCGAAGTCGCATTGCGTTCGCTGCGCACCGCGGCCGCGCGCGAGGCGCTCGATCGCGCCTTCGACGCAGCGCAGCGCGCAAGCGTACCCGCACTG
>Ga0207981_1000161_pt1 | contig 10462 bp, 10 predicted proteins | sample SoimicmetaGmgLPC_FD_188327 | JGI IMG/M metagenome (GOLD analysis project Ga0207981, IMG submission 188327) | Soil and rhizosphere microbial communities from Laval, Canada - mgLPC (SPAdes) (version 2) | ecosystem: Environmental > Terrestrial > Deep subsurface > Rock core/Sediment | place: Laval... | reverse complement strand
ATGTCGAACACCTCGTGGAAGTGGCGAACCAGCTGCGCGTTTCTCCTTACGCTCTGGCATTTCGTCTTTTCAATGCGAAGTGGATCGATGAGTCGGTGCGCGCCGCGCTAAGCCATCGGACGAGCGGCTTGTCCGTCAGCACGCCGAAGCGATTCTCGACGCAGTTCGTCGAACTCCTGCACCAAGGCATCGACCGCGGGCAGGTCTCGGCGCGGAAGGTCGCGAAGACCCTCGGCCTGACGCTCGCCGAACTTGTGGACCTGTTTGCGGAGCACACCGACAAGCATGCGCCGTTCGCGCTGTAAGGCCGTCGGATGGCCAGGGAGCGGCTCCTCGTCGAACCCTAGCCCGTCTACTCGATCTGGATGAAGTGGGTTGCCCGAACGAGAACCTCGAACTCCGTCAGCGTGGAGGACTGCGGAATTTTGCAAGTGACACCGAACACGGACGCCGTGAAGCGACCCGTGTTCGTCTCGATCTGCACAGACCCCGCTCGCGAATCGGCCTGGCCCCAAAAGTAGACGAAGTCAATGCCCGGGGCACCGATGTTGACGGCCGCCTTACAGGGCATGGTCACGCGCGACAATGTGGTCGCGAACGAGATCCTCGTACGCACGACGCGAATGTCGTCATTGGGCGGGACCACTAAATTCGGCATCGGAACCGAGCACGTCACCCACACAGTGCGGGTAGCGCTGGTATTTCGTAGGCCCTCGATCGACCGGCGCAACACCGCTTCGTCGGTAGGCGTGTTCGCCACACAGGCTGTCGCGGGAAGTGCCCACAACCTAGTGTCGGGGCCGTCCGGCGTGTCTTGCCCGCGTGCGATACCTGCGACCAGGACGATCGCCAAAAGCGGAAACGCGAACTTGTTCATGGGTCATCCTCCGAGTTGGAGGAGTGCATTCTTTCGCCGGGCATGACCAATCAACGGTGAAATCCAGCAACCGCCCATCGGCGCACACGCCAATGCTGCTTGGAATTCCCACTCATTCAATTGCAGCGGCCATCGTTGTCTAGCGATTGTCACGACGCGAACGTAGGTATCCCGCAAAGGCCTCGCCGCAAGCGCACACCTTCAAACCCCAATCCTCGTCGGAACCGCCGTGACATGGCGTTCCGTGCAATGACGAATTGCGAGTGATGCGTCTACCGCCTGTTCTGACGGGGCGTCAGGATGCGCCGAACTTCCGGCGGATCCGCAACAGTGTCCCTCTCCACGCTCCCGAAATCCCAGCCTGACGATGCGGCGCCTGCCGCCACCGGCGGTGTCGCCTGCCTCGCGCTGACGATGCTCCTCTCGTCCCTCGGCACCAGCATCGCAAACGTCGGGCTGCCGACGTTCGTGCGTGTCTTCCACGCGTCGTTCCAGTCGGTGCAGTGGGTCGTGCTGGCCTACTTGCTGGGGGTCACGACGCTGGTCGTTTCGGCTGGCCGCCTGGGGGACTTGTTCGGTCGGCGCAAGCTCATGCTCGCCGGGATCCTGGTCTTCAGCGCCGCATCGTTCTTTTGCAGCATCGCCCCATCGTTGGCGTTCCTTATCGCCGCGCGCGTGGGCCAGGGCATGGGCGCCGCGATGATGATGGCGCTGACGATGGCGCTCGTCGGCGAAACCGTCCCCGCGCATCGCGCCGGCCGCGCGATGGGGCTGCTCGGCACCACATCCGCCATCGGCACGGCCCTCGGGCCGTCCCTGGGCGGCATGCTGATCGGCGCCTTCGGCTGGCCGTCGATCTTCCTCATCAATGTCCCGCTGGGGCTCCTCGCTGCGGCATTGGCGTGGCGTTACCTGCCGCGAGACAAAGCGGCGACCCATCGCGCCAGCTTCGATCTGCCGGGTTCGATCCTGCTCGCGGGTGGGTTGGCCAGCTACGCCTTGGCCATGACGCTGGGCCGCGGGCATTTCGGCCGCCTCAATGTGTTGCTCGTCGGCGTTGCCGTCGTGCTGTCGGTGGGCTTCCTGATCGTCGAATCGAAGCTGCGCTCGCCGCTGTTGCGCCCCGCCATGTTTCGCGACCATCTCGTCAGCGTCGGCTTCATCACCAGCAGCCTGGCGACCACGGTGGCGATGACCACGCTCGTCGTCGGCCCGTTCTATCTGTCCGGTGCCTTGCACCTGGACGCCACGCGGATCGGCTTGGTGATGTCGACCGGCCCGCTGGTGGCGGCGCTGGCCGGCATGCCTGCCGGCAAGGCGGTCGATCGTTTCGGCGCGACGCGCACGTCGCTCGCCGGCCTGGCGTTGATGGCGCTCGGCACGCTCCTGCTGTCGCGGATCGCGACCACGTCGGGCGCCGCAGGTTACATCGCCGCACTCGTGACCTTGACCGCAGGCTTCGCCACGTTCCAGGCCGCCAACAACACGGCAGTCGTCACCGGCACGACGCCCGCGCAGCGTGGCGTGGTCTCGGGGCTGCTCAACCTGTCGCGCAACCTCGGGCTGGTGACCGGCGCGTCGTTGATGGGTGCCGTGTTCATGGCTGCCGCGAACGCCACCGCGATCGAGTTGGCCAGCGTGTCGGGCGTCGTCGCAGGCACGCACGCCGCCTTCCTGCTTGCCGCCGGCCTGATCGGTGTCGCCTTCGCGCTCATCAACTTGCCGCGCTTGCGCGCCATCGCCGGCGTTCCTTCCCGCACTCCTTGAGCCACAACATGTCGTTGCAGAAGATCAAACTGTTGTCCGCGAACCTGGCCGTCGCACTCGCTGGCCTTGCCGCGATACCGCTGCACGCCGCCGAATCCACCGACGCCGTTGCACACACGCGTTGCGTGGGAACAGCCGTCGCCGGCGATCGCACGCCGGTTCCGGCGGATCCGTATCCGCTGATGGCGGCAGGGTGGGGGCCGGAACTCGGTCGCGGCCTGATGACCAGTCGGTGGGCGGAAGACTGGAGCGGCGTGGCCGCAGAAGGCAGGCCGGCCCTGAAGGCGATGCCTCTCGCAGGGGGCGCCACGTTGTCGCTCAGCGCCGAGGCACGCTTGCGCTTCGTCGGTGTGCAGAACGTGCGGCTGGTGCCGGGCGATGACGATGCACAATCGCAATTTCGTGGGGTTGTCGGCGCGGACCTGCGGGTGAATCCCCACCTGCGCTTCTACGGCGAACTTGGCACAGGCCAGGTGGACAACGATCGTGCGATCGCTCCGGCGAATTTCCAGAATCGCATTTCGGCCCAGCAATTCTTCGTCGATGTCCGCGGCGTCCACGATGGCACGCTCATCGGTGCGATGGTCGGCCGGCAGGAATTCGCCGACGGCCCGCGCCAGTTGATGAGCCTGAGCGACGGGCCGAACCTGCATCGCACCTGGAACGGTGTCCGCCTCTATGCACATGCGCCCCGGTATCGCGTGGGGGCGTTCGAGCTTCGTGGCACGCGATTCGCTTCCGGTGGCTTTGACGAATCGATCCAGCGCAACACGATCCTGCGCGGCATGAACGGCAGCGTCATCGTCTCTGGAGGCGAAGGGCCGAACACCTATCTCGACCCGTTCTGGTTCCACACCGAGTTGCCCGATTTTCGCTTTGGCAACGAAGTCGGATTGGATCGGCGCGACACGCTCGGGTTGCGTCTGTGGGGCCGCAAGGGCGGCTTGCGGTGGGATTGGACGGCGGCGCGGCAGGGTGGTCGTTCGATCGGGGATCGCCGCATCGACGCCTGGGGGTTGTTCGCGGTGCAGAGCCTGGAATTGTCGGCGACGGGGTGGAAGCCGAAGTTGACGTCCCACATCGACTTCGCATCAGGCGGCGGTGTGGACGGAGACGTCCTGCGCAACTTCCATCCGTTGTATTCGAGCTCCAGCTACCTCGGCGAAAGTCAGTTCCTCGGTTTGACCAACGTGCTGGTCATCGCGCCCGGCATCGCGATGACACCCAATGAGAACACGACGCTCTCCTTCGAGTATGGCTACGCGCGCCGACTCGATGCCGATGACGCCGCCTACGCGGGCGGCATGCGCGCATACCCTGGCACTGCCGGTGTTCCCGGCCACCATATCGGCGATCTGGCGCGGCTGACGACAGCGTGGTCGCCCACGAAGACCTTCACCCTCAACTTCATTGTCGAACACCTCACGGCCGGCAGCGTGCTCGCGCGCGCCGGCTTGGGGTCGGGCACTTACGCCCAGTTCGGCGCAACTTACAGGTACTGAAACCGTGGACTTTTGCGCACGACAGACCGCGACGCCTGCCCCCCGACTGGATTTCTTCGCGATGGGCCCTGATGCCATCCGCGCGATGGGAACGCTCGACATGCGCGTCGCCAACTCTGACCTGGAGAAATCACTCGTCGAGTTGGTCCGTATCCGCGTCTCGCAGATCAATGCCTGCGCATTCTGCATTGATCGCCACATGGCAGACGCACGCAAGGCCGGTGAAGAGGAGCGTCGTTTGGGCACCTTGCATGTGTGGCGCGACACGCCATTCTTCTCGCTCCGTGAGCGCGCGGCGCTGGCGTGGGCGGAAGCCATTACCCGCATCAGCGACCACCACGTGTCGGATGACCTGTGGGAGTTCGTCGAATCGGCCTTCGTTCCCTCCCAGCTGATCGACCTCACGCTCACGATCAATGCAGTCAACGGATGGAACCGATTTGCCATCGCGTTCCGAAAGCTGCCGACATGATCCGGCGGCATCCCATCCTCGACATGGCCGATATCCTCTGGAGTCCCACCGGTACGTTGCGCAACGGTTGGTGGGTGCTGGTCTTCTACCTCATGCTCGCGGCGCTGGTGGTCCCGGTGACGCTGCTTACGTCACGCCTGGGCTCATCGCCCGGCATGGCGCTTCAGGCCGCACTCGTTGTAGTGGCAACCCTGGCTTGCCTCGCCTTTCGGCGCGAGCATCCCCGCACGGTGTTCGGAACGGTGGCGCGCTGGCGGACCGGCGTTCCCGTGGGGCTGGCGTGGGGGTGTGTCATCTGGGCGGTCGTCGCCCTGGTGTTGTGGCTCTGTGGCAGCGTCGAATGGCACTGGAGCGGGCAGGGTGCCGCGGCGCTGCCGCAGGGGCTGATCGATTGCCTGGCGGTGGCGTGTGCGGAGGAACTCCTGTTCCGGGGATTCCCATTCCAGCGTTTGATCGACGGCATCGGCAAGTGGCCGGCGCAAGGGGTGATGGCCTGTTACTTCGTCCTGGTCCATTCGACTGGATTGGCAGGTGCGGGCGAACTCGCGGCACTCGCCATCGCGAACATTTTCGGTGCGAGCCTGTTGTTTGGTGCAGCGTATCTGCGCACCCGTTCGCTGGCCGTTCCCATCGCACTGCATTTCGCACTGAACTTCACGCAGGGCCCGATTCTGGGGTTTGGTGTCAGCGGAAACACATCCGCAGGCGTGTGGGTTCCCACCACCGTATCGGCTCCGATCTGGTGGACCGGTGGTTCATTCGGACTCGAAGCATCGCTTCCGGGCACCATCGCGGTGATGGTCGCCCTCGCTGTCGTCCTTTTCTGGCCCAGCACGGGGGTCAAGGCATGAGCTTGCAGGAATCGAAAGTCGCGATCGTCACCGGCGCAAGCCAGGGCATCGGGGCGGCCATCGCGCGCGTACTGGCGCGCGATGGCTTCAGGGTCGTTGCCGTCGCCCGGACAGCCGGCGCGCTCGAAACGGTCGTCGAATCTCTTCCCACGCCATCCATCGCAGTGCCCTGCGATCTCCGAGCCCCCGGGGCGGCCGATGAGGTCGTCGACGTCGTGCTAGGGCGCTTCGGCAGGATCGACCTGCTCGTCAACAACGCAGGTGCCACGCCACGCGGTGACTTCCTTTCGTTCAGCGATTCGGATTGGCACGAAGGATTCGCCCTGAAGTTTTTCGCAACCGTCGCATTATGCCGCGTGGCCTGGCCTGCACTGCTTGCGTCGCACGGTGCGGTCGTGAACATCGCCGGCATCGGGGGACGCACGGGGAACGCCGAGTTCACCATCGGAGGGAGCGTGAACGCCGCGCTGCTCAACCTGACCAAGGCGTTGGCCGACCGCGGGATACGGGATGGCATACGGGTCAACGCGGTAAATCCCAGCTCGATCGCAACCGAGCGCACGCGCAAACGCATTCAAACCATCGCGGACGCACAAGCGATCACGATCGAACAGGCGGCTGAAAACCTGGCGAGGCAACTGGGCGTTGCCAGGCTCGGAACGCCCGAGGAGATCGCGAATGTGGTCGCGTTCCTCGCCTCCGACGCTGCGAGCTACATGCAGGGCGCGATTGTCGACGTCGACGGCGGCCAGACACGCACACTCTGAAAAGCAGCGAACGTTACGTCGCCCGCCCATCCTCGTGATGGCAAACCCTCGTGACGATGGAACGCAACCATTGATGCGCGGGATCCGCATCGAGGCGTGGATGCCAGAACAACGAGATGGTGAAGGGTGGAACGGCGAGCGGGAGGGCGAAGTGGTGCAAACCGCGCCACAGGCTTTGCGTATGCCGCTCAGGAACAGTGGCGATCATGTCGGACTCACCGGCGAGGACGATCGCGGGACCGAACCCACCGACGGTGACTGCAACCCGCCGCGACAGTCCAAGCGCTTCGAGCGCGTGATCCACCGGGGTCATTTCGAGCCCTCGCCGCGAAACCAATACATGCGCACCCTCGGCGTAGCGCTTGGCTGTCATCTTTCCGCGACTCAATGGGTGACCCTTCCGAACCACGCCGACGAACCGGTCGCGGAACAGCCCCTGCGTGCGGATCTCCGGCCCCATGGACTTGCTCGTCACGCCGGTTTCGAGGTCGACCACGCCGTCGCGCAACGCCGTGCTGTCCTTATCGAGCTTCGGAACGAACTGAAGGTCCACGTTGGGTGCTTCCGCCGCGATGCGCGCGAGCATCGCGGGCCCGAAGGTTTCGACGAAACCCTCCGTGCTGCGGATGGCGAACGTGCGCGAAAGCGTCTTGAGGTCCAGCTTCAGCGCCGGGCGCAGAACGGTCTCCGCATCATTGACGACCTGGTGGACGCGATCACGCAGTTCCAGCGCGCGAGGTGTCGGCACCAGCCCGCGCCCAGCACGTACCAGCAGCGGGTCGCCCGTGGCATCGCGCAACCGTGCGAGCGCGCGACTCATTGCTGAAGAGCTCAACTGGAGCCGCCGCGCGGCACGCACGACGCTGCCTTCGCTCAACAGGACGTCGAGAGTCACCAGGAGGTTGAGGTCGGGCATGGACATAGCAAACCACTCCCTGGGTCGGGGCTGGGATGGCGTTTGTTGCACGAATATATTGCGATCAGTGCGTCTTCCGCCATCCGGCATCGGCGGCTAGGCTAGTACCTACCCCGACTCCGATTCCACGTCCGGCCCATTGGTGATCGACATGTCCAGAAAACTTGCTGCCCTGCTCGTACTCCTTGGCCTGACCGGACCCTGCCTGGGCCAGGAGCACAAACCGGCGTTCCTGTTCGTCGGCAGCTACCACATGAACAACCACAATCGCGACATGTTCAATCTGAAGGCATCCGACGTGACGTCGCCTGCTCGACAGAAGCAAATGCTTGAAGTCGTGCACGCCCTCGAGGCCTTCGCGCCGACGAAGATCATGATCGAGCGCGACGTGGCCGACCAAGCCGAAATCACCGCGCAACTGCAGGACACCTGCAGCGGTAAGCGACCCGAAACCAAGGAGGAATACGAGCAGATCGGATTCCGTTTGGCGTGCAGGCTGAAGATCCCGGTCGTCGCGGTCAACTACAACGAATTGGGGCCAATTGCAGATTCGAAGAAGATCGACTTGAGCACTGCGAATCCGAAGGACTGGCAGGAGGTTCAGAAGCTGGGCGAGAGCGACAACCAACGCCAGCAGCAAGTCGAAGCGACACGAAGTGTCGGAGACATCCTGAAGTACTTGAACTCGGACGAAAAAACACGCGAGATCGCCTCCCGCTACTACGTCCTGGCCAAATTGGAGTCGCCCACCGAACGCGTGGGCGCGAACTGGGTGGAGTATTGGTATGGCCGCAACCTCACGATCTTCAACAACATCGTGAAGAACACTGCGCCGGGCGATCGCGTCCTGGTGATCTACGGATCGGGCCACGGCTACATCCTCCGCAGGATGGCCGAGGAGTCCGGATTCTATGACGTGGTCAACACCCAGGCCTATCTGGACCAGCACCTGTGACTCGCTAAGGTCTGCGGAGCGAGGCTTGCCTTGCGGCGGGGCTACTAACCCGAGGCGCGCCGGCATTACGACCTCGCAGGATCGATGAGTCGGTGCGCACCGCGCTACGCCATCGGACGAGCGGATTGCCCGTCAGCACGCCGAAGCGATTCTCGACGCAGTTCGTCGAACTCCTGCACCAAGGCATCGACCGCGGGCAGGTCTCGGCGCGCAAGGCGGCCTCCGAGAATTTTTCCCGGTCCGCTCCCGTCCATTCTGCCGTTTCATCAGATACCTGGTGCCACGCATGGCGCGGGACATCGATCCGGGAGGTGTCCGTGGGCAGTCAGACCTCCATTCAGTTGTTGTGGACCGGCGGATGGGATTCCACCTTCCGTTTGCTGAGATTGCTGCTGGAACTCCAGCGCCCGGTGACGCCGATCTATCTGCAGGACGACACGCGCCCGTCGCAGCAGACGGAAATCGAGACCATGGATCGCATCCGCGCGGCGCTGGCCGAAATGCATCCGCACACACGGGCACTGCTCCAGCCAACGCAGTTCGCGCGCGTCGCGGACATCGCGCCCGATGCCGAGATCGAGCGCGCGGCCAGCCGCCTCGCACTGAAGTACGGCATCGGCAGCCAATATGCGTGGCTCGCGCGGTTCTGCCGCGACCGCGGGCTGCGCGACATCGAGTTGTCGGCCGAATGCACCCGCCACGGTGCATCTGCGGTGCTGCTGGACAACGTCGTGCCGGTGCAATCCCCGGACGGTGAGGCGACGCATCGCATCCCCGCCGATGCCGCAGACCAGGATGCGTACATCGTGTTCGGCGCGTTCTCGTATCCGCAGATCACCATCACGCGCGAAGACATGATCGCAACGGTCGGGCGCAATGGATGGGATGCGCTCATGGGCATGACGTGGTTCTGCCACCGTCCCGCGCGCGGGCAGCCTTGCGGCCTCTGCAATCCCTGCTTGTACGCCATCGAACAAGGGTTCGGTTGGCGCGTTCCGCGGTGGCGTCGCGCGTTGTCGGTCGTCTATCGCACCACGCTGTTGCCATTGCGGAAACTGGCGCGGCAAAGGCTGCTGCAAATGCGCGCGCGCTGAGGCCATCAGGCAGCGCGTCTCGGGCCGCTAACAACGCAGCGCCTATCCTCCGGCCATGCGTGGCCGTCGCCGCTTCCTCAGGCTCCTGGCCGGCATCGCAGCCGGCCCCACGGCGTTCTCGCTGCACGCGGCGCGCCCCCGAACGGCGATCGCGTTGTTCCTCTGCGGCGATGTCATGCCGGGCCGCGCCATCGACCAGATCCTGCCGCACCCGTCGAACCCCAAGCTTTACGAGCCCTACATGCAGGACGCCCGCGGCTACCTGCGCCTGGCCGAAGAGGCGAGCGGCGACATCCCGCATCCCGTCCCCCTCGACTACATCTGGGGCGACGCGCTGACGGAGCTGCACCACCGCCACCCCGCTGCGCGCATCGTCAACCTCGAATCCAGCATCACCCGCAACAACGCCCGTTGGCCGAAGGGCATCAATTACCGCATGCACCCCGACAACGTCGGCTGCCTCAGCGCTGCGCACATCGACTGCTGCGCCTTGGCCAACAACCACGTGCTCGACTGGCAGCGCGCAGGCCTCACCGAAACCCTTGCCACGCTCCACCACGCACGCATCGCCACCACCGGCGCCGGCGCCAACCTCGAGGCCGCGCAGTCGCCCGCAATTCTTCCGATCGACGACAACACACGCGTGCTGGTCTTCGCCGCCGCCACCGACGACGCCGGGGTGCCCGCGGAGTGGGCCGCCAGCGCGTCGCGTTCCGGCGTGCATCGCCTGCCGGATCTCTCGCGCGACACCGCCACGCGCATCGCCACCCTGGTGCGCCACCATCGCCGCGCACGCGATCGCGTGGTGTTCTCGCTGCACTGGGGCGGCAACTGGGGCTATGCGGTGTCGCGCGAGCAACGCGCGTTCGCGCATGCGTTGATCGACGAGGCGAGCGTGGACATCGTCCATGGCCACTCGTCGCATCACTTCAAGGCCATCGAGGTGTATCGCGATCGGCCGATCCTGTATGGCTGCGGCGACTTCCTCAACGACTACGAAGGGATCGAGGGGAACGAGGAGTTTCGCGGGGAGCTGGGGTTGATGTATTTCCCGACGTTGGATGCGGCGACCGGGAAGTTGCAGAAGCTGGAGCTGGTGCCTACGCGCATTCGCAAGTTCCGCGTGCACTATGCGGAGAAGGAAGATCGGGCGTGGACGTTGGCGCGCTTGCGGCGGGAGTGCAGGGCGTTCGGGATCGAGGTCGAGGCGGGAGAGCGCGGCGCCTTTGCCGTGCGTTGGCGTTGACGCCCGAAACCCGCG
>Ga0207981_1000160_pt1 | contig 10498 bp, 8 predicted proteins | sample SoimicmetaGmgLPC_FD_188327 | JGI IMG/M metagenome (GOLD analysis project Ga0207981, IMG submission 188327) | Soil and rhizosphere microbial communities from Laval, Canada - mgLPC (SPAdes) (version 2) | ecosystem: Environmental > Terrestrial > Deep subsurface > Rock core/Sediment | place: Laval... | reverse complement strand
CCTTCGGTCCGGGCGACGACGTTCTCCTCCGGGAACGCAGGGACCCGGCCCATCTGCTCCTCGATCCGCTCACGCCGGCGCCGGTAGGCGGGCTCGCGCTCCTTCCAGTGAGTGAGCACCGGCGTCGCGATGAAGATCGACGAGTACGTACCCGAGGCGAGGCCGACCATCATCGCGAAGGCGAAGTCCTTCAGGGTCGCGCCGCCGAAGATGAACAGCACCGTGACCAGGAAGACGCTCGACAGACCCGTGATCAGCGACCGGGTCAGAACCTCGCTCATCGAGCGGTTGGTGATCTGGGAGAAGGTCGCGCGCGGCAGCCGCGGCACGTTCTCGCGCACCCGGTCGAACACGATGACCGTGTCGTACAGCGAGTACCCGAGGATGGTCAGGAATGCGGCGACGGTGCCGCTGGTCACCTCCCTCCCCGTCAGCGAATAGACGCCCCCCGTGATCAGGATGTCGTGGATCACGGCGATGATCACCGGCACGGCGTACTTCGGCTCGAACCGGAAGGCGACGTAGGCGAAGATCACCAGCAGCGAGAAGATGATCGCCTCGATCGCGCTCCTCGCCACCTGCTGGCCGAAGGTCGGCCCGACCGTGGTCGCATTGAATCCGTTGGGGACGATCCCGTACTTCGATTGCAGCGCCGGCTGGATCCCCTGCACCTCCTCCGGCTGGGCCTTCGAGTCGATCTCGAAGGTGTTCGTGCCGAGCTGCTTGTTGTGGGCCTTGGTGATCTCGGCATCATTGATCCCGGCGGACTCGACGACCGACCGCACGTCGTCGACCGTCGCCGACTTCTGCAGCCCGACCGTGATCCGGCTGCCGCCCTTGAAGTCGATGCCGAGATTGAGCTGCTTGGTCGCGAACGACGTCGTCCCGATCAGCAGGATGACGCCGGACAGCGTGAAGAAGTACCTGCTTGCGCGGCTGAAGTCGAAATGCCAGTGGAAGCGCTGCTCGCGGGCGCCGAGAGCTGCCGGGGAGCGCATGAAGCGGGCCCGCCCGAAAAAGCCGAGGAAGGCCTGCGTGAAGACGACCGCCGTGAACAGCGAGGCGATCGTGCCGACGCCCAGAGTGAACGCGAACCCCTTGACGTTCGAAGTCGCGAGCGCGAAGAGGATGAACGCCGTGATCAGCGTGATCACGTTCGCGTCGATGATCGTCGCGATGCCGCGGCGATAGCCGGCGGCAATCGCGCTCAGCATCGATTTGCCGCCCCTCGCCTCTTCCTTGATGCGCTCGAAGATGACGATGTTGGCGTCGGCCGCCACCCCGATAGTCAGGATCAATCCCGCGATGCCCGGCAGCGTCAGGGTGATCGGGATCAGCTTGATCAGGGCGAAGAAGAGCAGTCCGTAGATCGCCAACCCGACCACTGCGACGAAGCCGAGGAAGCGGTAGTAGGCGAGCAGGAAGATGCAGACCAGGATCAGCCCGACGATCCCTGCTTTCAGTCCCTGGTGGAGCGCCTGCTGCCCGAGGGTCGCCGAGACCGTGGAGCTGGAGATCTGCACCAGGTCGACCGGCAGGGCACCGATCTGGAGGATCTGCGCCAGGTCCTGGGACTCCTGCTGGGTGAGGCCGTTGATCTCGGCGCCCGTGCGGCCGTCGATTCCATTGGGGTTGTCGACGAAGTTGACGATCGGCCGTGACTTGATCGCCTGGTCGAGGACGACCGCGAAGTGGCCGGAGTACTGATCGGCGAGCTGAGAATTGCCCGCCACTCCCGGAGGAGCGTTCTGGAGCCCCCGCTGCGCGATCGTCTTGGTGACGTCGGAGAACTCCTGGCGGCCCGTTCCCGTGAAGCTGAAGGTGACGTCGGGGTTGTTGAACTGGTCGAAGTTCGGCTTCGGGTCGGTGATGTCCGTGCCCGAGAGCGCCGGCCGGTCCCTGATCACGAACCAGGACGCCGAGTTCTTGCCCGCGACGGTGTCGGGCGGCGCGGACTCTCCCTGAGCGGGCTCCTTCTCGACCACGAGGGTGCCCTGGGGGACCGTGAGGATCTGGGTGTTGGGAGGCCGCTTCTGACCGGGCAGGTCGGCGAACAGGTCCTTCGTGTTCTCAGCGGGCCCGGCGATGTAGGCGTGGGTCTGCGAGTTGAACAGGTAGTACTGCGGACCGTTGGTCGTGCACTTGTTCTGGAAGCACTCGGGCGTCTGCTGGGAGGCGACCTTGACCGCGTCGTAGTAGCGCGGGAACGATGCCTCGCCCCTGGGCACGTTCGTGGTCACCGGGTTGGGGATGACGTTCGGCTCCCAGTCGTAGAAGTGGAGCTGCGCCGTCTGCCCGACCTGCTGGCTGGCGTTGGCCGCGTTGCTGACGTCCGGCAGGCCGACCCGGATCGAGTCCGAGCCGATCCTCGAGATCTCCGGCTCGGAGACGCCGAACGCGTCGGTCCGCTTGCGGATGATCTCGATCGAGCGGTCGATGTCCGACCCATTGATCGAGGGGTTCTGCGGCGTCGGGCGGGCCTGGAAGATCAGCTCGGTCCCGCCCTTGAGGTCGAGGCCGAGGGTGGTCTTCTTGGTCGCGACCACGATCCCGGAGGCCACGATCAGAAGCGCCACGAAGGCGAGGATGAAGAGGTTGCGGCGGCGGTTGCTCACGGTGTTGAAGGGGTCACGCTAGCGGTCTCAGGCGTGATCTCCGGCCCCCATTGCAACACAGCAAGGGGCGTAGAAATTCGGCGGCCGGCAAAGGCCGCATCTACTCAGGCGTCAGGACGAGCAGTAGTCCGCCGTCGTCGTCATACGCGGGAAACAGGTCCGCCACCGCCTCGGTCGGCAGGTCGCCCTCGGCCTTCACCGCCACCCGCTTTCCCAGGGAGCGCACCCCCCACTCGAGCGTCGTCTCGATCGGATCCGTGTCGCCGTTGCCGTCGGTGTCGGCGGTCTCCCCCCCGTCGCCCTGGTCGATCCACTCGAGGCCGAGCACGTCTCGGACCGGACGGCCGATCACCTGCTCGTCCTTCAGCCCCGTGAGCTCGAAGGCGCCCTTGCCCAGGTCGAGGACCCTGGCCTGCTGGTCGAGTGTGAAGAACGCGGCGCCGGGCGCGGGCATGTAGTCGTCCAGCAGCTCGAAGAGGAAGCCGAAGCCGCACTTGGAGCAGCCCTTGGGGCGGGTCGAGAAACCCGCGGTGCGCTCCCCGCTCAGCTCGCGGTTTCCACAGTTCGGACAGATGAAGTACGGCATTCCTACCCAAGGCTAGCCAACGCGTGCAGGCAACCGACCGGTTGACGACGCCTAGAACAGGCTTGCCATGCCCTCCGGGACCGGCAGCCCGAGGTGCTCGTAGGCCCTCTCGGTGAGGACCCGGCCGCGAGGCGTGCGCTTCACCAGCCCCTGCTGGAGGAGGTAGGGCTCGAAGACGTCCTCGATCGTGTCCGCCTCCTCCCCGATCGCCACCGCCAGGGTCGAGAGGCCGACGGGGCCGCCGCCGAACTTGCCGGCCATCAGCTCGAGCAGCTGACGGTCGTGCCGGTCCAGCCCGGCGCGGTCCACCTCGAGCATCTCCAGCGCGTCCGAGGCGAGCGCGCCGTCGATCTTGCCGCGTTCCTTGACCTCGGCGAAGTCCCTCACCCGGCGCAGCAGGCGGTTCGCCACCCTGGGCGTCCCCCGCGCTCGAGAGGCGATCTCCTCCGCCCCGTCCGGGCTCACCTCGATGCCGAGGATGCCGGCCGACCGCAGGACGATCTGGCGGAGATCGGCCGCAGCGTAGTGCTCGAGTCGATGGGAGACCCCGAAGCGATCCCGCAGCGGCGTCGTCAGCAATCCGGTCCTGGTCGTCGCGCCGATCAGGGTGAAGGGCGGCAGGTCGAGGGTGACGGTGCGCGCGCCCGCGCCTTGGCCGAGGACCACCGGCAGCCGGCTGTCCTCCATCGCCGGGTAGAGGGTCTCCTCCACCGCCCTGCCGAGGCGGTGGATCTCATCGATGAAGAAGACGCTCCCGGGCTCGAGCGAAGTGAGGAAGGCCGCGATGTCGGCCTTGCGCTCGAGGGCGGGGCCGGCGGTCTGCACCATCGGCACGCTGAGCTCCGCCGCGATGATGTGGGCGAGCGAGGTCTTGCCGAGGCCGGGTGGCCCGGCGAGCAGCACATGATCGAGCGCCTCGCCGCGGCGGCGAGCCGCCTCGATGAAGATGCCGAGCTGCTCGGTTACCTGGAGCTGGTTGACGAAGTCCTCGAGCTTCGGCGGCCGGAGCGAGCGGTCGAAGTCATCCTCAGCGCCGGCGGCCCGCGCATCGTGGATGACGATCTCCTCGTCGCCGTCGATCCCCGGCGTGCGGATCCCCTTCCCCGGCTCGACGCTCATGCAGCCTTCGCCCCAGCCGCGCTGCGGAGCGCCGACTGGACGATCTCCTCGGGGCTCTCGCCCTCGGCGCCGGAGAGGAGCTTCTCGGCCTCGGGCGGTGTGTAACCGAGATTGAGCAGGCCCTCGCGCGCCAGCGAGCGAGGGTCCTCCTCGCCCGTGGCGAGGGCGGCGCCGTCGGCATCGCCCTCGATCTCCCCGGCCACCTTCTCGCGCAGCTCGACGATGATCCGCTCGGCGGTGCGCTTGCCGACGCCGGGAACGGCCTGAAATCGCTTCGCGTCCCCGCCTGCGATCGCGCGCAGCAACTCCCGCACGGAGCCGCCCGATAGGACGGCCATCGCGACCTTCGGCCCGACGCCGCCGACCGAGATCAGGTGCAGGAAGAGGTCGCGCTCCTCCTCGCTCGCGAAGCCGTAGAGGCTGAGCGAGTCCTCGCGCGCCACCAGGTGGGCGTGCAGGGACGCGCGCTTACCACGCGCGGGGACCGCCTTCAGCGTCTCGGCCGAGACGGCGAGCCGATAGCCGACCCCGGCGGCGTCGATGACGACGTAGTCGGGGCGGCGAACGAGAACCTCGCCGCTGACGGAGGCGATCATGCCTAGGGATTCTGGGCTCCGGACCGGATGCCTTCACCCCCAACGCCTCTAGTTGGGCTGACGGGGCCGGGGGGCGCCGAAGCCCGCGCCGCCGCCTACGCCCGCGCCGGCTCCGGCGGAGCCGCCGCCGGGGCGCCGACGCCCACGAAGTCCCGCGACCGCACCAGCGCATACCCCGCCACGGAGCCCACCGCCGCCACGGCGACGGTCACCATCGCGATCGTGTTGAAGCCCGTCACGAACGCGTGGTGCGCGGCGTCCACCACCCTGTCGCGTGCGGCGGGCGGCACCGCCTGCAAGGCGCGCCCGGTCCCGCCCGACGCCACAGCCCGCGAAAGCTCGTGCGTGTGCGACGACGCGGGCGTGCCCGCGACCAGCGGGGTGAGCGTCGACTCGATCTTCGACTGGAAGATCGAGCCGAGGCCGGCGATCCCGGTGGCGAGCCCGAGCTGGCGAGCCGTGTTGTTCGCGCCCGACGCCATGCCGCTCAGCTGCGGGGCGACCACGCCGACGGCGGTCGAGGCCAGCCCGGGGGTGGCCAGGCCTATCCCGATGCCGGCCAGGATCTGGCCGGGCAGCAGCGCGGTCCACCCGGACGAGTCGGACAGGTTCCCCATGAGCAACAGGCCGACCGTCACGAACGCGAGCCCCGTGCCGAGGAGCAGCCGCACCGGCACGCGCGCCGTCAGCCGGCCGCTCAGCGGCGAGACGAACAGCAGCATCCCGGTGACCGGCAGCGACCGGAGCCCCGCCTCGAACGGCGAGAAGCCCAGCACGTTCTGGAAGAAGAGCGTGATGTAGAGGAACATCGAGAAGATCGACGCCGCCAGCGCGAAGGCGACGATCGTGGCGCCCGTGAAGGCCGGCTTGCGGAACAGCGAGAGGTCGAGCAGCGGGTCGGCGGCGCGGCGCTCCACCACCACGAACAGCACGAGCAGCAGTGCGGAGGCTACAAAGCAGCTGATGATCAGGGCGCTCCCCCAGCCCTCCTCGTTGCCGCGGATCAGCGCGTAGACGAGCAGGAAGAGCGCGGGGCACAGCAGTGCCACGCCGCGGAGGTCGACGCCGGAGGCGGCCGGGTCGCGCGACTCGCGCAGCCGCAGCCGCGCGACCACGAGCGCGGCCAGGCCGATCGGCACGTTGACGAGGAAGATCCAGCGCCACGACAGCGCGTCCACGAGCGCACCGCCCACGAGCGGCCCGGTCGAGACCGCCGCGGCCGTGGTCGCCCCCCAGATGCCGAGCGCGGTCCCGCGCTCGCGACCCTGGAACTCCTGCGCGATCAGCGCCAGCGAGGTGCCGAACATCATCGCCCCGCCGATCCCCTGCGCCGCGCGCGAGACGTCCAGGAAAAGCGGGTCGGGAGCCAGCCCGCAGGCCAGCGACGAAGCGGTGAAGATCGCCAGCCCGAGCATGAAGACGAGCCTGCGGCCGACCTTGTCGGCCAGCGACCCCGCCGCCAGCACGAAGCCCGCAAGAGTCAGCGCGTAGGCGTCGATCACCCACTGGAGATCGCTGAAGTCGGCGCCGAGGTCGCGCTCGATCGACGGCAGCGCGACGTTCACGATCGTCACGTCGAGCAGCAGCATGAAGATCGCGATGCAGCTCGCGAGCAGCGTCCACCACTTGCGCTCCACTGGGTTCCGAGACTACACGCGGGGGTGGTCTTCGCTGAGAAGCGATGGGGTAGTGGCCGCTAGCCGGCGAGGCGCTGGCGCCTGGCGAGCGCCGACCGCGTGCCGGCCCTCGGCCGCCCGAAGTGCGAAACGGCGTTGCGCGGTCCGGCGGTCCCGGCGTGGCAGATCGCGACCGCGAAGGCGTCGGCCGCGTGGTCGGGCGTGGGCGGCTCCGGCAGGCCGAGGAGACCGGCCACCATCCGCTGCACCTGTTCCTTGTCGGCGGATCCCGATCCGCAGACCGCCTTCTTCACGGCCTGGGGCGTGTAGTCGAAGCAGGGCACCGCATGTCTGGCCGCGGCCAGCAGCGTCACGCCTCGCGCCTCCCCGACGCTCTGGGCGGAGCCGACGTTCTTGCCGAAGAAGAGCTCCTCGATCGCCATCGCCTTCGGCTCATGCCAGCGGATCAGCTCGCCCAGCGAGTCGTGCAGGCGGACCAGCCGCTGCTCGGGGGAGAGATCCGAGGGGACCTCGATCACGCCCCCGTCCAGCGCCACCATTCGCTCACCGGAGGTACGGACCACTCCGAATCCGGTGTTGGCGATACCCGGATCGATACCGATGACGATCACGCTCTTCAATTCTCACTCGCACCCCGGATGTCCTTCAACGGGCCAAGAAGAGGAGGTGGCGGCGCCTAACTCGCCGCGGCCGCCTTCTCCAGCACTTCCTCCGGGACGTCGAAGTTCGCGTGCACGGAGTCCACGTCGTCGTGCTCCTCGAGGGCGTCCATGAGCCGCAGCAGCGCGGGCGCGTCGCCCTCCCCGACCTCGACTGTGCTCTTGGGCTCCATCGAGAGCTCGGCCGACTGGACCTCGACCCCGGCCTCCTCCAGCGCCGAGCGGACGGCCGCCAGATCGGAGGCGGCCGTGGTGACCTTGATCAGGTCGCCATCCTCGGAGACGTCCTCAGCGCCGGCGTCGATTGCGGGCATCAGGTCGTCCTCGCTGTAGCGCTCGCCGTCGACGAGGATCACGCCGCGGTTCTCGAACTGCCAGGCGACCGAACCCGGCTCGCCGAGACTTCCGCCGTGCCGCTCGAAGGCGTGGCGAATTTCGGAGCCGGTGCGATTGCGGTTGTCGGTCAGCGCCTCAACCAGGATCGCGGCACCCCCTGGGCCGTAGCCCTCGTAGGTGACGCTCTCGATGGCGGCGGCGTCGGCGCCCTCGCCGGTACCGCGGTCGATCGCCCGCTGGATGTTGTCCTTGGGCATCGAGGCGTCGCGTGCCTTCTGCACCGCCAGCCCGAGCCCGGGGTTCGCGTCCACGTTGCCGCCACCGTCGCGCGCGGCGACGGTGATCGCGCGCGCCAGCTTCGTGAAGAGCTTGCCGCGCTTGGCGTCCGCGGCGCCCTTCTTGTGCTTGATCGACGACCACTTCGAGTGACCCGACATGGCGTCGATTCTAGGTCGAACGGGAAAGCCAAACGGGGCGCCGCCAGGCGCCCCGTTCCCTCCCGGTTTGACAGACGGCTACTTCGGGTTGCTGGCTGTCACGCTCAACTTGAAGCAGTCGAGGGTGCCGGTGCCGTGCAGGTTGTTGTCGTCCATCACCAGCAGGGACCAGACGGCATTCGTCGCCTTCTTGGCGCCCAGGCCATTGACCAAATTGAGGCTCTCCTGTGGCGCGAAGAACCCGACGAAGGGAGCGTTCAGGCCGGGCGTCGCGATCGAGGTCGGCGTCTGGCTATCGAAGGTGGTCAGCCCACCCGAACAGCCGGCGAAACCGTTCCCGTAGTTGTTGCCGTTCCCGCCGACGTCATGCGAGAGGTTGATGACCCCTCGCGGCGTAGCGAGATAGATCTCCAGGTCACTGGCGAACGGGTGCGAGATCCTCACACCCACGTTCACATCCTTGATCTTGCCATGCGGATTGAGGCCCTTGACCGCGACCGGATCACGCACGAGCTGGATGGCAGCGCCACCGCCATCCGGGATGTTGAGCGGCACTCCGCCGGACGGCGCTCCCACCCCCACGGTGTAGGTCTTGTTGATGACCTTCTTCCTGGCCTGCGCGGCCGGTGCAGCCAGAACGAGACCCAGACTAAGAGCCGCGACGGCCACCAAGCCCAGCTTGCGTCCGAACATGCTGTCCCTCCTTGCGGTGCGATGGGCAAGTTCGTCATGGAGGGCTCGTTCTCCCCGACCGAGCGCCTACCGTTTCTGCCGGGTAGAACCCGGTTTCGGGACGAGGGTTGCGGCCCTAGACCACGAACGCGCCGTCGCGCTGCAGCGGCTCTCCGTCGACCTCGATCTGGCCGCCCTTGCGCAGGTCGCAGATCATGTCCCAGTGAATCGCCGACTCGTTGACGCCGCCGGTCTCCGGGTATGAGCGGCCCACGGCGAGGTGGACCGTGCCGCCGATCTTCTCATCGAGCAGGATCTCGCCGGTGCCGGCGGCGATCCCGTAATTGGTGCCGATGCCGAGCTCCCCGAGGCGACGGGCCCCCTCGTCGGTGTCGAGCATCTCGATCAGGAACTCCTCTCCCTTCTCCGCGGTCGCGTCGACGACCTTGCCACCCTCGAAGCGGAACCGCACGCCGGCAACCTCGCGGCCCGCATAGGTGGCGGGGAGGTGAAAGCTGATCTCGCCATCGGCTGAGTCCTCGACGGGTCCCGTGAAGAACTCCCCGTCCGGCATGTTGTGCTTGCCATCGGCCGCGATGAAGGTGCGGTCCTGGATCCCGAGCCGCAGGTCCGTGCCGTCGCCGGTCACGTGCACCTCGGAGCGGCCCTGGATCCAGTCGGCCAGTCGCTTGGTCTCCTCGGAGGTCCGCGCCCAGGCCCCCACGGGGTCATCGTCCGTCGCCAGGCAGGCGCCGTAGTAGAAGTCCTCGTAAGCGGCCAGGCCCATCCCCGCCTCGGACGCGTAAGCGTGGGTCGGGAAGAGGGTGAGCGCCCAGCGGTAGGTCCCCTCCGCGCTCCGCTCCATCGCCCGCTTCATCAGCTTTTGTGTCGCGGCCTGCCGCGTGGCCTGGCGCTCGGGCGGGATCTGGGAGAGGGCACGTGTGTTCTGGCTCGCCATCACCGCGATGCGGACGTCCGCGTTCTCGACCGCCCACTCCGCGACCGGCGAGATCCACTCCAGCTGTCTGTCGGAGGCGAGCTCGAAGTAGGAGGTCGACTGGCCCTCCATCGCCACGTTCACGATCGGGTTGCCGCCGGCCCGCAGGACCTCCTCGTAGATCGCCTGCAGCAGAGGCTCGGCCGCCGATTCGCCCTCGATCGTGCAGACGTCCCCGTCCGAGACCCCGGTGGAGTGCCGAACGAGGATCTGCGCGAGCGCCGTCACCCGTGGGTCCCTCATACGGACAACCTAGCGATGAGCCGGATCGCCGGACCGCGCCGCCGTACACATCGCCATGAAGGCGGCGTGCAGGCGGCTGTCGTCGGTGAGCTCGGGGTGGAAGGCTACGGCCAGCACGTTCGCGTCGCGAACCGAAACGGGGTGGCCGTGGACCTCGGCCAGGACCTCGACGTCATGACCATGCTCCTCGACCCAGGGCGCCCGGATGAAGACCGCCCGCAAAGGCTCGTCGCCCAGTCCCTCGACCCGCAGGTCCTCCTCGAAGCTCTGCAGCTGCCGGCCGAAGGCGTTGCGGCGACAGAGGTAGTCGGCCAGCCCTAGGTGTGCGCTGTCGGAGACGATCATCCCCGCGCAGCTACCGAAGATCGGCCCCCCTTCGCGGTGGAAGGAGCGAATCGCGTCGTCCAGGCCCTCGCGCTCCATCCCCATCGAGATCGTGGTGGACTCGCCGCCTGGGATGACCAGGCCGTCGAGCGCCTCGAGCCCGGACGCGGTTCGCACCTCGCTCACCTCGGCACCGAGCGACTCGAGCGTCCGGCGATGGGCCTCGAAGTCGCCCTGGATGGCGAGGACGCCGATGCGCAGGGGAGGCCGGCTCAAC
>Ga0207981_1000159_pt1 | contig 10517 bp, 9 predicted proteins | sample SoimicmetaGmgLPC_FD_188327 | JGI IMG/M metagenome (GOLD analysis project Ga0207981, IMG submission 188327) | Soil and rhizosphere microbial communities from Laval, Canada - mgLPC (SPAdes) (version 2) | ecosystem: Environmental > Terrestrial > Deep subsurface > Rock core/Sediment | place: Laval... | reverse complement strand
TTGCGATTCGGAGTGACGCGGTGCAGGTCCCTTTGCGGAAGGTAGGCGCGCAGCTCCGTTGGAGCAAAGGGACCTGCACCGCGGCGCTTCGAATCGCCGCCCTGGAGCCCACGAATCCCGCTTTCGCAGCGACGACCAGAGCGGAGTAAAGTCGGCGCACATGGACAAGACCGGCCCCGTCCCACGCGGTGCCGGCGTCGGATCCACCGACGCCGAATGGCGCGCGCACCTGGACCAGGTGCAACTCGACCTGGCCATGGAAGCGGCACAACTCGTCGTGTGGACCTGGGACATGGCCACCGACGAAGTCCACATGAGCGAAGCGAGCCGCGCGATCGCGCGCTTCGCGCCAGACCATACGACGACGGCGCAAACGCTCGCGATCATGCATCCGGATGACGTCGCGGTCTCGCTGGAACGCGCCGAGCGCGCGCGCCGCGGCGAACACGACGTTCCGGTCGAATTCCGCCTGCCCGATGGCGAAGGCGGCTGGCGTTGGTTCGTGGGGCGCGCGACGCGTTTCGGCGAAGGCGAACTCCCCTTCATCGTCGGCGTGTGCTTCGACGACACCGACCGCCGCGACCAGGAAGAACGCCTGCGCCGTTCGGAAGAGGCCGCGCGCGCAGCGGCGGAAGAGAAGGCCCGCTTCCTGGCCACGATGAGCCACGAGATCCGCACGCCCATGAACGGCGTGATCGGCATGATCGAATTGCTCGCGCACACCGCACTGGACGACAAGCAGCGCAGGATGCTCGACACCTGCCGCGATTCGGCGCAGGTGCTGCTGGCGCTGCTCAACGACGTGCTCGACTTCTCGAAGATCGAAGCAGGCAAGGTCGAACTGGAATCGCTGCCGCTCTCGCCCGGCCGCATGGTCGAAGAACTCGGCGTGGTGCTGCGCGCGCAAGCCTTGGAGCGGGGCATCGAGGTGCACGTGGAGGTCGGCGACGACGTGCCCGCGCTCGTGGAGGGCGACCGTGTGCGCCTGCGCCAGATCCTGGCGAACCTCGGCGGCAATGCGGTGAAGTTCACCGAGGCGGGGAGCGTCAGCCTGTCGGTGGCCCTGGATCGGCAGGATCCGGCGGATCCGCGCGTGCGCCTGCGCTTCGACATCGCCGACACCGGCATCGGCATTCCGCCGCAGGCGTTGGCCACGTTGTTCGAACCGTTCCGGCAGGCCGACGCCTCGACCACGCGCCGCTTCGGCGGGACGGGGCTGGGCCTGAGCATCGTGCGCCACCTCGTCGACCTGATGGACGGCACGCTGGAATGCGAAAGCCGCGAAGGCCTGGGGTCGCGCTTCCGCGTGGCGCTGCCGTTCGTGCGTGCCTCCGCCGACGCCATCGTCGCCGAGCGCGCCCGTGCCGAAGTGCCACGCGCGGCGCACGTGGTGACGTCGCAACCGGTGTTGACGATCGAGGAGGCCGCGCGTTCCGGCCGCCTGGTGCTGCTCGCCGACGACAACGCCACCAACCGCGAAGTGATCACGCAGCAACTCGAACGCCTCGGTTACGCCTGCGAAGCCGTGGAAGACGGCGAAGCGGCATGGTCGCGCGTGGTCGAGCAACGCTCGCGCTACGCGTTGTTGCTCACCGACGTGCAGATGCCCAGGCTCGACGGCCTCGCGCTCGCCGCGCGCATCCGCGAACACGAACGCACGGCGCGCCTGCCGCCGCTGTCCATCGTGGCCATCACCGCCAACGCCACCACGGGCGATGGCGAGCGCTGCCTCGCTGCAGGCATGGATGCGTTCCTGGCCAAGCCCGTGCAACTGGATCCGCTGCGCGCCGCGCTGGCCCGTGCATTGCCGCCCATCCAGGGCTTCGATGCGCTCTCGCGCATGGTCCACGACGATCGCGACAAGCTGCGCCGCATCCTGGCCGCCTTCGCCACGGAGACGCGCCAGGACCTGGAGCGCTGGCGGCAGGCGCGCGCCTCCACGGACCGCGCCATGCTCGGCCTGCTCGCGCACCGGCTGCGCTCGGCCTGCCTGACCCTCGGCGCGGACGAGGCGGCGCAGTTGCTCGATGCCATCGAACACGACGCCACCAATCCGGCCATGGCGGACCCGGCCTTCGCCGCCACCGCCGATCGCGCCTCGGCGCGCGTGGCCGCGCTGTTGGCCGACATCGAACATGCGCTGGGCGGGTTATCCTCGCCCGCATGACCGATACGCCCCGTCTCGCTTTCCTGGCCAGCCCTGCCGACGAAGCGCAGCGCGCCCTCGCTTCGCTCGTCGCCATGCATGGCCAGCACGCGCCGCAGGATGCCGATGTCCTCGTCGCGCTCGGTGGCGACGGCTTCATGCTGCAGACGCTGCATCGCCACGGCGGGTTGGCCAAGCCGGTCTTCGGCATGAAGCTCGGCACGGTCGGTTTCCTGATGAACCACCATCGCGACGATGCCGCCAGCGACGCCGCGCTCTATGCGCGGATCGCCGCCGCCGAACCCGCCGTGCTGCGCCCGCTGGAAATGGTGGCGCAGACCGAAAGCGGCGCGAGCGTCGGTTCGCTCGCCTACAACGAGGTGTCATTGCTGCGCCAGACGCGGCAGGCCGCACACCTGGCCATCGACCTCAACGGCAAGCCGCGCCTGGACGAGCTGATCTGCGATGGCGTGCTGGTCGCCACCGCCGCGGGCAGCACCGCCTACAACTATTCGGCGCACGGGCCGATCCTGCCGCTGGGTTCGCGCATCATCGCGCTCACCCCGCTGGCCGCGTTCCGTCCGCGCCGCTGGCGCGGTGCGTTGCTCAAGGCCGACACGGAAGTGCGCGTGCGCGTGCTCGATCCATACAAGCGGCCGGTGAGCGTCACCGCCGATTCGCACGAAGTGCGCGATGTCGTGGAAGTCACCATCCGCGAATCGAGCGAGCGTACGGTGACCTTGCTGTTCGACCCGGAGCACAACCTGGAAGAACGCATCCTCAGCGAACAGTTCGTGGTGTGAGATGGGCGAACACGACACGCCCGCGCCACCGCTGACCGTCGCGATCACCTCGCGCGCGCTCTTCGACCTCGAGCACAGCCACGCGCTGTACGAACGCGAAGGCGTGGAGGCCTACCAGGCGCACCAGCGCGCGCACGAGGATGCGCCGCTGATGCCGGGCATCGCGTTCCCGCTGGTGCGCAAGCTGCTCGCGCTCAACGCCGACGCGCCCGCCGACGCGCCGCGCGTGGAGGTGATCCTGCTCTCGCGCAATTCCTCCGACACCGGGCTGCGCATCTTCAATTCGATCCGCCACCACCGGTTGGCGATTTCGCGTGCCACATTTACCTCGGGCGCACCGACCTGGCCCTACATCCGGCCGTTCGGCGCGCACCTGTTCCTCTCGGCGAATCCCGAATCGGTGCGCCGCGCGCTCGAACACGGCGTGGCGGCCGCCACCATCCTGCCCGCGGCCGCCGCGCAGACCTGGCGCGACCAGTTGCGCATCGCCTTCGACGGCGACGCGGTGATCTTCGGCGACGAGTCCGAGCGCGTCTCGCAGGAGCAGGGCCTGGCCGCCTTCCACGACCACGAGACCACGCGCGCGCGCGAGCCGCTGTCGGGCGGCCCGTTCCGCGGCTTCCTCGATGCCTTGCATCGCCTGCAGGCGGCCTTCCCCGTGGGCGAGAACGCGCCGATCCGCACCGCGCTCGTCACCGCACGCAGCGCGCCGGCGCACGAGCGCGTCATCCGCACGCTGCGCGAATGGGACGTGCGCCTGGACGAAGCGCTGTTCCTCGGCGGCCGCGACAAGGGCCCGTTCCTGGAAACCTTCGGCGCCGACATCTTCTTCGACGATTCGCGGCGTAACATCGATTCGGCGCGCCGCCACGTGGCCGCCGGGCACGTGCCGCACGGCGTGTCCAACGAAGAAGCCTGACCGGTTAGCGCGAAGGCGCGTCGCCGAGCGGCAAGCGGATGTCGGCCAGCCGCCAGCGCAGGCCCGTGCGGCGGAGCACGAACACGATCGGCTTGCCGTGGTCGTCGTGGATGGTGGCGGTGAAGCGCGACGCGGATTCGTAACGCATCACGGCGTCGTGCAGCGGCTCCTGCGCCGCGGCCTGCGGCGTCGGATTGCCCTGCGCATCGAGCGGCGGGCGCGAGAAACTGTCGTTGGTGTTGCGCCACAGGCGCCGGCCTTCCATCACCGCGGACAGGCCCGTCGGATTGACCATGCCGTCGACCACGCCGTTGACCACGCCCGTGGCCATCGTGAGCGCGACCGCACCGAACGCATTGGATTGCACGTCGGGGCCCGCCGTGCGCACGACTTCGTCGATCAACTGCGCCTTCAGGCTGGCGCGCAAGGCGGGGAAGTCGACCTGCTCGGCGAGTTCGCCCGTGTCCTGCGCCTGCACCGCATGGCGGATCGCGCGGATGGTCATGTACGGGCCGGCGGCGACATAGGCGCCGATCGCCAGCAGCAGGAGGACGACGAGAGCGATCCAGGCCTTCACCATGCGCGGGTTCATCGTCAGAACTCCAGGTCGAGGGCGGCGCAGAGATAGTCGACGAACGGCGCGAGCGCGGCGAGGTCGGTCGCGAGCGCCTGGCGCAGGCGCGGGCCGGTCATCGTCGTATCGTCGATCGCGCGCTCGGCGACGAAGTTGCGGCGGCGCAGGTCGTCGAGGTACGGGAAATCGTCGGGATAGCCCTTCGGTACGCGCACCAGCATTTCGCTGTCGTCGAGATCGAAGCGCTTGCGGAAGGCAGGCGCGTGCGCCGCCGTCTTCCAGCCCGCGGGATTGTCGACGATGAACTGCCGCACGCGGCGCTGCACCTCCGGCGGCGAATGCCACAGGCCCGCGGCGACGAAGCAATTGCCCGGTTGCAGGTGCAGGTAGAACAGCGGCGATTCCACCTGCTTGCTGCGCGCATGCAACAGGCGCGCGCCTTGCCAGGTCTTGTACGGCGTCTTGTCGTTGGCGAAGCGCGTGTCGCGCTGGATGCGGAACAAAGAGCCGCCGACCGGCTTGGGGTCGGAGCGGTAGTGCGCGCTGATTTCCGCGACGATCGGTTGCAGGTCGGTGAGCAGGCGCTGGAAGGGCGCGCGCACGTGCGCGTCGTAGTCGGCCTTGTGGTCCAGGAACCACGCGCGCTCGTTGTGGCGCGCCAGGCCTCGCAGGAACTTGAAGCTTTTGTCGGTGAAGTAGGTACTCATGCGAGTTCCGCCGCCCGTTGCCGGCCCCAGTCCTCCAGGGCATCGAGGAGGGCGAGTTTCGCACCATGGTCCGTGTGCACGGCGCGCAGGGCGGCGATCTCCGCGAAATAGGTGTCCAGGGAATACTCGGACAGGCCGGCGTCGCGGGCGAGGCGGGTGCGGCGGTAGTCGTCCCAGCGTGCGCGTTCGTCGAACGACAGGGTCTCCGGCCAGTTGCGCGCGCGGTAGCGGAACAGCAGCTCCGGCAGGCGTGCGTCGCGGAAGGCGAAGTCGTGCTCGCCCAGCTTCGAGGGCGGGAGCGAACGCACCGTCGCGAACTTGCGCTTGTCGCCCTCGTCCAGGAAGCCGTCGTAGATCGAACCGTCGGGATCGCCCGGGCCACCGCGCTCCCGCATCGTGGCGGCAAAGACCTGGCGGACCTTTTCCGCAAGCGCGGGACCCGCATCGCGCAGGCGCTGTGCGTGCGATTCGGCGCGCGTGCGGTCGATGCCCAGGCGTGCGAAGTCCGGTTCGCGCAGGTGGTCCCACGCGACGAGCGACGGGCACCGGTTGGCGTGCACTTCCTTCAGCGCGACGCGCACGGCGCCTTCGGGCAGGTCGGCCGTGGGCGTGTACAGGTGATCGGCGATGGCCTCGGGCGACAGGGTCAGCAGCGCGTCGGGGTCCTGTTCGAGATCGAACACGATCACGCGGCTGTCGATGCGCGGATGCCGAGCGAGCGGCAGCACCGGTGCGCTGCACAAGCGGCTTGCGGGATAGCGCTGCGAGACATGCAGCAAGGGCAACATGCGCACGGGATCGAGCATCTGCGCGGCGAAGCGCTTGTCGCGCAGCTTCAGCGCGTACTCCCACAGGCGCGGTTGCGCCGCGCGCAGGCGGCGCGCGAGGCCGAGCAATGCGCGCACGTCCGACAACGCTTCATGCGCATCGCCTTCGCGCACGTCGTTGGCGGCGGCGAGATGTTCGAGGCGGAAGGAGGTCACGCCATCGTCGCGTTGTGGCCAGGCGATGCCGTCGGGCCGCAACGCATGCGCCAGGCGCAACACGTCGAGCAGGTCCCAGCGCGAGTTGCCGTTCTTCCACTCGCGCTCGTACGGGTCGTAGAAGTTGCGGAAGAAGCCGCAACGCATGAACTCGTCGTCGAAGCGCAGCGAGTTGTAACCGAGGGAGCAGGTCTCCGGCCGCGCCATCTCGTCGAAGATGCGCGCGAACGCGGTGGCTTCGTTCACGCCTTCGCGCAATGCGTGCTGCGGCGTGATGCCGGTGACGAGTGTCGCGCCGGGCGAGGGCAGCAGGTCGTCGGAGGGCTGGAGGTAGAAGCTGATGGGCTCTTCGACGACGTTGAGCTCCGCATCGGTCCGCATCGCGGCGAACTGCGCGATGCGGGTCGTGCGCGGATCGGCGCCGAAGGTCTCGAGGTCGTAGAAGAAGAAGCTGGCCGGCATGGACGCGGGTCGCCTCAGGGACCCGCGGGGAGCGGCGTGAGGCGGCGCGCGACTTCCGCGTCGAGCCACCCGCGATCGATGCCGTCGAGCGACGCCCGCCCGCGCGTGGCATCCACCAGCAATTCGCGCTGCAAGCGGCCGCGCTCGAGGGCGACGGCGTAGGGCAGGCGGCGGAAGGTGACCATCGCGTAGCGCGGGACGAAGCGGTCCGGATGGCGTTCGGCCAGCTCCCGTTCTAGCGCGCGTTGCAGCAGGAAGTCTTCCTCGTCGACGCGGGCGCGCATCTCCAGGTAGTTCTCCAGCGCCATGGCCTGGATCGCGCGCGCGTTGGGCAGGCGTTCGCGTTCGAAGGCGGCGAAGGCCGCGGTGCGGTCCTGGTTGCGATCGAGATGGTCGGCGAGCGCCACGCAATCCTCGAACGCGCAGTTCATGCCCTGGCCGTGGAAAGGCACCATCGCGTGCGCTGCGTCACCGAGCAGCACGGCGCGATCGTCCAGGTGCCACCGGTCGAGGTAAAGCGTGGACAGCGTGCCGATCGGATTGCGTTCGAAATCCTGTTCGAGCTCGGGGATCAGCGGCACGGCGTCGGTGAAATCGCGTTCGAAGAACGCGCGCGCGTCGGCGCCGGTGCGGATCGTCTCGAAGCTCGGGTCGCCCGCAGTCGGCAGGAACAGCGTGACGGTGAAGGTGCGCTCGTCGTTGGGCAGCGCGATGCACATGTAGTGGCCGCGCGGCCAGATGTGCAGCGCATTGGGCTCGATGCGGAAACCGCCGTCGGGCGCGGGCGGGATCTCGAGTTCCTTGTAACCGTGGCCGAGCGGTTCGGTGCGTTCGCCCAGGTCGGTGTGTTGCGACATCGCGGTGCGCAGCGCCGAGCCCGCGCCGTCGGCGCCGAGCAGTGCGGCGAAGTCGTGCGCGATCTGCGTCCCGTCCCGGTCGTCGACGAACACCGCGCGCCGCGCATCGAAGTCCACGCGGTCCAAGCGACGATCGAAATGCAATCGCGCACCCGCGCGCTCGGCCGCATCGAGCAGCGTGATGTTGAGCTCGCCGCGGCTGACCGACCAGATGACCTCGGAGTCGTCGCGGCCATAGCGCAGCAACTGCTGCTGGCCGTCCGCGCCGTGCACCATGCGGCCGCGCATCATCACGGCCTTGTCGAGCACCGCGCCATCGGCGCCCGCGGCGCGCAGCGCGTGCAGCCCGCGTTCGGCGAGCGCGAGGTTGATCGAGCGCCCGCCCGCGTATCCGCGCACGCGCGGATCGCCCCGGCGCTCGAACACATCGACCGACCAGCCGCGTTGCGCGAGCAGCGTGGCGAGCAGGCCGCCGGCAAGGCCGGCCCCGACGATGGTGAGGTGGCGCGTGCTCATGCGCCGTCCCGCCACGCGAGCGTTTCGTTCGCGAAGCGCAGGATGTCCGCGCGCGTGTTGTACAGCGGGGCGGGGGAGATGCGGATGACGTCCGGCTCGCGCCAGTCGCCGAGCACGCCGCGCGTGGCGAGGAATTCGAACAGCGCGCGGCCCGCCGCACGCCCCGTCAGTCCGCGGCCCTGCAGCACGCGCAACGACAATTGCGCGCCACGACGTTCCGGTTCGCGCGGCGTCACGATCTGCAACGTGTCGGACAAGCGCGCACGGATCAATTGTTCGAGATACGCGGTGAGCTCCAGCGAGCGCGCGCGCAGCTTGTCCATGCCCGCGCTCGCGAACAGGTCGAGCGACGCACGCAGCGGCGCAAGCCCGAGGATCGGCGGATTGCTCAACTGCCAGCCATCCGCGCCGGGCGTCGGCACGAAGTTGCCTTCCATGCGGAAGCGCGAGGCCTGGTCGTGGCCCCACCATCCGGCGAAGCGCGGCCGCGTGGTGTTCGCGTGGCGCGCATGCACGAAGCAGCCCGCCACGGCGCCGGGGCCGGAATTCATGTACTTGTAGTGGCACCACACCGCGAAGTCGGCGTCGCTGTCGTGCAATCGCAGCGGCAGGTTGCCGACGGCGTGCGCGAGGTCGAACCCGACGATCGCGCCGGCCGCATGGCCGAGGCGTGCGATCTCCTTCAGGTCGAACGCCTGGCCCGTGCGGTACTGCACGCCCGGCCACACGATGGCGGCAAGGCGCGGACCGTGTTCGGCGATCGCGCGTTCGATGGCGCCCATCGAGATCGTGCCGTCCGCTTCATCGGGCGCGAGTTCGATCAGATCGGTTGCCGGATCGAAACCATGGAAGCGCACCTGCGATTCCAGCGCCTGCCGATCGGACGGGAATGCGCCGGCTTCCATCAGGATCGCCGGCCGCTCGCGCGTGGGGCGATAGAAGCTGACGAGCATGAAATGCAGGTTGGCCGTCAGCGAATTCATCGCGACGACTTCGCTCGGTTGCGCACCGACCACGCCTGCGAGCGCTTCGCGCACGAGCGCGTGGTAGGGCATCCACGGCGCGGGTTCGAGGAAGTGGCCTTCCACCGCATCGCGCGCCCACTTGTCGAGCACTTCCTCGACCATCGCGCGCGCGCCCCTGGGCTGCAGGCCGAGCGAGTTGCCGCAGAAGTACGCCTGCGGCGCACCGTCGTGGAGCGGGATGTGGAATTGATCGCGGAAGCCGCGCAGCGGGTCCGCGGCGTCCTGCGCGTGCGCCCAGGCCGGTTCGAAGAAGGGATCGGTCATGCGCGAATGCTCATCCGAAGCGCGAGGCGTGCAATCCGAGCCATTCGAGCGCGGTGCCGTGGTAGATGCGGGCCTGCTCGGCGTCCGTCAGGTCCAGCGCGGCGATGCCCGCGCCGGGTTCCTGCTCGCCGAGCGGGAAGGGATAGTCGGTGCCGAGCATCACGCGATCGACGCCGCAGGTGTCGAGCAGGTACTGCAACGCGCGCGGATCGGCGACCCAGGAATCGAAGTACAACCGCGACATGTATTCGCGCGGATTGCGGAAATTGTCGGTGGCCACCAGGTCCGGCCGCATGTTGAAGCCGTGTTCGATGCGTCCGATGGTGTACGGGAAGCTGCCGCCGCCATGCGCCAGGCACACCTTGAGCTTCGGCAGGCGCTCGAGCACGCCACCGAACACCAGGCAGCACGCGGCGCGCGATTGCTCCGCCGGCATGCCGACGAGCCACGGCAACCAATACTTGGGCATCGAATCGCTGCCCATCATGTCCCACGGATGCACGAGCACGGCCGCGCCGAGTTCGCTGGCCGCTTCGAAGAATTCGAACAGCTCCGGCGCGTCGAGGTTCCAATCGTTGACGTGGCTGCCGATCTGCACGCCCTGCAGGTCGAGCTGGTCCATGCAGCGCTCGAGTTCGCGGATGGCGAGCGAGGGCGACTGCAGCGGCACGGTGCCGATGCCTGCGTAATGCTTCGGGTACGCGCGGCAGGCTTCGGCGGTGTGGTCGTTGAGGGCCTGGTGCAGTTCGAGCGCGTGGTGCGGCTTGGCCCAGTAACTGAACATCACCGGCACGGTGCTGATCACCTGCACCTGCACGCCGAAGCGCGCGTAGTCGTCCAGGCGGATCTTGGGGTCCCAGGTCTTGGGCCAGATCTCGCGGAAGAACTTGCCGTCCTTGTAGATGCGATGGCGGCCGTCGTCGCCGTGGTGGATCACGGGGAAGCGCACGTCGCCGTACTTGGCCGCGAGGTCGGGCCAGTCGCGCGGCAGGAAGTGGGCGTGGGTATCGATCTTGAGCATCCGCGGATATTACCGGAGGGCGCCATCGGCGAGGCATGCGGGCCGGGCGAAAGGCGCAGGGCCATGACCGCGGCGGGCGCCTTGTTGCGTTCCCCCGGTGACTGGCAATCGCCAAGGGGAGCTTCACCATGACGTTGATCAAGACCGCATGCCTGGCGCTGGTGGTTGCCGGTTGCCTCGTTGCGACGAAGGAGGCCGGCGCAGTCGTCGAGTTGCAGGGCCTGCGCGCCAATGCGCCCG
>Ga0207981_1000158_pt1 | contig 10569 bp, 8 predicted proteins | sample SoimicmetaGmgLPC_FD_188327 | JGI IMG/M metagenome (GOLD analysis project Ga0207981, IMG submission 188327) | Soil and rhizosphere microbial communities from Laval, Canada - mgLPC (SPAdes) (version 2) | ecosystem: Environmental > Terrestrial > Deep subsurface > Rock core/Sediment | place: Laval... | reverse complement strand
GCCGCATCGATGGGCAAGCCGGCGTTCGTCACCCCATCGCACCCAGGCGCAACGCGGCCAGCACCATCAACGCCACCATGCACGCGAACCCGCCAGCCCACACCAGGCTGCGCAGCGGCGGCTTGAATCCCAGCGTGTACACCAGCCCATGGAGGAAGCGCAGCACGACGAACGCAATCGCCAGCATCGCGATGCGCCCTTCCTGCACGCCCGCCAGCTGCGCCATCAGCACCGCCGCGGCAAACGGCGCGAAGGCTTCGAACGCATTCAACTGCGCCGCATTCGCACGATGCACGCGGGGATCCGACTGCCGCGCCACCCAACCGCGCGGATCGCGATTGTCGTAACGCTCGCCGCTCGCCTTGGCGACCGACGTCCACAGATACGGCAACAACGCCGCCGCCAATACGCACCAATACGCCGTCGCGATCGTCATGCCGAGCCTCCGTGCGATCCAGGGATCAGGGTTTCGAAGCAGGTCGCGCCGCATCGCGCGCCGCGCGGAACGGATTGCCCGCGCGCCAGTTCGGCCACGTCGATCCGTCGCCCAACACGCGCCCGACCTGGTACAGGGTATCGAGATCCTGCATCACGCCATCGAGGTTCCAGTTCGGGTCGAACTCGTCCGCCGGCTTGTGGTACCGCATCTCGGTATACGCCTCGGCCGCCTTGCGACCGGCCGCGCTGCCGCCGTCGACGAGATCCTCCCCCCCTTCCGCATACAGCGCCGGCACGCCGGCCTTCGCGAAGTTGAAGTGGTCGGAGCGGAAATAGAAGCCGCTTTCCGGCGTCGCTTCGGCATGCAGCACGCGCCCCTGCTTGTCGGCGATCGTCTTGAGCACGTCGTCGAGTTCCGAATTCCCGAGTCCGGTCACCACGATGTCCTTCGACGGCCCGAAGGTCGACATCGCATCGATGTTGATCGCCGCCACCGTGTCCTTCAGCGGCACCACCGGATGCGCGACGTAATACTTGGACCCGAGCAGCCCGGATTCCTCGAGCGTGACCGCCAGGAACAACATCGACCGCTTCGCCGGCGCCTGCGCGAACTTGCCCGCGATCTCCAGGATCCCCGCCACGCCCGTCGCGTTGTCGATCGCGCCGTTGTAGATGTTGTCGCCGGGCTCGTCAGGGTGCTTGCCCAGGTGGTCCCAGTGCGCCAAGTAGACGATCGCCTCGTTCGGCCGCTCGGTGCCCGGCACCATCGCCACCACGTTGCGCGAGGACTTCTCCACGATCTTGCTGTCGAGCGTCACCGACGCCTTGGCCTGCAGCGGCACCGGCTTGAACCCACGCTTGTTGGCGGCCGCGCGCAGCGCATCGAAATCCAGCCCCGCGTCGGCGAACAAAGACTTCGCCTGCGCACCCGTGATCCATCCCTGCACCGGCAAGCGCGGCGCCGGATCGTCGCTCGCACGCAGGTCGAACTGCGCACCGCTCCACGAACTCTTCACCACGTCCCAGCCGTACGACGCACCGGCATCGTCGTGCACGATCAAGGCCATCGCCGCGCCCTTGCGCGCCGCTTCCTCGAACTTGTACGTCCAGCGCCCGTAGTACGTCATGCGCCGGCCTTCGAACAAATTCGGATCGTTCGCATGGAATCCGGGATCGTTCACCAGCATGACCACCGTCTTGCCCTTCACGTCCAGGCCGTCGTAGTCGTTCCAGTGCTGCTCGGGCGCATCCACGCCGTAGCCGACGAACACGACATCGCTGTCCTTCACCTCGACATGCGGCTGCCCACTGCGCGTGCCGATCACCATGTCGTCGCCGAACTTGAGCGTGTGCGGCTTGCCCTTCACCGAGATCGCGAGCGACGTGCCGGCGTCCGCGGTGGTCTCGGTCATCGGCACCACCTGCGTCCAGCTGCCGTTGTTGCCGGGCTTCAGCCCCATGCGCTCGAACTGCGCGGTGAGGTACGCGACGGTCTTGTCCTCGCCCGGGCTCCCCGGTGCGCGGCCTTCGAAGGCATCGGACGAGAGCACGCGCACGTGTTCGGCGAAATCGCCTTTCGCGAGATCGGGGACGAATGCGTGGGAGGACGTCGTGGCCACCGCTGGCGCCGCGGCAGTCGCGTTGGCGGCAGGGGCCTGCGACGACGGCGCGCGGTTGCAGGCGGCCAGCGCCACCACGCCGGCCATGCACACGATCAAGCTGCGGGACTTCGGGGAACGCACCATCCGGGGAGCCTCCGATCGGGACCCCCCGGATTCTAATCAGACTGGCCGCCGAACACGCTTACCGGTTGCCGGGCGCCGTGTCCGTGCTGAAGGGAATCGCCTTCGCGCCGGTGATCGAGCCCACCTTGGCCGTGGTGTGCACGTAGAGCACCACCTCGCGCTCGAACACCAGCGGGCCGTCCACCTGCGCATTCGGACCGATGATGATGCGCGGCGGCTTGTTCTTGTGCATCGAGAACCAGCTCGGGCCGGGCTTCTCGACATGGATGCCGCCGTGCACGTGCGAGCCGATGCCCACGGTGATGTCGCCGTTGACCGTCTCGATGCCCGCGCCCAGGTCCGTGTCGACCAGGCCGATCGCGCCGTTCACCGTTTCCACGCCCTTGGCGATGTCGCCGCCGCGGTCGACGAAGATGCTGCCGTTCACCGTCTCGATGCCATCGGCGATGCGCGCCTGCGTGCCCACGCGGATGCTGCCGTTCACCGTGGTCAGGCCGCCGGTGCTCACGTTGTCGAAGGCCTGGATGCTGCCGTTGACCGTATCGGCGTCGCCGGTGCGCGCGCTCGATTCGATGCGGATGCTGCCGTTGACGGTCGACAGGTCGCCGTAGGTCTGGCCGGATTCGGCGGTGATGCTGCCGTTGACCTTGTCCACGTCCTCGTCGTGGGCCTGGGCGGAGGCGGCCCCGCAGGCGAGGGCCAATGCGAAGCTCAGGGAGAAGGCGAGGCAGGTGCGCATCATGGGGGCGTCCGTGGAATCGATGGGTGGTCCGCAATGGATGCGTCGACCGGGCGATCGGTTTAACCCCCTTCGCTACAATTCGCCCCTGCCCCTGGTCATGCATCCCCCGGAGTCCCCGTGCCCCACGCGTCTGCCCGTCCCAAGCCCGTCGTCCTGCTCATCCTGGACGGCTGGGGATATCGCGAGGACCCGGCGGACAACGCCCTGGCCCAGGCCGACATCCCCAACTGGCGCCGCCTCTGGGCCGGCGCCCCGCACACCCTCATCCATACCGAAGGCCGCCACGTGGGCCTCCCGGACGGGCAGATGGGCAACTCCGAGGTCGGCCACATGAACCTCGGCGCCGGCCGCATCGTCTACCAGGACCTCACGCGCGTGGATGCGGCGATCGAAGACGGTTCGTTCTTCGACAACGCCGAGCTCCTCGCCGCCTGCCAGGCCGCGCGCAACGCGAACGGCACGCTGCACGTCATGGGCCTGCTCTCGCCCGGCGGCGTGCACAGCCATGAAGCGCACATCGCCGCGATGCTGGACCTGGCGCACCGCGCCGGCGTCGAACGCGTGCGCGTGCATGCCTTCCTCGACGGCCGCGACACGCCCCCGCAATCCGCGCGCCCCAGCCTCGACGCCTTGCAGGCCAAGTGCGACGCGCTGGGCAACGCACGCATCGCCACCGTCGGCGGCCGTTACTTCGCGATGGACCGCGACAAGCGCTGGGACCGCGTGCGCCGCGCATGGGATGCGATCGTCGAAGCACAGAGCGACCACCGTGCCCCGACTGCCATCGCCGCGCTGGCCGCCGCCTACGAACGCGGCGAGACCGACGAATTCGTCTCGCCCACCGTGCTCGCCGGCGCCACGCCGATGCACGACGGCGATGCCGTGGTGTTCATGAACTTCCGCGCCGACCGCGCACGGCAGCTCACCGCCGCGTTCGTCGATCCGGCGTTCGACGGCTTCACCGCGCACAAACCCGCGCTGTCGCGCTTCACCTGCCTCACCGAATACGACGCCCGGCTCCCGGCCCCCGTCGCCTTCGCGCCCGACGACCTGCGCCACACGCTGGGCGAGCTGCTCGCCGACAACGGCATGACCCAACTGCGCATCGCCGAAACCGAGAAGTACGCGCACGTCACCTTCTTCTTCAGCGGCGGCCGCGAAGACCCCTATGCCGGCGAAACGCGCATCCTCGTGCCGAGCCCGAAGGTGGCCACGTACGACCTGCAGCCGGAAATGAGTTGCCCCGAAGTGACCGCGAAGCTGGTCGACGCCATCGACACGCAAGCCTTCGACGTCATCGTCTGCAACATCGCCAACCCCGACATGGTGGGCCACACCGGCAACCTGCAGGCCGCGATCCTGGCCGCGCAGGCGGTCGACGTCGCCATCGGCGCGGTCGAAGGCGCGGTCCGCCGCGTCGGCGGTGCCTTGCTCATCACCGCCGACCACGGCAACCTCGAACAAATGCGAGACCCCGTCACCGGACAACCGCACACCGCGCACACCGTCGGCCCCGTGCCGCTGGTGTACGTCGGCACGCGCGCGGCGCAATTGCGCAGCGGCGGTGCCCTGCGCGATGTCGCCCCGACCATCCTCGACCTGCTCGGCTTGCCGCAGCCGGCCGAGATGACCGGCGCCAGCCTGCTTACGCCTGCTTGAAGTCCATCGCGCTCGCACTCGCTGCCCTGCTGGTGATCGCCGCGGGTGCGTCGTCCGCGCAGAGCGGCCGCGACACCGAGCAGCGCCTGAAGCAGGTGCGCAGCGAGTTGAAGAACGTCTCCGCCGAGCGCCGACAACTCGAAGGCCAGCGCGGCGACGCCTCGCGCCGGTTGCGCGCCGCCGACGAACAGGTGGGCCGCGTGGGGCGCGCCGTGCAGGACACCGAACGCGCGCTCGCGCACGAAACCACCGCGCTCGCCGACCTGCAGCAACGCCGCGACACCCTCGACGCCTCGCTCGCTTCGCGCCGCGCCGAATTGCGCGGCCTGGTGCGCGCCGCCTACACCGTCGGCGACGACGCACCGCTCAAGGCGTTGCTCGCGCAGGATTCGATCGACGACGCGCAGCGCACCCTGGCCTACCACCGTTACGCGCAGGCCGATCGCGCCCGGCGCATCCGCCAGCTCACCGCGGACCTGCACGAACTCGACACGCTCGAACAACAGATCACCCAGCGCCGCACCGCGCTGGACGGCGCGCGCCGCACGCAGCGCACGCAACTGGCCTCGCTCGAACAAGCGCGCCAGGATCGCGCCGCGCTCGTCGACCAGCTCGACCGCAAGTACAAGGATCGCGCCACCCGCGAGAAAGCGCTGGGCGAAGACGCGAAAGACCTGCAGCAACTGTTGGCGAAACTGCGCGCGGCCGCCGCGAAGGCGGAAGCCGAACGCAAGGCCGCCGCCGAACGTGCCGCGAAGGCCGCCGCCGCGCGCGGCACGACCACGTCGCGCGGCACGACCACGGCCGCCGCCACGCCCAAGCCCGCGTTCACCGGCCCGGCGCTCCAGGTCGGCGGCCTGGGCTGGCCGGTGTCCGGTTCGCTCGTCTCCGCGTATGGCGGCACGCTGCCCGACGGCCGGCGCAGCGAAGGCGTGCTCATCGCCGCCGCGGCCGGCACCACGGTCAAGGCCGTCGCTGACGGCCGCGTCGTCTTCGCCGACTGGATGAACGGCTACGGCCTCATCCTCATCGTCGACCACGGCAACGGCTACATGAGCCTGTATGCGCACAACGATGCCCTGCTGCGCGATGCGGGCGACGTGGTGAAGCGTGGCGATCCGCTCGCCAGCGTCGGGAACTCCGGCGGGCAGGGGAGGTCGGCTTTGTACTTCGAACTCCGACGCAACGGGCAACCGGTGGACCCGGGAACCTGGCTGAAACGCCAATAGCGCGGCGCACCGGCATGGTGATCCGGCGCGACACGGCGTTAACGCAGCTGCGCGGCACGCTTGCATAATCGAAACCGACCCCGCGTCCACGGAATCCCCATGCGCAAGACCACGCTGTCCGCCGCCCTGTTGCTGTCCTTCGCCGGCGCGGCGCTCGCGCAGGAGGCCCAGCCGCAGCAGGCGCCCACGCAGGACCAGACGACGCAGTCGCAAGGCCGCGACGTCTCCTCCAGCGACGATCCCGACGCCGCCGAAACCACCACCTCCAAGGTGCCGCTCGACGAAATCCGCCGCTACGTCGCCGTGTACAACGCGGTGAAGGAGGCCTACGTCGATCCGGTGGACGACAAGAAGCTGATGCAATCGGCCGTGCGCGGCCTGCTGCTCGACCTGGATCCGCACAGCGCGTACCTGCAGAAGACCGAAGCGCGCTCGTTCGACGAACAGACTTCCGGCGCGTACACCGGCGTCGGCGTCGAACTGATGACGATGCCCGACCGCACGCTCAAGGTCGTTTCGCCCATCGACGACACGCCGGCCGCACGCGCAGGCATCAAGGCCGGCGACGTGGTCATCGCGATCGACGGCAAGGCCGTGGCCGATCGCGATGACGATGGCGAAGGCGGCTCCGGTCCGTTGCGCGGTGCGCCGGGCACGAAGGTCGTGCTCACCATCGTGCGCGAAGGCAAGCCCAAGCCCTTCGATGTCACGCTCACGCGTGAACGCATCCGCGTGGCCAGCGTGCGTTCGCGCATGCTCGAGCCCGGTTACGGCTACATCCGCGTGGCCACGTTCCAGGCCGACACCGCCGCGGACTTCGCGCGCGCGCTCGACAAGCTCGAGGCCGGCGGCAAGCTCAACGGCCTGGTGCTCGACCTGCGCAGCAACCCGGGCGGCCTGCTCACCGCCGCGGTGCAGATCGCCGACGAATTGCTCGACAAGGGCAAGATCGTCAGCACGCGCGGACGCGTCGCCATCAGCGATGCCGAATTCAGTGCGACGCCCGGCGACAAGTTGAACGGTGCGCCGGTCGTCGTGCTCGTCGACGCAGGGTCGGCCAGCGCCTCGGAAGTCCTTGCGGGGGCGTTGCGCGACAACGGCCGCGCGCGCGTGGTCGGCAGCCGCACCTTCGGCAAGGGCTCGGTGCAGACGTTGCTGCCGCTGGACAACGGCGACTCGGTGAAGCTCACCACGGCGCGCTACTACACGCCGAGCGGCAAATCGATCCAGGCGCGCGGCATCGAGCCGGACGTCGTGCTGCATCCGGAAAAGGGCGCCGCCAACGACGGCAAGATCGAATACAACGAAGCCGCGTTGCCGGGCCACCTGCACGGCGACGAGGAAACCGCGGGCTCCAACGCCGGCGAAGTGCTCGATGGCGAGGCGCCGATCGCCGCGGCGCTGGCCGCGCTCAAGAAGCCTGTGGCGGTGGCGCCCGTGCCGCCGGTCGCGGCGCACAAGGAATGACGCGCTAGTGGAAGGCCGGCGCGCGGCTCAATAGCCGCGCTGCCGGCGCAGGCGTCGCGCGATCGCCGCACGCACGAACATCGCGTACACCACGCCGAAGGCGAAGCCCGCCAGGTGCGCCCACCACGCCACCGCGCCGAGCGCCGGGCCGATGTAGGCGAACACCACCTGCAGCGCCGCCCACACGCCGATCAGCAACGCCGCCGGCGCGCGCACGAATTCCAGGAACAGGCCCAGCGGCAGCACCACGCCGAGCTTGGCGCGCGGGAACAAGGCGAGGTACGCGCCGATCACCGCCGACACCGCGCCGCTCGCACCGATGATGATCCGGTCGGGTTCGCCGATGCTCAACGCGGCCGCGAGGTTCGCGATCGCGCCCCCGAGCAGGAACAGCAACAGGAAGCGCCAGGCGCCCATCGCGCGTTCGGCCGGCAACCCGAAGATCAGCAGGAACACCAGGTTGCCGACCAGGTGCGCCCAGTCGGCGTGCAGGAACAGGGCGGTGACCAGGCGCAGCGCACGCCCGTCGCGGAGCGCCTCCTGCCATGCCGCCGGGTCCGCGAGCCCGCCCGAGAGGGCGCCCCAACCCACGATCAACGCCCGTTGCTCGCTGCCCGAGGCCAGCCGCGCCCAGACGAACACGCCCAGCAACAGCGCGAACAGCGCCGGGGTGGCCCAGCGCAGGCCGCGTTTCTGGCGGGTGGGCAGGGGGACGAACATGGCGAGCATGCTACCCGGCGGCTGTTTCGTTAGCGCGTCGACAGGGGGTTGTTAGCATCGGGTTAAAGCTGGGCTATAGTCCCCTACGGCGTCGTATGTCGGGAGGGGTTCCGGCACGCGCCGGTCCTGGCTGCCACAGCCGACCGTGCCCATCCATTTCGTCACCGGAGACAACTCGCAATGCAACAGATCCACGTTTCCCGTATTTCCGCCCTCGCGCTGGCCGTTGCCGGCGTGCTGGCGTTCGGCGGCCAGGCGCATGCGTCGGGCTTCCAGCTGAAGGAAAGCAGCGTCAAGGCCATGGGCCGCGCGTTCGCGGGCAGCGGCTCGGCCTCGGGCGATGCCTCGGTCGTGACGGCCAACCCCGCCGCGATGTCGACCTTCAAGAAGACGACGGTGCAGGCCGACGTCACCATGATCGACCTGTCGGCGGACTTCACCGGCGGTGGCCTGGCGGCCGCGGGCACCCCGCTGCAGCAGCCGCTGCGCGGAGGCAACGGCGGCGACGCCGGCGACCAGACGCCGGTGCCGGCGATCTCCGCGATCTTCCCGATGGGCGATTCCGGCGTGACGCTGGGCGCCATGCTGAGCGCGCCGTTCGGCCTGAAGACCGAATACGACGCCGGCTGGGTCGGGCGCTACACCGCCGTCAAGTCGGAAGTGAAGACCTACGACTTCACGATGTCGGCCGCGTTCGACTTCGGCTCCAACGTGTCCTTCGGCCTCGGCCTGGTGTACGAGCGCGCCGAAGCGACGCTCTCCAAGTCCATCGACTTCGGCTCCGCCATCTGCGGCATCAACGTCGCGCTGTGCATCACGCCGGATCCGGTCAATGCGCCCTACGGCCCGCAGAAGAACGACGGCTTCATCCAGGTCGACGGCGACGACACGGCCTTCGGCTGGATCGCCGGCCTGCACATCCACCCGCGCGACAACCTGGCGATCGGCTACACGCACCGCTCGGAAATCAGCCACGACATCCAGGGCACGGCCGACTTCACCGTCCCGGCGAACGTTGCGCCGCTGCTCGCCATCGGCGCGCCCGGCCAGTTCACCGACTCCAAGGCCCATGCGTCGCTGGCCACGCCGGCCATCGACACGATCTCGGTGACCTACGGCATCAACGACGACATCCGCGTGATGGGCGATGTGTCGCAGACGCAGTGGAGCTCGCTGCAGCAGGTCGCCATCGACTTCACGAACAACCCGGCCCAGGCGACTGCGACGGAAGAGTTCAAGTGGAGCGACACCACGTTCTGGTCGCTCGGCGCCGAGTGGGACATCAACGACCAGTTCACCCTGCGCGGCGGTTACGCCGAAGACCAGACCCCGACGCACGCCGACTCGCGCACCCCGCGCCTGCCCGACGGCGATCGCCAGTGGTTCTCGGTGGGCCTGACCTGGACCCCGAGCGAGTCGTGGGAAATCAACGGCGGTTACACGCGCATCATCGTGGACGACCCGGCGATCCAGCTGACCACGCCGACGACGGCCACCAGCGGCAGCACGCTGGTCGGCACGTACAACTCGTCGGTCAACCTGTGGGGCCTGAGCGCGCAGTACCGCTTTTAATCGCGGAAATCGCTGACGACGCGATCGTTACGAAAAAAGCCCCGCGGAAGCGGGGCTTTTTTTACCTGTGATCTCGAAGTTTTTCGAAGAAAACTTCGAGGCTGGCGGTTGCATGCCATCCCCGCAATTTTTCGCCTGCGGCGAAAACCGCCCCCAACTTGGGGGCTATTGCCCTGTTGCTGCGATCACTCGCCCAGCGTGAGCAGGGAGGCGTTGCCGCCGGCGGCGGTGGTGTTCACGGTCACCGTCTTCTCGGTGCCGAAACGCGGCAGGTAGTGCGGGCCGCCGGCCTTCGGGCCGGTGCCGCTCAGGTTCTGCCCGCCGAAGGGCTGCACGCCGACCACCGCGCCGATCTGGTTGCGGTTGACGTAGGCATTGCCCACCTTCACGCGCGAGACGATGTGGTCGATCGTTTCGTCGATGCGCGAATGGATGCCGAGCGTCAGGCCGTAGCCCGTCGCGTTGATCGCATCGATCACCTTGTCCAGTTCGTCGCCCTTCCAGCGCACCACATGCAGCGCGGGGCCGAAGACTTCCTTGTGCAGGCGGTCGATCGAATCGATCTCCCACGCGCTCGGCGCGAAATACGTGCCGTGTTCGGTCGCTTCGCCCATCTTCGCCCGGGCAATCAGCTTCGCTTCGCCGCCCATGCGCTTGGCGTGGTCGTCGAGCATGCACAGCGCGTCCTTGTCGATCACCGGGCCGACATCGGTGGACAGCAGCCCCGGGTCGCCCACCTGCAGCTCCGCCATCGCACCGGCGAGCATCGCGATGGTCTTGTCGGCGATGTCGTCCTGCACGAACAACACGCGCGCCGCCGAACAACGCTGGCCCGCCGACGTGAACGCCGAGGACAACGCATCCTTGATCAACTGTTCCGGCAGCGCGGAGGAATCGCCGATCAGCGCGTTCTGCCCGCCCGTTTCCGCGATCAACACGCCGATCGCGGCGTCGCGCGCGGCGAGCGCACGGTTGATGGCGCGCGCGGTGTCGGTCG
>Ga0207981_1000157_pt1 | contig 10656 bp, 10 predicted proteins | sample SoimicmetaGmgLPC_FD_188327 | JGI IMG/M metagenome (GOLD analysis project Ga0207981, IMG submission 188327) | Soil and rhizosphere microbial communities from Laval, Canada - mgLPC (SPAdes) (version 2) | ecosystem: Environmental > Terrestrial > Deep subsurface > Rock core/Sediment | place: Laval... | reverse complement strand
TCGAGGTCGAGCGGCGCGGGCGAGCCCGAGACCTCGCCGAAGCGGGCCTGGTACTCCGAGCCCGCGAGGGAGAGCTCGGACGCCGAGGCCACGAGAATCGCATCTCCGGGCTGCCAGCCCTTCGGCACGCCTCGCACGTCATCGACGAGCCCGACCGCGCCGACGACCGGCGTCGGGTGGATGGCCTTGCCGTTCGTCTCGTTGTAGAGCGACACGTTCCCGGAGACGACGGGCACGTCGAGCGCGACGCAGGCGGCGGCGATGCCGTCGATCGCCTGCGCGAGCTCCCAGCCGACCTCCGCCTTCTCCGGGTTGCCGAAGTTGAGGCAGTCCGTGACGCCGAGCGGCGCGCCGCCGACGCACGCGACGTTGCGCGCCGCTTCGAGGACCGCGAGCGCCCCGCCCGTGAACGGATCCAGGCTCGAGATGCGCCCCTGGCCGTCGAGCGAGACGGCCAGTCCGCGGAGCGACGGGCGTAGACGGAGCACGGCGGCGTCGAGGCCCGGGCGCCGCACGGTTCGAGACCCGACGAGCTGGTCGTAGCGGCGGAAGACGAATTCGCGGCTTCTTAGCGCGGGTGACGCGAGGAGCTCGAGGAGTGCCTCGCCCGCTGCCGGCGCGCCCGTTATCTCCCGCTCCCGGGTCGACACGCGCTGCTCCTGCTCGACCTCGTAGCGCGGGCACTCGTCCGTGAGGTAGCGCGCGGGAATCTCCCCCACGACCGCCTCTCCCCAGAACGCGCGCAGCTCCCCGGACGACGTCACCTCGCCGATCGCCGCGTGCTCGAGCTCCCACCGGTCGAGCACGGATTCGACGGCGTCGAGCATCGGCGGGCGGACGATCGCGACCATCCGCTCCTGGCTCTCGGAGATCATCACCTCCCAGGGCTCCATTCCCTCCTCGCGGAGCGGAACGCGGTCGAGGTACACGTCGATCCCGAGGTCTGCGGCCATCTCGGACAGCGCCGAGGCGAGGCCCGCCGCGCCGCAGTCCTGGAGCGACTCGACGAGCCCGGACGAGACGAGCTCGACCGATGCCTCGATGAGCTTCTTCCCGGTGAACGGGTCGCCGATCTGCACCGACGGACGCTTCTCGGCCGAGCCCTCGTCGAGCTCTTGGCTCGCAAGGACGGAGGCGCCGCCGATCCCGTCGCGTCCGGTCGTCGCGCCGTAGAGGAGGACGAGGTGGCCGGGGGCGGAGGCCTGCGCGCGCACGAGGCGATCGACCTGGAGCAGGCCGACGCACATCGCGTTCACGAGGCAGTTGTCGCGGTACGCCTCGTCGAAGACCGCCTCCCCGCCGACGGTTGCGACGCCGACGCAGTTCCCGTAGTAGCCGATGCCGCCGACGGCGCGCGAGAAGTGCCAGTCGGGCTCGGCGAAGCGCAGGCCGTCGAGGAGCGCGACGGGACGCGCCCCCATCGCGACGATGTCGCGCAGGATCCCTCCCACCCCTGTCGCGGCGCCCTGGAACGGCTCGACGGCGGACGGGTGGTTGTGGCTCTCGACCTTGAATGCGACGGCGAGACCGTCGCCGAGATCGAGCACGCCCGCGTTCTCGCCGGGTCCCTGGAGGACCCGCATCCCGGTCGAAGGCAGCCGCTTCAGGAGGAGCGCCGAGTGCTTGTAGCCGCAGTGCTCCGACCACAGGAGCGAGAAGACCGCGAGCTCGAAGTCGTTCGGGTCGCGTGCGAGGAGCTCGCGGATTCGCTCGTACTCCTCGTCCGTGAGGCCGAGTGCGCGATGGAGCGCCGGTTCCGTCACGCTGCTCAGGGTCGGAGCGTATCGGGGAGGCCAGACGCACGGGCGTGGGTAGCCTCACACGATGCGCTCGTACTGGCCGATGATCTTCGTGCTCGCGGCCATGTGGGGGGCGTCGTACCTCTTCATCAAGGTCGCGGTCGAGGACATCCCACCTGCCGCGATGACGGATCTGAGACTCTCGATCGCCGCCGTCTTGCTGACCGGCTACCTCGTACTTCGCATGGGCAGGAGCTCGGCCCTCGCCGGGCTCCGGGCGGCCTGGCAGCCGTGCCTCGTGCTCGGGATCATCAACGCCGCGCTTCCGATGACGCTCGTCGCGTGGGGGGAGACGCACATCGACTCGAGCATTGCGGGAATCGCGCAGGCGTCCGTGCCGATCTTCGTGGCGATCCTCGGCCTGCGGTTCCTGCCGCACGACCCGCTCCGCGCAGGACAGGTCGTCGGGCTCGCCCTCGGGCTGCTCGGCGTCGGGCTGATCACCGGATTCCATCCGAGTGGCGGCGCGTGGGCGATCGCCGGAACGCTCGCCGTCGTGCTCTCCTCGCTGTCGTACGCGAGCGGAGGCATCTACGGCCAACTGCGCGTGCACGACACGGCGGGGCCGGTGCTCGCGGCGGGATCGATGATCGCCGGCGCAATCGTGCTCCTCCCGTTCGCAGCGGCGGACCCGCCGACCCAAGCACCGGGAGTAACCGCGCTCGCCGGGCTTCTTGCGCTCGCGCTGATCCCGACCTTTCTCGGGCAACTCCTCCTCTTCCGGATCCTCAGGCTCTACGGCAGCCGCCGGCTGTCGCTAGTCACCTTCCTGATGCCGGGCTTCGCGATCTTCTACGGCGCCGCGCTGCTGGACGAGCCAGTCAGCGCCGTCGCGATCACCGGGCTCGCACTCATACTGCTCGGCGTCGCGCTCGCCTCGGGCCAGCGCCTGTTCGGTGTGCGCGTGCAGGAGGAACCTGCATAGTGGTCTCGATCCGGCGCGCACGCGCGGACGACGTCGACTTCCTCGTCGAGCTCGTCAGCCACGAGGACGTCGAGCCGTACCTCGCGGCCGTGCGCGCGAAGGGACGCGAGGAGATCCTCGCCGAGATCGCGCGCTCCGACGGCGAGCCGGATGCCTTCGGCGTCTTCGTCGTCGAGTCGAACGGCGAGTGCGCCGGGACGATGCGCTTCGAACGGGGGAACGCTCGAAGCCGGATCGCAAACCTCGGCGGTCTTGCGGTCCACCCCGACTTCCGTGGCGCGAAGGTGGCCGACACTGCCGCGCGACTCTTCCAGCGCCACCTCTTCGACGACCTCGGCTATCACCGCGTGCAGATGGAGATCTACGGGTTCAACGAGCGCGCCATGCGCCACGCCGAACGCGCCGGCTTCACGCGCGAGGGCGTGCGCCGAAGGGCGTACTGGCGCAACGACGAGTGGGTCGACGGCGTCTTGTACGGCCTTCTCGCCGAGGAGCTCGCCACCGAGTAGACGCTGCGCCCGCGGCCGCGAACGACCGCGCTTCAGGGTCTTCGCGCGACCGGACATTCCGCGCGAGCGGATGTCCGGCCTTGCGCACCATCAGTCAGTTGACAGTCGTTTGTGCGATGGCGCGGAGCAGCGCCTGACGGATCCACTCGGCGTCGGGCCAGCCGCACGGGCCGCGATCGGTGCGGTAGATCCGGTCCTCGATGCTGAAGTCGGCATGCACGCTCGGCTGAGGGTCGACGTCGCGACCGTCGACGAGCACGCTCGGCGATCCGAGCATGCGATGCGTCACCGCGTCCTCGTTCTCGTCGACCTCCACGACCTGGATCTCCGCTGGTATCCCGGTCTCGTCGACGACGCGCTCGACGACGATCAGCGCCATCCCTCGATTGGGACAGTCCTCGCGCACGAGGATGTCGATCTGCACAGATCCGTTGGATCCCATTGTCACGTCGGCCCGCCTCCCCAGGTGAGCGTCAGTACTTCCCCTTGCTGACGCTACGAGCGGCAGACGGGAGTGCAATCCCTCGATCGAGGGACTATCCCTCGAAAGGGGTAGAAGCGGCGGCTCACAGACCACGGAGAGCGCGCTCGAGCACGGGATCGAGACCCGCGAAGTACTGCGCGGACGTGACCGCGAGGGGGAGGTCGGCGCCGACTGCGAGCCTGTGATCCCGCGGGCCGCGCTTGCGCTCGTGGTAGCGCGCCGCGATGCGGACGTTCCACCCCGTCGTCGGCAGGAGCACCGGCGTCGTGTCGCCGTATGTCTCGACTCCCCCGCCCGTGGGCTCGCCCACGAAGATCGCGTGCGTGTCGCGGTCGAACTCGGCTGCGAAGTTGGCGGCTGCAGAGAACGTCGCGCGACCGACGAGGACGTACAGCCGCCCACGACGATCGACCGTCTGCGACCCGAAGAGCGAGGCGAGCGGGCCGTACGTCGTGTTGTCGCCACCGCCGTTCAGGCGGACGTCCACGATCACCCTGCGGACGGTGGGGCCGGCCACGAGACGCTGGATGCGGCGCAGGACGGCCGTCGGCGGGGAGACGACCGAGTTGTAGCCGACGTACACCGCACGGCCCCCGGCGAGCGTCGTTGCCCAGAGGGTCCGGGCGCTCGCGCGCAGGTAGAGCGGCCGAGCAGCGTGTGGAAGGACCGACGGATTGTGGCCGTACAGCTCGTCGTGGAACGCGGCGACGTAGTCGGGGCCTCGGACCGGCGTCAAAGTTCGCGTGACGATCTCGCCCCCGGGCCGCTCGAAGCTGAACTCCGCCGGGCCGGCGCCCTCCGTGATGCCGAGCCCGTCGAGCACCTCGGCGACCAGGAGGTAGTGCGGCGCGAGCCCGCGGAGGTTCGACGGGTTGTCTCGCGAGACGAGCGGCTCGACGAGCCCGAGCACCCGGTCGACCGGCATGCCGGCGATCGCCACGAGCCGCGAGCCGCGAACGCCGAGACCGCGCCCCTCGTCGACGACGAAGATCCCGTCGGCGAAGGCGTACAGGCGGATGGGGTAGAGATGGAGCTCACGCCGATGCGCCGGATCGAGCGGAAAGAGGCCGGTGTGTCCGTTGCGCGGGCCGAGGAGGGCGATGACTCGGAGCAGGCCGACGAGTACCTCGTCGCGGGTCAGGGTCGGAGCGGCCCGCGCCAGCTCCTCCACCTCGGCGTCGAAGCGCCGCCTCGACACGCTCCGGAACGGCTCCGGATGGATCGTCTCGATGGACGTCGCGAGCTCGTGGACGTCGCCCGCGACGTCCGAGGGCGCGAACGGCCGAGCCTGCGCGGCCGGCACGACGAGCACCATGGCGACTGGCACGACGAGCAGGCTCGGCATCCGCATCGCATGGGATGATGTCGTTCAACTCTCGACATGTCAAGATTGACATATAGATGAGCCTCCGACACGCCGTCCTCGGCGCGCTCGCCGACCAGCCTCGGACCGGCTACGAGCTCCTCAAGCACTTCCGGCAGTCGTTCGCGTACGCGTGGCCGGCGAGCCACAGCCAGATCTACCCGGAGCTCGCGCGGCTGCTCGAGGACGGGCTCATCGAGCAGACGGGCTCGGGCGCTCGCAACTCGAAGACGTACGCCGTGACCGACCCCGGGCTCGCGGAGCTCCGGCGCTGGCTTCAGACCCCGCCCGATCGCCGTGTCCGCAGCGACGCGGCTCTGCGCACGTTCTTCCTCTGGCTGCTCGCGCCGGAGGAGGCGGAGCGCCAGCTCGAGGCGGAGCAGGCGTACTGGCGCGGCGTGCTCGACGAGTTCCTCCGGATTCGCGACGAGCCGACGGGCGACAACAGGAAGGCGCGGGCACTCCGGATCGCCCTCGAGGGCGGCATTCGGGACGTCGAGGCGCGGCTCGAGTGGCTCGAGTGGGCGACGGCGGAGCTCCGCTCGCCCGCGTGGCGCGACCTCGAGCTCGGCTAGCCCGGCGGCCTCACACGTCGACGATGCCGAACGCGCCCGCGACGAGGAACACGTTCAGGGTGATGATCACCGTCGCGACGACCACGGCGGCCACCGTCGTAGCGCGGCGGTTCACGAGCGAGCCCATGATGTCCGGGCTCCGACAGAAGAGGATGAGCGGGACGAGCGCGAACGGGATGCCGAACGAGAGCACGACCTGGCTCAGGACGAGGGCCCGAGAGGGATCGACGCCGACGGCGACGACGATGAGAGCGGGCGTCATGGTGACCAGGCGCCGGACGAAGAGCGGGATCTGGCGTCCGATGAATCCCTGCATCACCACCTGCCCGGCCAGCGTGCCGACGCTCGACGAGGACAGCCCTGATGCGAGCAGAGCTATTCCGAAGAGGACGTCGGCATGCGCACCCAGGTAGGTCCCCAGCGCGTCGTAGACCTGAGTGAGGTCGTCTCCGACGTCGACGAGGCCTCGGCCGTGAAAGGTCGACGCGGCGATGATGAGCATGGACATGTTCACGACACCGGCGATGCTCATCGCGATCACGACGTCGACGAGCTCGAAGTGGAAGATGCGCCGTTTCTCTTCCTCGGTCACACCGACGATGCGCTGCTGCGTCAATGCCGAATGGAGGTAGATGACGTGAGGCATCACCGTCGCCCCGATGATCCCGACGGCGAGAAGGACGCTCTCGGTGCCGCTGAACCCGGGAACGAAGCCGGCGGCGATCCCCGCCCGCGATGGGCTCGCCACGAAGACCTGAAGGGCGAACGCACCCACGATCACACCGATGAGCGTGGCGACGACCGCCTCGAGACGGCGGAAGCCGTGTGACTGGAGGGTGAGGATCGCGAACGCGGCGACGCCCGTGAGCAGCGCCGCCGGGAAGAGCGGGATGGCGAAGAGCAGCTGGAGCCCGATCGCAGCCCCGACGAACTCTGCGATGTCGGTCGCCATCGCGATGATCTCCGCCTGGATCCAGAGGACGATGTTCGTCCGTCGCGAGAAGCGGTCTCGGCAGACCTCCGGGAGATTCCGGCGCGTCGCGATCCCGAGCTTCGCGCTCATCGACTGCACGAGCATCGCCATGAGGTTCGCGGCGAGCACGACCCAGAGGAGCAGGTAGCCGAAGCGAGCGCCGGCGGCCATGTTCGTGGCGAAGTTCCCGGGGTCGACGTAGGCAACGGCCGCGATGAATGCGGGGCCGAGGAACGGCCAGACCCCCCGGATGCCGCGACGCCGCCCCGCCAGTGACTCCTCCGCGGCGACGAGAACCCTGGCCTCGCCGGGGAGGACGTCGTCCAGCGGATGCCCGAGCGCCGTTCGGTCGTGCCCGTCAGCGCTTGGACGAGAGGGGGCGCGGACCTCGTCGGACTGCTCGCTCGACACCTGCGCAACCTAGACGGAGGGGCGAGCGGTAGCGTGAGCGACATGGAGTACGTGAACCTCGGCTCGACCGGTCTCCGCGTCTCGCGCGTCTGCCTCGGGATGATGAGCTACGGCAAGCACGAGAGCCGTGACTGGGCCCTGGACGAGGAAGCGGCGGCGCCGATCGTGCGCCGCGCGATCGACTCCGGGGTCACGTTTTTCGACACGGCGGACGTGTACAACGGGGGTCAGAGCGAGGTCGTGACCGGCCGCCTCCTGGGAAAGCTCTTCGCGACGCGCGAGGAGTACGTCCTCGCGACGAAGGTGTGCATGCGGACGATGCCCGGCGAGAACGGCCGCGGGCTCTCGCGGAAGCACGTCCTCGCGTCGATCGACGCCTCGCTCGCGCGCCTCGGGCTCGAGTACGTCGACCTGTACCAGATCCACCGCTGGGACGCGCTGACGCCGATCGAGGAAACGATGGCGGCACTGCACGACGTCGTGAAGGCGGGGAAGGCGCGCTATCTCGGAGCGAGCAGCATGTACGCGTGGCAGTTCGCCAAGGCGCAGCGCGTGGCGACGACGCCGTTCGTGTCGATGCAAAACCACTACAACCTCGTCTACCGCGAGGAGGAGCGGGAGATGATCCCGCAGTGCATCGACCAGGGCGTCGCCGTGCTCCCCTGGAGCCCGCTCGCCCGCGGGCTCCTCGCCGGCACGCGAACACGCGAGGGCGAGCGCCTGACCACCCGCGCGAAGACCGACTCCTTCGGCGACAGCCTCTACGAGCCCGAGCTCGACTTCCCGATCGTCGAGCGGGCGGCCGAGGTGGCCGCCGCGCGCGGCGTCTCCCCCGCGCAGATCGCCCTCTCGTGGCTCCTGCACAAGCCGGGCGTCACCGCGCCCATCGTCGGCGCGACGAAGGTGGAGCACCTCGAGGACGCGCTTGCAGCGGAACAGCTTTCGCTCGGTGAGGACGAGATCGCCCGACTCGAGGAGCCGTACGTTCCGCACGCCATCTCCGGGCACTAGGGCCGACTCGTAGGATTGCCGCATGACCAGCTTCCTGCACACCATGGTTCGCATCACCGACCCGGAGCGCAGCCGCGGCTTCTACGAGGCGCTCGGCTTCCGCTTCTCCCGCGACATGGACATCGTCCGCAACGGCGAGCTCGAGGCGACGAACTACTTCTTCTCCGTCGGTGACGACGAGAACGTCCTCGAGCTGACCTACAACCACGACGGTCGGTCGTACGAGCTCGGCACCGCGTACGGGCACATCGCGATCGGGGTCGACGACCTCGACGGGACGCTCGCCGCTCTGAAGGACGGCCACGGCATCGAGCCCGAGCGGCCTCCCTACCAGGTGCGAGAGGGCGGCTCGCGGATCTGCTTCGTCCGCGACCCGGACGACTACCGGATCGAGCTCATCGAACTGGGCTAGTTCGTTCCCAGACGCGTTGGACTGCGGAGGGCCTGTCTAGAGTCCAGGCGATGGACGAGGCGGTGTCGCTGGGAGGAACGGAGTGGACGCTCGTCGAGCTCGGCGGAGCTCCGGTCGACTTCGCTGAGGGCGAGCCCGCACCGTTCCTCGTGCTCGACCTCGAGGAGTCGCAGGTCACCGGCTCCGGCGGGTGCAACCGCCTCGTCGGGAGCTTCACGCTGAGCGAGGACGAGCTCCGTTTCGGGCCGCTCGCGAGCACGCGCATGGCGTGTGCCGACGCCGTCATGGAGCGGGAGCGGATGTTCCTCTCGGCGCTCGAGCTCGTCTCGTCGTACGAGCTCGACGAGCGGTCGCTCACCCTGCTCGCCGGTGACGAGCCCGTCGCCAGGCTGTCCTGCTGAGCGTCGGCGCGCGTCTCCCCTCTCCTGGAGGCCGCCGCTACGCTGAGACGACCGTGGAGCACAGCCCGGAACGCGAGCTCAAGCTGGCCGCGACAGCCGACTTTCGCATGCCGAGCATCTACGGCCTGGTCGGCCCGACGGCGCGCCTGGCGCCCCCGGAACGCAACGAGACGACGTACTACGACACGCCCGACTTGCGCCTGGCGCGCTGGGGGGCTAGCCTCCGCCACCGCCCCGGCGAGGGCTGGACAGTCAAGCTCCCGGCAGAGCGCGACGCGCCGTTCCTCGTTCGGCCGGAGATCGTGTTCGAGGGCGACGGCGGGCAGCCACCCTCGGCGGCAGTCGAGCTCGTGCGCGCGTTCGTGCGCGACGAGGAGCTCGTCGAGCGAGTACGGATGACGACGATCCGACGCCGCACGGAGCTGCACGACGCGGACGGGAAGCTCGTCGCAGGCGTCGTCGACGACGCGGTCTCGGTGCGGAACGGCGACGGGCCGTCCTCGTTCCGCGAGCTCGAGGTGGAGATCGGCGAGGAGATGACGCCCGGGCTCCTCGACGCGCTCGTCGAGCGGCTCCGCCGGGCGGGCGCCGGCGCCCCCGATCAGACCGCGAAGTACATCCGAGCCCTCGCCCCGCGATCTCCGCTTCTCCCCGAGATCTCTGTCCCGGACCTCGACACCGACTCCTCTGCCGGCGACGTCGCGCGCCGGGCGATCGCACTTTCCGTCATCCGGCTCATCCTCCACGACCCCGTCGTGCGCCTCGACGTGGATCCCGAGGGCGTCCACCAGGCGCGCGTGGCCACCCGGCGCTTGCGCTCCGATCTCCGCACCCTTCGCCCACTCCTCGACCGCGCGTGGTCGTCCGCGGTTCGCGACGAGCTCGGCTGGCTCGCAGAGCTCCTCGGTGACGTCCGCGACGGCGATGTCCTCCTCGAGCGGCTGCGCCGCCGCACGGCCGAGCTGCCCGCGGCCGAGCAGGACGCCGCGAGCGCGGTGCTCACGACCCTGCAAGAGGCCCGCGACGCGTCCCATGCCGAGCTCCTCGAGACGTTGCGAGGGCGGCGCTACGTCGCGCTCCTCGATCGGCTCGTCGACGCCGCGACCGCTCCGGTGCTGCGCGAAGAGGCGAGCGGGCCCGCGGACGAAGTGATCCCGGGACTCGTACGCCGCCCGTGGCACAAGCTCGCGAAGCGAGTGGACTCGCTCGACGAGCATCCGTCGGACGCGCACCTGCACGAGATCCGGATCAGGACGAAGCGCGTCCGCTACGCGGCGGAGGCGGCTGCGCCGATCGTCGGCAAGAGCGCGCGCGCGTTCGCGAAGGCTGCCGCTCGGCTCCAGGACGTCCTCGGCGACCTCCACGACGCGGTCGTAGCAGCGGCGTGGCTCGAGGAGTGGAGTGGGCGGCGCAGCTTCCCCGAGGAGCGAGCCGGCGCGAATGCACTGATCGCCGGCGAGCGCGCCGCGGCCGAGCGCCTCCGCGGAAGCTGGCGCGCGTCGTGGGTGGAGCTCGAGGCACCCGAGCTCCGCGCCTGGATGTGACGCCCACGGTTCGGGCTGCGGGCGGGCTCGTCCACCGCCGGCGCGAGGACGGGGTCGAGGAGATCCTCCTCGTGCTGTTCCGCCTCAACGAGCAGGGCATAACGATCGTGTTGATCGAGCACATCATGCGCGCGGTGATGAGCTTTTCGACCCGGCTGGTCGTGCTGGTCGCCGGACAGAAGATCGCCGACGGCTCGCCGCAGGAGGCGATCCGCAATCCCGAGGTCGAGAGGGCCTATCTTGGCGAGT
>Ga0207981_1000156_pt1 | contig 10670 bp, 4 predicted proteins | sample SoimicmetaGmgLPC_FD_188327 | JGI IMG/M metagenome (GOLD analysis project Ga0207981, IMG submission 188327) | Soil and rhizosphere microbial communities from Laval, Canada - mgLPC (SPAdes) (version 2) | ecosystem: Environmental > Terrestrial > Deep subsurface > Rock core/Sediment | place: Laval... | reverse complement strand
CGGATTCCTGCCGCTGGCCGCGGTGTTGGCGACGCAGTCGATCTACGACGGCTTCTTCGACGACAGGCGTGAGCGCGCATTCCTGCATTCGCACAGCTACACCGGCAATCCGCTGGCGTGTGCGGCGGCCCTGGCGTCGCTGCAAATCTTCGAGACCGACGACGTGCTCGCGCGCAACCGCGCAACGGCAGCGCGCATGTCCGCCCTCGCGCAGCCGCTTGCGTCGCATCGCCACGTGGCAGACGTCCGCCAAGCGGGCATGATCGTCGCGTTCGAACTCACGCGCGATGGCGACCGGCACACACCGTTCGAGCCTTCGCTGCGCGTGGGCTTGCGCGCCTATCGGGCCGCGCTCGAACGCGGCGTGGTGCTGCGCCCGCTCGGCGACATCGTCTACTGGATGCCGCCGTACTGCATCGACGACGACCAGTTGTCGCTGCTCGCGGCGGTGACCCGGGCGGCCATCGACGAGGCGACGGCATGCGCGTGAACCGGTTTTTCGTCGACGAGCCCCTGCGGGCGGGCACCGAGGTCCGCCTGCCCGAAGCCGCGGCCATGCATCTGGTTCGCGTACTTCGCGGCGCGGTGGGCGACCACTGCGTGCTGTTCAACGGCGATGGCTCCGACTACGCCGCGCGCATCCTCGCCGTCGGCAAGCGCGATGCACGTGTCGAGATCATCGGCGCCCAAGACCCGGCCAATGAATCGACGCTCCGGATAACGCTCCTGCAATCGCTGGCGCGCGGGGAAAAGATGGACCTCGTGCTGCAGAAGGCAACCGAACTCGGCGTGGCCGGCTTCGTGCCGGTTGCCAGCGAGCGCAGCGAAGTCAGGCTGGATGGCGAGCGCGTCGACAAGCGCGTCGCCCATTGGCGCAACGTCGTGATCGCGGCGTGCGAGCAGTCCGGGCGCGCACGCGTGCCGTCGGTGGCGATACCGGTCGCGCTCCCGCAGGCGCTCCAGACGCTGGAACCAGCCTCGACGCGGCTGCTGCTCGATCCGGTTGCGACGCTCGTTGCAGGCGATCTGGACCTCGACGCAAGCCGCCACGTTGTCCTGGCGATCGGCCCCGAGGGCGGCTGGTCACCGCGCGATCGGTCGGCACTGGTCGGAGCGGGCTTCCAGGGCCTGCGCATGGGCCCGCGCATCCTGCGCACGGAAACGGCGGGCATCGCGGCCATCGCGGCGCTGCAGGCGCTGCACGGCGATTTCCGCTGAGAGAACCGGGATCGCGATCAGGCGGCGGCGAGCGCTTCGCCGATCAGGTATTCGACGTGCTCCAGGTCCGGCAGCAGCGCGGCGTCCTCGTTGAGCACCACTCGGGCACGCACGCCGGTCGGCAAGTCCCCGTGCTGTTCCTCTGCAATGAGCGCATTGCGCGACACCGTCACCAGGCGCGGGAAGCCCTGCGTCAGCAATGCGAAGAAGGGCGTCTTTGAATTTCCGCCGAGTGCCTTGAGCACGATGACCTTGCTGCCCAGCCCGCCTTTTTCCTCGGCGATGCCTGACAGTCGCGAAAACGCGATCAGCGGAAGCTGCCAGCCGCGCCAGCGGATGCGGCCGAGCAACCAGTCCGGCGCGTTCTCGACCGGATCGGGATCGGCGAACGACAGCACTTCGGCGATGGTGGCGTTGGGCAGCAACAATCGCGCACCGGCGACCTGGATCAGGACGCCGCGGATGTCATTGGTGGTCGTGGTACTCATCGGGACATCCTCGGGCTTAGATCCCGGCCTGGGCCGAGGCTGGCCAGCGCGCGGCCAGCAGTTTCGCAAGTTGGACCGGCGTGCCGGCTTCGGCGCCGCGGGCGACGAGCGCCTCGGCGGCAATGGAGTCGAAGCAGCCTTCGGACGACTGTCCGGCGACGAATGCACCGCGACCGGCATGGTTCATCGCGGCGTCCACGATGGCCGGATCGCTGCCGCTGAGAAGGACGATGGCGCTGTCCGCGGCCGGCAGGTTGGCGAGGATCCGCGCACCACCGAATGCGTCGTCGCCGGCGTGGCCGAAGTGTGGACCGTCCGCGCGCGATTCGACGTCGACATCGGCCGTCAGCACATAGACGTGGCCCGGCTGCAACGGCATTCCCGCTTCCACCAGCGCCACCGGTAGGGTCGTGGCACGCTGCATCTGCCTGACGAGCTTGTCGTGGCGACCGCCCTCCAGCCGCTGCTGGATCAGCACCGGCTTGGAGAATCCCGAAGGCAGTTCGCCGAGCAACTGGCGCACCGCGTCCGGTCCACCGATGCCGGCAAACACGACCACGGCGCCTGCTGGCGCGGGCGCACGCACCGGGCGCGCATCTTCAAGTTGCATGTCGGCGATGCGCAGCTGGAGTTCGTCCAGGTCGCGCCGGAAGCGATCGTTGGCGACCGGCGGATCGACCGGGTGCGGACTTGCGGCAGGCGCGTCCGGGCCGTCGAATTTCGGGATGCCCAGGTCCAGGCTCGACGCGTCCAGCGCAGCACCCGCATCGGCAGCGACGTCGACTACCGACTGGCCGCCCGGGGAAAAATCGACGAGTTCCGGAAGTCCGGAAAAATCATGGGCGACGTCGCCGTCGATTTCGGCCAGCACCGGATCGAACATCGATACCGGCTGCGCGGTCATGTCGAAATCGCGGGGGACGTCGGCCCAGTGCCCATCGACTTCGGTGGCGAAGTTGCTGATGTCGCCATCGCTCTCCGGGCGCTTGTAGACGTTCAGCGGCACGGGGTCGGCCGCCAGCGCGGCGTCGATTTCCGCGCCCGGCGGCAGCACCTGTTCGTGGCGATTGAGCTTGGCGGCCAGGTGCCGCGTCCAGCGTGCGGCGTCCCAACCCTGGCGCTGCGCGGCCAGTTCGGCTTCGTCGAAGATGACGGTAACCGTCGGATCGGCAAGCAGCGCATCGAAGCGGTCGAGCGCCTCTTCGACCGCCGGCTCCAGTGCGATGAGCAGCGCCTGGGCACCCGCCGCGCGGACGCTGGCTGCGTCGGTCTCGGTGGGATCGGACACCAGCACCACATCGGCGCCGGCTTCGCGCAGCGCGGCCTGCAGGCGGTCGCTGGCCGCGCCGTTGCGCGCAAGCAGGGCGACCCGCGTGGCGGAAACGGTCATCTCATCGCCGCTCATGCCGGGGTCCGGTCGGCCGCCGAATCGTCTTCCTCGCGCTCGGCCTGGTCCTGCGCCAACAGTTCGAACACGTTACGCAGCAGTTCGTGCTCCTGGTACGGCTTGCCGAGGTAGCGCTGCACGCCGATTTCGAACGCGCGCTGGCGATGCTTCTCGCCGGTACGCGAGGTGATCATGATGATCGGCACGTCACGCAAGCGCGGATCGGCCTTCATCTGCGTGGCGAGTTCGTAGCCGTCCATGCGCGGCATTTCGATGTCCAGCAGCATGAGGTCGGGCACGCGTTCGGCCATGCGGTCGAGCGCGTCGATGCCGTCCTTCGCCGTTCCCACCTCGAAGTTGTGGCGCTCCAGCACGCGGCCGGTGACCTTGCGCATGGTGACCGAATCGTCCACCACCATCACCAGCGGCACCTTGCGCGCCTCGACCACCGGCGCCGGAGCGACGTCACGCGGCAACGCGGCCTGGCGACGCACCAGCGGGGCGACGTCGAGGATCACGACGACGTTGCCGTCGCCCATGATCGTCGCGCCGAAGATTCCCGGCACCGAAGCCACCTGCGGGCCGACCGGCTTGACCACGATTTCGCGGTTGCCGATGACCTGGTCGATGGTGACAGCCGCGCGCAGGTCGCCAGAGCGGATCAGGAGCAGCGGCATTTGCAGCTGGCCCTCGGCCTTGGCCGGCGCATGGCCGAGCAGCACGCCCAGGTCGTTGAGCGTGTAGTCCTCGCCGCCGTAGCTGTAGGTACCCCCCAGTTCCAGGTCGGCGCGCGCGATGCGGCCCACGCCGCGCACCGATGCGATCGGCACCGCGAAGCTGGTGTCGCCGATGCGCACGAACACCGCCTGCGTGACTGCCAGCGTCTGCGGAAGGCGCAACACGAAGTTGGTGCCTTCGCCTGGCTTGGAATGGATGTCGAGCGCGCCACCGAGCTGGCGTACCTCGCTGGCGACCACGTCCATACCCACTCCGCGTCCCGCCAGCCGGCTGACTTCGTCGGCCGTCGAGAAGCCCGGCTCGAAGATCAGCATGTCCAGGTCGCTGTCGGCCAGTCGCGCATCGCTGCGGATCAGGCCGCGCTCGACCGCGCGCTTGTGGATCGCCCTGCGGTTGAGGCCGGCGCCGTCGTCACCGACTTCCAGCACGACTTCGGAGCCTTCGCGGCGCACCGCGATCCGGACCGTGCCTTCCTCGGACTTGTGGGCCCTGCGCCGCTGTTCCGGCAATTCCAGGCCGTGGGCGACGGCGTTGCGGAGCATGTGCTCCAGCGGCGCGGTCATGCGTTCGAGGACGTTGCGATCGAGTTCGCCTTGCGCACCGTCGAGCTTGAGCTGGACCTGCTTGCCGGTGTCGCTGGCCGCCTGTCGCAGCACGCGGCGCAGGCGCGGGACCAGCGCATCGAACGGCACCATGCGCGTGCGCATGAGGCCTTCCTGCAACTCCGAACTCACGCGCGACTGCTGCAGCAGCAGTGTTTCGTACTGGCGCGTGAGGTCGTCCATCGACCCTTGCAGCGAGGTCAGGTCGGCCGCGGACTCGGCGAGGCCACGCGAGAGCTGTTGCAGCGTCGAGAAGCGGTCGAGCTCGAGCGGATCGAACGTCTGGTCGGAAGTTTCGTTCTCGCGCTGGTAGCGCGCGATGATCTGCGCTTCGGTTTCGCTGTCCAGGCGTCGCAGCTGGTCGCGCAGGCGCAGGTTGGTCTGCTCCATTTCGACCATGGCGCCGCGGAACGCACCGAGCTGCTGCTCCAGGCGTGCGCGATAGATCGCGACCTCGCCGGCGTAGTTGACCAGGCGATCGAGCAGGTCGGCGCGAATGCGCACCTGCTCCTGCGGTGCGCGCACTCCGATGTCGTCGTCATCGTGCAACGGCGCGTCGCTGATGGGTGCCGACAGCGGCTTGAGGTCGGCAGGTGCGTGCTCCACCCGCGGCGCCGGGACCGGCATCGCGGAAACGCTGCGCTCGACTTCTGGCAACGACCTGCCACGGGCGCGTGCGTCGAATTCGGCGATCAGACGTTCAGGCAGGCCGATGGCGCGGCGATTGCCGACGCGCGTGAGCATCGAGTGCAGGCGATCGAAGCCGCGTTCGAGCAACGGGATGCCATCGCGCCCGAGTTCGCAGCGCTGGTCGACGACCGCTTCGAGCAGCGACTCCATCGCATGGCCGAGCTCGCCCACGGCCATGATGCCGGCCATGCGGGCGCCGCCCTTGATCGTATGCAGGTCGCGCTGCAGTCCGATCAGCGGCTCGCGCTCGGTCGGACTCTCGCGCAGCTGCGCAAGCAATCCATCGGAATGATCGAGCAGGTCGACACTCTCCTCGACGAAAATATCGACCAGCTCCGAATCCAGGTCGCTGAGGTCGAGTGCCTCGTCGGGATCTTCGGCCGACACCAGGGCCTGCGCGATCAGGCGCTCAACCGCGCGCCCCCGCTCGGCTTCGGCGTCTTCGGCATCCGCAGCATCGGTTGCCACTTCGACTGCGCGCTCGGCTTCGATGCGTTCGGCTTCGACGCGCTCGGCTTCGATGCGTTCGGCTTCGATGCGTTCGGCTTCGGCACGTTCGGCTTCGGCTCGTTCGGCTTCGGCACGTTCGGCTTCGATGCGTTCGGCTTCGGCACGCTCGGCTTCGATGCGTTCGGCTTCGGCACGTTCGGCTTCGACGCGCTCGGCTTCGATGCGTTCGGCTTCTGCACGCTCGGCCGCTTCGCGGGCAACGCGCGCCTGTTCGGCGTATTCGGCTTCGAGCCGCTCGTATTCGCGGCGTTCTTCTTCCTCGATCCGCTTGGCTTCCTGACGGGCAGCCTCTTCGGAGTCGACGGTCGTGGCGACAGCGAATGGCTCGGGCTTCGCGAGGAGGTCTGTTGCCGTCGCCTCGTCATCTGCCGCCGCGGCCGGCGGAGCGACGAGGTCGGTGTATGCGCTGAGATCGGCGGACGTGAGCTCGTGCGCAGGCGGCGCCAACTCGCCGACGTGGTCGATCATCGCGGTGTACGCCAGATCGCCGAGCGGCAGGCTGACTTCCGGCAGGCTGTCGCGCAGGGCCGCCAGCCGGGCGGCGAGCGCGGTACAACGCGGCACGCGCGGCGACGCGGAATGGAGTGCGGCCACTGTCGTGCGCACCGCCGCGACGAGGTCCGCCAGCGCCTCCACGCCCTCGTGGGTGGCGACTGCGCGCGCAACCAGCAAGCGTTTGACGTAGGCCTCGGCCGGGGTCATCGCATCGGTGATGGACGGCACTTCGGTCATCGCGAAGGCGCCGTTCATCGTATGGATGGCGCGCAGCAGGATGTCGTCCGCCACGGCCGGCGCGGTGCGCGCATCGGCGAGCCAGCGCTCGACCGTAGCCAGGTGACCACCGACTTCGGTATCCAGGATTTCCAGCAGTACCGGATCGATCGAGGCGGGAATCCCGTCGTCAGCCGTTGCCTCGGCGACGGCATGGTCGACGACGGCTTGCTCGGCGATCGCCTGCTCGACAGCGGCGACGGCTTGCGGCTCGGCAGCCGCGGCAGGTGCGGTGTAGAACACGTCTTCGCCCGCGACGATGCGGTCGGCAACGGCCTGCATGCCTTCCAGGTCGGCGGAGATACCGCTTTCGCCACGCAGGGCGGCATGCAATTGGGGCAATGCGTAGAAAGCCTGATCGACCATCGCAACCACGGCGGCGCTCGCCGGGCGCGAGCCGTCGAGCACGCGGTTGAGCATGCCTTCGATGCGCCAGCTGAACTCACCCAGCGTCCTGGCGCCGACGAGCCGGCCGCTGCCCTTCAGCGTGTGGAACACGCGCCGGATCGGGCGCAGTTTTTCCGCGTCGTCCGGAGCCGCGCGCCACGGCGGCAGCAATTGGTCGAGATTGCCGATTTCCTCCTCGAATTCCTCGAGGAAGACTTCGCGGATTTCATCGTCGATCTCGTCGCCGGTGACCTCGAAGCCGCCGATGCCCTTGCCGACCGCCGCAACGGGCACCGCTGCCGGTGCCGGTGGCAACGGTTCGACGGCAGCTGGCGGCGTGATCTGCGGCAGGACGATGCCGGGCTCTTCGACCAGCGACAACCCCACGTCGAAGTTTTCGGCGCTGGCGTCGACTTCCTGCTCGGGCGGCATCGCCACGTCGACCGCGGGAACGTCCGCCGCAGCGGCTTCGATATGCGGAAGCGGCCAATACTGCAGCGATTCCAGGCTGTTTCGGGCGATATCGAGGATGTCGTCGCGATTGGCGCGCTGTTCGCGCAACGCTTCGAGGTAGTACTCCAGGCTCGCCAGGGCATCGGCGAGCGTGTCCAGTTGGCGTCCGTTCGGCACGCGATGGCGCCCGATCAGTTCGCGCTCGGCATACATGCGCACGCCGGCCAGGTAGTCGGCCGGCAGCTGCAGGTCCAACATCCGCAGCGCACCGCTGACTTCCTGCAGCAGGCGCGGGACTTCCGCCAGTTCGGCATGGTCCCAGCTGGTTTCGACGAACGCGACGAATGCCTGGCGCGCGTCGGCGAAATTGGCGATCGCCTCGCGCACGACGATTTCGAGCACCTTGCGCGATTCGCCGGCGAGCATGCTTTCGTCGGCATTGGTATCCGGGCCGCCGAGATGTGCGACCTGCTCATCGAGCGACGCGTCGACATAAAGAAGGGCACCGGCGATATCGAGCAGCGCGCCTTCGTCGGCGGCGCGATCGCCGCTGACCAGCGCCTGCATGGCGTCGCGCTGTTGCTGCACGACGTTGCGGGCAACGCCAAGGCCGAGCATCCCGAGCGTGTCGGCGACGCGACCCAGTGCGTCCACCTGCGGCTGCAGGCCGGCGATATCGGCCTGGTCGTTGCGCAGGTGCAGGTCGAGTACGTCCTTGACCCGCAGCAGGTCTTCCTTGATCGCCACCGAAACCGTGTCGAGCAGCGCGCGGTTGCGGCCGGTGAGGCTGCCGCGCGCGTGTTCGAGCTCCGAATCGCTCGGCGACTGCGCGCCGAGGTCGAAGGTCTCGCGCAGGTTGCGAAGCGCCGGATGTTCGCCGTCGGACTGGGCGACGTGATACAGCAGCTGGCGCGTCGGCTCGAGCGCGGCGTCGGCTCGTGCCGGCAGTCCCGCCCGGTCGCTCTCGAACAACCGTCGCGTTTCGCGCTCCACGCTTGCGAACGCCTGGCGCAGCCCTGCGGTGGACGCCAGGGCGCCGCCGCCCAATGCATCGGCGGCGAGCGAGGCCACCCACAACATCCGGCGCTCGGTCTCTTCGCCGGTGAGCGCAAGCAGGCCATCGATTGCCATCGACAACGCGTGCACGTCTGCCGGCGCGCCCTGTTCCGGCCATGCGGCCAGCGCAGCGCGCAATTGCGACAACATCGGTGCGGCCGCGCTTTCGCGCGCGGCCCGTGAGGCGTGGACGTCGGCCGTCTGGGCGCCCGGCACCGGGCGCTGCAGGTCGGGCGCAAACAGGACGCTTTCGCTCAGGCCGGTTTCGCCGCGTGCGGCGCGCAGCTCGTTGAGCAGCGGCAACAGGACGATCGGGATGTCCTTGTGTCCGCCTTGCAGGCGTTCCAGGTAATCGGGGAGCAGCACGACGCCGCGCATGAGCGTTGCGCAGGCTTCATCGCGCGACGGAGTCGAACCCGCCTGCAATGCGTGCGCGAGTTGCTCCATCTCTTCGGCGACCATCGCCGGCGCATACAACTCCACCATGCGCAGCGTGCCCTGCACCTGATGCAGGTAGCTGGCGCAGAAACGCATTCGGCTGGTGTCGCTGGGATCCTCGGCGAAGGCCTCGATCTCGATCCGCGCCTGGCGCAGGGTCTCGTCGAGTTCCGGCTTGATCCAGCCCAGCGTTGTGAAGTCGATCGCGTCGCGCAGGGCGCTCATCGCGTGCCTCCGGTGGACGCGGAGGCGCGCGCGGCGCTTCGGCCGAGGGCGGGGATGTTCATCCTGACGGGCACTCTGTTCTTGTACGCGCCTGCGATCAGGCCGGGAGCTTGAAGTCGGCGACCGAACGACGCAGGTCCGCGGCCAGCTGCGCCAGGTTTCCGATCGACTCGGCGGTCTGGTTGGCGCCCTGCGTGGTCTGCGAGGTGATCTGCTGAATCGTGTTCATCGCCTGGGTGATGTTCGCCGCCGCGCCCGACTGTTGCTGCGCTGCGGTCGAAATGCCCTGGATGAGGCCCGACAGGTCGGACGACACCTTTTCGATCTCGCCCAGCGCGGTTCCCGCGTCTTCGGCCAGTCGCGCACCGGCGACCACTTCGGAGGTCGTCTGCTCCATCGAGCTGACGGCCTCGTTGGTATCGGACTGAATCGTCTGCACCAGCGTTTCGATTCGCTTGGTCGCGTTGGACGCGCGCTCGGCGAGTCGCTGCACTTCGTCCGCCACGACCGCGAACCCGCGGCCTGCTTCGCCGGCCGAGGCCGCCTGGATCGCCGCGTTCAGCGCCAGGATGTTCGTCTGTTCCGAGATGTCGTTGATCAGTTCGACGATCGAGCCGATTTCCTGCGACGACTCGCCGAGGCGCTTGATGCGCTTGGACGTTTCCTGGATCTGGTCGCGGATGTTGTCCATGCCCTGGATCGTCTGGCGCACGACGCCGGCACCGTTGGTCGCGATCTGCACCGAACGCTGCGCCACTTCCGCGGACTCGGCGGAGTTCTTCGACACCTGGTCGATGCTGGCCGCGATTTCGCTGATTCGATCCGAAGCCGAGGAGATTTCCTGCGCCTGGTGTTCGGCGGCCTCGGCCAGGTGCATGGCGGTCGCCTGCGTTTCCTGCGCGCTGGACGCCACCTGCACCGAGGTGTCGTTGATCGTGGTCACCAGGCTGCGGAGCTGCTCGACCGCGAAGTTGATCGAGTCCGCGATCGCGCCGGTCATGTCTTCGGTGACCGTCGCCTTGACCGTGAGGTCGCCTTCGGCGAGCGAACCCATTTCGTCCAGCAGGCGCATGATCGCCTCCTGGTTGCGGTTGTTGAGTTCCATCGTCGTCTGGTAGCGCTTGCGTTGCGCGCTGCTCAGGCTGAAGAGCAGGCCGACGATCGACAGCAGTGCGGCGAGACCCGAGATGATGCTGACCCAGACGCCACCGATGATGCTGGTGTCGCGCAGCGAACCGAACGCGGTCAGCGCGCGGAACAGGCCTTCGCTGTCACCCAGCAGCTTGTCCGAACCGGTCGCCATGTTGGCCGCGGCGGTCTGCGCGCGGAACAGCTCCTGCGAGCTGCCGAGGATCGCGTCGAGGTCCTTCTTCATTCCGGTCCACAGCTGGTCGGCCTGCGCCAGCGAGGCGGCTGCCGATGCCGATGTCACCTTCTGTGCTTCGCCGACGCCGCCCTGGCGGAAGCCGCCAAGCACCTGTCCGAACACACCCGCGTCGCGCGCGAGCTTGTCGCCGGACATCGCCGCGCCGGCGCCGCCGGCCTGGATCTCGGCGACGCTGCGGGCCATGGTCGCGGCCAGGATGCCTTCTCGCACCGCGAGGTAGACCTGCGAGGACGGCGCGCCACTGGCGAGCATGCCGCGCACCACTTCGTCGAGCTGGGCCTGCAATTGCGGGACGCGCTGTACGAAGCGGTCGGCGTTGC
>Ga0207981_1000155_pt1 | contig 10695 bp, 9 predicted proteins | sample SoimicmetaGmgLPC_FD_188327 | JGI IMG/M metagenome (GOLD analysis project Ga0207981, IMG submission 188327) | Soil and rhizosphere microbial communities from Laval, Canada - mgLPC (SPAdes) (version 2) | ecosystem: Environmental > Terrestrial > Deep subsurface > Rock core/Sediment | place: Laval... | reverse complement strand
TTTACATCTGGAGGCCGAGGTCGGAATTGAACCGGCGTACGCGGATTTGCAGTCCGCTGCATAACCACTCTGCCACCCGGCCGGATGACTGGAAACACGCTGCGGATTCTGTCACACCGCAGGTGTTTCGCAAAACCGGGATCCTGGAATCCGCGATATTGCCGAAGCGAAAAAAACGAAGCCCCGCGAACGGGGCTTCGTAACAAACTGGAGCGGGAAACGAGACTCGAACTCGCGACCCCGACCTTGGCAAGGTCGTGCTCTACCAACTGAGCTATTCCCGCAGAGGAACCGACATTTTAGGCATGGGAACGAAAGTGTCAACACCTGAATGCACATTTGTCATGCATCCGTTCGGCCGGACGGGAATCCTTCAGCCTGAGCCGGCGTCTTCCCGCAGGGTCGGCCACGCCGCGCGCAGGTAGGCCAGCCCGGACCACAGGGTCAGCAGCGCCGCAACGGCCAGCATCCAGTCGCCGATGACGAATGGAATGCTCGGCGGGTCGCTCAGCTTGTCGGGCACGAAATACAGCAGGATGGCGAGCGCGACCATCTGCACGATGGTCTTGATCTTGCCGATCGAGGCGACTTTCACCTTGGCGCGCTGGCCAAGCTCCGCCATCCATTCGCGCAGCGCGGATACCGCGATTTCGCGGCCGATGATGACCGCCGCCCACAGCGCCATCCATGGGGTGGGATGCTTCTGCACGATCAGCAACAGCGCGACGGCGACCATCAATTTGTCGGCCACCGGGTCGAGGAAGGCGCCGAACGCGGAGGACTGGTTGTACGCCCGCGCGATCCAGCCATCCAGCCAGTCGGTCACCGAGGCCAGCACGAACACGAAAGCCGCGGCGAAATTGGTCCATTTGTAGGGAAGGTAGAACACCAGGACCAGCACCGGAATCAATACGATCCGCAGCAGGGTCAGCATGGTGGGAACGGTCAACTTCATTCGGCCTTCGTCTCCGCGGTCTCGAGTCCGTGCAGGGAAGCATAAATGCGCGCGGCCAGGGCCGCATTCACCCCCTCCACCCGTGCGATTTCCTCGACTCCCGCGGCCTTGAGCCCGCCCAGGCCGCCAAAATGCTTGAGCAGGGAGGCGCGGCGGCGCGGGCCGATGCCCGGAATGTCCTCGAGCCGGCTGGTGCTGCGTGCCTTCTGGCGGCGGCCACGGTGGCCGGTGATGGCGAAACGGTGCGCTTCGTCACGAACCTGCTGGACCAGCTGCAGCGCCGGCGATTCCGCGCCCGGATGCATGATGCGTCCGTCGGGCAGCAGCAGTTCCTCGTCCCCCGGCCGCCGGGCGGGCCCCTTGGCCACGCCCACCAGCGCCACGCCCTCGACGCCGAGGTCGTCCAGGGCGGCCCGCGCCTGCGCCACCTGCCCCGCCCCGCCGTCGATCAGCAGCACGTCAGGCATCACGCCCTGCTCTTCCACCGCGCGGCGGAAACGGCGATCGATCGCCTGGTGCATGGCGGCGTAGTCGTCGCCGGGCTCGATGCCGGCGATGTTGTAACGCCGGTACTGGCCGCGGACCGGACCTTCGCTGTCGAAGACGACGCACGAGGCCACCGTCGCCTCGCCCATCGTGTGGCTGATGTCGAAGCATTCGATCCGCGCGGCGAGTGCGGGCAGGCCGAGCAGGTCACGCAGCGCTTCCGCACGTGCACGCTGGGCGGCATGGCTCGTACGTTCGCTCGCCAGCGACAACTCGGCATTGCGCCGCGCCAGGTCGACATAGCCCGCGCGCTCACCGCGCACGCTGGTCTTGATCTGCACCTTGCGGTCGCCGGTGAGGGTGAGCGCCTGCTCGATCAACTCGCGATCGGGGATGTCGCGGTCGAGCACGATCTCGCGCGGCGGCGCCTGCTCGGCGTAGTACTGCGAAACGAAAGCGGCGAGCACTTCGGCCGCATCGGTGCTGCCGCCCGTCTTGGGGTAGAAGGCGCGCGTGCCGAGGTTGCGACCGTCGCGGAAGGCAAGCAGCAGTACGCAGGCCGCGGCGTCCTGCATCGCCACGGCGAGCACGTCGAGTTCGGCCGCGCGGCCATCGACGTACTGACGGGCCTGGAGGCTGCGGATCGACTGCATCAGGTCGCGCAGGCGCGCGGCTTCCTCGAAGTCGAGGCGTCCACTGGCCGCTTCCATCGCCTTGCCGAGCTCGTCGCTCAATTCATCGCTGCGACCGTCGAGGAACAGGCAGGCGCGCCGCACGCTTTCGGCGTAGTCGTCGGCGGGCACCAGGCCCACGCAGGGCGCGCTGCAGCGTCCGATCTGGTGCTGCAGGCAGGGACGCGAACGATTGCGGAAAACGCTGTCCTCGCAGCTGCGCAGGCGGAACAGCTTGTGCATCAGGTTGAGCGTCTCGCGCACGGCGCCGACGCTGGCATACGGACCGAAATAGCGACCCGGCACGGCGCGCGGACCGCGATGCAGGGCGATGCGCGGCCAGCTTTCATTGGTCAGCAGGACGTACGGATAACTCTTGTCGTCGCGCAGCTGCACGTTGTAGCGCGGCTTGAGCGACTTGATCAGCTGGTTTTCCAGCAGCAGCGCTTCGGTCTCCGTGCGCGTGACGGTGACCTCCATGCGCGCGACCTGCGCCAGCATGGTGGCGATGCGTGGCGACTTCGGCGTTGCGTTGAAATAGCTGGCGACGCGATTCTTCAACGCGCTCGCCTTGCCGACGTACAGGACCGCGTCGTCGGCGGCGATCATGCGGTAAACGCCCGGTGCGGTGTTCAGGCCCTTGACGAAGGCCTTGCCGTCAAAGGCTGGCGCATTGGAGGTCATCGAATCTGCATGCATCGGCTGCTTTAACTGGGGCCGATTATGCGGGAGTGCAAGCGCCGGCTACGCAATGCGGTGGCCAAGGCGGGCGAGGACGCCCCGTGCGGCGCGGTCGAGCAATCCCCAAACCGCCTCGAACTCGGCCGCGCCTCCGTGGTAGGGATCGGGCACGTCGGTGTCCGCGGCCACGCCGGCCCATTCGAGCAGCAGTGCACAGCGTGAATGGGCGTCCATCGGGCCGAGGGCGCGGACATCGCGCAGGTTGCTCCGGTCCGCGCACAGCAACCAGTCGTGGCGCGCGAAGTCGTCGCGGCAGATCTGGCGGGCCCGCAGACCGGAAATATCGACGCCGTGCCGCGCGGCCGTCGAAATCGCGCGTGGATCCGGGGGCTGGCCGACGAGCCAGTCGCCCGTCCCGACCGAGTCGACGACCACCCGCCCCGCCAGCGTCGACGCGGCGATGCGTGCACGCAGCATGCCTTCCGCCATCGGCGAGCGGCAGATGTTGCCCAGGCACACGACCAGCAAACGCACCGGGGCCTGCGACTCAGGCATGGCCGGCGATGCGTGCTTCGGCGCGGGCAAGATCGTCGGGCGTGTCGACGCCCGGGGGGAACGGTGCCGGTGTCGTTGCCACGGCGATGCGATACCCCGCTTCGAGCACCCGCAGTTGTTCCAGCGATTCGACCTGCTCCAGGCGGCCCGGCGGCATCGCGGCAAAGCGCTGCAGGAAGCCGGCGCGATAGGCGTAGATGCCAATGTGGCGCAGCCAATGGCCACCTTCCGGCAAATGGGTGCGATCACGCGCGAAGGCATCGCGGGGCCATGGCAACGGTGCGCGACTGAAATACAGCGCGTCGCCGTTGGCGGCCTGCACGAGTTTCACGGCATTGGGATCGAACAGCGTCTCCGCATCGGTCACCGGCGCGGCCAGCGTGGCCATTTCGGCGCCGCTGTCGCGCAGCAGGTCGGCAACGGCGCGAATGCCCTCCGCGGGAGCGAAGGGTTCGTCGCCCTGCAGGTTCACGACGATGGTGTCGTCGCTCCAGCCGGCGATGCGCGCGCACTCGGCAAGACGGTCCGTCCCCGACGGATGCGCGGTCGACGTCATCGCGACGCGTACGCCGCTCCCATTCAAGGCATCGGCGATGCGCTGGTCATCGGCGGCAACCCAGACTTCGCGCGCGCCTGCCGCCAGCGCACGGCGCGCGACATGCAGGACCAGCGGCTCGCCGGCGAGCAGGCGCAAGGGCTTGCCCGGCAGGCGCGTGGCGGCGTGGCGGGCCGGAATGGCGACAACGAAGTCGGATGCTGGATTCATCTGGGTTACTCGCCCCTGTCGTGGTCGCTCCGCAAGGCGGTGCGATGGCCAAACCTTACCCTTTCGTCGCCCGCACCTTGTCGAGCAACGCGACCCAGAACGCCTCGGGCAACTCGGCGCGCACCGGTACGCTGAAATAGTCGTCGCGGGCCAGGTCCGCGCATTTCACCGCGTCCTTCTCGGTCATCAGCACCGGCAGGCGGCTGCCGAATTCAAAATCCGCCGTGCTGTAACGGTGGTGGTCGGCGAATGCGTGCGGGACCACTGCGATGCCGAAGCCGCGCAACATGGTGAAGAAACGCTCCGGGTCGCCGATGCCCGCCACCGCGTGCACGCGCTGGCCTGCAAACGACGTCAGCGGACGCGAACGACCACCGGTCAGTGGCACGGCCTGCTCGGCCAGCAACCGCATCGGCCATTCGCCGAATCCGGCGCCGACCTTGCCGTTGACCTGCCCGGCGTTGCCGCCCAGGTTCACCACGCGGAAGTCGCACCGTTCCGCCCGCTCCACCGGTTCGCGCAGCGGGCCCGCGGGCAGCCGCTGTGCATTGCCATAGCGGAGGCGGCCATCGATGACCTCGATCTCGATATCGCGCGCCAGGCGGTAATGCTGCAGGCCGTCGTCGCAGACCACGACGTCACATCCGGCTTTCGCCAGCGTCGTGGCTGCGGCCACGCGATCGCGATCGACGCGGAGCTTCGCACCGGTGTGATGCGCGATGAGCGCGGGCTCGTCGCCGACCTTGGCGGGGCTGCTTTCACGATCGACCCAGCGCGGCTGCGACGGCTCCTCGCGGCCGTAACCGCGGCTGGCCACGCCCGGCCTGAAGCCTTCCGCCTGCAGGCGCTGTACGAGGGCGATGGTCAGCGGTGTCTTGCCGGTTCCGCCAACGCTGATGTTGCCGACGACGATCACCGGCACGTCGCTGCGACGACTGCGCAGGAAGCCTTTCTCGTAAAGCCGGCGGCGCATGCCGGTGACGCCGGCATACACGGCCGACAGCATGCGCGAGCCCCACGGGACGCGCGCTTCGCCATACCAGTAGCCGGGGCGCTGGCCGTTGCGCATGCTATTCGTTCTCGCGGAACTGCATGCGATGCAGGTGCGCGTACAGGCCGCCTTGCGCCAGCAACTCGGCGTGCGTACCGCGTTCGACGATATGGCCCTGGTCCATCACCAGCACCTGGTCGGCGTGTTCGATGGTCGACAGGCGGTGCGCGATCACCAGCGTGGTGCGGTTGGGCATCAGGTGGTTGAGCGCGTCCTGCACCAGGCGTTCGGATTCGGTGTCGAGCGCGGCCGTGGCTTCGTCGAGGATCAGGATCGGCGCGTCCTTCAGCATCGCGCGCGCGATCGCCACGCGCTGGCGCTGGCCGCCGGAGAGCTTGTTGCCCTTGGCGCCGATGTGGGTCGCCAGCCCCTCCGGCAACTGCTCGACGAATTCCATCGCATTGGCGCCGCGCACCGCGCGGTCGAGGTCGTCACCACCGGCGTCCTGCAGTTCGCCGTAAGCGACGTTCTCCGCGACCGTGCCGCCGAACAGCATGACCTGCTGCCCGACCATCGCGATCTGCCGGCGCAGGTCGGCCAGGCGGTAATCGTGCAACGGCTGGCCGTCGAGCAGGATGCTGCCCGACTCGGGTTCGTAGAACCGCGGAATCAGCTTGATCAGCGACGACTTGCCGCTGCCCGAACGCCCCACGATCGCCGTGACCGTACCCGGCGCCGCGGTGAAGCTGACGCCCGCCAGCGCCGGGCGCGACTGGCCGGGATAGCGCGCCTGGACATCGCGGAATTCGAGCAGGCCGTTGGCGCGCTCGATGGGCCGCGAACCGGCGTCGGGTTCGTCTGGTGCATCCAGGACGGAGAACAACCGTTCCGCCGAGGCGATGCCACGCTGGAGTAATCCCTGGACGTTGGTGAGCTGTTTCAGCGCAGGAATGATCGCCAGCATCGAGATCATCAGCTGGACGAAGCCGCCCGCGCTCAGGCGTCCGGCCGCGGCCTCGCGCCCGGCGAAGAACAACAGCAGCGCAAGCCCGACCGCGCCCGTCAGCTGCACGACCGCAGAGGAAATGCTGCGGGTGGCTTCGATCTTCAGGCTGAGCTTGAGGTGATGGTTGGCCTGGTCCGAATAGCGCTTCAGCTCGGCCTGCTGCGCGCCGTAGACCTTCACTTCCTGCTGGTTGGAAAGCGCCTGGTCCGCGGACAGCAGCAGTTGCGCGCCGCTTTCCTGGACCCGGTGGCCAAAGCGGCGATAACGCCGCCCCACCTTGTCCATCATCCAGGCGATCACCGGCGCCAGTACCAGCACGGCCAGGGTCACCCGCCAGCTGGCATACAGCATCACGGCGAGCATGTAGATGACCTGCAGCGACTGCTGCAGCATCACCTTGGCGGAGTCGATGGCGGCCTGCGCGACCTGGTCGCTGTCGGAACCAAGGCGCATCAGCATCGAGGGCACCGGCTCGGTGTCGAAGCGCAGGCCCGGAAGGCGCAGGTATTTGCCCAGCGCATTGATGCGCATGTCGCGCGAAATGCCGCGACCCGCCTTCGCCATGTACAGGTCGGTGACGTAGCCGGCGATGCCTCGGACGACGAAGATGCCAACGATCGCCAGTGGCAGAAGCAGGCTGAATTCCTGGTTCTTGGCGACGAACGTCTCGTCCACCATCGGCTTGGTCAGCAGGCCGAAGGCGCCCGCCGCCGCGCCCTCGAGCATCAGGCCGACGAACGCGATGAGCAGAACCGCCCGGTACGGACGGGCCAGTCCCAGCAATCGCCGATAGATCGCCCACGGCGAGGTGGAGCTGGTCACTGCTTCTTCCCTGGTGCGCGCGTTTGGGGTGCGGTGGCGATCATGACCTGGCGGAAGCCGAGCTGGCCCAGCGCGTCATAGGCGGTGACGACGGCCTGGTGCGGCGTGCGTGCGTCGGCGCGCAACAACACCTTGCGTTCGCGGTCGGTTCCAGCGACTTCGGCCAGGGTGGCCTTCAGTGATTCGACGTCGTCGCGCAGGACTTCGCGGTCGTCCACGAAGTAGCGGCCGTCGGCGTTCACCAGCACGCTCAACGCGCGCGTGGTGTCGGTCGCGGCTTCGCCGGTCGCCTTGGGCAGCTGCAGCTTGAGCACCGAGCGTGCGTCGAAGGTAGTGGTGACGACGAAGAAGATGATCAGGGTCAGGATGACGTCGATCAGCGGGATCAGGTTGATCTCCGGTTCGTCGTCCTTGCGATGGTCGCGGATTCTCATTGGGATGCGGGTCGTCGGCGAGAGCTCAGGGCGTGCTCACCGGCGGCGTGATCCCGTGCGCGCCAGGCGCGACGCGCGCCGAGGCCGGACGCAGGTCGATGGTGTCGAGCAGTTGGATCGCCTCGTGTTCCATGTCGACGATGTATTCGGCGATGCGGCCACGGAACCAGCGGTGCGCGATCAGCGCGGGAATCGCCACGATCATGCCGGTCGCGGTGCATACCAGCGCCTTGCCGATGCCGCCGGCGAGCTGGTTCACGTCACCGATGCCGTGGTCGAGGATGCCCAGGAACATCTGGATCATGCCGATCACCGTGCCGAACAGGCCCAGCAGCGGACCGGCGGCGGAAATCGTGCCAAGCGTGTTGAGGTAGCGCTCCATGCGATGCACGAGGTGGCGGCCGACGTCTTCGATCCGTTCGCGGATCTGGTCGCGGGGCCGGTTGCGGACGTCCAGCGCGGCCGCCAGCAACGCACCCAGCGGCGAGGTCGCCCGCAGCGATTCGATGTGGGCCGGATCGAGCTTGCCGCCCGCCGCCCAGGTCCGCACTTCCTTGCCCAGTCCCGGCGGCAGCACCGCGCGGCGCCGCAGCGTCCACGCGCGCTCGACGACGATCGTCAGCGCCAGCACCGACAACAGAATCAGCGGAATCATCGGCCAACCGCCGGCCTTGACCAGTTCCAGCACTCGCAAACCCCCGGCCCATGGCCGTTTCATGTCAGTCCGGCCGATAGCATACGGAGCGGATCGGGCGGTGGCGATATTTCGGGGCGAAACCCGGGCAATCAAGGCATCGGCCCGCATTGGTCAAGGCCGTCTGGCGGCATCCCACCATCGCGGCTGTGCGCCACGTCGCGTTTCCACGTGAAGGTCCCGGGCGCGCAACCGCACGCGCAGGGCCCCGCCTGCGGAGGTATCGAAGGTCTGCGCGCCCCCTTGCTGCCAGCGCCGCAGCACTTCGGGCCTGGGATGGCCGAAGCGATTGCCGTGACCCGACGAGACCAGGGCGAAGCGCGGGTGCGTGGCCGCGACAAAGGCCGGATCGGAGGACCCGGCGCTGCCATGGTGGGCGACCAGCACCACATCCGACTGCAAGTCGCCTGCATCCAGGCGGACGAGATCGCGCTCGATCACCTCGCCGATGTCGCCGGTGAGCAATGCGCTGCCCTGGGCGCTTTCGATGCGCAGCACGCAACTGGATTCGTTGGCCAGGTAAGGAAAGTACGGTGGCGGATGCAGGAACCGGAATTCGACGCCATCCCATTTCCAGTGCCGCCCGGCAATGCAGGCAGCGGTGGCGAACGGCAGCGGGACGCCTTCAGGCGCGGATATGTCCGTTACGGGAAATTCGTCGCGCACGGCCTGGAAGCCACCGGCATGATCGTTGTCGCCGTGGCTGATGACAGCCCGATCGAGGTGCCGCACTCCCAGTGCATGCAACGCCGGAACAACCGCGCGATCGCCCGCATCGAAGCCATCGCGCACGGCCGGACCCATGTCGTACAGCAATGCATGCCGGTGGGTGCGCACCAATACGGAGAGCCCCTGCCCCACGTCGATCACGACCAGCTCGGCTTCGCCGGGCGCGGGAATGTCGCGCTCCGGCCACAGCAGCGGCAACCACAGCAACAACGCCAGCCACTTGCCGGGTGTGCCGCGGGGCAGCAGCAACCAGAACGCGCCGGCAAGGGCCAGGGGCAGCGCGAACCAACGCGCTTCGGGCAACCACCACAACGACAGGCCGCAATGCGCCAGCCATTCGAACACCGGCCAGCTGAGGTCGAAGCACCACGCAGCAGCACGCCACGCCCACCCACCCGCTCCCGGATGCAGGGTTTCCAGCAACAGACCGATCAACGACAGCGGCACGACCACCAGGCTCCACCACGGCACCGCGATCAGGTTGGCGAATGGCGCGGCCAGCGATGCCTGCCCAAACAGCACCGCACTCGGCGGCAACAGTCCCAGCGTCGCTACGCCCTGGGCGGAGAGGAATTCCCGGACCAGGTTGTCGCCACCGTGCGGCAGGCACCACAGCAGCCATGCCACGCCCAAGAAGCTGAGCCAGAAGCCCGCACCGAGAACCGCGAGCGGATCGACCAGTACCACCGCGATCGCCGCAAGCGCCAGCGCCTGCGGCGCGCGCGACGGCCGTCGCCATACCCGCGCTGCCGCAACGACAACGATCATCAGCACGGTGCGCAGCGTTGGCAGCGCGAATCCGGCTACGGCGGCGTAGACCGTCGCTCCCGCTACCGCAGCCAGTGCCGCCATGACCGGGGCGGGCCAGCGCCGTGCCAGTGCGGGCCAGAGCCACCACGCACTCCGTGCGATCAGCGCGAAGAAGCCCGCCACCAGCCCGACATGGAAACCGGAAATCGCGATCAGGTGGGTCAGGCCATTGGCGCGCAACTCCTCCCAATCCCCATCGTCCAATGCGCGTGTGTCGCCGAGGGCCAGCGCCTGCACGAAACGCGAGGTTGGCGTGCGCACCTGCAGTGCGATGCGCGCCGACATCGACTCGCGCCATGCGTCCAGGCCGCGCGCCGCCGACAGCCGCCGCGCCATTTCCGGTGCGTACACATAGCCCGTGGCGGTGAGGCGTTGCGCCATTGCGTACATTTCGGCGTCGGCGCCGCCCGGATTACGTAGGCCGCGGGGTGCGCGTACCCGCACCGGCAGCGACCATCGCTGACCCGCCTTCAGCTGGAAGCGCGGGTGCGGCGCGTCATGCCGATGCTCGTCGTCGTACCACGCCAGGCGCAGGGTGCGGCCACGCAGTTCGGGCAGAATCGTCTCATCCGCATCGACTTCGAAGAGAAAACGCGTACGCCGGGGTTCATGCTGCGGCAGGTCGAGAACGCGGCCACGCACGGTCGTTTCATGCTTTTCCAACGTCGCTGGCAACTGCACATCCAGCGCATGGGCGGCATGCAGGCCCGTCAACGCGAAGCCGCAGAGGAACGCACCCAGAGCGCGACGCCGGCTGGCGTTCGCATAACGCTCCACGCCACGCCAGGGAAACCGGAATCGCGGCCAGCCGATCCAGCCTGCTGATCCGGCAATCAACAGGACCAGCGACAATTCCCAAGGCGCCAACCAGGGCAGCCACAGGCAGGTCATCACCCCCGCCAGCAGAGCCAAGGCGACGGGGATTCCCAAGATCGGGGTGGTGGGTGGCGTCCTTGCCACGATGGCCATGCGGCTAGATCTCTTCGCGTCGCAGTTCGCGGAGCTTGCCTTCGTGCAGTTCCAGCACGCGGTCCATGCGCCGCGCCAGTGCGCGTGCGTGCGTCACCAGCACGAGGCTGGTGTGGTGCTCGCGGT
>Ga0207981_1000154_pt1 | contig 10707 bp, 11 predicted proteins | sample SoimicmetaGmgLPC_FD_188327 | JGI IMG/M metagenome (GOLD analysis project Ga0207981, IMG submission 188327) | Soil and rhizosphere microbial communities from Laval, Canada - mgLPC (SPAdes) (version 2) | ecosystem: Environmental > Terrestrial > Deep subsurface > Rock core/Sediment | place: Laval... | reverse complement strand
CCGCGTCGTCCCCGTGCCGGCCGCCTCGATGCCGTGATGGGTCCGCCGGTGTCTGTCCTGCGAGGCCTGGGCGTGGATCACCGTGGCAGCGACCGCGAGCACACCAAGGAGGGCGAGGGTCCTCCGCATGGCGACCGTGCTACCGAGGGTGTCGTCTCAGGGCAGTGAGGGCGGCGGATCGCTCGTGACCGAAGGGTTCGCCGGGGCCGGTCATCGGATCCGGAACATCCCCGGCCGGTCGTCCGGGCGCCGTTCGAACCCGTACCGCCGGTAGAACCCCTCGGCGTCCTTGGCGGCCATCAGTCCGATGAACGAGCCCGGCCGAACCGACGCGTCGAGGTAGCGCATCACCGCGTCCATGATGCGCGCGCCCCATCCAAGGCCCTGGAGCTCGGGCACGACGATGACGTCCTGCACATAGAAATAGACGCCGCCATCCCCGACCACGCGACCGCAGCCGACGGCCTCGCCGTCGCGCTCGAGCACCACCGAGTACAGGGAGCCCGACAGGCCGGCCCGGATGCCGTCTGGGCTCAGCGCGTTCCAGCCGACGCTCGCACGCAGGCGCCGGTACTCGTCGGGCGTGGGTGCCCGCTCGACGATCGCGATCGTGCTCCTGTCGTTCACCTCGGCAGTGTAGTGAGGGCGGTGGCACCCCGCGTTCACCGCTCACGAAGCTCTCATCGTCCTCGGCGCATCCTCGGACATCGAAACAGGACGCATCACCGACACGAGGAGGTCGACATGTTTCGAAGGCTCGCAACGCTGATCGTCGGCATCGGGCTCGCCACCGTGGCCGTGCCGAGCGGGATCGCCGGCGCCGTGTCCTGTGCCGCGCCGCTCCCGCAGGGCAGCGACCGGGTCGCGCTCGATCCGGCCGACTCCGTGGATCGGATCGACAACCCCTTCCTGCCGATGCCCCCGGGCGCCGCGTGGACCTATCGCGAGACCGACCCGGAGGGATCGCGGCAACGCGTGCGCGTGAGCGTCACGTCCCGGACCCGATCCATCCTCGGCATCGACGCCGTCGTGGTGCACGACAAGGTGACCGCGCGGGGTGAGCTCGTCGAGAACACGTTCGACTGGTACGCGCAAGATGCGTGCGGCAACGTCTGGTACATGGGCGAGAACACGAAGGAGTACGAGCACGGCGTCGTCGTTAGCACGACCGGGTCGTGGGAGGCTGGCGTCGAAGGCGCCCAGGCGGGCGTGATCATGCCGGCGGATCCCGAGGTCGGGCTTGCGTACCGGCAGGAGTACCTCGCGGGCGAGGCGGAGGATGCCGCCGAGATCCTGAGCCTCGACGAGCAGGCTCAGGTGCCGTTCGGACATGTCCGGGACGCCGTGTTGGTCAAGGAATTCACGCCGCTGCACCCGAGGTTGGTCGAGTACAAGCTCTACGCGAAGGGCGTCGGCATGGTCCTGGCCATCGCGGTGTCGGGAGGTTCTGACCGCGAGGAGCTGGTCGACCTTGATCTCCCGGCGGCGTAGCGGAGTTCGGATGGTCCTGGAGGCATGGTTGATCGGAGGCGGCCGAGGAGGTTCGAGGGGTCCGAGGCGGTCTGATGCCCGGTTCACGCTCCTCTCATCACGGTTCCGCCACCAGGGGTACGACGACGAACGAAGGAGGTCGATCGCATGGAACGCAGGACGAGGTGGATCGTCGGAGGCGCGCTCGCGCTGGCGGTCGTCGGCGGGGGCGCCGGTGTCGCCATCGCGACGGGCGCCGGTGACACGGACCAACCGCTCACCGGCTCGACGCTGGACCGGGCGCGCGCGGCCGCGCTCGAGTTCACCGGCGGGGGGACGGTGACCGAGACGGAAGCTGGCGACGACGGCGCCACGTACGGGGTCGAGGTGCGCCTGGACGACGGACGCGTGGTGGAGGTCAGGCTCGGCGCCAACTTCCGGGTCCTCGGCCTCGAGGCCGATGACGACGGGTCGAACGACCAGGACGGCTCGAACGACGACTGACCCGGTCGAACCCGGGGTGACGGAGGGTGTCGTGGACGGGGACCGTGGGCTCGTCGCGCGGCGCGACCGGTCGGATCGCCCGCGTCGGCTCGTCCTGATCGTCTCGGTGGCGTTCGTGGCCGGGGCATGCACGGGCAGCAGCAACGCGGCGTCACCCTCGGGTTCGAACGCCATGGGCTCGACCTCGGGTGGATCGACGACCCCGAGCGGACCGACGGTCACGACGATCCCGCAGCCGACCGTGCCGGCCAATATTCCCGTGGCTCCCGAGAGCGAGCGGGTCGACCTCGCGATGCCGACGTTCTCGGACCCGACGAACGTCACCAACCCGCTCTTCCCGGTTTCGCTGCAGGATTCGGTCCTGATGCTCGGGCGGCTGCGGACCACCCTCGCGGGCGTCCAGCCCTCGACATGAGGCCACCCACCTCGTTGGTTGCCTTCCCCGCGGTTCTGCCGCACCATGCGCATACGGGAGAAAGGGGGTGGTCCTTGCCGAAACAGCTCGAGACCCTCGAGGTGACTGGCTGCTGAGCCGTCCCTCGCGGGCCGGGGCCACCAGCCCCCGCCCGTTCGCCGGGAAGCCGGCAGAATCCAACCAGCTCACCGACCTCGCGGGTTCCGGTTGGTCGACCGGACGACGCCTCGATCGAGGCCGAAGGGCCCGAGGGGAACGCGACATCGAACGGGCCGGCCCGCTCGGGCCGGTCCGTTCGCGTTGGATGCGTTCGCTGGCGTCGTGGACCGTGTGGTCGAGCTCCCCGCATTGACGGGAAGGTCCCGGTCGATGTGACGAGCCACCGAGGAGGAGATCCATGACCGAGGGCGTGAAGACGATCATCTATCCCGTCAAGGACCTCGACACGGCGAAGCCGCTGTTCGCTGCGCTCTTCGGGGATGCGCCGGCGTCGATCACGCCTTACTCCGTCGGCTGGAAGGTCGCCGGGCAGGACGTCGGACTGGACCCCAACGGCCATGCCCAGGGGTTGAACGGTCTGGTGCCCTACTGGCACGTCGACGACATCGCGAGCAGCGTCCAGGCGCTCATCGCCGCCGGCGGCGAGGTGCTGCAGGACGCCAAGGACGTCGGAGGCGGCAAGCTGATCGCGTGGGTGAAGGACGCGGACGTCAACGTCATCGGCCTGCTCCAGCCGGCCTGAGCGTTCGGGTCAGCGATCCACGGACATGCCGGAGGAGGCCACGAAACCGCCGGTGCGATCGCGGGCAGATCGCACCGCCGACACGCTGGAGAAGCTGAGACGTGACGTCGACCTGTGGGTCGCCTCGGCGAGCGAGGACGGACGCGCCTACCTCGTCCCGCTCTCATATCACTGGGACGGCTCGACGCTGACGATCGCGACGCCGAGCGCGAGCCCGACCGCCAGGAACCTGATCCGAGCCGGCTGGGTTCGCGCGGCGCTCGGGCAGACCCGCGACGTCGTGATCGTCGAAGGCAGGATCGAGGCGATCCCGATCGGCGCCGACCCCGAGCTCGAGGACGCGCACGCGCGATCGACGGGGTTCGATCCGCGGACGCTCGCGGACGAGTACGTCTACCTGCGGATCGCCCCGCAGGAGATCCAGGCATGGCGCGAGTCGAACGAGCTCGAGGGCCGCGTCTTGATGCGCGATGGAACGTGGCTCGAGTAGACCAACCACTCCGCTCGATCGGTTCGGGTCAGGAGATCAGAAGTTCTCCCACAACCCGACCACGTTGCCCTCGCTGTCCTTGAAGTAGGCGAAGGCGCCCATCTCGGGGATCTCGGTGCGCGGCTGCACCGTGGCGCCACCTCCCGCTTCCACCTTCTTCAATGACTCGTCGATCGACGTGACGCCGATCGTGATCACCGGGGCAGGCGTGTCACCGGTCCGCCGCATGAGACCGCCGTTGATGCCACCGGGTTCGGTCGGCTGCCGCGTCGTCTCGTCGATGGGGGTGGTCGTGACCGTCGTGTACATGTTGCCGCCACCCATGTCCATCTCGGTCAGGTCCCAATCGAAGGCGGAGCCGTAGAACTCACGAGCCCGGGCCGCGTCGTCGACCGGGATCTCGAAGTGCACGACCTTGTCCATGCCTTCCTCCTTCCCGAGGCCTCGAGAGCCTCTCCGCAGGCGTCTCCCCAACCTATCGCGTACCGCCGGAAGAGGCGATGGTCGAGGCGGAGGGACCCGGCAGGTACGTCCTCGAGGGCGGGATCGACCCCGGGCGCGTCTTCGAGATCGAGACCAGCTCGCGGGCATCGGGGAGGCGTACGCTGCGCTGGATGAACGCCTCGCGATCACGTCGCTCGTGAGGTAGGCGCGACATGCTCCACGACAGCACGCGCACCGCGAAGACCCCCAGTCGCCGAGGTGCTCCCGGGCACCTCAGTGGGGTCCGATGAGTTCTCACCCCGGGAGACGTCCGGACTGCCATGACGACGACGCACACGCTTGAAACGGCCGAGGTCGACATCGCCTACGATGTTCACGGCGCGCTGCCCACCGCCGATCTGCGCCCACCGCTGTTCATGATCGGCCAGCCCATGGACGCCAGCGGCTTCGCTACGTGGCGTCACACTTGCCCGATCGCACCGTGGTCACCTATGACCCGCGCGGGCTCGGCCGCAGCACACGCAAAAGACGGCCGGGTCGACAACACGCCCACGATCCAGGCCGGCGACGTGCACGCCGTTATCGAGACGATCGGCGTCGGCCCAGTCGAGATGTTCGGCAGCAGCGGCGGCGCGGTGACCGCGCTCGCGGTCGTGGCGGCCTACCCCAACGACGTGACCATCCTGGTGGCACACGAGCCGCCCCTCATCCCGGTGCTGCCCGACGCCGAGGCTGCCGAGCGCGCCCGCGCCGGCGTTCGGGATGCGTACCAGGCGAAGGGGTCGAGTGCCGGCATGGCAGCATTCATCGCGATGACATCGTGGCGAGGCGAGTTCACCGACGAGTACTTCGCCCAGCCCGCGCCCGATCCTGCCCAGTTCGGCATGCCGACCGAGGACGACGGCTTACGTGACGACCCGCTGCTGTCCGACCGGTCCTGGGCGGTCAGCAGCTATCGCCCCGACGTCGACGCGCTGGCCGCGGCGCCAACACGCATCGTGATCGCCGTGGGCGACGAGTCACAGCCTTCCGGCCGAGATCTGAGGAGCCGAGGCCGACGTCTCTTTCGGGCTTGGCCCGACCTCAAGGCAGGACTAGCTCCGTTGCCGTCGTGCCAAACTGGCGCCGCCCATGGGACTCGACTCCGAGGATGCGACCCGCGGCGCAGCGCGGACCCTTGATAGGGGTGTTCCACCGATCCAAGCGCTCGCCACGATGCCGAGCCAGGAGGTGCTCGACCTCCTGGGAACCCGGGCCTCCGGTCTCGGTTCAGCCGAAGCCGAGGCCCGGCTCGCGTCGTACGGCCCGAACGCCGTCAGGACCCACCATGCCAGCGCTGTTTCGGTGCTGTTCCGTCAACTACGAAGCGCGTTGCTCCTCCTGCTGATCGCGGCAGCCGCCGTCTCTGCGTTCGTCGGCGAGGGGACCGACGCGATGATCATCGGGGTCATCATCGCCGCGTCGGTAGGGCTGGGGTTCGTGAACGAGTACCGAGCGGAACGAGCCGCCGAGGCGCTCCATTCGAGCGTCAGGCACATGGTCACGGTGTTCCGCGGGGATGAACCGACCAGCCACGAGGTGACGCACCTGGTCCCCGGCGATGTCGTCCACCTCGACGTCGGGTCCATCGTGCCTGCCGACCTGCGCATCCTGGCGGCGAGCGGCCTCGATTGCGACGAGTCGATCCTCACGGGGGAATCCGTCCCGGCGGTCAAGTCACCGGATCCGGTCCCGGCCGGCGCGACGCTCGCGGAGCTGTCGTCGTGTCTGTTCATGGGCACGGTCGTCAGCCAAGGGTCCTGCGATGCCGTCGTCGTCGCGACCGGGTCTCGCACGCAGTTCGGCGTGATCGCGATGGGGCTGGGGGAGCAGCAGCCGCAGACCGAGTTCCAGCTCGGTCTGAGTCGGTTCTCTCTCCTCCTCGCGCGCGTGGGAGGAGCGCTCAGCTTCGTGATCTTCGCCGTGAACATCATCCTTGGTCGCCCCTTCATCGACTCGGTGTTGTTCTCGCTCGCGGTGGCGGTGGGGATCACCCCGCAGCTGTTACCCGCGGTCGTCTCGACGAGCCTGGCGACCGGTTCCCGAAGGCTGGCGCACAAGAAGGTCCTCGTGAAGCGGTTGGTCTGCATCGAGGATCTCGGTGACATCGACGTGCTGTTCACCGACAAGACCGGAACCCTCACGGACGGCCACGTCGGCTTCGAACGAGCGGTCGACCCCACCGGGAGCGACGACGACGACGTCTTCCTCCTCGGCCTCGTGTGCAACGAGGCGATGACCTCGAACGGCAAGCCAGTGGGTGGCAACCCGCTCGACATCGCCCTCTGGGAGGATCCGCGTGCAGCATCCCTTCCCTCTGCGGAGTTCGCGCGCGTCAGCCTTGCGCCGTTCGATCACGATCGTCGACTGGTCTCGATCCTCGTTGATCACGACGGGCAGCGACTGATCGTTACGAAAGGGGCGCCGGAGACGCTCCTCGCCCGCTGCGTCGGGGTGGACGCGGGCGCGCGAGCGATCGTGGATCGAGAGTTCGCCGCGGGGCACCGGGTCGTCGCCGTGGCCTCGCGCAGCGGCGCCGAGCTCGAGAGCGTCACGCCCGCGGATGAGCACGATCTGCGCCTCGCCGGCTTCCTCGTGTTCTCCGACGCGCCGAAGCCGAGCGCGGGAGCGTCGATCGCCCGCCTCTCGGGTCTGGGCGTGACCGTCAAGATCGTGACGGGCGACAACCCCGTGGTGGCCGGGTCCGTCTGCCGGACCCTCGGGCTGGAGTCCGAGGGCACGCTCACCGGCAACGATCTGGATGCGATGACCGAAGCTGAGCTCGCAGCGAAGGTCTCGAGGACGACGATCTTCGCCCGCGTTAGCCCGGAGCAGAAGGCGATGATCCTGCAGGCCCAACGCGCTGCCGGGTCGGCCGTCGCGTTCCTCGGCGACGGCGTGAACGATGCCCTCGCCCTGCACCACGCCGACGTCGGTATCTCGGTGGACACGGCCACCGACGTGGCGAAGGACGCCGCGGACATCATCCTGCTGGAACGGGATCTCGATGTCCTTGTCGACGGCGTCGCGGAAGGCCGGCGCATTTTCGCGAACACGATGAAGTACGTGCTGATGGGAACGTCTTCCAACTTCGGCAACATGTTCAGCGTGACGGTGGCGGCGGCGTTCCTGCCGTTCCTTCCGATGCTCCCCTCCCAGATCCTACTGAACAACCTCCTCTACGACGCGAGCCAGATGACGATCCCGACGGACAACGTCGATGAGGAGCAGCTCGCCCGGCCCTCGCATTGGGATATCGGGTTCATCCGTCGGTTCATGGTCCGCGTCGGACCGATCAGCTCGATCTTCGACTTCGCGACCTTCGCGGTGATGCTGTGGGTCTTCGACGCCGGCCCGGCCCTGTTCCGATCCGGGTGGTTCGTCGAATCGCTCGCCACCCAGACCCTGGTCGTGTTCGTCATCCGGACCAGGCGGGTCCCCTTCTTCCGGAGTCGTCCCTCGAGGCCGCTGCTCGTCTCGATGATCGTGGTCGTCGCCATCGGTGCTCTGCTGCCGGGGTCCTCCATCGGGCCCACGCTCGGCTTCGCCCCGCTGCCGCTCGGCTTCTTCCTGGTGCTCGTGGTCTTCGTCGTCGCGTACCTCGGCTCCGTGGAGTTGGGGAAGGTCATCTTCTTCAAGGCGTTCGGTGCCACGACCCGCACACCGCTCCAGCGGCACCGCTCACACCGCGTGCAGCGCATCGCGGCCCGATGGAGCCATCATGCACCGCTTCCGGAGCCCTGAGGTCCACGGGTGATCGTTGCCGCTCGTGTGAAGATGGTCCGTGTCTCTCATGGTGCCGGAGCGGCTCGTGCCACTTCCCTCCTCTCCTTCGAGAGGACGGCGGCTGAAGACTTGTCCGGTCTTCCGGCGGGCGGTCGGAAGACTTGTCCGGTGCCGCCCGAAGCGAGCACCGAAAGACTTGTGTGGTAGACGCGGTCTCCGGGGCCCCGATCGAGCCCCTTCCGCGGCCTTCCTATGCCCAGCTCTTCCCGAAGCGGCTGGTCAGAGGCCTCTTTCAGCAGCGGAGGCGGACGGGAATCGAACCCGCCTGGGAGCTCTCGCCCCCACACCGGTTTTGAAGACCGGGGGGCCCACCAGGCGCCCTGACGCCTCCGTTCGCGAGGATAGCGTCGAACGTTAACCGGGCGACCGACCCGTCTTTGCCCTCCCTTAGAGCGCTGCTCGCTAGCGTCGGGGCGTACAAGATGGAGGAGGTCGGCATGAAGAAGGGGATCGTGTTCGCGCTTGTGACCGCGTTCGTGCTCCTGGTGCCCGCGGGCGTCGCCTCGGCGGGCCAGAACGACGTGATCCGCGAGGGCTCGTGCAGCGACGCGAGCGGCTGGAAGCTCAAGGTCTCGCCGGACAACGGGCGGCTCGAGGTGGAGTTCGAGGTCGACCAGAACGTCTCGGGGGACCGCTGGCGGCTCAGGATCCGCCACGACGGCGACCTCGCGTTCCGAGGCACCCGAACGACGCACGGGGCGAGCGGTTCGTTCACAGTTCGGATGCTCGAGAACGACACAGCCGGCTCCGACGTCTTCCGCGCACGGGCGCGGAACCTGTCGACCGACGAGGTGTGCGTGGGGAGCGCGACTTTCTAGCGCGGCCATCGGCATCGGAGATCCCGATCCGGAAGGGCCCGGCATCCGTCGCCGGGCCCTTCGGCTGTCCGGGGACGACACCCGTCGCCGATACCATGAGTGCGTGGAAGCGGCGTTCTTCGACCTCGACAAGACGATCATCTCGCGCTCGTCCTCGCTCGCCTTGTCCCGGCCGATGTACCGCGCGGGGATGGTCACACGCGGACAGCTCGTGCGCGGCGCGTACGCGCAGCTCGTCTACGCCCTGGTCGGCGCGGACGAGAAGAAGATGGACCGGCTCAAGGAGGGGATGCTCCAGCTGACGCGGGGCTGGGACCGGCACGAGGTCGAGCGCCTCGTGGAGGAGGTTCTGATCGACGTGATCGACCCGTTCGTGTACCAGGAGGCACTTGACCTGATGGAGCTGCACCGCTCCGAGGGGCGGGACATCTACATCGTGAGCTCGTCGCCGGAAGAGGTCGTCCGCCCCCTCGCGGGGCATTTCGGCGTTGCGGGGGTCCTCGCCACGCGCGCGCGGATCGAGGACGGGCGCTACACGGGTGAGCTCGAGTTCTACTGCTACGGCGACGCGAAGGCGGAGGCGATCCGGTCGCTCGCCCAGGACCGCGGGATCGATCTCGAGTCCTCGTACGCGTACAGCGACTCCTCGACCGACCTCCCGATGTTGCGGACGGTCGGTCACCCGGTCGCGGTGAACCCGGACAGGGAGCTCCGCAAGGAGGCCGAGACCCAGGGCTGGGACATCCGGAACTTCCAGCGCCCGGTCCGGCTCCGCACCCGGATCGTCCGGACGGCCGCGCACCCGAAGACCCGCGTCGCCGCAGGTGTGGTCGCCGCGAGCGCGGCAGCCGCGATCGTGCTCTGGCTCATCGTTCGTTCGCGGCTGTCCGGTCGTCGCTCCACCGTGGCGTAGCGCCCGAACGCGTTCGCGCGGCGAGGAGGCCCGGGGTACGATGCCCGCGTCGCCTTCGGGCGACCGCGAAGGGGGCAGAAACCCACGCGCGTTTGCCGCGGGAGGCATGCTCGGGCCCTGTGGTTCCGGCCGCCGGACACCGAGCAAAGTGCAGACTGCGCATGCTCGCTGCTCCCTTCGCGCACGTCTGGCCCCCTGCGGAGCTAGGCGTCCGCGGGTTCGCGCCGGTACTCGAAGTGCATCCCGTCGGGCACGATGAACGTCCCGCCCCAGACGAACCCCCACCGCTCGAACACGTCCACGAGCCGAGGGTCCTGGTGCGGGATCCGCCCGAACAGGTTCCCCTGCTGCACGTTCAGATCGACCGCGATGCCCCAGGAGTGGTGCGACAGGCCGGCGCTCGGGATCCGGTTGGTATGCCGCGGCGAGTAGCAGCCGGAATACGAGTGGATCGTGTCCTGCAGCCCCCGGTCGATCAGCTCGTGGACGACGCCGCGCAGCTGGGGGAACAGGGACACGTTGCAGGTGACCGTCCCAAGCAGCGGGACGCGATGGGTGACGATGTTCTGCTTCACCCACGCCGGGTCGAGGTCGAGGAAGCCGGGGTTGCCGGGTTCGGGTCGCGCCTGGAACTCGCCGAACAGCAGCTTGATCCGGACCGGCGGCAGCACCGCGTCGCCCTGCCGGAAGTACGGCGTGTCGCCGGGGGCGCGGACCCTCGAGGGAGGGTCGGCCGGCAGGATCGGGTCCAGGAGCCGTTCGACCGCAGGGGCGGTCCGTGCGTGGTCGGGCACGACCAGCGCGTAGCGGTCCTGCTTCACGCCGATCGACCTGCCCACCTCGCGGGAGACCATCAGCTCGTGCGCGCCGACCAGCTCGTCGGGCAGGATCGCCGCCACCTCGATCCGGAGGTCGCCGAACCTCAGCACGGCCCCCGGCCCGAGACCTCGGAGCCGGGCGCTGCTCTCGCCCAGGATGCCCTGGCCGCCGGCGAGCGCCAGCGCATCGGACCGGTCGGCGGGCGGCAGGAACGGCGCGAACTCCTCCGGATCGACCGCCGCGACCTCGAGCGGGATCGTGAAGCCG
>Ga0207981_1000153_pt1 | contig 10718 bp, 12 predicted proteins | sample SoimicmetaGmgLPC_FD_188327 | JGI IMG/M metagenome (GOLD analysis project Ga0207981, IMG submission 188327) | Soil and rhizosphere microbial communities from Laval, Canada - mgLPC (SPAdes) (version 2) | ecosystem: Environmental > Terrestrial > Deep subsurface > Rock core/Sediment | place: Laval... | reverse complement strand
GGCATTCATCCAACCCAGGCGCGTCTTGCTCTTGCGCAGGTTGAAGAACAGCTTGCGCTGCGCCTTGGTGGTCGCGACCTTCACGATGCGCCAGTTCTTCAGGATGAACTCGTGCATCTCGGCGCGGATCCAGTGGACCGCGAAGCTGACGAGGCGTACGCCCACGTTCGGGTCGAAGCGCTTCACCGCCTTCATCAGGCCGATGTTGCCTTCCTGGATGAGGTCACCCATCTGCAGGCCGTAGCCGTTGTAGCCACGGGCGACGTGCACGACGAAGCGCAGGTGCGAGAGCACGAGCTGCTTGGCGGCGTCGAGGTCGTCGCCGTCGCGGAAACGCAGCGCGAGGTCCTGCTCCTCCTCCACCGACAGCACCGGGATCTGGTGCACGGCGCCGATGTAGGCGTCCAGCGAACCGATGGCGCTCGGGATCGGCAGGTTGCTGGCGATGAGGGCGTGGCTGCCCGTCGAAAGCTGGGGGGTCTGGGTCATGGGCTGGATTCTAGCAATGGCCATCTTGGATCGATCCCACCTCAAAAAGTTTCAGCGTTGCATGGATGCAACAACCGCTGCCTTCCCCGGGATTCCGGGCCGGCGATTGATGCCACATCGGGTGTCGGCGGGCCGTCAGGACCGGCGAGCAAACACGCCCCGCAACCGTCTTGGGGATGCCACTGCCGAGCCACAAGGGGCGCCGTGCCTTTGTTTCTTGTAGCGCGCACGAAGACCGGACCCGCGCCGGAAAGTTCCTGTACTTGCTGGTTTTGTATTCAGGGTCCGTTGCCGAGCTTTGCGGAGAATCGCGGCCGCTCGGCGCACGAACCTGAATACAGAAGGCGCCAGCGTCCCCCATGACCAAGCAAGAGGTTTCGCATGAAGCGTTCCCTGATCACCCTGGCTTTCCTTGCGGCGCTCCCCTTTGCCGCCTCGGCTGCCGATGGCCTGTCCTACAACTACGTCGAAGGCGGCTACGCCAAGACCGATTCGACGATCGACGCCGACGGTTGGGCGCTCAACGGCTCGGTGGCCTTCCACCCCAACTTCCACCTGTTCGGCGGTTATTCGAGCCAGGAGTTCGACAACACCAACTTCGACTTCAAGCAGTACCGCTTCGGCGTGGGCTACAACCACCCGATCGCTTCGAAGGTCGACCTCGTGACGCGCGTGGCGTACGAAAAGATCGACGCGGGCGATGCGTTCGACGCCGACGGCTACAGCACCGAAGTCGGCGTGCGCGGCGCGGCGAACGAGATGTTCGAAGGTTATGCGATGGCCGGCTGGGAGGACTACCAGCACGTCGACGGCGACTTCTACGGCAAGGTCGGCGCGCAGGCCAAGTTCAACCAGAACTGGGGCCTCGCCGGCGAGCTGAAGTTCATCCAGGGCGGCGACAAGCAGTGGTTCGTCGGTCCGCGCGTCACGTGGTGATCGCGCTGTAATCGCAGCGACGTTGCAAGCGAAGCCCGGCCCGTGCCGGGCTTCTTCTTTTGGTCACTGGGCCAAGAGTTGGGTTGTCATTCGTGAATTTTTTGTTACCTTGCGCGCGCCGCCGGGAGGCGGTTTTTCTTTTATTGCAGGGAATTACACGGAATGAAGAAGCAACTCCTCGCGGCCGCGATCCTGTGCGCCGCATCGTTCGGCGCGTTCGCCGCCGAGCCGAGCTACACCTACGTGCAGGCCGGTGCGTCGCGCAACAACCTCGACCTGGGCACCAGCATCGACTCGATGGACTTCGACGGCTGGCACGTCGCCGGTTCGTATGAATTCGCCAAGGATTTCCACGCCTTCGGCGGCTACGAGCAGACCAAGAACAGCGATTTCATCGACATCGACCTCGACCAGGCGCAGCTGGGCCTGGGCTGGCACCCGTCGATCGCCGATAACGCCGACGCGATCGTCGAGCTGAGCTACATCCACCAGAAGGTGAAGGCTTCGGCGTTCGGCGTCAGCGACTCCGAGAACGCCGATGGCTACAAGGCCTCGGTGGGCTTCCGCGCTGCGTTCAACGACGTGCTGGTCGGCTCGATCAAGGCCAACTACACGGACAGCAACGAAGGCGGCAGCGAGTTCAGCCCGAGCTTCGGCCTGGAAGCGCGCTTCAACCCGACCTGGTCGCTCGTCGGCGAAGCCGAAGTCGGCCGCGACGTGAAGCACTACATCGTGGGCGTCCGCGCGAGCTTCTGATCGCAGCGGTGGTCTCGATGACGAAAGCCCGGCGAAAGCCGGGCTTTTTTCATTCGAACAAGCCGGAGGGGTACTCGGGCTTCTGGTCGCGCGACATCAGCAGCTGCAGCGCCTTGCCCGGCGTGAGTTCGCCGTGCAGCACCGAGCGCACCGCGCTGGAGATCGGCAGTTCGACGTTGTGGCGCTCGGCCTGGCGCATCACTTCGTCGGCGGTCTGGATCGATTCGACCACCTGCCCGATTTCGCGCACGGCCTCCTCGATGCTCTGCCCGCGCCCGAGCGCGAGGCCCAGGCGACGATTGCGCGACAGGTCGCCCGTGCAGGTGAGCACGAGATCGCCGAGGCCGGCCAGGCCCATCAGCGTTTCCGCGCGGCCGCCGATCGCGGCGTTGAGCCGCAGCATCTCGTTGAGGCCGCGCGTGATCATGCCCGCGCGCGCGTTGAGGCCGAGCTGCATGCCATCGGCCACGCCCGTCGCCACGGCGAGGACGTTCTTCATCGCGCCGCCGAGTTCAGCGCCCAGCATGTCGTCGCCGGTGTACGCGCGGAACGCGGGGCCGTGCAGGACGTCGGCGACCTGCTGCGCGAAGCCTTGCGAGGCGCTGTGCACCGTGAGCGCGGTGGGCAGGCCCTGCGCGACTTCCTTCGCGAACGAGGGGCCGGTGACGACGGCCAGCGGCACGGTGTCGCCGAGCATCTGCGCCGCGACTTCGTGCAGGAAACGCCCTGAGCCGGGTTCGAAGCCCTTCGTCGCCCATGCCACGCCCGCGTGCGCGTCGCGATGCGGCGCGAGCGCGCGCAGCGTTTCGGCGAAGGCGTGCGAAGGGACGACGACGAGCACGAGATCGCAGCCCGCCAGGGCCGCGGCCATGTCATCCGTCGCCTGCAGCGATTCCGGCAGCACCACGCCGGGCAGGTAACGCGCGTTCTCGTGCGTCGCCGCGAGCGCGGCGATCGCCTCGGCGTCGCGACCCCACAGCACGGTGCGATGCCCGTGCCGTGCGATCAGCGCAGCGAGCGCGGTGCCCCAGGAGCCCGCGCCGAGGACGGCGACCGAAATCGGTTGGACCGGTTCGACCGTCGCCATGGGCGATCAGGCGTTCCCGACCGTCTCCGTACCACCGAGGTCCGCGTTGCCGGCGGCCTGCATGGCGCGCTGGCGCAGGTTCTCGGCGTACAGGCCTTCGAAGTTGATCGGCTGCATGAAGAACGGCGGGAAGCCGCCGGCCTGGATCAGGTTCGCCACCGTGGCGGCGGCATACGGGTACAGCAGGTTCGGGCACTGCGTGCCGAGCATCGCGTCGATGCCCGCGTCTTCGAAGCCCGCCAGCGTGAACACGCCGGCCTGCTGCACTTCGGCCAGGTATGCGGTCTTGCCGGCCATGTTGCAGGTGAGCGTGATGCCGAGGACCACTTCGAACGCGGTGTCGCTCAGGCGCTGCACCTTCTGGTTGAGGTTCATCTGCAGCTCGGGCTGGCCCGGCTCGTTGAACACCTGCGGCGCGCCCGGGGCCTCGAACGAGACATCCTTGACGTAGATCTTCTCGACCGCGAAGGTCGCGCCGGCGGGGGCCTGCGCGGCGCCGGTGGGGGTCGTCTCATCGGACATTGCTGGTACTCCGGGAACGCTGAAAAAGAGGCCGATTATGGCACGGTCGAACTAGGCGCCCGTGCGTCAGGCGCGGCCTTTCACCAAGGGGAGATCGGCCTGCTGCCAGGCCTGGATGCCGCCGTCGAGCCAGTACACATGCTCGAAGCCGGCCTGCTTCAGTCGCTTGGCCGCGGCGGCCGATGCCTGGCCCGTGCGGCACACCGCGACGACCGGCAGCGACTTCGCATTCGCGAGCTGCTTGTTCTCCGGATCGAACTGGCTCTGCACCACGTTCTTGCTGCCGGGGATGTGGCCCTTCTCGAATTCCGAGATGGAGGACAGGTCGATGACCAGCGCGTTCTCGCGGTTGATCAGCGCCGTCAGCGCCGCCGGGCGCAACGCCTTGTAGCTGCGGAACAGGCGCGCGATCTCGGTGTAGAAGATGGCGATGGTGAGGCCCACGAGGGCCATCGCGAGATACAGGTGGCGGGTGGCGAAACCCAGCAGTTCTTCGAAATTCACGGGGAAGGGCGTTGCGGCCCGGATGGGCGAGGGGCGGCGATTGTCGCCCGCCCGCCGCCTGCGCGCAAAACACGTCCCCGGAGCCGGCCGGCCAGGCGCCGGCCTGGCGCGATCAGTCCTGCCAGAGGTCGGGCAGCCCGTTGGTGAGCCACCAGGTCTTGGTCGGCGCGTCGAAGTGCCAGTGCTCGGTGTAGCGGGTGGAACGCTCGGTCAGCGTGTGGCGGTTCACCAGGTCGATCTGGATCTCGCGCACGACGTCGCCGTCGGCCAGCGTCTGCGTGGCCACGTCGCGGTACCCGGCGATCTGGATCTGCTTGTAGCGCTCCAGTTCCATGTCGCTCATCGGGTGCGCGTCGCGGTACTTGGGATCGACCAGATTCCAAGCTCCTTCGAAGTCGCCCCAGCGGATCGCCGCGGAATACGCGTACTGCATCTGGTCGAGCGCGCCCATCTGGTGCTTCGCCGACGCGCAACCGGCGAGCAGCGCCACGCTCGCGCACAAGGCCAGCCAGGCGGCCCGCATCCAACCCTTCGACTTCGACATCGGATTTCTCCCCTAGGACAGGGGCATCCTACCCTCTGCGGAATGCGACGAAGCGCGCGCGGAAGGTGGCCGCATCGCGACCGTCGGGAAGCGTGACGCGTGCGACGAGTTCGGTGCGCGCCTTGCCCCGCTCGGCCAGGGTCGTGGTGAAGCCGGGCCAGTCCGCCTCGGGCGCGGCGTGGGCCTCGGCTTCGAGGTCGCCGAACAGCGGCGCGAGGTAGCGCACCGTGCTGTCGGCCACGTACACATCGGCCTCCATGCCGGCTTCCTGCACGTGCAGCGTGACCAGGCCCCAGGCCGCGAGCGTCATGAGCGAGGCGAGGCTTCCGCCGAACGCGCAGCCTTTGTCGTTGATGTTGTGGGACAAGGGCGCGTGCAGGCGCAGGCGTTCGCCGTCGTACCCGGCGATGGAGACCTGCATCGCGGCGACCGGCGGCATGCCGCGGTAGTGGGCGTCGAGATGCTCGAGCAGGGGATGCTCGAGCAGGTGCGCGGACAGCGTGTGCGTCATCGATCGTGGGCTTGGGATGGCTTGCGGGGCGGAGCGGCACGCCACAAGCTGCGCGCATGCGCGCTTCCGCGAAACCGCCACCGTCGGCATGGTACGTGATCTCCCTGCGCCCGGTCGGGCAGCACGGCGGCGTGCGGCGTGCGGCGGCGCAGGCAGGGCTGCGATGCGTTGCGATTTCGACGATGCGCATCGCGCCGCAACTCGATGCGCGCACGCAATCGGCCCTGCGTTCGGCGCTCGCCGCACCGATCGTCGTGTTCACCAGCCCGAATGCCGTGCGTTGCGCGGGGATGCTGGCGACGTTGCGGGGCAAGCGCGGCCGCCGCGTGTTCGCCATCGGCGCCGGCACGGCCGCTGCGCTGCGTCGGGCCGGCATCGCGGACGTGCAGGTGCCTGCGCGCGCGGACAGCGACGCGTTGCTGGCGCTGGAGGCCTTGCGCGACCCCGATGGCCGTCGCGTGGGCCTGGTCACCGCACCCGGCGGGCGCGATCGCATCGCACCGGGCCTGCGCGCGCGCGGCGCGGATCTCGTGCGCGCCGATGTCTATGCGCGCGCGCCCGTTCCGCCGTCGGCGCGTGCCTGGAATGCCTTGCGCGCCACGCGCGGCAAGCCCGCCATCGCCCTGAGCAGCGGCGACGCGCTCGAGACGTTGATGGCGCACGTGCCCGACGACTTGCGCAGTCGTGTCCTCGGCGCGCGCATCCTCGCGGGCAGCGAGCGCCTGGCCGACATCGCACGCGGGCACGGCTTCACCGACATCCGGGTCGCCGCCGGCGCCCGCCCCGCCGACCTGCTCGCCGCCGCGCGTGACGGCCGGCCACGACGCGCCATCCGTTAGCATCCGCGCACCGCTCGCACGCGCCCGCCCCCCACGCCGTGATCGACCCCGACGACCTTCCCGCTTCCCCCGCCGCGCCGCCGGCGAAACGCAGTCGCGCGCCGCTTGCGTGGCTCGCGCTGTTGTTGCTCGTCCTCGCCGCGGCGTGGGGCTGGCATGCCTGGCGCGCACGCATGGATTCCGAGCGCGCCGCGGCCGACGATGCGTCCGTGCGCCTCGATGCGCTCGAAGCGCGCATGGCGGCGCTGCGCAACGAACAACGCACCAACACCCAGCGCCTGCAACAGGCCGAAGCGACCAACCGCCTGCTGCGCGACGAACTGCTCGGCATCGGCCAGCGCGCGGCATTGCTGGAAGACAGCGTGTCCAAGCTCGCCGACCCCGATCGCCACGGTGCGCAGGCCTTGCGCCTGGATGAAGTCGAGATGCTGCTCGGCATGGCGCAGCAACGCCTGCAGCTCGCCTCCGACCTGGACGGCGCGCGGCGCGCCTATGCGCTCGCCTCGGGATTGCTCGATGGCGTGGACGATCCGGCCTACCTCAGCCTCAAGCAGACGCTTGCGCAGGAGCGCAGTGCGCTGGACGAAACGCGCGTGGATCCCGCACGCACCGCATCGTCGACACTCGGCGCGGTGGAACGTGCGCTGCCCTCCCTACCGATAACGGCCACGGCCGCGGGCGCGGCATCGCGCACGTGGTGGGAGCGCATCTTCTCGCGCCTCGTCGACGTGCGGCCTAGCGATCGCGCGCAATTGCGCGCCGGGTCAGATCGCGCCGCGGGCATGGAAGCCCTCGCCATCGAATTCACGCTCGCGCGCGCCGCGCTGGAACGCCGCGACGCGCTCGCCTGGCGCGACGCACTCGGCCGCGCCGACGCATGGTTGCCGCGCCTGTGGCCCGATTCGCCCGCGCTGCGCAAGCAACGCGCCACCTTGCAGGGCCTGCGCGCACAATCCCTTGCGGTGTCCTCGCCGGTGCTGGGCAGCACGCTCGTGCAGCTGAGGTCGATGCGCGCCCGCTGAGGCGTTCGAATGGACGACGACATGGAGGCGACGTCATGAACCTGTTCCGCAATCTCCTGTTCTGGTTGGTGCTGGTGCTGGTGGGCGCGCTCGTCGCGCAGATGCTCGTGCAGGATCCGGGCGAAGTGCTGGTGCGCTTCCGCGGCCATGACTACCAGAGCACCCTGGTCGGCGCGGTGTTGCTGTTGGCGCTGGCGCTGGCGGCGTTGTGGTTGCTGTGGACGGTGCTCGCACTGCCGTTCCGCGGATGGGCGGGATTCCGCCGCCGCCAGAGGCGCGCGCGTCTCACCGACGGACTCGGCGCATTGCACCAGGGCCATTGGGCACGCGCGGAAAAACTGCTCGACCAGGCGGCCGAACGCGACGAGGCGGCCGCCGTCGCGCGCGTCGGGGCCGCGCAGGCGGCGGACGCGCGCGCAGATTCGGCGGCGGCCACGCGACAACTCGATGCGCTCGCCGCGCGGCACCCGATCGCCCACGCGCTCGCGAGCGCGGACCGCGCGTTGCCCACCGATCCGGCCGCCGCCCTCGCCGCACTCGATGCGCCGGGCGCGCAACCGCTGCCGCCCCGCGGCCTGGTCCTGCGCGCGCAAGCACTGGCGGCACTCGGCCGCGCGCACGAGGCCTACGGCATGCTCGGTGCGCTGCGCCAGCAACAGGCCGCGCCCACGCTGGCACTGGATGCGATGCAGGCCCGCTGGGCCGCCGCTTCGCTGACCGAAGCCGCGGACGCGAACGCCCTCGCCGATCGGTGGGATGCGCTGCCGAAGCCGCTGCAGGCCGATCCGATCGTCGTGGCCGCGTATGCCGCGCGCGCCTCGGACATGCGCTGGGACGAAGCCGCCGCGCGCAACATCGAACAGGCGCTGGCGACGCGCTGGGACGAATCGCTCGTCGATCTCTATGGCCGGCTGCCGGCCACCGCGCCCGACGCACGCCGCGAACAACTCACGCGCTGGCTGCAGGCGCATCCCGAAAGTCCGTCCACGCTGATCGCCCTCGCCCGCCTGCAGCCCTGGCCCACGGCGGAAGCGAGCCTGCACCGCGCCATCGCGCAGGGCGGCGGCGCCCGCGCGTGGGAAGCGCTGGCCGACGGTTACGCGAGTTCCGGCGATGCGGAGAGCGCGCGCCTGGCCTATGCGAACGCACTGCGCGCGACCCGCGGGGAGGCGACGCTCGCCCTGCCGAACCGCGATCTCAGGCAGCAGATCCAGGATGCGGCGGCGATCGAGGTGCGCGACGAGCACGGGGTGCCGCGGCTGCGCGAATAGAATGGCGCCCATGCATCCGGCCCACCTCGAAGACGACGCGGACTTCGCCCGCGTTCGCGATTACCTGACCGACCTGCAGGACCGCATCTGCGCGGCAATCGAGACCGCCGACGGCGGTGCGCGCTTCGTCGAGGATCGGTGGACGCGCAACGAAGGCGGTGGCGGACGCACGCGCCTGCTGCGCGAGGGCAAGGTCTTCGAGCAGGCGGGGATCGGATTTTCCGACGTGTCCGGATCGAAGCTGCCGCCCTCGGCGACGGCCGCGCGGCCGGAACTCGTCGGCGCGACCTGGCGTGCGGTGGGCGTCTCGCTCGTCTTCCATCCGCACAACCCGCACGTGCCCACCACGCACGCCAACGTGCGCCACTTCCGCGCGATGCGCGATGGCAAGACGGTGGCGTGGTGGTTCGGCGGCGGCTTCGACCTCACGCCGTACTACCCCGTCGACGAGGACGTGCTGCACTGGCACCGGACGGCACGCGCGCTGTCGGAGCCATTCGGCGGCCAGGCGCGCTACGCGGCGCACAAGCGCTGGTGCGACGAGTACTTCTTCCTGAAGCATCGCGATGAAACCCGCGGTGTCGGCGGGCTGTTCTTCGACGACCTGCACGAGGACTTCGATCGCGACTTCGCCTACATGCGCGCGGTCGGCGATGGCTTCCTCGACGCCTACCTGCCGATCGTCGAGCGCCGGCGCGACACGCCCTTCGGCGAGCGCGAGCGCCAGTTCCAGCTCTATCGGCGCGGACGCTACGTGGAATTCAACCTGGTGTTCGACCGCGGCACGCTGTTCGGGCTGCAGAGCGGCGGGCGCACCGAGTCGATCCTGATGAGCCTGCCGCCGCTGGTGCGCTGGGAATACGGCTTCGCGCCGGAACCGGGCAGCCCGGAGGCGCGGCTGGCCGATTACCTGCGGCCGCGCGACTGGCTAGTCGAGCTTCCGGCCTGAATCCTCCGCCCGCTCCTTCGGCACCACGCTGATCCGGCCGTCGGTTTCCAGGATCGCGATCTTCACGTCGGCCAGGCCGATTTCGCCGTTCTGGCGCAGCGCTTCCTCGAAATCATTGAGGCTGACCAGCTCCTTGCGCAGCACGTCGTGGAGGAGGCGCCCATCGCGCGCCAGGATCACCGGCACGCCTTCGATCAGCCGCTCCAGCCTGCGATTGCGCGCAGTCAGCCAACCCGTCGTCCAGTTCAGCGTGATCAGGACCGCGGCAAGCAGGAGACCGCCCAGCAGCGAAGTATCCTTGCCGAGCAGGGCGTTCTGCACGGCATTGCCGAGCAGCACGATGAGCAGCACGTCGAACGGGGTGAACTGCCCCATCGTCCGCTTGCCCGACAGGCGGATCATGCCGAGCAGCACGACATAGACGACCACGGCCCGCAGCAGGTACTCCCAGACGGGCATCGAGAGTTCGAACATCGGATTCCCCTTCACGACGCCGGCTTCGCGACGTTTGCGCGACTGTACAAAAGTCGCAGGCAATAAAAAGCCCCGCAGGCCAGGGGGAGACCGGCGGGGCTGGGGAGCGGGACTTGGGGAGGAGTCCGCTCCGGGGATCACTCCAGGGGAGGGAGAGATCAGCGTCAGACCTTGCATCTGACGCGAGCTATGAGACCACTGGGTACATGGATGGTTCGTGAAGATTTCAGTTAAGAACCCGTTGGATTCAGGAAGAATTCATGCCTCCGGTAGAGTCCTCACGAACCTCATCGAAGCTCATCAATGGGCTTCATCCCAGTTGAGGCCGCGGCCCGCATCGACCACCAGCGGTACGCGGAGTTCCGCCGCGGCGGACATGCGCGACTTCGCACCGTCGACGAGGTCCTCGACGAAGGCATCCTCGACCTCGAACACCAGTTCGTCGTGCACCTGGAGCAGCATCAGCGCGCGCCCCTCGAGCGTGGACAGCCACGCATCGATCGCGATCATCGCGCGCTTGACGATGTCCGCCGCGGTGCCCTGCATCGGCGCGTTGATCGCCGCGCGTTCGGCGCCGGCGCGCAGGCCGGCGTTGCGCGCGGCGATGTTCTCCAGGTGCAGGCGGCGGCCGAACACGGTTTCGACATAGCCACGCTCGCGCGCTTCCACGCGCGTGCGCTCCATGAAGTCGCGCACGCCCGGGTAGCGCGAGAAGTACAGCGCGATGTAATCCTGCGCCTCGCCGCGGCCGATGCCGAGCTGGCGCGCCAGGCCGAAGGCGCTCATGCCGTACATCAGGCCGAAGTTGATCGCC